>TARA_R100001369_G_scaffold92208_1_pt1 | contig 53120 bp, 52 predicted proteins | sample TARA_R100001369 | Tara Oceans TARA_R100001369 (sample SAMEA2621528) | marine metagenome | biome: marine biome (ENVO:00000447); feature: surface water layer (ENVO:00002042); material: "saline water (ENVO:00002010), including plankton (ENVO:xxxxxxxx)" | depth 5 m
AATATTATCTGCGTCTGTGTGTCCGGGAAACTATAACCACTTCAGTTTGCATGTGTGAGCGGGTCTAATGTGAGCAGCACGTGTCCCATATATACGTCTCATTCTATTAGTGTGGCACAGCGATATCGATAAGACAGGAGGCGGCAATAAATCAAGGCGGTACGCACTTCCTCTGCAGACAGCCAGAGAAACAGCCCATCACTGTGGCAGGCCCGGTGGCTTTTTATAGAACGCAGACTCCTCCAACATTCACAGCTTTGTGGTTGCTTGTTAATTTAGCGATTACTTTATGAAAACTGATGGCGTTAACATACACTGGAAAGCCAAATACCCTCATTCAAGCATTGAGGTATTGTTAGCCCTAACGAAGCCCTCTGCAGCTAACGTATCAAGTCAGATTATCTTTACAAGACAAGGAGCTTTCGCATGCGTTTTTCTATCACCTGTTTAACGGTATCCACACTGGCGCTGATGACAGCGGGCTGCGCGCAGCATTCCGCCACGACCAGCGAAAACAGCCTGGCTGAAATCCGTTATGAAGTAGGCCCTTGCTACGGCACCTGCCCTGTCTATAGCGTTGCGGTTGAGGAGGATGGTACGACCCACTACACAGGTGAACGTCACACTGCCGTAGAAGGTGAGCGCACTCAGGCAGGCAATACGACTGTTTTTCGTTCGCTGCAAGAGCGACTAGCTGCAATGCAACCCGACATGGGAACAACGCAGCAAACCCTTGATTGCGACCCCCGTGCCACCGACCTGCCAAACTACACAGTGACTTGGGTTAACCAGGATGGCGCACAAGCGGTGCTTGAACACGATACTGGCTGTCACTCTGAAAACGGTCGCGAACGAACTGAGATCCTAAGGAGTCTCAATGAAGAGCTTGGCATTGAAAATTGGGTACAACAGTAAGTGCGATAGCCAGTGCATAATCACTGATGGCAGCTAACACGCGATATCGTTGCCAAGGAGCGTCAATGCATACGATCAATCCGAGCAAGCTACACCACAGCAAATGGACGGCTGTCCAGCCAAGCAATAAAGAGATGCACTTTATGGTTACCCAGCTGCTGCGCGATGATGAAGAAGAGAACCTAGTAGAGGTCGTGATTGAGGCTGTGTACTCTCATCGCGAGCTCATTTTGCCGTGGCAAAGCTTAAAAGATGACAGCGTGTGGAAAGTGGGCTGGCAATAGAGGCTGTTTAGTGGGCACAACGGTAAGATAGTCAACAAAGGCTTTGACATACGCTACATTTCATGACAATGTAGCGCCAGTTGGTTAGCAAGCAAGCATGGTTTCAGAAGTGTACGAAAAAGATTTAGAAATGTACGAGATAGACGTGTACAAAATCTTTCGGCAAGACTGTAATTGTATTCCTTGTTTTATCCGCTATTAATCTGGGTGATACCAGGAACTTTACAAAGCGCATTGCGCGAAAGGATTTTTACTATGTCTACTGGCACAGTTAAGTGGTTCAACGATACTAAAGGCTTCGGTTTTATTGCTCCTTCTGACGGCGGCGATGACCTGTTTGCCCATTTCTCTGAAATTCAAGCAGACGGCTTCAAAACCCTGCAAGAAGGCGCTAACGTTTCTTTTGACGTTACCCAGGGTAAGAAAGGCCTTCAAGCTTCAAACATCAAGCAAATTTCCTAAGCCTAAGCTTTTTAAGACTAAGTCTATAAGACATAGCGCTTAAGAATTTGCTCGAACCTTTCGAGGTTCGGATAACAAGGCCCGCTTATGCGGGCCTTGTTGCGTTTGGCTGTACAAAAGTTGCGCTAGAAGTGTATGAACGCTGCGTTTGAAAGCGACTAGAGACGTCGCCACTGCACCACCCGCACATCCACCGTCACGGACAGCATTTCAAGTGCCGCTGCGCGAGCACGACCCTCAGCGCTGGCTCGGTAAAGATGCGGCGTCATCGCCAACAGATCGGCAATTTCGTCACTTCCGTTTAGTGCAATTGAGTAGCTTACCCTCTCGCTGCCATGGTGAATAAAGCCATCGGGCACTACCGTCTCACTCGCACGCTCAGCTTTTAACGTGGGGTAGATAATCTCCCGCAGCTCCCTCAAGTGATTAGTCCCCGCTTCAACCTGCAGTAGTACGCCACCGGTTTTCAACACACGAGCAAACTCGCTTACCACTGGAAAGCCAAACATACACAGCACGCTATCCAACGTTCCCGTCTGCACCGGCAAGTGCGCATTACTCCCCACGACCCAGCTGCTTACCGGTGCCTGCTTAGCATCCTGTTTTGCTGCGGCCAATACCGCCCATTTAGAGATATCCAACCCCGTCAGTGAAAGTGGCTGCTCGTTAGTCGCCGCGTCAGCTAATTGGCGAAGGTAATAACCTTCACCGCAGCCCGCATCCAGGCAGCTAAAAGGCAGGCTGTCTGCCTTTTGAACCTCGGCATGGCCCAACACAGCATGACTGACAGCTTCGGCAATAGGTTGATAGTACCCTGCTTTAAGAAAACGCTGGCGAGCAGCCACCATCGCCTTGCTATCACCCGGATCGTGGGAACGTTTTTGCTGCACAGGCAGTAAATTAACGTAGCCCTGCTTAGCAATATCAAAGCTGTGACCATCAGAGCAGCGCCAAGCGCTATCCGACCGACTGAGTGGTTTTCCATCTAGCGGGCACGCCAGGGCTTGAAAAGGGGTAATGCTCATATCGGTGTCTTCGCAGATGGTAGATAGGTGCATGCGTTTAGCGAGTCACCAGAATGATGCCAACTAAAATAACGCCACCGCCGATTATAAAATTAATGCTCAGCGGCTCATTGAGCAGCAGTGTACCAAACAGAATACCGAAAAGCGGCGCCAAAAAAGAAAACACGCCTAACTGCGAAGCGCGGTAGCGGCGCAACAAGGTAAACCATAACAGCAGCGCTGCAAACGAAATGATCAGCGTCTGAAAACCAAGACTGGCTATCGCCATCGGGGTAAACTGCGCGCTCATTAGCTGCCCGGATATAGCCGCCACCGGCAGGAGCAACAACACCGTCACGCTCAATTGATAGCTCAGAGTGAGTTCTGCTGGCGCCTCAGAAAGCGAGGTCTTGCGGATCACGACGGTCGTGGCCGCCCATGAGAGGCCAGCGAACAAGCCCAGCGTATCCCCAATAAGAATCTCGATGCTGTAAGCACCGCTTGGCGCCATGGCAACCACCATTCCCAGAAATGCCAAGCCAACGCCCCACCACTGGCGAATGGAGAGTTGCTCGCCAGGTACCCAAAGATGCAACCCCAGGGCAGCGAAGATGGGCGCAGTATACAGAAAGACCGACATGTGGGACGCCAAGGTATAGGTTAATCCCCAGGCGATAAAACCGAACTCAGCCGCAAACCCCAGGCCCACCAGCAACCCAGGGCCCCAATGATGACCCACATCTGCCCAGCGAATACCTCGCCAATAAGCCAGCCCGCCGACCAGACACACCGCCAAGGTTGAGCGCAGAGCCATCTGCACCACGGGTGAGATATCCTCAGCCACACCTTTGATCGCTACCTGCTGAAAACCCAGCACCAGGCAAAATAGCAGCATCAACGATGCTGCCGTTGCGTCCACTGACTTTCGCTGTGATCGACCAACCATGCAGGAAGCTTGGGTGGTGGAGGCTATTCTTTGATTACTCATTGCGGGCTCCTGTAACATATAGGTGCCCATTTCAGCAGTAAGCGTCATTGCATACAAACGATTACTTATCGGGTCTAGGCTTAGGAAAACTCACTCTATGAGAATAGAAAGGCTACCGCTGAATGCATTGCGCGCGTTTGCCGAGGCCGTGCGAGAAAATAGCTTCAAAGCCGCCGCTTATCGCCTCGGGGTGACGCCTGGCGCCGTTAGCCGACAGGTCAAACAGTTGGAAGATCACTTAGGCGTGGTGCTGTTTGAACGTCATGCCAATGGGGTATGCGTTACCGAAGCAGGTCGGGTACTGGCTGAAGATGTGCAGGCCGGCCTTTTGCGCATCGCCAGCGGCGTACAGAACGTCACCGAGCGTTCAGAGGAGGCCTTTCGATTGTTACTGAGTGCACCGCCCTCCTTCCTACAACTCTGGCTACTCCCCCGCTTACCCCGCTTTGAAGCCAATGAACGGCAAATAGAAATCTCTCTGGATGCCGAGGCGCGCTTAACGCCACCGCTGTGGTTGCCCAACAGAGCACGCTTATCATTGCGCTACGGCCTGGGCCCTTGGCCCGGTGTCACCAGCCTGCGCCTGTTTGAAGACACGCTATTCCCGGTTTGTTCGCCCTCTCTATTAGCGCAGGCAAACATGCAAACCCCCGACGATTTGCTGGCACAGACGCTGCTCACCGTGGATTGGTGCAGCCACGCAGGCCACCCCATTCCAAGTTGGAGCGATTGGTTTAAAAGCGCCGGAGTAGCGCTAAACAAGATGCCCAACCAACGGCAATACTCGCTTTACAGCTTGGCTCTCGATCAGGCCATTGCCGGGCAAGGCGTGGTACTCGCCAGCTACCCATTGGTGGCTGACCGGCTGGCGAGCGGTGTCTTGGTACGCCCCTTCGCGGAACACTATCCACTCGTTTCTCCGTTCGCCTACGAACTGATTCTGCCTAGTGATGGAGAAACGCCACCGGCGGTAGCACGCTTTGTGGAGTGGCTAGAACAAGAGGCCACTCTCTTCCGGAACACATCTACGTAGCGTTGGGAGCTATTTGGCCTCCCCGCTTGTAATCCTGAAACAGCCCATACTGCCACTGCCGTACCGCCAGTACCGAGGTCGTGCCAAACCGCTGATGAATCGGCAGTCCGCTCTCCCGTTCGCATAGCGCATGAAACTCTTTCGCCAAGCGCTGCATGGTCTGCTGCCATTCAGCATTTCCCGCCGGGGATAATAGTCCGTTGAGGACAATTAGTTTTTCGCTGTCACTATCAAAACGGGAGCGGAAAAATTCGTTGGCGATATGCTGCTGAAAGAAACGCTGGATTGGCCCGTCCGCTCGCCAGCGGAAATTGGCAGCTACCCGCCGCCGGATCCGATTATCGGGAAGTAGCTCAATAAGCTTAAGCCGCTCAAGCTTCATTAACTGCCGGATACACTCTGCTTCACTTAGCTGGTACTGGTGATGAATTTCGTCGAAGCTATAGCCATTGATGACGCAGACAGCCACCAGAAACAACTCACGATCATCCACAATACTCTGCTCTTGGGCATGGGTTAACTCCTGCAAACGTTGCTCGTCCGCTTGCATGGTCTGCACCAGCTCGGCGAATTCGATATTTAGCTGATCACAGATGCACTCTAGCCGCGAAAGTGTAAAGTGCTTCTCAGCGAAAAGCCGCTTCACGGAGGCTTCGCTCAGCGCCAACCACTGAGCGACATCGGCATAGGTTTTACCCTGAGCGCGAAGCTGGCGCTTTAGCGTTTCAATCAGTAAATCGGCTTGGGACATTGAAATCTCATCAGTGAAATGAAAGACCAGACAACATAAAAGTAGCAAATAATGATACCAATTAGCGCCCATAACACAACTTTGTGCAAATGAGTTGCAACCAGCAAGCCTCACAGAGAAAGTGCTACGACTTCCAGGGATTAAGAAGGCTAAACAACGATGCATCGACTACTGCACTTGAAGGGCGCTGTGCCCTATCTGATAGCAATCTTTCTCAATGCCTTTGTGGATCTAGGCCACAAGATCGTCATTCAGAACACGATCTTCAAAAGTTACGATGGTGAAGCACAGGTCGTGCTCACTGCACTGGTCAACGGACTTATCCTACTGCCGTTTATTCTACTGTTTAGCCCGGCGGGCCATGTGGCTGACAGCTACCCCAAGGTGCGCATTCTGCGCACATCGGCCTGGGCCGCCGTCGTGGTCTCACTGGGCATCACCGCCGCCTACTACCAAGGCTGGTTCTGGCTGGCCTTTTTCATGACGCTACTGCTGGCGATTCAATCGGCCTTTTATTCACCGGCCAAATACGGCTTGGTAAAAGGACTGTTCGGCAAGCCTCGCCTGGCGGAAGCCAACGGGCTAATTCAGGCCGTCACCATTGGCGCCATTCTGGCGGGCACCGTGGCGTTTACCGCGCTGTTTGAGACTTGGGTGTTACCCGAAGATCAAACCCCAGCGCAGTTGTTGCGCCAAATAGCCCCTCTGGGCTGGCTGCTGGTGATCAATAGCGCCATCCAGGTCGTAACGCTTTACCGCCTTCCGCTTGATGCATCCAATCGATCAGAGACACCGTTGACCTGGCAGCGCTACATAAAGGGTGCTGCCTTGAAAGACAACCTGAGGATTATCGCTCACCAGCCTGTCATCAGGCTCTCCATTATCGGCCTTGCCACCTTTTGGTCAGTGGGCCAAGTGCTGCTGGCGGCCTTTCCCGCTTATGCCAAAGATGCCCTGAGCATCGATAACACCTTGGTGCTCCAGGGTATTCTCGCCGCAAGCGGCATTGGCATTGCGCTTGGTTCCCTATTCGCCAGCAAACTTTCCCACAACCGTATTGAAACCGGATTGATCCCCGTAGGCGCTATTGGGGTGGCCGTGGGTTTATGGTGCTTGCCGCTGTTGACCACGCCCGTTGGCCAAGCGCTGAACTTTGTGTTTATCGGCATCATGGGTGGGCTGTTCATCGTGCCGCTCAATGCGCTGATCCAGTTTCACGCCGACGACAACGAGCTAGGCACCGTACTGGCCGCCAACAACTGGATTCAAAACATCGCCATGCTGGGCTTTTTGGTGCTCACGGCGCTGTTCGCCTTGGCAGGAGTGAATAGCCACTACCTGCTGCTACTCATCGCTACCGTGGCCATGGTGGGCGGTGGTTACACCATTGTTAAGCTGCCCCAAAGCTTGGTGCGCTTTCTGTTGAGCTTCCTGCTGACACGCCGCTATCGCGTAGATGTCCATGGCTTGCAGAACCTGCCTGCCCAGGGCGGGGTGCTGCTATTGGGCAACCATATCAGTTGGGTGGATTGGGCCATGGTACAAATCGCCAGCCCTCGACCGGTGCGTTTCGTGATGCTCAGATCGGTTTACCAGCGTTGGTACCTGCGCTGGTTCTTCAAAGCACTAGGCTGTATACCCATCGAACGCGGCAGTGGTGCCGAAAAGGCCTTGGTCGATGTGGCGGAACAGCTAAACGCAGGCGAGGTAGTGTGCCTGTTTCCTGAAGGGGCGATCAGCCGCACTGGACAACTGGGCGAATTCCGCCGCGGCTATGAGCGCGCCTGTGACATGGCAAATCCAGACGTCAAAATTGTGCCCTTCTACCTGCGAGGCCTGTGGGGCAGCCAGTTCTCCCGATCTTCCAGCAAGCTTAAAGAGCTGCGCAATGCGCCTCTGCACCGCTCGGTAGTGGTCGCCTTTGGCAAGCAGCTGTCCAAGGACACCCCCGCCGACGTGCTCAAACGGCGTATTTTTGAGCAGGCTACCCGCTCTTGGCAGCGGGCCATGGGCGAGCTCCCGAGCCTGCCTAACGCCTGGATTCAAAGCGTTAAGCGCCGCCCTAGCGACCTTGCCCTGGCCGATACGCTAGGCCGCCCACTCAACGCAAGCCAAGCGCTCACTGCCAGCCTGCTGATGGCAAAGCGTATTCGCAAGCTCAACCCAGGGCAGAACGTTGGCCTACTGCTACCTACCAGCAGCGCCGGGGTTATCGCCAATATGGCGACGCTGCTAGCGGGTAAAACGGTGGTGAATCTTAATTACACCGCCGACCAGGAGGCGCTGACCTCTGCCCTTTCCCAGGCGGAAATCGCTACCGTCTTCACCTCACAGCGCTTTGTGAAGAAGCTCGAGCAGCGCGGGTTCGACGTTAGCCAATTGCTTCGCGAGAAGCAGGTGGTTCTTTTAGAAGACCTGCAGGCCACGATTGGCCGTGGCGAACGCTTGAGTACCTGGCTGGCGGTGAGAACACTGCCGACTTGGCTACTACAGCGCTGCTTCTGCCACGGTCACGATGCCGACGCCACTGCCGCCATCCTGTTCTCAAGCGGAAGCGAAGGCGAACCCAAGGGCGTGATGCTGAGCCATCGCAACCTGATGGCCAATATAAAGCAGACTTCCGACGTACTTAACACCCAGAGCAACGACGTTGTAATGGGTTCACTTCCGCTATTTCATGCCTTTGGCCTTACGGTCACCCAGCTGCTACCGCTGATTGAAGGGCTGCCGCTGGTGTGCCACGCCGACCCCACCGATGCCCCCGGGATTGCGGGCGCAATTGCCAAGCACAAAGCCACTATCATGTTCGGCACCTCCAGCTTTTTAAGGCTGTTTGTACGCAGCTCAAAGGTGCATCCGTTAATGCTGGAGAGCTTGAGGGTGGTGGTTGCCGGAGCCGAGAAGCTCGACGAAAACGTGCGTAACAGCTTCGCGCTGAAATTTCACAAGCCTGTGTACGAAGGCTACGGCGCCACGGAAATAGCCCCAGTCGCCTCAGTGAATCTTCCCGATGCCATGGGCGTTCACTATCAACAGGTGCAGCGGGGCAGCAAAGCAGGCACCGTCGGTATGCCTTTGCCCGGCACCAGCTTCAAAATCGTCAATCCTGACAGCTTTGAAGAGCTACCGACTGGCGAGGCCGGCATGATATTGATTAGCGGCCCGCAAATAATGCAGGGTTATCTCAATGCCCCCAACCGCACGGCCAAGGCGCTCCACGTGATCGATGGCCACCGCTGGTATATAACGGGGGATAAAGGGTTTATCGATGAAGACGGCTTCTTAACCTTGATTGACCGCTGCGCCCGCTTTGCCAAAATCGGCGGTGAAATGATCAGTCTCAGCGCCGTTGAAACGGCGGTTAAGGCGGCTCTGGAGGATACGGACACCGCACTGATGGCGGTGAATATTCCCGATAGCCGCAAGGGCGAGCGCATTGTGTTGCTTTCAGAAACAGCGTTAGACGCCAAAACCGTCAAGGCCACTATGCTCACCAACGGTACACCACCCATGGTGATCCCCAGCCATTGGTTTACGGTGGAGAGCATCCCTCACCTTGGCTCTGGGAAAGCGGACTTTGCAGGGGCAAAACGCTTGGCTCAAGCACTGATAGAGGAAGAACTGAAGCATTAAAAGCTGATGTTGGAATGAGATACTGTGCAGCAAAGCCCAAACTCAATACGCGCTGTGCAGTATCTAGCTCTTCTTAATAAATCAGGTCAGAAATCCGCACACCAATTAGCTTAACCATTGTTCAATCAGCAGCATGACGTCATACCTGATATTACATCTTCAGCGCCACTTTACCTCAAGTTAACTTTAGGTTTTAAGCTGCCTTAGTCGAAACAAAAAGCCACTGGAGATCTTATGCGCTTATTCAGAGTCATTAGTAAAACTATTTGGGATCAAACTCAGCAACTTGGTTATGTGTCCCGTTGCGGAAACGATCATAAGCTCGACTGCGTTCATTTGAATGTTGAAGAAGCTGTTCTTTTTATCGCCAACAAATACTTTGTCTATGCAGAAGCCCGTTAGTGTTAGAGATTGATGATGCGCTATTTAACGACCGCATTGAGTGGTTGCCACCCAGTGATGAGCAGCCCTGGCTGCAGCCGAGAGCGCATATCGACAACCCGCCCCAAGCGACCATCATCACCGCCACACCTATTAGCTACCGAGATGGGCTTTTTGGGTGGGGAGAAAATCGCTAGAAAATCATACGGAATATAAGGGAAATCAAAAGCAGATAACCACTTACCAATACAATCCTCCTTTCGCACCAAAAAGGAGATACCTCCTAGAAACGCGCACTAAGTTGGATTTTTTTATCGGTGCGTGTTGCCTTCAAATCATGTATCAACTTTTACTTATATAATTAAAACAAAGGGTTAATTTAACTTGGCACATCACCTGCTTACGTTCAGATATTACGTATATTGGCCGGATAATTAGAGCCCTGAATATTAATTCAACGCAGCGCCTGCTGCAGTAGGACGACATCGCGTTACTGAAAGGACTCTACTTGCCTGCCTATGACTTCATAGTGAGGTAGCAATGTCATTCAATCCAGAAGGTGTAACGCGTCGGTCTTTTTTAGGCATGGTGGGCGCGGTGGCGGGGGCTGCGGCCATGTATTCCGCAATGAGCACAATGGGCTTTGCATCTCAGTCTAATTGGCGTGGGCGTTTGAACCTACAGGGAGCCCCTGACAATACCAATATCTTAATCTTAGGGGCCGGCTTAGCCGGTATGACGGCAGCTTTTGAACTGCGCAACGCTGGTTATAATGTCAAATTGCTGGAGTATCGTGATAAAGCAGGTGGCCGCTGCTGGACGTTACGTGGTGGAGATAGCTACACCGAGTTAGGCGGTTTTACCCAGCATATCGATTTTGCTGAAGGCAACTACTTAAATCCTGGCCCATGGCGAATCCCCTCGGATCACTTCGCCGTATTGGATTACTGCAAACGCTTTGGGGTGAAACTAGAACCCTTTATCCAGGTCAATTACAACGCTTACTTACACGACTCAGAAGCCTTTGATGGTCAGCCTCAACGCTTCAAGGAAGTGGCCACCGATTTCAGAGGTCACGTTGCAGAGCTACTTGCCAAAGTCGTTGATCAACAGGGGCTAGATGAGGCAGTTAGTGTTGAAGATGCAGAAAAGCTCGTTGCCGCACTTAAACGCTATGGCGCATTAAATGACAACTTAGATTATGTAACGGGAAGCGAGTCCTCCACTTTCCGAGGCTGGAGCCACCCTGAAGGCGGCGGCGTTGATGGAAAGCCTGAGCCATCCCAGGTCAACTCACTCTCAGAAATACTAAACTCAACGTTATGGCGTAACCTTACCACTGGCGATAATTTGCACATGCAGTCCACCATTTTCCAGCCGGTGGGTGGAATGGACATGATTGCAAAAGGGTTTGAAGAACAGGTTGGCGAGCTGATTACCTATAACGCGAAAGTGACTCGCATACACCACGAAGGAGACCAAGTAACCGCCTCTTGGATATCTGCCGATAGTGGTAGCAATGAGCAGACAGAAACGGCCGATTACTGTATCTGCACCATTCCGTTTTCCGTGCTTAGCCAGATTGACCATGACTTCTCACCTCGCATGAGCAAGATCATTGATTCAATGCCCTATGCATCAGCCTTCAAGGCTGGAATTGAGTTTAAGCGGCGCTTCTGGGAAGAGGACGAACATATCTATGGCGGCATTAGCTATACCAATCTTCCCATTACGTTAATTTCTTACCCACCCTATAACATGTTTAGCGATGGCCCAGGAGTCCTTTTAGCGGCTTACCCCTGGGGCGCCTACGCCTATCAATTTAACGCCCTCTCCCCCGAAGAACGTATCGACAAAGTGATGGAATACGGTTCGCAGATTCACCCTCAATATTACGATGAGTTCAAAACCGGTGCTTCAGTCGCATGGCATCGTGTTCCATGGACTTTAGGCTGCTATGGCCTGTGGCAAGATCGTGAAGCGGACTACCAGGATGCCACCGCAATGGATGGACGAACGCTAATGGCAGGTGAACATATTTCGTATCTACCTGCGTGGATGGAAGGGGCCGTACTCTCCGCTCTGGATGCAGTCGAACGCCTACACACCACCATTACTGAGATTTGAGGAGTCTGTGATTATGAAAATGCTATTCACATCAATGGCTGCACTCTTTCTCACAATACCGGCCATCGCTCAGGAGACCTCCATTGATACCACCACTTGGTTCGATAACCCTTCTACATTAACTCAAACCGACGGGGCTTCCATCTATGCAGGCGTTTGCGCCGGTTGTCACATGCCCAATGGGCAAGGCGCCAAAGGGGCAGGAGAATATCCAGCGCTTGCTAACAATCCCAGCTTAATGGCGACTGCTTACCCCATCAGCCTTGTTATTCACGGACATAAAGCCATGCCCCCGCTAGGCGGCTTACTGGATGACGAGCAAGTTGCTTCGGTGGTGAACTTTATCCGTACCAACTTTGGTAATAACTACACTGATAACGAAGCCAGGGCAGAGCTGGTTAAGAATATGCGCTAAGGCTTTTCGCTAAGCCTTAAGCAACACAAAACGCGTTCTTACTCCCAAAAGGAAATATATGATGAGTTTTAAAAACACGATTATTGGCCTAACACTTCTTTCTGCTTATGCGGGCTCGGCTCTTGCTGAAGACATTATTCGCCACCCTATTCCTAATTCAGATTTCCCTATACTGCAAGCGGTTGAAATCCCTTCCGATAGTACAACGGTTTATCTTAGTGGCACTGTTCCTAGCATCATTAATGAAGATGCTGATCCAAATAGTATGGAGGCTTTTGGAACAACCGAAGAACAAACGGTCACGGTTATGAACCGCATTAAGTCGCACCTGGAAGGTCTCGGTTTAGGTGTCGGCGATATCGTCAAAATGCAGGCGTTTCTTGTAGCCCCTGAGGGTGAGACCGTCGACTTTAAAGGCTTCATGGCGGGATATACACAATTCTTTGGCACCGAAGAGCAGCCTAACCTCCCTGTGCGCTCCGCCATGGTCGTCGATGCGCTGGTCAACCCCGGCTGGCTGGTAGAGATCGAAGTTACCGCCGTTAGGCCATAATTTAAACAGCAGGTCAGCAAAACAGCCGACTACATTAATGTAGTCGGCTGTTTTGTGATGGCACCGCTAGCGACTATGAGGCTGTTCGCGCTTCTATTCTTAAGGTTTTATCAAATGCTTTGAGAAAAAATCTAGCAGTAGTTGGCAGTGTGCATTCTGCCCTGAGCTACTGAGTATATGATCTTCACCTTCGTAGTAGTGGACTTCTGGGGGGCGGCCCTGCTCGCGCAGGCGTTTTTCCAGACGCTTGGTCATCTCAACCGACCACATTCGGTCTTTGGTACCATGGGAAAGTAGTAGCGGCCCAGGGTAGCGTTCGATTTCGATCGGCGTGGTCGGCAGCAAGCCTTCGTGACTATTACGCCATGTCCAAGCGCGTTTGCTGACGTCCCAGGCTTGCCAGCCTGGATCCCCTACATCGCGAAAACTACGTGCATCAAAGGCCCCGCACACAACATCTGGCGGGCTATGCGCGGCGATGGCATCAGGTGCGCCTTTGATCTTATCTCTTGCCATTAGGGAAGCGAGCAATAACGCATGCTCGGCGCCGCGTGAAATACCATCAAGCCCTACCCTCTTATCAGCGAACTGGAATTCTCGCAGGGCTTTCAATGCCTCCACGCTGCGATCCAGTGGGTAATCGGTAATATGCCCCGCGTTCCATGCATTACCGCCGCTTGAGTAGCCATAAGGGAACGCCAAGAAGCCATGGGCGGCGAATAGCATCGCGTCACGATGACTCCACCCTGCCCATGCGCCTTCAGAACCATGCAGCAGCATAACCGCTGGAAAAGGGCCATCGCCCGGTGGGCCATAAGTAACGCCCCAGTCGGGTAGCAAACGCTGCACGATATTTAAAGGCATTTAGACAACCACTTCTTCCTTGTTTTCTGATTCACCCAAACTAAATTTTTGTCAAACCCTGCTCGGAAAGCCGTTCACTAAGCAGGAAAAGGCAGCACGCCTTGGTGGAGAAAATCATCCAGGTGGTAGGTATAAACGCCTGATGCGTCTTTGCGTTTAAATGACACTTGAGCGGCACTTGTAACGCAAAGCCAAGGGCGCATATCGTCTGGCTCATGCTGGGTAAGCGCTTCAGGGGTAAACAAGCCAACGCACGCTCCCCCCTGACTATCTCTTGCGGAGGCGTACTCAAATGCATCAATGTCCGCCGTACGCATTGCACTACCCAATTGCTGACATGGGGTGTAATCAACCGGATGCTTCAACGTCGGAAAGTGTTCGATAAAGGGGCCTGCGTTTAGTTTCACTCCCCGTTTAGCGGCATAGTCTACAGAAAAGAGTGTGTGCTCTGAGCGCAGCGAGGCGGTAACAGGATCACCTTCCATGGAATACCAGAAAACCAGTCGGTAGTAGGCAGATTCAGCGAGAGTGGTAGCAATCCCCTTACCACCGTAAAAAATGCTTGGCTCAAACACACGGCCAAAACGTGACCCCCATTTGAGAGGGGGATACCGAAAAGGGGTTTTTAGGAGATAGTGCAGGTCTCGCTCCTGTTCAGGGTAAGGCGGTTTAGCAGTTTCAAGCAGTGCTTCAAGCATCTCCTGCTCTTCTAACGTGTCGACATAGCTGAGCGTCGCGACTTGCTCCTGACTCTCCACCAGTCGATAAAGGATTCCAGAAACAGGTTCAATATTTCTCGCGCCGCCACAGGCTTCCCATACACTCACACCTTACCCCGCATACCATCCACGAATCTCAGTACCGCAAACAGCCCCTCCAACCGTGTTACCTGCTCGGCCGGGATGCCACCAGTAACACGGTTGGATGTTCGCATAAAATGCTGAATCCATGTTTGGTCGCCTCCGGTAAGAGCGAATAATGCTCGAGACAAGCGGATAAGCAGCAGAGCTAGTTCACCCTGCTTAGAGTTCGGGTCAAGCTTCAGGCTTTTTTTAAGTTGAGTAATAGTCGTGCGGTGTACGCCTAGCACCTCCGCCAAATCAGACTGCGATAACCCCAATTGCTCAGCAGCACGCAGAACTGCTTTAGCTAGCACCATTTCCGGGGTGGGCTTTGTTTGAGTAAGGGCTGGCATGGTGCGCCTCATGGAGATGGATTTTCATCAATAATAGCAAAAAAGTTCTTTATTCACATACTGAGCGCAATTTTCCTATTTATCTAGGTGGCAAGGCGAAAGGTTTCATTCAGTGCCGTGCCCCAGCACCGTATAAAGCTTAACTAGCATAGTAGCTAAAAATAACGCTCCCATCGCATTAGAACCTTATGGATCATTAGACTTTAGCCGACACCCAGGATATTACTATGCACCAGCCAATTGCTGTTTTCGACGCTGGCATTGGCAGCTATGCCATTGTTGCCGAGATACATAAGCGCCTTCCTAAACAGGATATTGTTTATTTCGCTGATCGGGCGGGCTTTCCTTATGGAAGCAAAGGGCGGGAAGAGCTACTCGCTGTCATACATCGCACACTGCGTTTTCTTGAGGGCTACGCACCCTCTGCCATTGTCATCGCATCGAACGCACCGTCTATCATGCTGCTGGATGACGTTCGCCAAAGCACCTTGCTGCCATTGTTCGGCGTCTACCCACCCATCGAAAAAGCACTCGCCATGTCGGCGAGCGGCAAGATCGGCATCATGGGGGTGCACTCGCTCATCGAAAGCTCGCCGCTCAAGCAGTTCATCGATCACCATGCACCCCAGCCGGAGAATGTCAGCCTGATCAATGCTTCGTCCATGGTGGAGCTTATCGAGAATGGCACTTTTCTATTCGACCCAAAGGCGACTCAGACAGCGGTTCTCGCCGCTGCACAACCACCCTCTACTCTGATGGTTTCACCTCAACACTATCCATTTCCCCCGAGCTTTTCCCTTGCGCCCCGCGGGCGATATCACTGTGGCTGATAACCACAATTTCTCGTGGCCACCATTCTGGATGGTTATCGCGGATAAAGGACAGCAGCTTCTCGCGCACATTCATTTCCGCCGTCCACCCTGCCAAAGGGTCTGAGGTCATGAGGTAACAGGTGACGGTTTGCGCCGTTCCTGTTTGTGCCGTTACGTAGCAGAGCAGCTTGTGGTGTTCGATAACGCTGTCTTCTTCTTTGGCGACCTCGAGAAATTTCTCTCTTAACAGTCCTATATCGGCGCTTAGGTGAAGTGTCAGCGTCAATGACCGGTACATCTTGGTACTTTTTACCGACAAATTGTCGAATGGCTTAGAAGTAAAATAGGTAACGGGCACAATCAAACGCCGCTCATCCCATGACCTCAACCGGATAAAGGTATAAAAGATGCCTTCGACATAGCACCACTCGTCTTCAAAGATCACCAAATCGCCAATGCGAATGGGTTTAGCAAACGATAACTGAAATGAAGCGAGGATATTGCCAAGTACCGTTTGGCCCGCCACACCCACTAATACGGCCAATACACTGGCAGACGCCAGAATCGATAAGCCAAGGGTTTCGAAGAGCTGAACCTGACCCAGTATGTATATGGATACGCCGGTAACGGTGATCAGAATAATAACCCGGCGCAACGCGTAGAGTGACGTCAGTAGTCTGCGCTCGTCTCTGGGCTTGGTATCATCGATTTCCCCCACAATACGCCGCGTTAAACGCAGCATAATAGTATCCACTAAGCGCAACGCAATCGTGCCCACTCCCCAGGCCAAAACACTGATGAGTAAAACCCGGAAGGTCGTCGTGGCGACCGCTGAAAACGACACCACATAATCCAGCACCATCTGGGTAACCAGCGACATTGCAATCAGCGCCCCAGGCATACCGATTTGGCTGGCAAAAATACTCGACACCCCTGAAGGTAACCATTTCGACATCAAGCCAATCAGACGGTGAACTCCCCACCCTACGAGCCCGATAAACAGCACAAACAAGGGAATCGCGATCCATTCCCAAATTCTCAGGACGCCAAACGAGGCCTGGAAGCGTTCGGGAATATAGCTTTCCAGCGCTGAAGGGCCGTACTGCTCATACAGCGTCGGAATATAAGACACACTGATGGGCATGACCAACCAGACGGGCTCCTGGTCACCCACGCGGTATCGACCCAAGCGGATATCGTAGGTTTCGCCATCAGCTTGTAAAGAGGAGACCTCAACGTTGCGACGGGTCTCACCAACGCGGGGGTTTTGGCCTGCAGGATCTTCAATCACCGCGTCTTCGCGACCGGGCAGATCGGAAACGCTCAACCATTCGCCGCGTTGAAAAATCTCTGCCAGTTGCCGGGCGAGCTCACTCCCTTGCTCGCGTTGCTCATCCTCTGAAAACTCGGAAAGATTGAGCATATGGGCAGCGGCTTCATACTCTTCCTGCCCCGTGAGGTGCAAAAAACTCCTTATTGATTCTCTTGGCGTTACTCGGTTTGCCTCTTCGGGAGGTTCACCAAGCCCTGTATTTAATGCATCGACGGTAAACCACCGCTCACTTTCGCTCTCTCCTCCTTGAGTTTGCGCCACGCATAGGCTGGAGAGCGTCAGTGCGATTACCAACACGCCCCATGCGAGCCACGAGCCGAGTGCTTTCATATATGCCTTATTCAGTAAAGTGGGCCAATTTGCCTAACACCGACAGACCCGTTGCCGAGCCAGCCCAACGTTATTACGGGGCTATCCATGTCAATGGGAGGATGAATTACAGCTTACCTGTCTGCATGGTGCAAGGCGCATTGCACCAATAACATGCGGCGCAGTTGCGGCACAGGTGATAGTTTGGGCAAGGAATTCGTTGGCCTCACCCTACCGATGGATCATTCATCGTTCCACTACTGCAACGCTAAGTTGCAATTCGCCCACCTACTACACCTGTTGTTCTATCGGTATGCTCTCTGCTTAACAGCATCCCCCCTGCCAAAAGGAGAGCATAATGAAAAAACTGTTGCGTGTGACGAATGCACCTCGGCCTCATTGGGTAGGTGATGGATTCCCAGTTCGCTCGCTTTTTTCCTATGGTCAGCATTCAGAACAGCTAAGTCCTTTTCTGTTACTGGATTACGCAGGACCTGCAGACTTTACGCCTGCACAACAACCTCGCGGCGTGGGGCAGCACCCACACCGAGGGTTTGAAACGGTCACAATTGTTTATCAAGGAGAAGTGGCCCATCAGGACTCAACAGGTAACGGTGGAGTGATTGGCCCCGGCGATGTGCAATGGATGACTGCAGGCGCAGGCATTCTGCATGAAGAGTTTCACTCACCGGCATTCACTCAGTCAGGCGGCTCGCTGGAAATGGTGCAGCTTTGGGTGAATCTGACCGCCAAAGACAAGATGGCCAACCCTGGCTACCAGGCTATCTTTGATCGCCAAATTCCGCGAGTTGATCTGCCTGAAGGAGCAGGCGTACTGCGCATAATCGCTGGTGAGTACCATGCGCACTCAGGGCCAGCACAGACATTTACGCCAATGAACGTGTGGGATCTGAGCCTGGGTGGCGGCAAGGCCACAACGCTTACCCAACCCAATGGCTGGACTACCTTGCTGGTTGTCTTGAAAGGCACCGTACTGATAAACGGAGAAGAGGTGCTCCGTGAAGCACAGGTAGCCGAGCTAACGCGAGAGGGTGAAACGCTTACCCTTGAAGCCAATAGTGATGCCCAGCTGCTACTGCTCGGAGGTGAGCCAATTAATGAACCAGTGGTCGGCCATGGCCCCTTTGTGATGAACAGCGAACGGGAGATCATGGAGGCGATAGATGATTTTAACAGTGGCCGGTTTGGACAAATGCCCGCCTAATTATTATTGATCCAGCAGGTGAGGTAAGCAGGCTGCCTGGGGCAGCCTGCTTTATTAGGCGTTTATTTACCAAGCTGCCCAGGAAAAGGGAAAAACTCATCATCATCTCCCTTCCTGCATCGGCATGGAAAACAAACCTAAGCGCGATTTCATAGTCATTGTGATCTTCCATAACCGATAGCCACTCGGCCGGTGCCATTAGGGCGAGCGGTAACCGGAGGCACTTGCCCCCAGTCACAAACACGGCTTACTTATTGGTGAACGTGCTGTAGCTATTCATCAAGTTACGGTAGTCAGGTATGTGGTTGGCAAACAGCGTGCCGAGGCCTTCAATATCATTGCGCCAATCACGATGCAGCTCGCCAGCAACTGCAAACCACGTCACCAACTGTGCTCCTGCACTGGACATCCGATCCCAGGCAGCATTGCGGGTAAGCTCGTTAAAGGTGCCAGAAGCGTCAGTCATGACGAACACGTCGAACTCTTCTTCAAGGGCAGAAAGCGCCGGGAAAGCCACGCACACTTCGGTCACCACACCAGCGATGATCAACTGCTTTTTACCGGTTGCTTTAACAGCGTTAACGAAATCTTCATTATCCCAGGCATTGATCTGCCCAGGCCGTGCGATGTAAGGAGCGTCTGGAAACATCTCTTTCAGTTCGGGCACCAGAGGGCCATTGGGGCCGTCTTCAAAGCTCGTGGTGAGAATGGTAGGCAGTCCAAAATATTTAGCCAGATCCGCCAACGCTAATACATTATTTTTAAAACGATCTGGCTCAATGTCACGCACCAGTGACAGCAATCCTGTTTGGTGATCTACCAATAGAACCGCAGCATTATCTTTATCGAGACGAACGTAGGGCTTGGCCATGACTCAACTCCTCCTATCGAGATAACTGAATAAACGTTTGGAAACTGAAAGCCAGCATGGGTTTCACATGCCTTACAGAGTGTAATGTTCCGCTTATTCGATGATTAGACGAGAAATCAAGACACAGCGTTGCACAGGGAGAACGCTGAAGACAGTCGGTATAGGCACACTGACCGTGCGGTCATTGCTTTAGTGATCAAGCTCTGCAAAATGCAGATTCTGTTCGAAATATTCGATAAGCAATTCGGTGAGAACCCTTATTTTCCGGGCAGGATGCTGCCCTGGTGGACGGATAACGTATGCACCTGCTGGCGGTGGGGGGTAGCGTGTCATGATCGGGATCAGCGCGCCTGAGACCACATAATCATGTGTGACGCAATCAGGGAGCCAGGCGATACCCAGCCCTGCAGCCGCGGCGGTCACGAGGGCTAGCGCGTTGTCAGCCTTGAAGCGGCCCCGTGGGTTCACCGTGACTACCGCATCGCCATCCATGAATTGCCATTCTTCCGTGCCCTGCATGATGGCTTGATGGGCAATGACTTCGTCAGGCGTTTCCGGCGCCCCATACGCCTTGAGGTAGTCAGGGCTCGCAACCAGCTTTCCGTAGATGGGCCCAATGCGTCTAGCGATCAGATTAGAGTCTGGCAGGTAGCCAACACGAATCGCGCAATCGAACCCCTCTGCGATGAGATCAACGAAGCGATCGCTGTAAGAGGCGTGAATGTGGAGCAAGGGGTGGCGTCGCGCCATTTCGGCGAGTACTGGCGCGAAGTGAGTGGGCCCAAAAGAGAGCGGCACGGCAACTCGCAACCGACCACGCAGGTCACCGGCAGGCAGGATCGCTTCCTTGGCGACCTCTATTTCGGCGCAAGCCCTGGCGGCATATTCGCGGAACGCGGTTCCGGCCTCTGTCAGAGCAGCACCGCGTGTGGTTCGTGCCAGCAGTTGGATCCCAAGTTCCGCTTCAAGCCGAAAAAGCCGCCGACTAACGATCGACTTGGAGACACCGAGCCGTCGCGCAGCGGAGGAAATTCCCCCGGCCTCGGCAACTTCCACAAAGGTCTGTAACTCTTCGACATCCATCTTCGCGCTCCCTATTTCACGACACAGCGATACAGAAAGGCGTTCTACCGCATCACCAACAGAAATGGCAATGTTTTCGAGACAGCGCCGCAATGGGTGTCTGTCGCCTGAAAAACCAATGCCACTCGCCGTAGAGGATGCCAAACTATCCTTTCGTAATATCCTTTCGTAATGGCCTTGATTCACTGCTTCGTCCCGAAGAGACGGCTGGGCGGGCATACCTCAGGTGGTGGTGGCCGATATTTTCCGGATAAAGAGAGGTAAACTGGTTGAGCATTGGGATGTGTTGCAGAATGAAGTGCCGGGAATGGCAGCCTTGGACAGCCTCTCAAAGTTTGATTCCAATGAGGATAAACACAGATGATGCCCCACAATCTTAACGACCTCTATTATTTCGTGAAGGTCGTCGACCACGGTGGATTTTCGCCGGCGGGGCGTGCCTTGGGTATCGCTAAATCGAAGCTGAGCAGGCGCGTGGGCGAATTAGAAAATCAGTTACATGTTCGCCTGATGCACCGTTCGACCCGCCACCTGACCCTTACCGATATTGGTCAACGCTATTACCAGCACTGCAAGGCCATGCTGGTGGAAGCGGAAGCCGCCCAGCAGTTCATTGAGGAGAGCAAACAGGCCCCCTGCGGCATTATTCGCATAAGCTGCCCCACCGGGCTATTGAGCTTTCACGTGAGTGCGATGCTGGCGGATTTCATGACCCTATACCCCGAGGTACATGTTCACCTCGAAGGAACCAACCGTCGCATTGACCCACTCGTTGAGGGGGTAGATATTGCCCTGCGCGCCCGCCCATTCCCCCTTGAAGACAGCGATCTGGTACTAAAAGTGCTGTCGGATCGTGGTCAGTGCCTGGTGGCAAGCCCGACACTGGTTGAGAGACATGGCGAGCCTTCTAACCCCGAGACGCTTGCCAACCTGCCCAGCTTAAGCCGGGCACGGCCGGAAGAGCCTCATGTGTGGCGATTGCAGCAAGACGGTGAAGAGCGTGACATTGAGCACTCACCGCGCTTTATTACCACCGACATGACCGCGCTATATAACGCGGCCCTGGCTGGCGTCGGCGTGGTTCAACTGCCTAGCTTGATGCTGGGGGACTCGCTGGCGTCTAACAAACTGGTGCAGGTAATACCGGAGTGGGAACCACGGCGGGAAGTCATTCATGCGGTTTACCCCTCTCGACGCGGTCTACTGCCTTCGGTCAGGGCACTGCTGGATTTCCTCGCCGAACGCTATGCCGTACTTGGCTCTGAACACTGACATAGCACATTACCTAGCCGATGTTCCCAGCTGTTTAAGTTCTTCATCATACAAAGCAACCAACAGCGGCTCGCCCTTGTTATTCACCCTAAACTGACCATAACGTGCTGGCTCATAGCGTTCACCGTGGCCCTCCTGAAAGAAGAACGCATCGGTGGCAAAGCGTACCTGACCATTGCGCAGCCGGTAGCGAAGGCGCCGTTCGTCGTCGCGTAAAGAAGTACCTTCATCCAAGCGCTGGAAATGAGCGATACGCTGTTCATCCAACCCCACCACCACATAACCGTTGCGTGTTTTCAGCGAGTCTTCATCACGCTCACTCTGATGAAGCGCGCTTTGAAGTTGGTTACCCAGCGCAAAGTTTAGCGCCATATAGTCGCCCTGCATCAATGAGCGTGGGTCGACAGGCGCCAGCTCTAGGTAAACAATTTCTCCCTCGGCTAAGTGACGCTCTTTCTGCCAAATTGCCCAGTTCACCACCACCAGCACAACGACGGTGGCTAACACTATGATCCAGCGATTTAGCTTGGTTTTCAGCATCATTTCCCGTGCTCTCCCACAGAGGCCGAGGGCCCATTTTCCGCTACGCTCAACCACTTGTGCAGCGCCCAACGCAGCGCCAGTAGCCCACCCCCCAACACCAACAGCGTTAGTGCCTTGGTTAATAGCGTCGCGTCCAGCCAGTAGTAATAGCTGCCTATGCCCGTCAACAGCGAGAACACTCCAAGCCCCATCACTAGGCGATGCCCGATCGCGAACCCTAACAGTACGACGACCAAGCCTTGACCCACACCCGGTGCATAAAATGAAATCAGCAGCAGCGCGAAAAGACTTGGATATAACCCCCAATGGGTTTTGGAATGAGGAATTTTATAGAGCAGCAGCGCCAGAGAGAGTGCCACTAACACGGCGTTCAACCAGGGCGCTGACCATGCAAAAGCGTTAGTGCTCTGTGCGTCAAACCAGAAGGTAAAGGAGTGGCCGCTATGCGCTAATCCCTGCATCACCAAGAGGCCTATCAATAGGCCGTAGCCCCATGCTTGCACATCCTGAATACGGCCAGGCCAGCGAAACTCACTCAGCCAGAGCATCGCCAGAGCCAACAGCATCAATCCACCCGCTGCTGGCGCCATAGCGTTCACTGCCAAAGCCATATAGAGCGCCAAGCTGGCGGCAAAGGCTGAAAACGTGCGATGAACCTGGCTCGGCATCACCAACGCCAGTGCGCACTGCAAGGCCAACAGCGACCACCACAAATAAGTGGACGCATTCCAGAACTCGACCAGCGCCCACGCGATTAGCAGTTGCCCGGCTAAGCTAACCGCAAGCGCCAAGTGTTCAAGCACCTCACCACGAGCTTTGCATAACAACCCAAAAGCCGCGCCGATCATCACAAGTCCCAGGCCTAACGACGTCGTAGGGCTCTCCACCACGAACACTACGCCCATGGCGATAAAGCCGAGCAGAAACAGCGCCGCTAACCAGCCTGAAAAGGCCTGCAGCGCGCGTACAAACCAAGGCGTTTGCAGCTGCGCTGGGGAGGTAGGCTCGTTCAACGGAATACCCGCTTGGCTCAGCCTAACGTTTAAATCATTAACGTTGTTCGTCACTGGGAAATCTCCCGATGTAGCCGCTTTAGCCATACCACGGCCCCAGCGCCCATCGCCAGTACCGCGATGGTGATCAGCAGCAGACTTCCCTCCTGCCAATCACCTTCCCAGAGCAACAGCCTGGCAAGTAACAGCGTGATCACCGTTAACGCCGAGACACAGCCGCCCGCGATCATAAAAAGCTCAGGCCGCCAATAGCGGTAAATGCCATACAGCGCCACCAACCAGAGCGGATAAATCGCCAGCACTGGCGACCACACAAGGCCGACATCGGCTATCACCGTCACCGCTAACAGCGTCATGGGCACCCCACTGCTCACCGCCAGCAAGCGTAGTGCCAACTGCCGTGGCCAGCCCCGGTAACGAGCGCCCGACTCCCAGATTATTAATGCCAGGGTGTTTAGACCAAACAGCCCCCAAAGCGCGGCATCGCTACTGACCAAAACGCCAAACGGCCCGCCCCAAGTACGAAAATAGAGCCCGACGGCCAAATTAAGTAACCCCAGCCACAGCACCCAGAGCAGCTCAAAGCGCGCCACCCAGGCCCAGGGCAGAGCAAGCAGCGCCCAGGTAAAAAACAGCTGCCAGGGGTCGGCACCGGATTGGTACACCTGCCCGAACAGCGCCAACAGCACGCCCACCAATAAAGTGGCCGATGTTAGCGCCACACGCTGAACCATCGGGCTGACCTTGGGCCAAATGGCGATACCTACCGCCAGCACCACCGCTGCCTGTACCACGCCAAAGCGCAGCCAACGGCCCATCTCGGCCCAGTTATAAGCTACGAAAAACAGCACCGCGAAGGCCAACGCCAGTCCACCTAGCCACAGCAGTAAGCGATCAATAAACAGCGCCCAAGCGCGAGGCGAAGGGTGCAATCCAGAAGCTTGCACTGCGCGCGTCACCTGTTCTGGCGGTATCACGCCCTGCTCAATCAGTGATATCAGTTCACGGCGGGTAGATGCCATGGGGGCTCCCTTCTAAACGGCGCAGTGGAAACAAAGCAATCTAGGCTAAGCGCCACGATCACTCCAACTTAGTAAAGCGCAGCCGAGCAATTTGCGCAGGCGGCTGGAAGGAGTCGGTTTGGGCATTGTCCCAATAGTGCTTCGACTAGCCACCCCGACAGGCTCAATTTAAAACGTAAGGGTTTTGTGTAAGTTTTGGCGAACTTACTACACCCATTAATATCGAATGCTGCATTCACCACGTATGCTACCCACAAAGGCCTTAGTGGAGACACCCAATGCTAATAAAGATTGCCAAACCGAGTGATTTACACGAATCCGATGTCACGCCGGAATCTATCTACCTCTCCCGGCGGCGCTTTATGGGCGGTATCGCAGGCCTAGGTGCAGGGCTCGCCCTATCCGGCCACGTCCGCGCCAACGCCGACTACTCCGATGTCCCCGAAGGTGATGCACCAGCGTGGCTAAAGGAGAAAATCAGCGAAACCCAGTGGCGAGCCATCACCCCTAGCGACCCTGACAAAGATAAAATTGCCCCCTTTGATGACGCCAGTGGCTACAACAACTTTTTCGAATTCGGCACCGACAAAGGCGACCCTGCCCGCCATGCGGGCAGTCTGGAAACCCAACCCTGGAGCGTGGTGATCGATGGCGAGGTCAATAACGGCGGGCGCTTTGCCCTGGAGGACTTCGCCAAGCCCTCCCAGTTTGAAGAGCGCATTTACCGCCTGCGCTGCGTTGAGGCATGGTCGATGGTCATTCCCTGGCTGGGTATTCCGCTGGCCGATATCATCAAACGCGCCGACCCCACCAGCAAAGCCAAATACGTACGTTTTGAAACCCTGGTGGATCCAGAGCAAATGCGCGGGCAGCGCTCCTCGTTTTCGATCATTGATTGGCCCTACGTGGAAGGCCTGCGCCTGGACGAAGCCATGCACCCTCTGACGATACTGGCCATGGGTATGTACGGCCGGGAATTGCCCAATCAAAACGGCGCCCCTCTGCGGCTGGTCGTGCCGTGGAAATACGGCTTCAAGAGCATCAAGTCGATTGTGCGGATATCGCTGACGGAAGAACAGCCAGTGAATTCCTGGCAGAAGATCGCCGCCGACGAGTACGGCTTTTACGCCAACGTGAATCCCAACGTCGACCACCCCCGCTGGAGCCAAGCCACCGAGCGCCGTCTGCCCAACAGCCTGTTCAACCCCAACACCATTGATACCCTGATGTTTAACGGCTACGCCGACGAAGTCGCCGAGCTCTATGCGGGTATGGATTTGAAGGAAAATTACTAATGGCCAGCCCACGTATATGGTTAGCATGGCGCGTGGGCGTGTTTCTGACCGCGCTAGCACCGCTGCTGTTCTGGAGTTGGCAGGTAGCGAATGGCGCAGCTGGCCCCGAACCGGGGCGCTACTTGCTACTGAATATCGGCATCGGCGGGCTGTGGATGCTGCTGCTCACGCTCAGCCTTACCCCACTTACCAAGCTCACCCGTTGGAAAGGCTTTGCGCTGATCCGTCGGCAGCTTGGCCTATGGACACTCGCCTACGCAATCCTGCATATGCTCAGCTACGCGCTGTTTATTCTGGGGCTTAACTGGGCACTACTTGGCAGCGAGATCGTCAAACGCCCCTACATCATCGTCGGCATGATCGCGCTGATCGGCCTTGCCGTGCTGGGCGCCACCTCCAACCGCTGGGCAATGAAGCGCCTGGGCAAACGCTGGAAACCGCTGCACAAATTTTCCTACGCCATTTTGGGTCTGGTACTGCTGCACTTCTTCTGGGTGGTGCGCGCGGATATGCAGGAGTGGGCCATGTATGCCGCCATTGCGGCGCTCATCATGTCCACTCGCCTGCCCCCAGTTGCCCGCACACTGCCAAAACTACGCCATCGATTGAGTCGTACTTAGGGCTTGTAAGAGATATCAACCGACGAAACCTAGCCAAGTACGCAGCGCAGATGCTTACGATAAGCCGCTTTATCGCGATCGACATCTGGCATCTTCATTACATCGTTGGCGATAAAGGTCGGCAGGGCTTCTAAGCCGATAAATTCCTGAGATTTGTGGAACGGGAAGTAGACACCATCCACACCGCGCCCTTCGAAGAAGTTGCCAGGCTCATCGAACGCTTCCAAAGGCGCATTCCATGTCAGCGATAGCATATAGCGACGGCCCTGTAGCAGGCCACCACTGCCGTACTGCTTGGTCGGGTCCTGGCGGCTGCGGCCATCGCTGGCGTAGAGCGAGCCGTGGCCTTCTGTGAACACCTCATCGATGTAGCGCTTCACAATCCAGGGCGCGCCCATCCACCAACCAGGCATTTGATACACAATGGTGTCCGCCCACAGGTAGTTCTGCACCTCGGCCTTCAGGTCATAGCCTTGATCAATCACCGTCTCGCGCACCTGATAGCCCATTTCCTGCAGGGCACTTACTGCCACGCCGTGTAGCGTATTATTGAGCTCACCGCCAGAGTGCGCAAACGCTTTACCGCCATTAATCAGTAGAATATTCATTAATAAAACCTCTCATGATAGCCTGATATCCATGCTTATATTCTTTGGCATGGCGTTTAATGAGCGGTATTGTGGATTCAAAGCATGCGAAAAAATAGCGACGTTTCAGCAAGACACTTTTGATTTAAATTCAACAGTCCTGATATTTACTATCAAGGCAGCTAGTAATGTTATGAAAAACACTCAATGAAAAGCACCCTTGAAGAACAGCAAGCTTTTGTGACGGTGGTCGATAGCGGTTCGATCACCGGCGCCGCCGAACGGCTTGGCATTACCGTTTCCGGGGTTAGCCGTGCGCTCAACCGCCTGGAGCAAAAACTCGGCGCTACTCTGCTACGTAGAACCACGCGTCGCCTGGAGCTGACCGAGGAGGGAGAAACATTTCTAAACCATTGCCGCCGTATTCTGGCCGCCGTGGAAGAGGCCGAAGAGGCGATGCTGGATCGCCACAATCAGCCTCAAGGCAGGTTACGGATCAACGCCGCTCCCAGCTTTATGCAGTTCGTGATTGTGCCGGTGATTGGCGAGTTCCGCGCCCGCTACCCTGGCATTACGCTGGAACTCGATACCCACGACCGCTTTGTCGACCTGTTGGAACAGCGGGTGGATCTAGCTATCCGCATTGGCAAATTGGAAGATTCATCGCTACACGCCCGCCTCCTTGGCTATAGCCCGCTGCGCCTTCTGGCGAGCCCCGCCTACCTTAAACGCCACGGCGCGCCGCAAAGCATCGACGATTTTCAAGATCACAGCTTGCTAGGCTTCAGCCAGCTCGATCATCTCAACCGCTGGCCACTGTGCCACGCCGATGGCCAACCCTTACATATCACCCCAACGCTGGCGGCCTCCAGCGGAAGTACGCTAATAGAACTGGCCATGGCAGGAGAAGGCATCGTTTGCCTGGCCGACTTTATGACCATCACGCCCCGTCACAACGGCACACTAGTGGATGTACTGCCCGACTGCACAGAAATGCAGACACAAGCTGTGAACGCCGTGTACTACCGCCAAACCACGCTTTCACAGCGCACCCGGCTGTTTATGGAGTTTTTAGCTGAACAACTGCCAGGGAAGTATTTGATCGCTTAAATCACTCAGTCAGCCACCCCGAGTGCCCAGAAGCTGTTTGAGAACACGTGACTCCAGCACAAAGGGAACGGACATATGATCTTCGCCCTCCACTTTGTGGTAACTGCTACGTAAACCGTATGCCGACAGGTCTTCAAGCCGCTGATAAAGTTGACTAGCATCCTGCTGGTTCTGCAAGGAGTCGTTATCGGCCACGACCAAGGACAAGCTGTGATGGATGACATTTGCCTCTTCGGCCTCTACCTGCTGCCTGAAGTCGCGTTCATGCTTCAACAGGTAGCTATTGTTCCACCAGAGGCTGGGGCTGGCGGCGACAATGTGGTTAAACAGATCCGGCCGAGTAAATAAGGCATAAATCGCAAACATACCGCCAAAAGAGTGGCCATAAAGACTCTGGTGATTAGCATCTACAGGAAAGCGCTCGGCAATAGCAGGCATCAAGCTGTGCTCGATAAAATCCAGCAACTCATCCTGTCCGCCCTGCGGTGGCGTGTTCTGCTCTTCTGCCACCAGCGGTGATAAGTCGTAAGAGCGGCGCAAGAAGTTATGCGGCGCTTCCCCTGGATAAGCAATGCCAACGATAATGGCTTGGCGGAACTGCTCCTGTGCCCGCTTGGCCTCATGCAAGGAAGCGAAATAAGCGTTGCCATCCAACACATAGATCACCGGGTAACCGCCGCTGTAGGGCACCTCGCCTTCAGGTTTGCTGATCAGGATACGATAGGCGGCGCCCTGCTCGTTTTGCATCGCCCATTCCAGCGTCTGATCCAGGGACACTTGACGCTCGCCCATTACTGGCGACGCCTGTGCCTGTGATTTGGGCACTGATGCAGCCAACAAAACCAGCCCGGCAAACACTAAATTATTAACGAACAGTTTCATAAATCGTTGCCCCCACGATGCTAGTCATCACCACTGGTAAGCAATGCTGCCAATCAGGCTGCGACCGGCACCGCGATAGCAATAGATGCCCTCACAGGAGATATGCTCTTCGTCCGTTACGTTAGTGGCGTTGAGGCTGGCACGAACCCCCTGTAAAGAGCCCGCGAAATCATAGTGTGCCGCCATATCAATCAGGCTGTATGCAGCGTTTTTATTGCTGTTGGCATTATCAATGTACTCACTACCGATGTAGCGCACCCCACCGGAAAGATGCAGTCGTTCCAACGCAGGAACGCGATAATCCAACCAAAGGGACGCCAGATGGCGCGGGGTATTCGCCAAGTCACTGCCCTCGTTGCCATCATTGTCTGCGGTGATTTCGCTGCGGTTGTAGTTGTAGCTTGCGGTCATACGCAGGTCGTCGGTGACATTCCCAACGGCCTCAAGCTCCAGTCCACGGGTACGCACTTCTCCGGTTTGTACTTGAAATAGCGGGTTCTCGATATCGGTGGTTTTACGATTGGTTTCATCGATCTGATAGATCGCCGCAGTCAGCATCGCCTCACTGCCCGCTGGCTGATATTTCAGCCCCAGCTCAAACTGTTCACCTTCGGTAGGATCGAAGTCATTGCCGCTCACATCGGTACCGCTCTCAGGCAGGAACGATTGCGCATAGCTGAAATACGGCGACAACCCCGAATCAAATGCGTAGAGCGCGCCAAAGCGCCAAGTGTTTTTCTCATCCCGGCTTTCGCTGGCAGTACCGGTGAGGTTGTTGCGAGTCTCGTCACGCGCCCAGTCGCGACGTATGCCTGCGGTCAAACGCCAGTTATCGAGCTTGACCTGATCCTGTAAATAAAGGCCTCTGCGGTGGTTTTTACCACTGTCGTTTGTCCAAACGTTACTCGGCTGGGCTACAGGCTGACTATAATCCGGGTTGTCGATATCGATCGACGGTGCGCTACCACCCGCATAAATAACATCGTTCTCGAGATAAGCGTAGTCGGCGCCTAACATTACCTGGTGCTCCACCCCGCCCTGATCAAAGGTCGCCATCAGCCTAGTATCAGTACTAAGAGACTCCATCTCTTCGTAAAGGCCGACACTGCTCCGGCTCAGCGTTGTACCGGATAAGGTGCCTGCTGAGAGGTACTGGTTGGTGGTATCCACCTGACCGTAGCGCACATTTTGCTGCAGCTGCAGCCTGTCACTCCAACGGTGGTTAAATTCATAGCCCAGTGCCCACTGCTCTTGATCCAACTTGTCAAAGTCTTCATCGCTGGACCAAAAATGGGTCAGGTTATCACCGTCTTGGTAAGGACGTGGTGATGCAGAGGTCTGGCGCTCCTGATACTGCGTAATGAAGGTAATGTCAGTACGCTCGTTCATCTGCCAATGGAGGGTTGGCGCCAGCAGGGTGACGTCATTATCCACCTGTTCGATATCCGTTTGCGCATCACGCATAACGCCCACCAAGCGGTACTGCACATCACTGCCCATATCGCCCCCCACATCGAACTGGCCTTGCAGATGATCATGACTCCCGACCTGAAACTGCACTTCCTTCGTCGCATCTACCTGCGGACGTTTGCTGACCCGGTTTACCAGTCCTCCCGGTGAAAGCTGACCATAGCGCATCGAATCGGGGCCTTTAACCACTTCAATGCGTTCCAAGTTATAGGGCACAGTAGAATAGTAAGAGAGCCAGCCACTATTGGGTTGGCGCAAGCCATCAAGGAAATCGCCATGGTATACCGTCGGATACCCTCTCACCGATATCAAGTCAAAGCGCGGATCCATCCCCGCTGCTTCAACCCGAACCCCAGCCGTATAAGCCACCGCCTGCTCTACTGACGACGGCTGGCGGTCACGAAGCTGCTCTTCGGTGACCACACTGACACTTTGCGCAAGCTCCATCAGCGGTGTATCGGTTTTGCTACCCGCCGAGGTGCTAAAGGCCAAATAGCCATCACTACTGATTCGGCTGCCTACCACAGCCACGGTATCCAATACCATGTTTTCTGCAGTACCTGCTTTTTCCATTACATAGTCCGCAGGCCCCCGCTTGACCACTTTCAAACCACTGCCCTGAAGCAACTGGGCAAACCCCTCTTCCACGCTATAACGCCCATTCAATCCAGCGCTTTGCAGGTCATCAGTGAGATCAGCGGGGAAGGACAACACAATGCCCGCATGGCTGGCGAATTGGCTCAATACACTGCCCAGCGATCCCGGCTCGATGTTGTATGCCTGCTGGCTAGCATCCTGTTGCGCCTGCCCGCCCGCTGTTTGTGCTTGCGCTGCTTGTAGGGGCAACAGCGACATCGAACTCATCAGGGCACAGCCCAGTGCGATACCGCCAAGCGCGCACAAGGGTTTACCATGGTGGTATCGAAGGGATATGAGTGTCTGCTTGGGGTTAAAGGGTGTGGTCATCTTTATCTCGTTAATTCCAGAATCGGTTGCTTTATCTCTGGGTCGAACGAGATCGGAAAAGGGACAATAAATAATCCAACTTTTTTTATTCGCTAGATTTGAGGGTTACCCAATATTGGGTCAGTCGGTCGACGCTAACCGGCAACGCATTGGCAATGGCTTGTAGCGCCCGGTCGGTATCATCAATAGGGAAAGCACCTGACACTCTCAGTCCAGCAATAGAGGGGGCACAGCGCAGTACGCCTGTGCGATAACGGCTCAATTCGGCTACCAAACGACTCAGTGGCCAGTCTACAGCCACCAGCAGACCGCGCGTCCAGCTATCCGCCTGGTCGCTGACGGTGGCAACTTCCACATCAACGGAGCTCATCTGCGCCTGCTCTCCGGCAACAAGACGTTGCGTCTTGCCGCCAGCCGACTGAGGAATCAACTCGACCTCATCTTCCAACACAGTAACCTGGGTAGAGGTGCCCAGCTTGCGCACGGTAAACACGGTGCCCAACGGCACCACAGTACCCTGCTCGGTATGCACCTGAAGCGTTTTGGCAGCGGCTACTTTTCCCGTTCCATTCCGCGTGCGGATAAAGATTTCGCCTGCATAGAGTCGAATCAACTGCGTGGTAGAGGTTTCCACCACATCCAATGCAGTGGCGGTATTGAGCACCAGTTGTGTTCCACCCGCCAGAGTATATTCGCGACGTTCGCCCCGTGCGGTGCGGTGGCTGGCCATCCAGCTTTCCACTGGTGCCCGCTGCCAGGCCAACGAGCCCAGCGCGCTTCCTGCTGCCAATAAAGCAAAACCACGCAGTACTGCTCGTCGGCTATGGCCCTGACGCTGCTTAATTTGCAACGCATCAAGCGCAGGTGTGCCCGGAATCGCCTGAAACTGCCGACGTAATTTTTCAACCTCTTGCCAGGCATGAGTGTGGGCGGGATCCTCCGCTAACCAAGCAGCATGCGCGTGTTTTTGCTGTGCAGTAACATCCTCAGAGCACAGCAGTGCGTACCAGTGGGCAGCAGCTCTGAGGGTATCTTTGCGGGCCGCCTGGGTATCGCTCATAACGGCTCTTCGCACATCAGCAGCAAGCAATGTTCAGTTGCTTTGGCCATGTACTTTTTCACCGAGCTGACGGATACCCCCAAGCGTTCGGCGATCTCGGCATAACGCAGACCCTCCAAATGGCAGAGCAAAAACGCCTGGCTTACCTTTTTGCCCAACCCTTCCAACATTTCATCGACCTGAAACAGCGTCTCCAGAATCAAGGCCTGCTCTTCCGGCGAGATAAACACCGGCTCGGGTTGCTGCTTCAGGGCTTCCAGCCAGGCTTTTTCCAAGGCATCCCGACGCACAAAATCCACCCACACCCGGCGGGCAATGGTGGTCAGAAAGCTACACGGTTCATGGAGTTTGCTAATTTGGTCGGCGTTACTCGGAGAGGTGAGAATGCGCAGAAAGGTATCCTGAGCCAGATCAGCCGCCTGCCAGCTACAGCCCGTTTTGCGCTGCAGCCAGCACTGCAACCAGCCATGGTGTGCACTGTACATCTTGGCTAATGGTGTATTTTCAGATGAAACCGGCATTCACCCCCCTCCCAAACGATCAGCAAACGGAGGGATATTCTAGTAACAGCAATCAGTTAATACAAATCATTATTATTTTCTTTCACTAAACTATCGCTCGCATTAGAGGCGATACACTCAATTAAGGCCCGCTGCTCGGTATCGATTCTCTTGTGGGCATAGTAGCCAGCCGTAGGTGGCGCTCTTCATAAACGGTGAGCGTCGTATATTCAAACGCGACAGCGCCACTTTGGTTAACTCTTCAACCAACACATCTACGGTGGGATCCTCAGCCGCACGGGCAACGTCGCGCCGAAAGCTGGGTAGTATTTGGCAAACCTGCTCTTTCCAGGTGTGATATCAGCCTTTTGCTTAATACCCAAACATCAGCGACCGGTGTGTAGAAAGCCCGGCCATGGCGCCATCAGCCACGGCAAAGGTGACCGACCCTGCGGCGCGGGCCACATCACCGCAGGCGAATACGCCGGGGATTGAAGTCGCCTGCATTGCATCGGTTTTGACGATACTGCCCATAAGAGACTCCTCTAATTCACACCCCACTTGCGCGATCAGCGGAGTAAGGTGAATGCGCGGCGCGACGAATAAGCCCATCAACGGAAACACCCGACCATCCTGCATTACCAGCTCAACGCCAACCTCCGCTTGCGACACAAGGCGTGCTGCTGCGCCATATTCGATATGGGTACCGCGCGCCTTAAGCTGAGCCAGTTGCTCGGCACTGGGGTCAAAGGCATCGTTAACAAACAGCGTGGTGGCGCCCCAGTCGGGCAGCATTAAGCCGTGGTGCATCGCGAGTTCTGAGGTTGCCAGCACACCGATACCCTCTTTGCCCAGCTCATAGCCATGGCAATACGGACAGTGAAAAACGCGTTTGCCCCATAGCTCGGCGAGCCCCGGTAAGCCTGGAAGCTCATCGGTAACACCCGCGGCCAGAATAATGCGCCGTGCCTGATAGGTGCTTCCATCGGCCAGCGCCACCAAGAAATTATCAGCCGTCCCCGTTACAGCCTCCACCCGCCCCGTGCGCCACTCAACCGTTGGGTACTCCATCAGTTGGCTACGGGCCTCTGCTGCTATCTCTGCGGGTGGTGCACCATCCTGGGTTAAAAAGCCATGGGAGTGAGAAGCAAAACGGTTGCGGGGTTGTCCCGCATCTATCAGTAATATTTTCCGCCTTGCTCGGGCCAGCTGTAGCCCTGCCGCCATACCTGCATAGCTGCCACCGATGATCACTGCATCAAAACTCATTGCCCTTCCTCCGATTGCGCCCAGCTTTTATAAGCCAAGAGTGAACAAATCAATATCATGTATCTTTTATTGATACATTAAAAGGCGCACAGCGGTCAATGACAATATTAACAACGGCGGTTGGAGTGAATCATGCAGGTAGTAAAGCGTTAAGGCGTCGGCAGCTGGTAGCCTTTGCGCGTCGCAATATCGTCAAACTGTTCAGCAAGCTCGGCCAACGTGACCGCTCCCAGGCGGTCAATGAGCAGCGCTTGCGCTTCGCGCATGGCATCAAAAAGCGCCGCATTAACCACCTGCTCTACCGCGCAGTCCGGGTTATCACGGTCGGTGCCGATAGCGAAAATGCGCGGCCCGCCTACGGCGTTGTGTATATCCAGCAGCGTTACGCTATGCAAATCACAGGCGATGCGCCAGCCACCGTTGTGGCCCTTCTCAGACTTTACATAGCCCGCTTTCCGAAGGCCCGCCATAGTGCGCCGTACCACGGCAGCGTTGGTGCCCAGCATGGCACCAATCTGTTCTGAAGTAATCGGTTGGGATTCCCGCGCGATGTGCAGTAGCACATGCAGCATACGAGAGAGGCGGCTATCTGTTCTCACGGGCAACAGTCAACTATTCAGAGGATAAACAAAGGAAAACAACGAAGCTGTACTTTAGCACACCCACGAGCGGGGCTGGGAATGAACCCAACCAGGGCCACCGCACACGAACCTACACCTCGTTCGCCGTTATAAGGCAAACTATGCTCTCGCTCTCTATACTGGTGCTGGGTCACTTTCACTGGCAGGGGATAAGTGTCTGGCACGTCATTAGCCCCATTTAGCGCCTCCCATTGTCGTTACTTACAGGCCACTTAAGGATGTTATGGGTCTTCAAGAAATCGCTGTCGGCGGCATCTACTTAAGCCCTCTGTTGATCTACGCGCTGATCGGCTTTGTTGCTACGCTGACCGTTCGTTCACTACTGCACTGGGTGGTCGGCGAGTACGCGCTCTGGTACGAGGCGTGGTTCGACATTTCATTGTTTGTCATCCTCACCGCTGCCACCACGTTCATTTTTACTGTTTTGCTTCAAAGCCCTTAAGACAGCCCTTGAGAGAATCGCCGATGCGCCCTTCGCTCCGTATTTTGCTCACCCTCGTTATTGTCGCCATTGCCGTTGCCGCCGGTGCATGGCTATGGCACTACTACCTCTATACCCCCTGGACTCGTGACGCTAGGGTTCATGCGGAAGTGGTGACGATTGCCCCCGATGTCTCCGGCTGGGTACGCACACTTGAAGTAGTGGACACCGATCAGGTTGCCCAAGGCGACACGCTGTTTGAGATCGACAACACGCGTTACCAAGCGGCGGTGGATAGCGCCCAAGCCACGGTTGACCATCGCCAGGCAACCCTGGAGCTAAGCCGTGCCGAGGAGACTCGACGTAACCAGTTGAGCAACAATCGTGCGATTAGTGTAGAAAACCAGCAGATTGCCCAGATCAACTCGCGCATTGCCGCTGCCGATTTACAGCAGGCTCAGGCAGAGCTGGCCAGCGCCCAGCTTGATTTAGCGCGCACCCAAATAACCGCACCGGTCAGCGGCCATATCCTCAATGTCCATCTTACCGCTGGCACTTACGCTAATCGCGGCACGCCGGTGATGGCGCTAATCGCAGATAATTCCTTCTATGTCGTGGGTTATTTCGAAGAGACCAAAATGACGTCGATCGGCATGGGCGATCCGGTGGATGTGATTCTGATGAACGGCGACACCCATCTGGCGGGCCGAGTGGCGGGTATTGGCCGAGGCATTGCCGATAGCAACACAACCCTTAACCAGCAGCTGCTACCGCAAGTGGAGCCCACCTTTAGCTGGGTGCGCCTGGCTCAGCGTATTCCGGTGCGCATTGCACTAGAAGACGTTCCTGATGACACCCTGCTGAGCGTCGGCATGACGGCAACCGTGCGCGTTCAACCTGCCGATCAGTCTGAGTAACCCATGTCGCCGTTTGTTAGCACCTACCTGACGCCCAACGCTACGGCGGTCAAGTTTGCGATCAAGACCACCCTGGCAATGATGCTCGCGCTCTATATCGCGCTTATGTTCGACTTGGAGCGCCCCTACTGGGCGCTGATCTCGGCGGCATTTCTGCAGATTCGCCCCATGAGTGGCATGGTGGTCGAGAAAGGTATCTGCCAACTCGGCGGCACATTGATTGGCGCCTTGGCGGGTATCGCGATCATGGCCCTATTCGCCCAGGCCCGCCTACCTGCGCTTATCGTGCTTACCGCTTGGATTATGCTATGCACTTACGTGGGCTCGCTGTGGCGTAATAACTACACCTACGGCTGTCTGATGGCCTCTGTAACGGCCATGCTGATTGTGGTCATCTCCAGCGGCAGCACGCCCGCCGGAATCTTCGATATCGCCGTGGCGCGCCTTACCGAACTGGGGCTGGGCGCCATCTGCGCCATGCTGGTCAGCTCGCTGCTCTGGCCATCCCATGTAGGCGCCCACCTTGCCACTCAGGCCGACAGCGTGATCAACGAAGCCTTCGAGCATGCCGCCCTGCGCTTAGAAGCCAGCGACGATATTCCAGCGATGCAGAAAGCCCTGCGCAGCAGCCTCGTGCCGTTAACCCTGCTGGAAACCGACAGCCAGGCCGCCCGCTTTGAAGGCCCGGTAGGCCCCGGCCGAGTGCGCGCAACCCACGTGCTAACCCGCCGCACGCTTCGCTTTTTCGCCAATCTGCAGGCGCTGCATCAACTGATGCACGACCACGCTGACCGGCTCGCCCCACAAAGTATCGAACTCGCGGGCGAGGTCGCAAAAGGCTTTCGCGATGCTGAACACGTCAAAGGGGTCATTGAGGCCAGAAAAGCTCTCCAGTCGCTACGCCACCGGGTTCATGAAAGCGAGGAAGAGAACAGCTTAGCTCCTCTCGATCGGCGTCTGCGGTTGGGGCTGCGTGAATCGATCGGACACGCCATGATCATGCTCGATGCCCGGGAGGCGATTGCCTCGCCGGAGAGCCATAAACTACGCTCATCGCCGCTGGCTTGGCACCGCGATCACCTCGCCGCCGGTATTAACGCCATTCGCTCAGGGCTAGTATTTTCGCTACTGGCGACTTTCTGGATCGTCACCGCCTGGCAGAGCGCCATGATCGCGATGATGCTGGGCACACTGTTTTCCGCCTTTTTCGCCAGCCGCGACAATCCCCTCGCCATCACCATGATGTTTTATAAGGGTATGCTGGCAGCGATTCCCAGTGCTTTTCTGTTCGGCCATGTATTGCTCTCCCAGGCCAACGGTTTTCCGATGCTAGCGATGTTGTTTGGTACACCGCTGTTCTTGGGGCTACTAGGTGCCACTAATCTAGCCACCATGGGCTACTGCCTGGCCTTCACTATCTTCAATATTCTGCTCACCATGCCCGGCAATGGCATGGATTTCTCGTTCGACAGCTTTGCCAACCGGGTGGTGGCCGTAGTGATTGGGCTAAGCTGCGTGGTAATGGGCTTTCGCTTGCTGCCAGGGCTGGGCACCCGACTTCGGCGGCGGCGTTTAATCAATGCGATTTCCACCGATATCCATGAGCTAAGCCAGCGTTCGATTCGCGATGCCGAAACCCGTTTCAGCGGCCACATGGCGGATCGGCTTCTGCAACTGGCTCAGCACGACGACATGCTACCCGAAGACCAGCGCCACCTGTTTATTCTTGGTTTGACCGGGCTGGATGTTGGCACCGCTACGCTGCGCCTGCGAGATCGGCTTGATGATGCACCTCACCCGCGCATCCGCGAGGCGCATCGCCACCTACTAGGCACGCTAGCTGGCGGGTTTGAAGAGAGCGCCAACGGGCGGCCACCCCAAGGGATTCGTGAAGCAGGTAAACAGCTGGACGAAGCGATTATTACCTATGGCGATGTCCCCGCCGACCGTCGCATGCTGCTGGAAGGCTTGATTGAGCGACTCGAACTGGCCCTAGAGCGCCTTGCGCGCATCATGGCGGAGCGGCCACAGATGAAGTCTGCACCGAAGCCACACTTATCAAAACCCTCAGCACCTTAAATAACCTTTGCATCAAATCAGGCGACAGTAAGAAACGCGTAAGAAAACCCTTCTGATGATAGCACTTTCCCCCTACACAACTTGCTAGGAGTGCACCCATGGGTTCTCATCAATCGCTATTGCTGAAGGGCCATCTCACCTCTATGAGATTGGCGACAACCGCGTTTATCAGTGGTCTTGTTATTGCTTCTCCGGTGGCATTCGCCGACGAAGCTAACTCAGACGAAACTACCTGGGGGTTGGGGGTAGGCGCCGTTAGCAGTCAAGAGCCCTATACCGATGTGGATCGCGATAACACCGCCCTTCCTTTGTTGTATGTCGAGAACCGCTACGTGCGGTTCTTCGGGACAACGCTGGAAGCCAAACTGCCTGATCTGACACTCAGCGAGTCGAACCAGATCAATTTCAGCCTTATTGGCCGTTGGGACGGTTCAGGTTACGAACCCGGCGACTCTTGGGTGCTGGAAGGCATGGAGGAGCGCGAAAGCGGACTCTGGGCGGGCGCAAAAGTGGAGTGGCAGACCAGCATCGCCAATGTAAGTGCCGATTGGACGCACGACGTTGCCAGCAATAGCAAAGGGCAACGCCTCAACCTAGGCTTGGACAGATCATGGCAAATGGGCGCGCACTTGACGCTAACACCACGCATCGGCGCTACATGGCATGATGACAATTATGTCGATTACTATTATGGGGTACGATCAAATGAAGCTCGGCCCGGCCGGCCCGAATATCAGGGGGAGTCTAGCGTCAGTGCCGAAATAGGCTTGCAAAGTGTCTACAGATTCAACAACCACCACTCCATAATGTTTGACGTTCAGGCAACGACCCTCGCCTCCGAGACCAAGGATAGCCCACTGGTGGATGACTCAACTATCAACCGTGTTCTACTCGGCTACATGTACCACTTCTGATGAGCCGCATACTGCTGATCGAGGATCATGACCGGCTAGCCCACTTGATGTGCAAAGGGCTGGTGGACGCCGGTATCGGCGTTGATGTGGTCGACCGCATTGATTCGGCTTGGGCTGCCGTTCAGCAGATGCCCTACCAGGCACTGGTACTAGATCGTGGCTTGCCGGATGGCGATGGGCTGCTATTGCTCAAGAAGTTGCGCAACGCGGGCCTTAGCGTGCCCTGCCTGGTGTTAACGGCACGCGATGCGCTGCATGACAGGCTAGAAGGCCTCGAAGCCGGTGCCGACGACTACCTTCCCAAGCCGTTTGCCATGGATGAGATGGTGGCACGTGTCCGTGCCTTGCTACGCCGCCCTGCGGAATTCCATTCAATCGACCCCATTCACGGCGACCTTAGGCTGCATACGGAAAGCGGCGTTCTGTTCAGCGGAAACGAGAGTATTACCCTTGCCCCGGCGGAGCTGCATATTATGCAGCTACTTCTCTACAAGCACGATGAAGTAGTACGCCGCAGCGCGCTGGAGGCGGCGGCCTGGGGCCTAAGCGAGGCGGTAACACCGAACGCCTTGGATGTAGCCCTGCACCGTTTACGCCGCAAGCTGCTTGCTGTCGGCTCGCGCCAGCAGATCGCCAACGTCAGAGGAATGGGATATGCGCTTCGTCAAGCGGATAACACTAAATAGTCTAAGGTTGAAGATCCTGTTGGCCTATGTGGCGGGCATGGTGTTCAGCATCATGCTGTTGGTGATAGCGGCGACTGCGTTGCTGCAGAGCAATGTATTGGCGCGGATGGACCTGGCCGACGCCGCCGAGGGGCTGGTGGACAATATCGAGTTCGACAGCCGTGGCGGGCCCATCGGCTTCGACTCGAGTCTGGAAGACCGCGCCTGGCTGTACGAGGGTCCGCAGCGCGAAACGGCTTACCGGATTCTGGATGAAGCCGGAAACGTGGCCGTCTTTTCGAGCTCAGGAGAGGAGTTTTGGCCGGCCGACGGCGATCTTGTTCGGCTGGCACGCGGCAACTTCACCTTCGAGCATGAGGGAAAAACCTTCTACGGCGCCACGCAGCCCCTCGAGCATGAGGGGCGAAGGTGGTATCTGCAATTCGCGGTCAGTGCGAGGTTCCTGGATGTCGTCTATACCGTGGCCTTTCCACAGGTGGTCGCTGCCGTGGCGGTGTTCGGAATCGTGCTGTTCGTCGCCTTCGGGTTATGCGCCTATATTACCCTGCGCTACACCCTCAAGCCGTTGCGAGACGTATCTGAGTCCGCGGCGGCCATCTCGCCGCGCTCCATCAACGCCCGACTGAATACGGACGCGGTGCCCGCGGAGATTGCGCCACTGGTGGATAGCTTCAATCACGCCCTGGAACGCCTTGAGCGAGGTTATCGCCTACAGCAGGAGTTTCTCGGCCATGCAGCACACGAGTTAAAAACACCACTGGCGTTGATCCGCGGGCAGGTTGAGTTGCTTGAGAAGGGCCGGAATGATCGCGAGGCCTTATTGAGCGATGTCGAATACATGACGCGGCAGGTGCAACAACTGCTACTTCTGGCCGAAGCGAGCGAGGCGCACAGCTACCAGTTTACCGTAGTTCGGATGCAGGATATCGCCCACGAAACCTCCACCTACTTGCAGCGTATGGCTGAATCCGCCGACGTGCATTTAACGGTGCTTGCCGCGGATCAAGGGGTGACATGGAAAGCTGATCGCGGGGCATGCTTCACCCTGCTCAAGAACTTGCTGGAGAACGCTATTCAGCATGCACCCGAGCAGACTCTCGTCAGCATGGAGATCCAGGAAAATATAATAACTGTGCGTGACCGTGGCCCAGGCGTCGAACCAGAGCAATTGGCCCTGCTGTTCTCACGCTTCTGGCGTGGGGCGCATCGGCGCGACCATGGAGCAGGCTTAGGGCTGGCCATCTGCCAAGAGATTGCCATGGCGCACGGTTGGGAGCTTTCGGCCCACAACGCCCATCCCGGGTTGATCATGACTTTATGCAAAGAAAATGAGGCCAGTGAAAGCGATTCCAGCGAAAATATTACCAACGAACGAGTGTACCACCGTCAAGATGAATGCCCACCCAAGGTCATTTGAAAAGGCAATGGTATGGGTGGTTCCCCGCCTCGGTCATCGCCAGCCACCCCAGGAGTGGTCAACCAGCACAACGTCTCCAGGCTGGTTATCAATGGTGCGAGTAATAAAGAAACCGCCCGCGCTCGGGGTATCAGCCCCAGCTCCGTCGGTACCCATGTTGAGAGTATTTTCCGAAAACTAAACTGTGCCACACGTGCTGCAGCCACACTCAAGGCGCTCACGGCAGGCCTGCTTTAAGTGGGATGCTTGCGCACTCTTCGCTAGAGACCGTTTTGATGCAAACGTACTTTCAGTAAGAAACGAGAAAGTAAAGTAGGCCGATATTGACAACTAGCGATAATTACTAACCCAACAGAGCATCACGCACGATTGACCGATCAATAATTCTTGCAAGCGAACCTATGAGCTGAGGAAGGAGGTTGTAATGCAAATTTTAAGACGCAAACCCTTAAATCCGTCCAACCTGACCGATACCTTGATCGAAGGTCATAGCCAAGCCGTATTAGTTCAGGGAGGCTCTCGTGTATTGATGTCTAGCCAGGTTGGGGTGGATAACACAGGAGAGCTGGCGGGCCCCGAACTTCCCGAGCAGACAGAGGCGGCACTGGATAATATCGAACGGTTACTATCGAGCCTCGGTGGCGATCTCTTACGGGTAGTGATGCTGAGAATCTACTTAGCCGAAGCCGCTCGCTACGACCAGCATGCGGTAACAGAAGCGTTGAAGCATCGCTTCCCCATCGCACCGCCAGCTGCTACTTGGTTGATTGTGTACGGCCTTGCCGAACCGGAATGGCTGATCGCTATCGAGGCTGAGGCAGTACTGCCGGGTTTTGCCTTAAACAGCTAAATGACCGTAACACACAAAATAATAACGCTGCTCGTTAAACACCGCACAGCCCGCCTAAACGGTCGTTCTAAAAGAGAGTAACGACATGCTTGTAACTGAACCTTCACACTCCAAGTGCTTTTTTCAAAAGTTTAGCGTGGAGCGACAAACATTATTTTCAGACATCTGGCTGTCGAAAAATCCTGGAACGTTAAGCTATTTACAGTATTTTACGCTACGCATAACACTCTCTTTAACTTCTTTTTTGGCGTTACCCATGATTCTGTTTAATGCAGAATCAATTGAAATCATCATTGCCGTCTTCAGCGTTGAAGCTAGTTCTACGACCTTGATATTTTCACAAATTAAAACTAAAGGCACTACAGTTTGGCTGTTGAGTTATACTGAGGATGAGATAATAGAGTTCACCAATACAATTGGAGTGGCAGGTACTGGGGTTCTCGTCGTTATATATTTGTTGGTATAAAACATTTCTTAATAGTCATGTTAAAGGTCAGATGACAAACTGGCCATTTATAAATGCTTAGGCGTAAACCCGAGAGCGAATTTCGAAAAATCTGCTAAGCAGTTCCCCCTCCAACTAAACCGTGCTCAGAATTGAAGAGCGTGCCACGATACTGCCGTGGCGGAGCTCCCATGACACGTTTGAAAGCGGTGCTGAACGCGCTTTCGGGTAGTCAAGGGAGGGTGATATAACGGAAACAGGATCACTGGAATTCTTTAACCTATCCACCGCAAGAAGCATACGCCAGTGCGTCACATATTCCATGGGTGATGACCCAATTATCTCTTTGCATTTTTGAGCAAAGGCCGAACGAGACATCCAGGCGCGTTCGGCCAATGACTGTAGTGTCCAGCGATATGCAGGCTCAGCATGAATTGCATTAATGGCCAGCCCCAACTGCTTGTCCGCTACACCAAAAAACCATCCCGCCCCTTCCTCTGCCAGTTCAGCCACATACAGCCTTAGCGCCTGGACAAGCATAATATGAGCGAGGTACTGGGCGACAAGGGAGCTACCGACATGCGGTACGCGTTGATGAGGAAGCAGACCGTCTCTGCGATCTCTTCAGGGTTGCAGCAAAGGCGGATCGGATGTAGGCCCGTAGGGCGGCAAACTAGGCGCCCTCTTCCGCGCAACCGGCATGGGAAACTCAATATCACTACCGCCTACCTGCTTCACTTTGGGCAAGCTCCAAATCGTCGACTATACTTCGCCCTAACGAAAATGACGTCGTCGCCTGGGATGGTTTGAGACGCTTGGCTCACGCCACCCCAGGCAAACCAATTCGCTTGAACAGCATAAGGAGTTTGCCGTGAAAGCCTCTAGTGAACACACTTATCGTCGCGGACTGCATCCGCTTCACACTGTACTACTTGTCGGAACTCTTCCTCTCTTTGTTGGCGCCATGTTGTGCGATTACGCGTACTCAACGAGCTACCACATCCAGTGGGCTACTTTTGCCTCCTGGCTAAACGTAGGCGGGCTGGTTTTTACAGGTCTGGCGTTTTTATGCTCGATTGTCGGCTTCTTTCGCGCCGCAGATCGCAACCTCGCACTTATGATTTATCCAGCGCTCCTACTGCTTACCTGGATACTTGCCTTGGTTAATGCGTTGGCCCATGCCCGGGACGCCTGGGCCATGATGCCTGCCGGTTTTGCTCTCTCGATCGTCGTTGTATTGCTGGCGGGCACGGCCACTTGGGTGGGCTTTTCTCGCCTTGGCACCGGGGGTAAGTCATGAAACTTACCAGCCTTTATGCTGCACCCCTATCGGCTCTACTGTTGGCAGGTAGCGCCAACGCTCAAAATGCTCAACAATACGGGGCTAACCCCACACTGCCAGAACCCCAGCGCGGGCTCTTGCCCGACATGACAGTGCCGGAGCCCACTGAATGGGGTGACCAGCTACCCACCGTCCCTGATGGTTATGCCATTACGGCCATTGCTACCGACCTTAAAGTGCCGCGCCAAACGCTGGTACTGCCAAACGGCGATATCCTGGTAGCTGAAGGTAGTGGCGGCAACGCGCCGAGACTGAGGCCAAAAGACTTTATTGCGGGTTATATAAAAAGCCAGGGCACCACTTCTGTTGAGAGCGGCAATCGCTTAACTCTACTGCGCGATGAAAATGGCGATGGCAGTTACGAGCAGTCAGTGTTTGCCGAAAATCTCAATGCCCCCTATGGGCTGGCATTAGTTGATAACAATCTCTATGTAGCTAACCAGGATGCACTCGTACGCTTTGATTACGAGGAAGGCCAAACCGAAGCCAGTGGGCCGCCGGAAGAGATTACCAAACTACCTTCTGAAATCAATCACCACTGGACGAAAGCGATGACCGCCAGCGCCGACGGTGACTTCTTGTATGTGGGTATTGGCTCCAACAGCAACATCACCGAGCGTGGTATGGCTGCGGAAGTTAATCGGGCTGAGGTCTGGGAAATTGATGCCGAAACCGGTATGCACCGGCCTTACGCCTCTGGCCTACGCAATCCTACAGCGCTCACCATTCAGCCGGATACAGGCCAGCTATGGGCAGTGGTCAACGAGCGGGATGAACTGGGGCCCAACTTGGTTCCTGACTACCTCACGACCGTACAGGAAGGTGGCTTTTATGGCTGGCCTTACAGCTATTGGGGACAGCATGTCGACCCACGCGTTCGCCCACAGAACCCTGACAAGGTGGAATCGGCGATAGCGCCCGATTACGGTCTGGGTTCGCACGTAGCGCCGTTAGGGCTCGCCTTTTCCATTCCTGAAATGGGCGACGAATTCGCGGAAGGCGTGTTTATCGGCGAACACGGCAGTTGGAACCGCAATGACCCTGTGGGGTATAAAGTTGTTTTTGTGCCCTTCAGCAACGGTGAACCCGATGGTGACCCGATTGACTTTGTCTCAGGCTTTCTTACCGACGACGGTAAAACCCGCGGCCGCCCGGTTGGGGTCACTATCGACCCTGACGGCGCCCTTATCATCGCCGATGACCTGACGAACGCCGTTTGGCGCGTGACCTATGAAGGTAACGAGTAAAACGCTTTACCAACAGCGTCAAGGAAGGCGGCAGTCGCTTAGACTGCCGCCTTTTCCATTTGAGCTAACAAGGACGTTATATGATCGAATCATTCGAAGAGCTCGAAGCGATAAGAAAAGCGTGTCATTCGATGGTCGCCAAGAGTTCAAGCCTGTCAGCTGGCACTGCGGTTATCCCCATACCGGGCTTAGATATTGGCTCAGACGTCGCCATATTGATGCGGTTAATTCCCAAAATTAATGAAAAATTTGGCTTAACGCCTGAACAGATCGACAGCCTGGATACAGAATCCAAGCTTTTTGTGATGACGGTCATTTCCAATACCGGCAGCAAGATGGCAGGCAAATACATCACCAGAAAGCTTATCGTGGTATTGCTAAATAAGATGGCTGGCAAGGTAGCAGCAAAGGGGGTCGCTAAGTTCGTCCCCTTCGTAGGCAGCGTCGTGGCAGGCAGCATTAGCTTTACAGCCATGAAGTACATGGGTAACAGCCATATCGACGATTGCTATAAAATCGCCTTGGCGGCACTGGAAAAAAGACGGCTGGAAACCGCAGCTGTGGTAGTCCCCACGAGTGAACAAACGCTAAGTATCGCTGCCAATGGCCCTACAAAAGCCGAGTAGCGGTCGATTGTGCTTTTCTCATGCAGTTCAGCTTTGAGCTAATGATATGCTCTAGCTGCTTTTTAATGGTTACGTAAGGATAATTTAATGCCCGCTTATGTCGTACTGACTCGAGAACACACTCACGACGCCCAGGAAATGGAGCGTTACGGCGAAAAGGCAAAAGCCGCTCGCGAAGGCCACGATCCGCAACCGCTCGCTTTTTATGGTGATATTGAAGTGCTTGAAGGTAGCGCTATGGAAGGTGCGGTGATTCTGCGCTTCCCGGACATGGCTGCCGCCCGCGCCTGGTACCAAAGCCCCGCCTACCAGGAAGCCCGCAAGCATCGCTTCCAAGGTGCCGACTACCGCGTTTTTATCGTTGATGGACTAACAGAAGTCTAAATACCAAAAACGCCCCGCTTTGAATGTTCAAGTCGGGGCGTTTTGCCGTTACTTTACCTCTGGGATATAGGCGGAATTACATCACCAGCGATAGCTCACTTTCGCGCTTATTTCACGCCCCGGATTATAGTAATCGGCCGTGCTGGAACCGACCACGTGCTGCTCGTCGAGCAAGTTGCTGACGTTGACGGCTAGGTCGGCGTCTTTGGTGAGCTGGTAGCTGAATGCAGCGTCGAAGAGCGTTGCCGCACTGCTTTTTGACGTATTGGCGGCATCAAAGTAGTAGGAGCCGATGTAACGGGCGCCGAGGCCAACACTCATATCCTGGCTTGGCAAGGTATAGTAGCCCCACAGCGACGCCGTATGCTTGGGTGCTGCGGCGAACTCGTTACCTTCTCTGGATGCGTTACTGTCGCGCACCACTTCCGACTCCATATAGGAGTAACCACCGGCCACGCTAAGGCTATCGGTCAACTCAGCCTTGGCCTCCAGATCAAGACCCCGCACGCGGGATTCACCCACGGTTTCCCGCTCGATAACGCCATTGTCCTGTACAACCGCGATGGTGACGTCATCTCTGGTTAGGTCATAGATGGCCGCAGAAAATAGCGCATTCGTACCAAAGGGAGCGTATTTCGCACCAATTTCGTACTGTTCGCCCCGTTCAGGATCGACGCCAACCGTGGGTGGTGCGACCGACTCCACCATGCTGACATAGGTGGAAATTTCGTCGGTGACGCGATAGGTCAACGCCCCGCGAACGGAGGTTTCCGAGTAGTCGTCTGAATCGGTGTCACCAGCCATGTTGGTGCTGGAGATATCCAGAGCGTCGTTGCGCACGCCTGCTGTCACGATGAATCGGTCATAGAAAGACAAATTCTGGGTCAGGAAGACCGACTCGGTGGTGAAGTCCTGCTTGTTGCTGCTATAGACGTTCAGGCTACTCGGTGCACCGCTAAAGACGGGATTTGCGATATCAATGGAGGTCGCATCCCCGTAAAACGAACGGTCTTCGGTTGAGGCATCGCGATACTCGACACCTACGAGCGTGCTGCTATCGACCTGATCAAAGCGGGCGTCGTATTGCAGGATAGCGTTACCGATCAACTCCTGGGCTTCGCTGTCGGAGCCAAAGTAGTCGCGATCCACCACGCTGCCAACTCGTGCCGAAGAGTCAGTGATATAAACGTAGCCGAAGTCATCGGTCAGGTCGCTATAGCGCAGATTACCCCGCAGCGTCAGCCCGTTGTTGAAATCATGGGTGAGCTGCCCGGTAAGGCTGGTACGCTCGACATCGTGATAATTAAAATCAGGCTCACCAAAGAACTCGCTGCGATCGTACTCCCGGTCGAGTGGATAACCGCCGCTGTTAGGGGTGTCGTCACGCTTCAGGTAATCGAAGATAACACTTGCGGAGGTGTACGCCGTCGGCTCCCAGGTCAGGCCCCCCATCAGGAAGCCGTTGTTGTCTTTGGAGTGATCGTATTCGCGGTCACTGTCCCTAATGGTGCCGGTGAAACGGTAGGCAACTGTCTCGTCAGCGTTCAGCGTATCACCCACATCAACACCGGCCTCTTTTGCGTCAAACGAGCCGTAAGAGAGATAGCCCTCCCCAAAACGCTCAAACCGTGGTCGTTTGCTCACGAAGTTGACCGAACCACCCGGATCCGCTGGGCCAAACAGGGTGGAGTTGGCGCCACGCAACACCTCAACGCGTTCGTAGGCGTAAGGCTCCTCACGTACACCGCGCATTGAGCCTAGTGTCAGCCCGTCACGGTAGGTGGTGGCCTGGAAACCGCGAATTTTAAAATAGTCGTTACGGTCATCGGTGCCGTAATAATCAGTGAGGACGCCTGGCGTATATTGCAGCACTTCCTCGGTGGTAGAGGCGTTGCGCTGCTCAATCTCCTTTTCAGTGACGACCGACACGGAAGCGGGGGTATCAAGGATACTGGTGGCCACCTTACCACCGACCCATAACTCTTGGGCCACTATCGAGTTGGCATCATCATCAGCGTAGGCCTGAGCATTGACGATAATGGGAGCAAGGCGATAGCCCTCATTATCTTCACTACTTTCGCCGGTCTCCTGGGCGTTCCCGATCATGGGAATAGTCACCAGCGTCGTGCCGCACAGAATGGCGGTAGTGGTCTGCTGCCACCGTAACCAACTTGCGTTGCGCCGGACGGTGCTGCTGCTATCAGTCATGTTGAAGATCCCTTGAAATGAATAAACCTGCCCTGCTCGCCTTATGGCTTTCTTTTGAAAAGCAGGAAGAGTATCCAAAGCTAGCATCACCGAGTCAATAGTGCTAATGTCAATCATAATCATTTATTTTAATAACTGACTGTACTGGCAACACACCATGCGCTACCTGATCCGCTTGCCAACCCCATCTACATCGCGAACTTACCTCTCGGTGGGGCACGCTATTTTCAAAGAGCGGTTTCAAAAGGCGTTAGCAAAGAGCCATTTCAAAGACTCAAGCTTTCGGAGGAAGCGATGGCATCGCTCCATCAACGTCTGGCCACTTGCGTGGCGCTTATCGCTGCGTGCAGTCTCAGCGCTGTGACCGTTAACGCGCAGCCGTATCCCCTTGAAATCGAACATGCCCTAGGCACCACGGTGCTTTCCGAGAAACCCGAGCGGGTAGCGACCGTGGCCTGGGCCAATCACGAAGTGCCGCTGGCGCTTGGCGTGGTACCGGTCGGATTTGCGGCTGCCAACTTTGGCGACGACAACGGCAACGGGCTGCTGCCCTGGGTGGAAGCCCGGCTTGGCGAACTGGGAACCGCGCCCCCAGCCCTGTTCGACGAAGGCGATGGGATTGATTTTGAAGCCGTGGCTGCCAGCCAGCCCGATGTGATTCTGGCGGCCTACTCGGGGCTTAGCCAGGCGGACTACACCACCCTGAGTCAGATAGCCCCGGTGGTAGCCTATCCCCAAGGCCCTTGGGCGACCGACTGGCGCGATATGATCCAATTGAATAGCGCAGGGACAGGAATGGCGGAGGAAGGCCAGGCGCTCATCGAGCAAATCGAGGCGCAGATTTCCGACACCGCCGCAAACCACCCAGAGCTGGCGGGCAAGACGGCCATGTTCGTGACCCACCTTGACCCCACCAACCTGGGACGCATTTCGTTCTACACCGACAACGACGCGCGGGTGCGGTTTTTCCATGACCTGGGGCTGGCCTCGCCTGAGGTCGTCAAACAGAACTCCACTCCCGGCAAATTCGCTGGCGAAATCAGCTCTGAACTGATTGATGAGCTCAACGATGTGGATATTCTCGTCACCTACGGTGGTCAGCCGCTGATCGATCAGCTCAACGCGCACCCGCTTACCTCCCGCCTGCCGGTGGTAGAAAACGGCGCCATTGTCATGCTCGGCAATACCCCGCTAGGCACAGCAGCCAACCCTACCCCCATGTCGATTTCATGGTTACTGGACGATTATGCAGACCTGCTCTCAGAAGCCGCACGCAAGTCACAACAGTAGCGGCCCGGCGTCTGGCTCAAGCGTTAATCGCTCAGTCGCTCTTCGTACCAAACGCAACGCTGCCCGTCGGTTGTCTGGCGGCGCAGCGCTGTTTGTTCTGCTTGGCCTTGCCGCCACGCTCTCTGTGGCGTTCGGCGTCCGAGAAGTGGGCTGGCCGGAAATCGTCGCCGCGCTGAGCGGCCAGGTAGAAACCATTGGCGACGCCGCCGTGTCCAGCCGCCTGCCGCGTACGTTACTTGCCATGCTGGCCGGAGCCGCCCTGGGGGTTTCTGGCGGGGTCATGCAGGGCCTGACCCGCAACCCGCTGGCCGATCCCGGCCTTCTGGGCGTTAACGCCGGTGCAGCATTAGCAGTGGTGATTGGCATTGCCTGGTTCGGTATCGACGAGACGACCAGCTACATCTGGACAGCCATTGCTGGCGCCGCTATCTCGGCCTGTGCGGTTTACGCGATTGCCAGCCTCGGCCAGGGCGGCGCCACGCCGCTCAGGCTGGCATTGGCAGGTGCCGCCATCACCGCTGCACTTAGCTCGCTTACTACCGCCGTGGTACTTCCAAGGGGTGATATCGGTGGGTTGGTGCAATCCTGGTTAGTGGGTGGTGTGGGTGGCGCGACCTATGAGCAGCTTCTTCCGGTGCTACCCTTTCTGGTGACGGGGTTTGTCATCACCCTGCTCGCCGCGCGCAAGCTCAATATGCTGGCACTGGGCGATGATACCGCCGCCGGGCTGGGTGAAAAGGTAGCCGTGGCCAGGGCCATGTCGGCAGTGGGGGCGGTACTGTTGTGCGGCCCGATTACTGCGGTGTGCGGCCCGATTGGCTTTGTGGGGCTGGTCGTACCCCACGCCTGCCGCCTGCTAGCGGGCGGCGATTACCGCTGGCTGCTCCCCTTCTCTGCTCTGGGTGGTGCCGTACTGCTGACGTTTTCAGACGTGGCCGGACGGCTGGTGGCCCACCCATCCGAGCTGGATGTGGGCATCGTGACTGCCTTTGTCGGCGCGCCGGTGTTTATCTGGATAGTGCGCAACCGCAAGGTAGGCTCGCTATGAACCAGCCGCCCCTCAGCGTGATCAGCCACTTCCGACATATTAGAAGGACGAACGCTAAGCACCGTACTCGCATGATTGCAGTGCTTAGCACCTGCCTGCTTGCAGGTGTGCTGTTAACCCTGATGCTGGGGCAGTCCTTCACGCCGCTAACCACGGTACTACACGTACTTGGCGGTGCGGAAGTACCGGGTGCTGGTTTCACCGTGCGTGAGCTGCGTCTGCCCAGAGCGGTGATTTCAGTGCTGGTAGGCGCCTGCTTTGGCCTGGGCGGCATCGCCTTTCAGACTCTGCTGCGCAACCCGCTGGCAAGCCCGGATATCATTGGCATCAGCACCGGGGCCAGCACCGGGGCAGTGTTTGCCATCGTGGTACTCTCGCTGAGCGGCCCGGCGGTTTCGATGGTGGCAATTGCTGCCGGGCTGGGCGTGGCGCTGTTGATCTACACGCTCTCCTGGCGCCAAGGCGTGACCGGCGGGCGACTGATTCTGATCGGCATTGGCCTGGCCGCGATGCTGCAAAGTATTACCGCCTATCTTTTAATGCGCGCGCCAAGTTGGACGCTACAAGAAGCCCTGCGCTGGCTCACTGGCAGCGTCAACGGCGCTCAGCTGGATCAAGCGCTGCCGCTGTTGGTCGCCCTGCTCCTGTTCGGCGGGCTGCTATTGAGCCGCCGCCGAGACCTTGAAACCCTGCGCATGGGTGACGACCTTGCCGCCGGGCTGGGGGTTCGCCTGGCTATTACGCGAGTTGTCGTGGTCATCACCGCTGTGGCACTGGTGGCGTTTGCCACCGCCGTTTCCGGCCCGGTGGCCTTTGTGGCGTTCCTTTCCGGCCCCATTGCGGCGCGCCTGATGGGCCGCAACGGCTCGCTGCTGGTGCCCGCCGCGCTGGTGGGTGCTCTGCTGGTACTGTTCGGGGATTATGTCGGGCAGTTCCTGCTGCCCGCCCGCTACCCAGTAGGCATCGTGACCGGCGTATTAGGCGCACCTTATCTCGTTTATCTGATCATTCGCGACAATAAAACCCGAGGCACCCTATGAGCGCTTGCTCACTACTCGCCCAAGGCCTGGTGGCAGGCTATGGGGAACGCACCATTCTGGATGACGTTAGCCTAAACGTGCCTGCCGGCCAGACCACCGCCATTGTGGGCGCCAACGCCTGCGGAAAATCGACGCTTTTGCGCGTACTTTCACGGCTACTGACGCCCACGCAGGGCAGTGTGCTGCTGGAGGGTCACGCCATTCACCAACTACCCACCCGCCGACTAGCGCAGCAGTTAGGTTTTCTACCCCAATCGCCCATCGCCCCGGAAGGCACTAGCGTGCTCGATCTGGTCAGCCGGGGCCGCCACCCACACCAGGGGCTGTTCAAGCGCTGGAGTTCGGCTGATGAAGCCGCCGTCGCCGATGCCCTGGCCGCCACCCACCTGAGCGAGCTGGCCGAACGCCACGTGGACGAGCTTTCCGGCGGGCAGCGCCAGCGGGTGTGGATCGCCATGGCGCTTGCCCAGCAAACCAAGGTGCTGCTGCTGGATGAGCCCACCACCTTTCTGGATATCAACCACCAGGTCGACGTGCTCGACCTTCTCACCGACCTAAACCGGCAGCGCGGCACCACTATCGTGATGGTGCTCCACGAACTCAACCTAGCCGCCCGCTACGCCGACAGGCTCGTCGCCATGGCCAACGGCAAGGTGTACGCAGTAGGCACACCGGAAGAGATTCTGACCGAACAGATGGTATGCGAGGTATTTGGCCTGGAAAGCAGGGTCATCGAAGACCCCGTCACCGGCAAGCCGATGATGATACCGCTCGGGCGGCATGGCGGAATCCACACCGCCAACGACACATGCTCACGAAATAAAAAAGCCCCGTGTTTTGAATAACACGAGGCTTTTGGCAAGGGTCTTTTAGCAATAAGTGAGTAGGGCCTGACCTAGGGTGCTTCGACAGCGGCACGCCCTTTGATGATAGAGCGGGCAAGCATCAGATACGCCACCGACCCACAGGCGGCCATGGCCAGAATGACCGCTTCAAGCGTATGCGGCAACATGGCAGACAATGCGCTCAGCAGCCCGGCAACACCGAACTGGGCTGCGCCCAGAAGCGCTGCGGCTGTCCCGCCACTGGTGGGAAAGAACTCCAAAAAGCAGGCCTGAATATTCGGCGAGATCGCCCCTATCGAGCCGATGGTCAGCATCATGGCGGCGAGGAAGGCGTAAAGCGACCAATCCATAAAGGCAGCCATCACCAGCAATAGTATGCCCACTGCCTGACAGCCCGTTGCCAACTGCAGGATACGCAGTGACGGTAACCTGGAAAGCAACACTCGATTGAGAATGTTGAAGATAAGCATCGCGACGATATTCGCCGCAAACAGCATCGAAAAGCTTGAAGGCGACTGGCCGAAATGCCCCTGATAGATAAATGACGCATAGGTGATGAACATCATCAGGGTAGAAAAAGAAGCGGCCTGCCAAACGATGAACGGCAAGGCCGGCTTTGTCGACAGTACCAGCTTGTAACGCGCCAGCAGGCTCATCTTAGGGCTCTTCGCACGCGACACCTTGCCCGTGCCGGTAAAAATCACCCGCACCAGCAACGGCACCAGCAGCACCGCGTATACCGCCAGGACGAAAAAGATATCGTGCCAGGAACCCAGCGCCAGAATCGCGCTGCCCACGCTTGGCGCGATGCCAGGCGCCAGCACCATGATAAAACCCATCATCGAGAACAATTTCGCGGCGTCGCGGCCCGCC
>TARA_R100001369_G_scaffold32707_2_pt1 | contig 52768 bp, 46 predicted proteins | sample TARA_R100001369 | Tara Oceans TARA_R100001369 (sample SAMEA2621528) | marine metagenome | biome: marine biome (ENVO:00000447); feature: surface water layer (ENVO:00002042); material: "saline water (ENVO:00002010), including plankton (ENVO:xxxxxxxx)" | depth 5 m
CCAATACGTGCTCTCATGCAGATTTTCGCGCTACAGTCAGGGTGTAGGGCTTCAGGCGCAGTGTCTATGACAGCTCCACCCACACAACCTTAGCGCGATCATTTCTACACAAGTCTATATGTCATAACACCCGTTATCGTTTGGATAACGCTCTCAGGTTGAAACAGGGCGCTTCGTTTAAGTCTTACCGACAATCTTTGTAGCCTGACGACATGCAGGTTCGTGCGGCATCCTGAGCTTGGGAAATATCGGCCGGTGTCATTCTGTTTTCAAGTTTGTCTCGTGCTTGCATGCTGGCGGTCTTTCCACGTGCACCGGACATATTAAACCACATGTGTGCTGTAATGTTGTCCTGGAGGACACCCTCGCCATCGCGATGCATGGTCCCCAAAGCATCTAAAGCACCTACGACGCCCCCCATGGCGGCAAGGCGGTAAAGTCGCAGAGCCTCTTCGAAGTTCTTAGGGACACCCGATCCATCTCTGTACATGCCCCCTAAACCAAAGGCGGACAACGCACTTCCCTGAGCAACAGCAAGGCTGTACCAATGTGCAGCTTCTTTTTGGTTTGCAGGAACACCCCAGCCAAAGCTGTACAACATTCCGATCATATCTTGGGCACGCACATTGCCTTGCTCAGCCAACGGGTAATAGGCAGTGAATGCCGCTGCATAGTCACGCCGATCGAAAGCTGCCCGGGCGGCATCGTAGTCCGGCACCTCCAATGTGGTTCCTAAGCTGTAGCCTAGTCCTTCTGCATGCAACGTGGTGCCAAAGATAAGGTTGATGCACAAAACTGCTATAGACACATACTTCATCATCTGACCTTCTACTTCTTCGTTGAGAGGCTATCGTTTGGATGACGGCCATAGGTTGAATGGATATCTTGAAGAACGTATCAAGATATCAAGATATCAAGGGATTTTTTAAAACATAGGTAGCTATCCTAAAATACCATAAATCAAACCAAACTCAACTTATGGTAGTGACATAAAGAGTGTTACCGTATCATTATTAAGGTGTTGGCTACAGAAAGAAGACGCTATGTCTGAAAACAGAATAAATATTAAATTAATATTTCTCTTAGCTTCACTATCTTTAATAGTAACAACGCCATTTGTTTATGCAAATGAGCAAAGTCGCAGTTGTGAAGGACAGGACGGGACTGACTACATAGAGGTAAGCTGCGATCACCCTAGCATTTTGACGAAAGCTTTTAGATCATCAGAATGCAGTATGCGCTACAAGGCATCTAGTGGTAACTGGATAGGTTACTTGTCTGAGCCAGCTCTCAAAGACGGTTCAGCATATGAGTTTACGGTGTCAGAGTTTATGACATTCAATCCAGATATAGTAATTAGTGAAAGTCCTCCAATATTTGTAAAGGTTGATTTCTCTAATTGGACCGTTGAAGTTAAAGGGCATATCAACGGATTATTCCAACATTGTAATAAAGGTTATTAACCAAGCATCCGTTGAATAACCCTTTGGACCTGAGAGGCCTGCCACTGGCCACCCCTTGCAGTTGGAACCCCTGAGGCGTTCAAGGTGTCCGCTATGCCTCTCAGGGTCACTCCCTGCTTCCTCAATGGCAGTACGATCCCAGAGACCTTCTCAGCTTGTATCTTAGCGTTAGCCTGGACAGCATCGTTACGCTTGCCTGTAGAGTCTCTGAGACCACCCAACTGGACGCCCTTGGCCTTGGCCTCTCTGAGTGCAGCCTTGGTACGGGCCGATATGAACGTCCGTTCCTGTTCAGCCAAGGGGAGCGCTTGATTGTGGATCAAGAGGTCCTTGGTCAGAGATAAGCGCCAGACGGAGCAACTGATTTGTAATCAGTTGTCTGGGTTGGTTTGTGGTGTCTTACGTTCTGAACCATCAAACTTGCTCCGCCACCGGCGATAGATTAGCCACGCCGCCATGCTACAAACTCCGACTGCAATCCCGGGTCCTCCTTCAGCCAGGATGACCATCTGCGCAGCAAAGCCTACCGCCAATCCCACTAAAATAATCAGTACTAATGCCCAGACGATTTCGCCGATAATATGCACTATTAACATTCCATTTAATCAAGGTGTACCTAAAATAATGGCCCCTTGTATCGTGCGATAAAGCTGGTGGATACCAATACTTAAAGCATTGTCATTTATTTATGCATTACAGTTCGCCGTAATGTAACGCCCACAACCAAGGTTGAAGCTTGCAACAAAACGCCATAGTGTCCATCTGGTCAACCCAGAGAGGACCTTAAGGCATGCGACCTACCCCTCTTGCCGGAAGGTTCGGCATCCCGGTTCATCTCGGGATCAAACCAGATCGTCAGTGACCCGCGGCGCTTTAGCGCCGCGCTGTAATCAGCCCAATTCGTCGTCTTATAGGTAGGTGATGTCGGTTTGCTCATGCGGAACAGCTACCATACTTTATTCACGACATGAATTCCTTCCGGATTTCTGCAATATAGCCCATGTACGCATACAACTTCGCTTGTAGGATCAAGACACTCAGCGGTCACACGCGCTACGAATACAACTGCAAAATCTGGACTTCAGAGCCAGATCGATTCATTCTAAATCCGATCCACCAAATGCCAAGATTACACACCTAAGCTGCGACCGAGTGCTCTGCCCGGCGAGTAGACGTGGGACGACGTTAGATTGAGATGAAGTCGTCCCGCGACCTGATATTCAGACAGTAGCGATCGGTGTTAAGGGCGAACCGACTGAACCGGGCAAGCGCAGCGGCGGCGCGGTTAGGAAGAACGAGGACCGGTTTGCCTTACGTAAAAATGCCGCAAGCTCTGCATAGTACCATAGCTCTCCCAGATGGATACCTTGCTTGAATAGGCACAGATTGTGCAGCGGTAATGCGGGGTGCGTTTCCGCATCGGTGGGGCGGGCTGGATAGGCCTCCACCGCGAAGTTGTCGGCGCAAATAGCGACAATTCCGCTTTCCGTAATCCAGTCCAATAGCTTGTCGTCGCGGCCGTCCAAAACGGCGCAGGACCTGGCCAGCACGTCGCCGTCCGGCTTCTTATTCATCGATAGTAGAAGGTCGGCGAAACCGGTGTAGAGGCAGAGAAAATCACCGCTTTCGACTTCGGCCTTCTGGGCGTCGAGCACACGCATCAGATCATCGTAGCCGACCAAGTGCCGGTTGCGGCCCCAGTGCTTTTCCATGTCTGCCATGACGCCGCGACCCTGGACGCCTGCGACGGCCAGGTTTTCGATCCCCAGCGCCTGCGCACCGGGAGCGTCATCCTGATCGTCCGGCCCTATAATATCAATGCCGGCACGATAGCCGTTGTAATAGACCTTCTCTGGCGTGCCGTCCCCATCGGCGTCGAACATCTGGCCAACATGGGCTAAAGCGTCCCATTGGGTCGAATACTGGGTATAAAGCGTGACGGCATCGTCCGACACGACGTCGCAATAGCAAGGCGACAGATCGCTCATCTTGTAATTGAAATTATGCCCGTCACCACGCTTCTCGTGGTGGAAAACCGGGCCGCGGCGGTAGGGGAACAGGGTGTTGCCTCCCGGGTAATCGAGGGGGAGCGACAAGCAGAAACTCAGGCCCTCTTTGATTTCGCGCGCACCGCGCAGGCGGGCCTCGGGTGTGATTAGGTTCATCCGTCCGACCTGATCGTCGGGCCCGAAATCGCCCCAGTTCGATCCATCCGGCCGATTTTTCCAGCGTTGTGTCATGCGATTGCTCCTTTCGAGAGGGTGAAAATGCGCGCTGTGTCGTCCGGCGATGGCAGCAACCTTTGCGTCTGAAGGTCAACTATCAGGCGGGCGAACATTGCCTCCGTATCCACGCAGTCGTTGAAGCCCGCCTGCCGCAGCTTGATCGTGCTGACAAGGGCCGGAGCTGGATCGCGCGTGGCGTGGGTGGCGAGCGTGAAGTCGGCGTAGTGGTGGGAGCGGCCAATCATGGCCGCCATGTTCGGTTCGGACAGACCGAGAGTCTGCGCGGTTTGCTGCCAGTCCTGCGCCGCTGCGGGCAGCGCCTGGGCTAGCTCAACCCGTCTTGGCGGTGCGACGGGCAGACCGACGGCAGCGGCAATGGTTGGCCAAACGTTCTGCCAGACGAATACGTCGCCATTAGTGATATTGAAGATCTCTCCGCGAGCGCGATCAGATCCCGCCGCCCAAACGAGCGCACGTGCGATCAGGTCAGCATCCACCGCTTCTAGCAGATAGGCGGGACCGCCGGGAAACGACAGCCCATCGCCGCGCGCGGCACAAAGCGCTGCCCAGACGCCCAGTACCGGGATCAGGTTCATCGCGACGCCGATGGCGCTTCCAAAGACGACCTGCGGGCGCCAGATAGTGAAGGATAGATTGCCCCGGGCGGCGGCCTCGCGCAGGTAGTCCTCATGCAGCCAGTAGAAGTTCGCATGGTCATGCCGGGGCCAGAATTCCCGTGCCGGGACGGGGAAGGGGCGGATGTGGACGCCGTAAGCTTTGGTCCCCTGAAACGCCGAAACGTGCGGCCGGTCGCCGCGCGCAGTAAGCGGGGCTAGCGTGTTGCGCAACATTGCAAGGTTGGTGTCCTGCTGGGTTTGGGACTGCCATCCCTTCACTAGGTCCTTTTCCTCGTGTAGTGCAGCATAGACAACGTGGGTGACTGGATTAAGGGAGTTCAGGGCGGCTGCGCTAGCAGCCCGGTCGGTCAGGTCAACGGATAGATGCGCAAATTCAGCTGAGACCGATGGCCTGCGTCGCGATAGGGCCGTGACCCGCCAGCCACCCGCAGCAAAGGCTGCCACGGCGGACTGCCCGATCACGCCGGACGCGCCGGCGATGAGAACGTGACCCGTCATTATCCTATCCCCGCTGGTTGAATCGCTGCCCGACCATACCGGCAGCGATGTTGACCTTCTGGATGTCGATGGACCCGCCCGCGATGCCCCAGCCAAAGCTGTCGCGGACACGGCGTTCCATCCCGTACTCCTGCGCGTAGCCGTAACCGCCCATCATCTGCATCGCGGCGGTCGTCACCTCGCGGGTGATCTCGTTAGCCATACATTTGGCCATCGCCGCCTCCTCTGACCTTGGCAACCCGGTGCCTGCGTTCGCTGCTGCGCGGTGTATCATTAGGCGCGACGCCTCGACCTTGATCGCCATCTCAGCCAGCCTCATCTGAATGGCCTGAAAATCCACGATCGGCTTGCCGAACTGTGTACGGTCCTGAACGTAATGCGTGACCTGTTCCAACGCCCCGGCCGCCACGCCCAAGGCCATGGTCGCGTTACCGAGGCGTTCGAGGTTGAAAAGCCCCATCAGTTTCGAGAAGCCTCCGGCACCGACCAATAGATGTTCGCGCGGCACGCGGACTTCGTCCAGCGTAATGTCGGCAGAAGGCACACCGCGGAATCCCATTAGCTTTTCCTGCGGGCCGAACCCCATGCCAGGAGTGTCCTTGTCGACGAATACTGCGCCGATTCCCTTGGCTCCCAACGTGTCGTCGAAGCGGCAGAACACGACGTAACCTTGCGAATGGCCCGCCCCGGAGCACCACCTTTTGGTGCCGTTGATGACGATATCATCGCCCTCGAACCGCGCCTTGGTGCGCAGGTCGGTCAGGGCGGTGCCTGCGTCAGGTTCGGACATGCAGATCGCAACCAGCATTTCGCCCGCGATGGCGGCGGGAACGATGCGCGCAGCCAAATCGGGGTGGCCTAGCGCCTCGACAATGCGGACGGGGCCGGCGCAGCATTCGAAGACTGGGAAGGCCACGCCGACCGAGATCTTCGCAAATTCCTCCATCACGATGTAGGCGTCAAGATGCGACAGGCCGAGGCCGCCGTATTTCTCTCTCGCATTGACGCCGAGCACCCCCAAGTCCGCGTAGCGTTTCAGCCAGTCGGTCGGGACTGGGTGCGCGGTTTCCTCAACCTCGCGGGCAAGGGCTGGCAATTCGGTTTGCGCAAACCGGCGCACGGTGTCCTGCAACTGGCGCTGGTCGTCTGTTAGATTAAAATCCATTTGTGTGGCCTCACTATTGCGCGGTATGTTCGAAATATCCGTTACGCAGCACGTCGCGATCGCCGACGCGGGCACGGAAGGCGGAAATCCCAAAATTCTGTGTCCAGATGTCGACGGTGATCTCCTCCCCCGGATAGACCGGCGCGGAAAATCGTCCCGTCATCGCGTGCACGCGGCTGGGATCGGAGCCGCATAGGCTGGCCATTAAGGCTCGCCCCGCGATGCCGAAGGTCGCCAAACCGTGCAGGATGGGCCGATCGTAACCTGCCTTTGCCGCCACTTCCGGCTGCGCGTGCAGCATATTGTAATCGCCCGACAGGCGATAGATCAGCGCCTGCTCGGGCCGCGTGGCGATGGTGACTTTTCGGTTCGGTGCGGTGTCTGGTTGCGGGTGGGGCTGGCGATCGCTGGTAGGCTGGCCGCCAAAGCCGCCCGCGCCGCGACAGAAAATCGTCATCCAAACGGTGGCGATAGGGGCATCAGTCGCCGCATCATTAATATTGCGGCGGGCGGTGATAATCGCACCCTTGCCCTCACCCTTGTCCACGATCTCCTCGATCACGGTGCGAGCGATGATCTCGCCTGTGACGGACAAGGGGGCGTGGATTTCCATCGCCTGTTCGCCGTGTACGATCTTCGTATAGTCAATGCCCGTCTCGGGCCGCTTCATCCACGACCCATCATGCCCCAGCACGTTGACCATCGTTGGCACGGCCTGCTGGTAATCATCGACTACGAACCGCAGTTGGGCGGGGTCCATCGGATCGCTACCATAACCCAACCCCAGTGCATAAAGCGACGTGTCACGCCAATCGTAGGCCTGTCGGACGGGCGCGATCTGCAATTGGCGCAAGGCATCCGGATTCAGCGGCATCAGACCGGATCCCAGGATATGACATCCGCAGACCGTTCCAGCGGCGTTAAATCGCCGGCCAGCGCGTTCGGCAGCATCTCGGCTAGTGTCTGCGCTGTCCAGCCTTCGCTGCGGTGCAGGGTCCGGATCGGGCGGGGCTGACTGAACAGATATATCTCGTTGTTGCGGACCGAAAAGATCTGTCCGCTAATCGCTGCCGCCGCGTCAGACCCCAGAAAGGCCACCAGCGGCGCGATTTTCTCGGGCGTCATCTGCTTAAGCTTGGCGACACGATCCCTGTCCGCCTCGGTTTCGGTCGGAATCGAACTGACCATCCGGCTCCACGCGAAGGGCGCGATGCAGTTTGATCGCACTTTTGACCGTTGCATATCCATCGCGATGGCACGCGACAGTCCGACGATGCCCATCTTGGCCGCCATGTAGTTCGCCTGCCCGAAGTTGCCGATCAGGCCCGCGGTCGAGGTCATGTGGACGAAGCTGCCGCCTTCCTGCGCCTTGAAGTGCGGCGCGGTGGCGCGGCTAACGTTAAACGCGCCCTGCAGGTGAACGTCGAGGACGGCGCGGAACTGTTCGGCTTCCATCTTGTGAAAGATCGCGTCGCGCAGGATGCCCGCATTGTTCACCACCAGATCGATGCGGCCCCATGTGTCCATCGCAGTCTCGACGATCCGCTGCGCGGCGTCCCATTCTGCTACCGAATCCCGGTTGCCCACGGCCTCGCCGCCGTTAGCGGTGATGGCGCTCGCAACCTCATCTGCGGCAGAGACATTCTCGACCTCGCCCTGCAGGGTCACGCCAACGTCGTTCACGACGACCCGCGCCCCTTCAGCGGCTAGACCTTTTGCGATGGCGGCACCGACGCCTTGGCCCGCGCCCGTAACGATGGCAACCTTACCTTCAAGAACCTTGCTCATCTCGCGTCTCCTTTTTTAAACTGTGGCGGCGGTGCCAAGGATGGCCGTCGCCTGACTGGACAGCACGCCGCCGTTGGCATGGGCGAGTGCGATCTGTGCGTCTTGGATCTGCCGGTCGCCCGCGTCACCGCGCAATTGCTGCACAGCTTCGATCAGGGTAAACAGCCCGTACATCCCGGGGTGATTGCACGACAAGCCGCCGCCGTTGGTGTTCACTGGCAGCGATCCACCCGGCGCAATGGCCCCCGAGGCGATGAAATCCCCGCCTTCGCCCTTGGCGCAGAAGCCGAGATCTTCGAGGAACATCAGCGTGCAGATCGTGAAGGCATCATAAAGCATGACGTGATCGACATCGGCCACGCTGATGCCCGCCGCCTGCATGGCCGTCGGTCCGGATTGCGTCGCGGCGGTCCGTGTCAGATCGGGCATCTGGGCAATCTGACGATGGCTAACTGCGACACCGGTGCCCAGCACGTGGACCGGGGGTCGTTTCAGGTCACGCGCACGATCGGCGCGGGTCAGCACCACCGCGGCGCCACCGTCGGTGACAAGACAGCAGTCGCGCGTGCTGAGCGGGTCGGACACCATGCGGGCCGACAGGACATCGTCCAACGTCAGCGGTCCGCGTTCCTGCGCGTCCGGATTTAGCCGTGCCCAGTCCCGTGCGGCAAGGGCGACTGCGGCCAAATGTTCCCGCGTCGTACCGAAGTCGTGCATGTGTCGTGCCGCAGCCAGCGCATAGCTGGAGATCGGGTATCGTGGCTTGTAGGGTGCTTCATAGGGTTGCGGGTCCGGCATCGGCACAAGCTTGCCCCCGGCACTCGCCTGATTGGAACCATAGCAGACCAGCGCCACGTCACATTGGCCGCTGACGAGTGCCGACACGGCGCTGCGCAGATGGAACAGGAACGAAGCCCCGCCAACCATCGTGCCGTCCGCATGGCACAGGTGCGATCCGATGCCCAGCCGCTCGACCACGTTTAGGATTGGCAGGCCGGATGTTGAATGTGCGCAATACAGCCCATCGACGTCCCGCAACGTCAGGCCGGAATCCTCCAGCGCCAGAAAGGCTGCCTCTTCCAGCTGATCGTAGGCGGACCGTCCGGGTGCGTGCCAGCGGCGCGTATTGCCGATCCCGGCGATCGCGACCTTGCCGCGCAGATCATCGGTCATAATGCATCCTCCGGATCGAATACGACGCAGGGCGTGTCCCCACTCTCGACTCGCGCGTGGACGGTTTGTCCGATGCGGACGGCATCGGGGTCGCCGGTCACATGGGTCATCATGCGTGGGCCCTCGGACAGCGCCACAAGCGCGACATTGCGCCCGCCGTCACGGCTGCGCACCGTCGTCGTTGAATGGACGGTGCCGGTGCCAGTGGCCGGCACAAGCGACATGCTGGGCCCGTGACAGGCGCGGCAGGTCACGGCGGGCGGGAACTGTGCCGCGTCGCACTGGTCGCAAACCTGGATCATGAAGGTTCCACCCGAGAGAGCCTCCTGCCACCGGGCATCAGGGCCGGGGCCATCAAAACGTGGATCAGGGGGCATCGGACTCCTCCTTTGCCGGGGGTTGAAAGTGCCACGCGGCAAAGGCCAGCGCTTCATTCGCAGGTAGATCGCGGCCCGCACGCCAACCCTGACGCAGCCGATGTGCCGCACCGGGGGCGAGTGCCGTGATGGCGGTTTGAACCGCCTGCGCCGGATCGTCAGATGTCGTAACATGACCAAGGGCGATCAAATGACTGACGGGATCTTCCGCAAGAGCGAACCCACGCGCCCCGACAGGCCCAAGGCGAAGTAGGGCGAGCGTCGCCAGGGGCGAGGTGTCACCGCCCGCCCACGTCACGTCGGGGCCGACGACGGCGAAATCCGCCAGCAGTAGCAGCGCAAGTCCGCGCAATCCGACGGGTCCTGCGGCTGCAACGACGGGCAGGGTGGTCGCCTCTGCCAGCATGGCGATCCAATCAGGTGCAACGACGATGTCGGCGGACAGATCGCCATCGATTGTCAGCACCTCGAAATAGCGCAGCGCGCGGCGCACCTCCTGTGTCACCGCAGCGTCGTCCATGTCTGCGGTCAAGAGCAGGGTGTCATGATTTACCATGTCTCAGCGGCCCTTGAACTGCGGCGCGCGCTTGCCAAGAAAGGCCGCGATGCCTTCGGCTGCGTCTTCGCTGGCCAGCAGGCCGGACATCAGCGCCACTTCCTGATCAAGTGCCGCGTTCAACGGTGCCCCCCAAGGGGCCCGGCTGGCGGCCTTGGCGGCGCGAACCGCCAATGGGGCCTTGGCCTCCACGGATCTTGCGAGAGTTATTGCAGCCTGCGAAAGAGCCTGCTGCGGCACGACCATATCGACAAGCCCCGCGTGGCGGGCAGCAAAGGCATCCAGCTGTGCGCCAGTCAGCGCCGCCCGGGCCTGCGTGCCCTGTCCTGCCCGCAGCGCCCAAAGCTGAGTGCCGCCGGCCCCCGGAATGAAGCCAAGGTTGATCTCTGGCTGGCCGAAAATCGCGGTATCGGCCGCAACGATCATGTCGCAACCCATCGCGATTTCGCATCCGCCGCCAAGGCAGTAGCCCGCCACTGCTGCGATAACCGGCAGCCGCGTCGAGCGGATCGCGTCGAAGGCCAGTCGATTTACGGATCCGGGGTAGGTGGCAGCTGTGTGACCTGCCAGCACGTCAAGGTCCGCACCGGCAGAGAAGACCCGGTCGCCGCCCGTGACGATCAGGCAGCGCAGATCCTCGGACCCATCGCATTCGGCCATGATCCGAGACAGTTGCTTCAGCACCGCAATATTCAAGGCATTGCGGGCGGCCGGGCGGCATATGGTGATGATGCCGACGGACCGGTCGCGCCTGAACGTTACGACCTCTCGGGTTTCAGATTGCTGTCCCATCGCGTCTCCTCCTGCCCAGATCGTTACATACCGGTTAGTATAACGGCAAGGCGAAAGTTTTGTTTGGCGTTTTACGGCTGTCTTAGTGAATCTGCTGTTCAGAAAATCAAGAGTGTAATCTGCCATGTAATAAGCAGTATTATCAAAGATAGTATTGCTGTTTTCCCGAGGGGAGCAACTAAATGTCGAAAAAATTACCGGTGCCACCTTCGTCATTAACATTGACAGCAATCAATACTGGTAAGTATGTTTTAACTCGGCGGGGCTAATTCCCGCTCAACGACGCAGGCGGTTCGATCTCTCACGCGTCCGGCCACAGCGCGAGGGTAGGTCGCGCCGTCCGGATATATCGCGTGACTGGGTTTTCCGAACTGACGTCATCACAGGGAGGACGAAATTGATGGTACGATATACATTCGCACGCACAGCCGTCGCAGCACTGCTGGCCGCTGGTCTGATGACCGGCGGCGCTGTGGCGCAGGACGATCCGGTCAAGGTCGGGGTCATCTTCCCGCTGAGCGGTGGTGCCGGCCCGCAGGGTGAGCATGTCAACTGGGCGATCGAAGCAATGGCCGAGATGATCAACGAGGATGGCGGCGTCATGGACCGTCAGATCGAGATCCTGAGCCGCGACGACGAATCCACCCCCGCCGTGGGCGTGTCCCGCGCGAACGAGCTGATCTCGGAAGGAGTCGACGTCATCATCGAAGGCTGGAACAGCCCTGTCACCCTTGCCATGCAGCCGGTCATTGCGCGTGCCGGGATCATGGACATCACCGCCATTTCCAAGGCCGACCCGATCCTGTCGGGCGAGGGAAACCCGATGGCCGTGCGCCTCAACAGCTCGAATGCACAAGACGGCACGGTGATCGCAAAGTTCATTTCCGACGCGGGTGCGAAACGCATCGCCTTTCTGACAGAGAACGACGCCTATGGCACCGGGGCGCAGGCGTCGATCGAGGCGGCGCTGACGGACATGGGTTACGACTACGAAAAGGTCGCGGAAGAACTGTTTCCCTTCGATCAGGCCGATTTCCGGGTGCAGTTGTCCAACGTGAAGTCCGCCAACCCCGATATCACTATCGCGATCAACGCGAACGAAGGTCTGGGTATGCCCGCGATCATCCGCCAGGCCAGTCGCAGCCGCTTGCCTGGTCAGCTTGTGGCCGCCGTCGGGACCGTGGCCCCCAGCGTGATAGAGGTGGCCGGTGACGCCGCAAACGGTCTGGTCGGCGCAGACATCTACTTCCCTGCGGTCGAACCCTTCGCCTCCAACGAGATGAACCAGCGCTTCATTACGACCACGCAAGAGCTGCACGACTACACCCCCGACAAGTTCATGGCGTTAGCCGCAACGGCGTTGCAGGTCTGGGCCATGGCCGCGAACGAGGTCGGAAGCCTGGACAAGACCGCAATTGCCGAACGTATCCGCGGCGGGTCTTTCGACGGCACAATCTTGGGCGATGTGACCTTCGGCGACAACGGCCAGCTGAACAGCAACCATTACGTGTTCGACGTGACCGATCAGAAGATCGTGGTGCGTCAGGCCGCGAACTGAACCGGGACAGGTCCGATGAATGACATGACGATGACCACGGGCGGCACGCTGAGCGTGCAGGACCTGAGGGTGGCGTTCGGTGCCCTTGTGGCACTGGACGGCGTCAGCTGGGAGGTCCGCCCCGGCGAAATTCTGGGCATCATCGGACCTAACGGCGCGGGCAAAAGCACCTGCTACAACGCGACGACCAATCTTGTCACCCGGTCCGGCTCCGTCACCATCGACGGGCAGGACGTGACGAATGTGCCCGCAAGCCGCCTTGCAGCGCTGGGTCTGCGGCGGGCTTTTCAGCAGAACGCCTTCTTTACAGACATGACCGTGCTGGACAACATGATCTCGGTCATCCAGCCCAGCTATGGCACGGGTCTGCTTCGCGCGATCTTGCGGCCTGTGTCTGAATACCGGCGCGCGGCGCAAGCCCGTGATTTCGCCGTTCAGGCGCTGATCGACATGGGCATAGGGCCGGAATTCCACGACCGGTTGCCGGGGGAAATTCCCTACGGCACGCAGCGGATGCTGTCAATCGCGCTGGCCAACGGCACCGGCGCGCGCATCCTGTTGCTGGATGAACCCGCTGCAGGGCTGGGGGGCGACGACATGCGTCGGTTGTGCGATCGCCTACTGGCGCTGCGGGCCGCCGGCATGGCGATCGTCATCATCGAGCATCACATGGATCTTATCATGCAGATCACGGACCGGATAGTCGTACTGGACCGCGGGCGGCTGCTTGCCTACGGCACTCCCGCCAAAATCAGAAGCAATCCCGCCGTGCTCGAAGCCTATCTGGGACGCGACGCATGACCGGCGCCACCGTCCTTCAGGTTCGCAATCTGACCGTCGATTATGCAGGCAACCGCGCGTTGGCGATCGATGACTTCACTCTGAACGAGGGTGCGCTTGTCGGTGTCGTGGGAGCCAACGGGGCCGGCAAGTCGACCTTCGCGAATGCGATGCTTGGCTGGTCGCGCGGCACGCCCACGGTCGTGGGTCAGGTGCTGCTGGACGGCGAAGACATTTCCCGCCTTTCGACGCCCGAGCGGGTGCGGCGCGGATTGCTGCTGATCCCCGAAAACGAGTTGGTCTTTACACAGATGAGCGTGGCCGAGAACCTCGACCATGCCGCTGATCCCGGTCGCGCTGCTGGCCGTCGGGCCTATACCGCAGACGAAATCTACGACCTATTCCCAAACCTGTCCGAGCGGCGGGACCATCTGGGCGGTCAGTTGTCGGGCGGCGAGCGGCAGATGCTGGGTATCGCGCGCGCCCTGCGGCTGGCGCCCCGCGTGCTGATGCTGGACGAACCGTCGATCGGTCTAGCGCCCAAGCTGGTGTCGACCGTCCTTGCGACAGTGCGAAACCTTGTCGATGCGGGCCTAACGGTGCTGCTAATAGAACAGAACGTCCGCGCTGCGATCCGTGTCGTCGACCGGCTCGTGCTGCTGGAGAGGGGGCGCGTCCTTGCCGCCGGCCCGGTGGACGAGATGAAGGACGATCCGCGCGTCGCGGCAGCCTATCTGGGGACCAACGCATGAATTTTGCCCAACAGTTGATCAACGGTCTTGTCCTTGGCCATTCCTACGCCCTGATCGCCATCGGGTGGACGGTGCTGCTAGGGGTGGCGCGGCTAGTGAACTTTGGTCACGGCCAGATGTACATGCTGGGGGCCTTCGTGACGTGGTATTCCATGTCGCGGCTGGGGCTGCCTTATCTTGTCGCGATTCCTCTGGCGATGATCGTGGGTATCGCCGTCGGATACCTGATGCAGCGGACGATTCTGCAACTGACGATCCGGCAGGATCTGGTGTCCGTGATGATCGTGACACTCGGTTTCGGCCACGTGCTGGAAGGCGCCGCGGCCCTGTTTTTCGGATCCACCGGCCAGATCCTCGATACGCCGCTATCCCTCCGCGACATCTACATCGGCGACATCTGGATCACTTGGCAGGACATCGCGATCATCATTGTGGCCATCGTGTTCTTTGCCGTGCTGAAATATGTAGTCGAACACACCCGCGTGGGCCGTCTGGTCCGCATGGTGGCAGAGGATCCCAAGCTGGCGCTGCTGGCGGGCATCGATATCAAGAACGTCTACCTTGCAGTTTTCGCTTTCGAAGGGGCTGCCGTCGCGATCGCCGCGGCGATGATCGCCCCGCGCACGCCAATCCTGACGTCCATGGGGTTCGATCAGGTCATTATCACCTTCGTCGTTGTGGTGCTGGGCGGCATCGGCAGCATCACCGGCAGCTATGTCGCCGGCATCGGGCTGGGTCTGTTCGCCGCGTTCTTCGGGGCATACGTTTCGGCGGCCTATTCCACCGCTGCTATGTTCATCGTGCTGATCGCCGTGCTCGTGGTGCGGCCCGGTGGCCTCGCCTCCCGTCCGGGAGGGCACTGATGCAACGCCTGACCCTTCTACTCTGGCCCCTCGGCGCCATCGTACTTTTGTTCGCCCCCGGCCTGCTGGGCGGCACGGGGGCCATCTATTCTGCCTTTGTGCTGATCGCGATCTTTGCGGTCATGTCCTACGGGCTTGACGTCATCGTGTCGGATCTTGGCGAAGTCAGCCTTGCGCATCCGGTCTTCTTCGCTGTGGGGGCCTATGCGGCGGGCATCGGGTCATCACGCTGGGGCCTCGATCCGATCTCGACCCTGCTGATGGCAGGTGCGGCATCTGCCGCCGTTGCCGCCGGAATCGGTCTGGTGACCTTGCGGATGCGAGAGTTCGTCTTTTCGCTTGTCACCTACGCCGTCACTGTTGTCGGCATGACACTGGCGGCCAACTGGGCGTTCCTTGGCGGGTCTGACGGCATTACCGGCATTCCCGCCTTTGTGCTGTTCAGTTACGTCGCACCCACGGACCGGCAGCTATGGCCTGTGGCATGGATGCTGCTGATCGTGACGCTTTATCTTATCCGCAGTTTCCGCCGCTCGCGGCTGGGACAAGAGGCGATGACCGTCCACCTGAATCCGCGTCTTGCGACGATGTCGGGTATCGATCCGCATCGGGTCCGGATGCAGGTCTTTCTGTTTTCGGCTCCGATTACGGCGGCGGCGGGATGGCTCTATGCCTACCAGCGCGCCTACATCAGTGCCGATGTCGTAGACATGTATTTCCTGATTTTGATGCTGACCGCGGTCGTGTTGATCGGCCGTCGTCTGCTGTTGGCCCCGCTGCTCGGTGTGGCCCTGATCCTGTTTCAGGAAAAGTTCATGTCCTTCGGCGGCTACGTCGATCGCATCATCCTCGGATCGGTGCTGATCATCGTGCTGTCATTCTTTCCGCGCGGCATCGCGGGCGCCGTCCGCGACGTCTTTGCATGGCGCACCCGTCCCACACACCAAGAGGAGACACGTCTTTGACCGTGATCTGGACCCCCAAGCTGTCGCAAGATGCGCAGCACTGGCATGATATTGCCGCGAAGCTGACCGACGAAAAATTCGCGCCTTTGGCCGAAGAACTCGACCGCGATCAGCGATATCCTTGGGAAAGTATTGACGAACTGGTGAAATCCGGCCTGGCCGGCCTGTTCATTCCCGCCGAATACGGCGGCGGCGGCGCGCCCCTGACCGCGACCATCGCGGCGGTGGAACGGGTGGCAATCGGCTGTTCCTCGACCGCCGCGATCCTGTGCGCTTGCCAGCTGGGTGCCTTTCCGGTCCTGCTGGGCGGGCGCGAGGACCAGAAGCAGAAATATCTGGGCGAAATGGCCAATGGCACGGCAACGAGCTTTGCCCTGTCGGAACGGTCCACCGGATCGGACGCCGCCGCGATCACCGCCACGGCTACGCGCGAAGGTGACGGCTGGCGCATCAAGGGCGAGAAATACTGGATCGGCAACGGCGGTGCGTCGCGCTACTATGTCGTCTTCGCCAAGACAGACCCGGCGGCAGGGGGGCGCGGCATTTCGGCCTTCATGGTCGACAAGGAAGCCGACGGCGTTGTCATCGACGAACTGAACGACAAGATGGGCATTCGCGGCACCCAGACCTCGAACTTGAAGCTGGACACCCTCGTGCCGACCGACGCGATGGTGGGCGAGGAGGGGCGGTCCCTGCGTCTGGCCCTCAAGACCCTGAATGTCGGGCGGATCATGGTCTCGGCCCAGTCTCTGGGGCTGGCGATCGCCGCTTATACGACAGCCGCCGCACGTGCCGTTGACCGGCAGGCTTTCGGCAGCCCGATCATCGAAAATCAGGGCATCGGCTTCAAGTTGGCGGACCTCGCGACCGAGATCTCGGCGGCGCGGATGATGCTTTACGAGGCAGCGCGTGCCTATGACGCGGGCGAAGACGTCACGACGCTGGGCGCGATGTCAAAACTCTATACCTCGGAAGTGTCGCACAAGGCGGCGGACGTGGCGGTGCAGATATGGGGTGGCTTCGGTTATTGCAAACCAAATCTGGCCGAGCGGCTCTACCGCGACCAGCGCATCCTGGAGATCTACGAAGGCACCTCCGAGATTCAGCGCCTTGTATTGGCGCGCGCCGTGCGAAAAGACGTGGAAGCGGCGATGCAAGGGGCATCTGCCTGATCCAACGGAGATTAGCCTGATGGTACGCGCCCAGCCCAGCACCGACACCGATGCCGCCCGCGAAGAAATTCTGCAGGCGGCCGCGGAACTGTTCATGGACCTTGGCTATCCCATGACCTCCATTGACGCGATCGCGGAACGGCTGGGCGCGACCAAGGGGCGGATCTACTACTACTTTAAGAGCAAGGCCGCAATCTTCTTCGACATCCAGCGGGTCGCCATGGCCCGGCTGATGGCCGACATCATGCCGATCGCGTCGAGCCCGCTGCCCGTGGACGAAAAGTTGCGCCGCATGGCCACCGTCCATCTGGAAAACCTTCTGAACGATCTCGCGATCCAGAAGGTCTCGGTCCAGGGGCTGGAGCGGTATCAGTTCCAGTCCTCGGGCTACAAATACGTCAAGGAGTTGCGAGAACTGAACGCGTTGCGCGACGGATACGAGCAGATCTTTGCGGAAGTCATTGACCAGGGCACGCGGGAGGGGGTGTTTCGCGACATGCCGCCCCGGCTTTTGACCAAGCCATTCTTCGGAACCCTGAACTGGGTCACGGTCTGGTATCGGCCCCGCAAGATTCAGGATGCAGACAACAACCGCATGATCGTCGAGACGCTGGTGTCCTTCGTCATGCAAGGCATACAGAAGGAAAGCGACGATGACCCAACATCAGGTTGACGCCCCCCATTCGGACACCGTCTGGGATGCTTGCGAGCTCTGGTCGCGTGACCGGATCACCGCGTTCCAGACCGAACGGCTGAAAAGTCAGTTGCACCGGGTCAAGGCGACCAGTGCACACTACGCCAAGATCTTTGCCGACTGCGGCTTTGATCCCGCCGATTTCCAGCACCTTGACGACCTGCGCAAGCTGCCGCTGACTCGCAAGAAAGACTACGTCGCAGGCCTCGCCGCCGATCCGCCCTTCGGGACTTTTCGCGCAATCGACGTCGCCGATGCGGTGCGCGTCCACTTCTCCTCCGGCACGACAGCGGCCCCGGCGCCGGTCCTCTGGAGCGCGTATGACGCCGAGCGGTGGGCAGATCTTTATGCCCGCTACCTCTATGCGCAGGGCCTGCGCAAATCGGACGTCTTTCACTGCATGTTCGGCTATTCTTGGTTCGTGGGTGGTCTGGGAGCGACGATGGCTGCGCAAAGGCTGGGCGCGTTGGTCATTCCGGGCGGGTCCGTTGACACCCAGCGCCAGATCGACACGATCCTGCAATACAAGCCCCGCTGCATCATCGGCACCCCGTCTTTCATGGCCCACATCGCAGAAGCGGCGATTGCCCGCGGCATCGATCTGGCCAATTCCAGCGTCGAGATGGTCTGCGTCGGCGGGGAGCCGGGGGCCAGCATCCCCGGCACCCGCGAGAAGATCGAGCGCCAATATGGCGCAAAGATGTTCGACTGCTACGGCGCGCTGGAATGCCAGCCGATCGGTTGGGACACGGCGGCTCAGACCGGCCCCACGCTGGCTGAAGACTTCATCTACGTCGAAATCCTTCATCCCGATACGGACGAGCCCGTGCCCGACGGCACGCCTGGCGTCCTTGTCCTGACACATCTGGACAAGGAAGCCTGCCCACTGGTGCGGTGGTGGACCGGTGACATCGTCGTGCGCGACAGCACGCCCGCTGCCGATGGCCGCACCCACGCCCGCCTGACCGGCGGGGTGCAGGGTCGTGGTGACGACATGCTGATCGTGCGCGGCGTCAACCTGTTCCCCAGCGCGGTCGAGGATGTGGTCCGCGCCCATCCCGGCACGACGAACGAATACGTTATCGTTGTCAACGACAGCATGAAAGATCCCAATACCGGCGTCCTCCGCACCGTCGTTCTGCGAGTCGAGCGGGAAGATCCGCATGACATCACTCTAGGCGATACGCTGAAGGCCGCCCTGCGCGCGCAACTCAACGTCAGCTTTGAAATCGAGGTGCTGGACGCCGGAACTCTGCCGCGCACGGTCCATAAGGCCAAGCGGGTCGTGTCGGAATGACCGGCGCAACGCCGAAACCCCTAGTCGGGCGCCGCGTCATCGAATTCACCCAGTTCATCGCGGGGCCGACTGCGGCGCAACTGCTGGCGGATTTCGGGGCCGAGGTCATCAAGGTCGAACCCGCCCGCGGCGACGGGTCGCGCGAATTGCCGGGCACGGCGTTCGGCAGCGCCTACTTTCGCTGCTTCAACACCGGCAAGACCAGCCGGGTGCTGGACATGGGGCAGGAGGAGGACCGCGCGGTCTTCGATGATCTGCTGTCAGGGGCCGACGCGCTCTTGTGTAACCTTGCCCCCGCCACGCTGCGCAAGCTGTCGCTGGACGGCGACAGCCTGCGCCAGCGGCACCCGCATCTGGTGGTCACACTGATCTCTGGCTTTGGGCAGCAGGACGACCGAACCTGCATGGATACCATCGCCCAGTGCGAAAGCGGGTTTGCCTACATGAACGGCAATCTCGACGGCACGCCCCGCGTCTCCTCGACATGGCCGGTCGACTTCTATTCCGGCCTTTACGCGTCCTACGCCACGGCAATGGCGATGCTGGATCCGGCGACAGCGGGCATCGTCATCGACCTGACGATGATGGAGGTCGCGTCGGCCACGATGCTTGGCCCGGCTGCCCTGCTACTGATGGAGGGGGCAACCCTGAGTCCGCCGTCGGGCAACCGCGACCGGGCCTCGGCCCCGTCCGGAATCTATGCCTGCAGCGACGGTCACGTCTACATCTACGGCGGGATGGATGCCTACTGGGCCAAGCTGCGCCCGATTGTCGATGGAGAGGACGCGCCGAAAGGCGACCGCCTTGCCCGCGCCGACGCCTTCGACGCGATGGTCGAGAACTGGACGCAGCACCGGACCATTGCAGAGGTGACGGCCGCCCTTGGTCCCACCGGCATTCCTGTCGGCGCGGTGCGCACCCCGGCGGATGGTATCGCCCGCATTCACGCCCTGCGGCCCGACGGCGGTGCACGGACATTGCCCAGCGGCGAAAGCATTCCCAGCTTTCCCGCCCTCTTCGATGGGGCACGCATCATGCGTCATTCCGCACCAAAACTTGGCGATGCTCTCAGCCCGAACCCCGACAACAAAGGATCATGACGATGCAAGACAACGAATTCACCCGCGACTCTGTGTTGCGCGATGGCCTGTTTGATAGCAAAGGGGCCGTGGTCAGCGGTGCGGGCAGCGGCATCGGTCGCGCTATTGCCCTGCGACTCTGCGCGCTTGGCATGCAGGTCACAGGCATGGGCCGGCGCGAGGATCCGCTGCAAGAAACCGAAGCTCTCGCCAAGGACCTGCCCGGACGCTTCCACGTCGCCCCCCTGAACGTCCGCGACACCGCGGCGCTGGAGACCGCGATGGCTGAGGCGGGCGAACGCCATGGTATCGACCTCCTGGTGAACAACGCAGGCGGGCAGTTCTTCGCCCCCGCGACCGGCATCAGCCGCAAGGGCTGGGACGCCGTGATCGATCTGAACCTGAACGCGGTCTTCTCGGCCACGAAGGCAGCCTATCCTTACCTCAAGGCCAGCCGGGGGGCGGTGGTAAACATCTCTCTCTCGGGCATCGACCGGGGGTCCATGGGGCTTGCCCATTCGGTTGCGGCCCGTGCCGGCGTGCTGGGCCTGACGCGGACGCTGGCGCTCGAATGGGCTTCGGAGGGAATCCGCCTGAACTGTCTGGGGCCGGGTACGGTGGTCACGGCCGGCCTGTCGGACGAGGCGGCCAAGCAGTTGCTTGATAATCTGGTGTCCGCCACGCCCATGGGGCGTGCCACCAGCGTCGCGGAAGTGGCAGAACTGACCGCCTTCCTTGCCAGCCCCGCAGGGGCGCTGATGACGGGTCAGCTGATCCAGATTGACGGGGCCGCACATCTTGGTGCGGGTCTGCACATGCTGGCGGCGTCGGATGTCTGATCCTGCCCTGACGGGCGTCCGCGTCCTTGACTTGTCCCGCGTTCTGGCGGGGCCCAGCTGCACGCAGACGCTGGCCGATCTGGGCGCCGAGGTCTGGAAGATCGAGCATCCGGTGGCGGGCGACGACACCCGTGGCTGGATGCCACCCGAGGTCGGCGGCGAATCCACATATTTCATGTGCTGCAACCGCTCCAAAAAATCCGTGGCCCTAGACCTGAAATCGTCCGAGGGGCAGCAGATCCTGCGCGACCTCGCCGCCCGCGCCGACGTGCTGGTTGAGAACTTTCGTCTGGGCGCGCTGACCGCCTACGGTCTGGACTACGAGACGCTGGCCGAACTGAACCCGCGCTTGATCTATTGTTCGATCTCCGGCTACGGGCGCACCGGCCCGCGCGCGGACGAGGGTGGCTATGACTTCACGATCCAGGCGGAAAGCGGTCTGATGGCGATTACCGGCACTCCGGATGGCGAGCCGATGAAATTGGGTGTCGCAATTTCCGACCTCGTGACAGGCATGAACGCGGTGCAGGCGATCCTTGCCGCGCTGATCGCCCGTGACCGGACAGGGCGGGGCCAGCATCTGGATATAGCCCTTTTCGATTCCGCCGTGGCCCTGCTGGCAAACGTCGCGACGGGCCACCTGCAAACCGGTGCGGACAGCGTGCGACACGGAAACGCCCACGCCACGGTCGTGCCCTATCAGTTGTTCGATACCGCCGACGGCACGCTGGCGCTGGCCTGCGGAAACGACAAGCTGTTCGCCTCGCTCTGCTGCACCGTGCTGGACCGGCCCGATCTGGCCGAGGATCCCCGTTTCATCCGCAACCGCGACCGCGTCGCCCACCGGGACACACTGATCCCGATCCTGTCGGACCTGTTCCGCACCTGTGCGACCGATGACTGGTTGATGCAGTTGAAGCAGGCTAAGGTGCCCGCCGGGCGCGTCCGCAGCGTGGCGGACGTCTTTGCCTCTGACGACGTGCGGGGCAGGGGGCTGGTAACAGAGGTGGCCGACCCGGTCCACGGCACGATCCGGCTGGTACGTTCGCCCCTTCGGTTTTCGGATACTGATGTCAGGCTGCCGACTGCTCCGCCACGCCTTGGAGATCAGACCGAAGAGGTTCTGTCCTGGCTCGCGTCACAGAGCGCGTAAAACCGCCGTATGGCCCAGATAAAAGCTGTCCCTTTGTCATGAAGGGACAGCTTTTATACAGCTCCTGCTAATAGTTCAGACCGACGTCGCCCGTGATCCGATCCGCACCACGGCGACACCCGCCAGCGCTACTGCCATTCCGGCGGTCGTCAGGACAAGATGTCCCACATGCGGCACCAGCGTTGCGGGCATTGCGATCAGAAAGCCACCCGCCAAAACGGCGGTCCGAGCGATCATACCGCGCAGCCCGTCACCCAACCGTCCGAAGCCTGCCAGATAACCCTGCAGGCCGCTTGCAATCAGCCAGACGCCCGCGAATGTCAGAACGACCAGCGTCGCCACGGTGAACCAGTCACCGCGCCCGATCAAAGCCGGTTCCAGTACGAAGAAGAACGGCAGGATATAGATGATCGAGCCGAACTTCATTGCGGTCAAACCTGTCGGGATCGGCCGCGTCCCGGCCAGCGTCGCGGCAGCAAAGGCACCCAGTGCAACCGGGGGCGTGATATAGCTGACCATGCCCCAATACATTATGAACAGGTGCGTTGCGATCGGGTCGAGGCCGGTTTCCACCAGCGCCGGAGCCAGCACCACGGCCAGAAAGATATAGCAACTCGTCACCGTCATCCCCATGCCGAAGATGAATGACGTGATGGCCCCCATGATCAGTAGCGCGACGGTTCCACCACCTGCGATGAACACCAGATCCGTTGCAAGCGTGCCGCTCAGCCCGGTAGCCGAAAATGCGCCGACAATCAGACCTACGCCGATCAGCAGCGACGCCATTTCGGCCAGCGCGATCCCGGCGTGGGCGACAAGGTCGCGCAGACCGCGCAGGCTCAGCCGGGTGCGGGGGAACAGTTGATTGACTACTAGCAGCAGGGCGGTCGCAAGGTAGGGTGCGATCCGCTCTTGCTGGGCGCCGACCAGCAGCCAAATCAAGAGGGCGAATACGACGATATATTGCCAGCCATTGCGAAGGGTCTGCCGCAGGGACGGCAGTTCCGACCTGTCCAATCCGCGCAGTCCGCGGCGGGCGGCATAGCTGTCGATCTGGATGATCAGGGCAAAATAGAAGATTGCCGACGGGATCGCTGCCGCCATGACGATCTGGGAATAGGGCACACCGATGAAGGACGCCATGACGAAGGCGACCGCCCCCATGATCGGCGGCATCATCACCCCCCCGGTGGAAGCGCAGGCCTCGACGGCTGCGGCCGTCTTGGGCGAAAATCCAGTCCGTTTCATCGCCGGAATGGACACCGCACCGGTCGTCATGATGTTCGAGATGACGGACCCGCTCATCGAACCCATCAACCCGCTTCCGACGGTCGCGACTTTGGCCGCACCGCCGCGGTAGCCGCCTACCATTCGGAACGAGATATTGTTGAAGAACGTCCCGCCCCCGGTGAACTGCAACGCCGCCCCGAACAGCACGAAACCCAGCACCAGACCGCCGAAGGCGTTCATCGGGATGCCGAAACTGCTCTCACTCGACAGGATGTGGAATGGTATGATGTCTTGCAGGGGTTGTGAAAATCCCTGAATCGGTCCGGGCATAGCACCGGCAAAGATCGGGTAGAGCGAGAAGAACAGCACGATAGCCGCCATCAGCAGACCAGCCACCCGGCGCATCGCTTCGATGATGATCGCCCAGAGCACGAAACTCAGGATGACCGCCACCAGGGGCGCGCCGTATTCCCACCCCATGTTTACATTGGCCTCTCCCGTCCAGGCGAAATAACCCGACACACCCAGCGCGAGTGTGCTGAGTGCAAGGTCATAAAGCGGGACATGCGCCGCCGCACGGGGATGCGCTGGGAAAGCAAGGTAGGTGACGGCCAGGAATAGGCCGCCAAGCGCGTAAAGGTAGCTGTTTTCAAGAACCGTGAACCCGACGAAGAACCCGAGGTTGAAGATCTGGTTGACCGCCAAAGTCAGCGCCAGACCCGTCAGGACTGTACACAGGTTCAATACCAGCGGTCCGTGACGAAGAGGCCGGATCGCGGCCTCTCCCTCGGCGGCGGCCTCCGCACGCGCCGCGTCGTCGGGGCGCGTGGCAGCCGTCATGTCCGCATCGGATCTTGCCATGATACCGCTCAGGACGCGTCGGACGGGAGCGGAATTTTAGCTCTCTTCTCGTCCCATGTGGTGGCGAGGGCTTCATCGGACAGATCCTGCGCCATCAGATCTTCCCATGCTACGGCCAACTGGTCCTGCCGCGCGATCAGCGCATCGTTGCGCACCTGTGCCGCATCGGTCCAGACGCCTGCATCCTGCAGCGCGCGCACCGCGCCTTCGTGGAACGGAACGATCCAGTCCAGCGTCTGGTTTTCGACCGCCCATCCGTCTGCACCAGGGGCCGCGCCGCTATAATCCGGGAACAGATCTATCAGCGACCGGGTCATGGATTCGACCAGATTTGCGTCCTGATCCGCATAGGCGATCAGAATGGGATAGGGATAGTTCGTGCCCTGCTGGGGATTGTCGGCTGAAATGCCGGCCCCAATGGTCGCTTCGTGCGGCACGATATGCGGCGCGATGGCCTGCAACCTGTCCCAACCGACTGTATCGTCGGGCGGCAGCGGTAGCCAGAAAATGCCTCGTGGCGAGTTCTCCAGCTGAATGGCAGAACTAATCGTGGTCGCACCCCACGCCGCATCCACCTGACCGTTCAGCATCCCCTCCCAGGATGCGGAATAGCCGGGAAAATCCACGCGCTCGACATCGTCCCAGGTCAGGCCGCCAAAGGCCAGCACGGCCTCCACGCCCTCATTGATAGCCGGCGACCCGATCACAGCGGCTACGCGGTGCCCTGCCAGATCGGCAACCGTCTCGATCCCGCTCTGCGCTGTAGCAGCGACGCCCTGATTGTGATCGGGATTGGATGCCAGAAGGACGCGTACCTTCTGCGGACCCCACGACCGTTCCGTAAAGATATTAGTGCCTTCCTGCGCATAAAACGTCGCGATCCCGGCGGCCGAGAACATCACGCGCTTGTCACGCAACGGCACCATACGGGAGATGTCGTTCTTGCCGGGCAGGATGCGTAGCGTCTTGCCCAATTCGTTCTTCAGCGCCGAGCCAATTGCAACGGCCTGGGCATTGCCGCTCGACCCCGCACCATAGGCGCTCCACGTGATGACATCGGGCAGGTCGGCCGCGGTTTGCGCGGATGATAGACCGGCCGTCGCAGACAAGACGGCTGCGGTCATTGTTATTCCAAGTCGGTTCATAGTCCCTCCATTTGAAAGCGTAACAATGACACTTTCCAGCTTGGCCCTCCGGACATCGGAAACGCCCTCCTGCATCAACAATACTGATTGGTATTATTTTGTCACTACATCTTTGTATAACGCTTTATATTATTAATAAATTGTATATAAAATACTTATACTGAACGGTATTGTTATTCTTATAGCATTTTGATCAGGACTGGCGGGTGGCTAGTAGACGTGCGAAAGGATCGTGTCTTCGACATCGGCTTGACCTAGATGCTTGTTGATTGCTTGTTTCCACAGTGGTCTGAATGTTCACCTGACTACACATATTACAGAACTATCCTTATACCTTATGTCAGCAATACTGACGCATTGCCGCAAGTAGAGCCTATTCAAACCTCTTAAGCGACTGTGTTAGGTTGCACATAAGTGTAGTCGTCCACCTAGCCGGTGCGCAAATTGACTACACGCTCGGCGGCGCGGCGCGGAGCGCGCTCGCAGCGGTCGATGGCCGCCCCTTACTACGGGCATGTCCACGTCGCCTCGTTCGAGGCTCTCGACCGGCATAGCCCAACGGGCCTTTGGTGATTTGTAATCTGCTCAAAACCTAGTCTCTAGCTGCCGAGATTTTTCCCGTCGGCGTCTGGCACATGGCGAATCGCAAAAAGGATTTGACATATTCGCATCAATGTCGCGAAACTGTAGAAGTGAAACGTTTCAATTCGCGAGGTCGGCTACAATGAGCGCAGCTTTGAAGCTTGGCATGAGGGGCATCGTGAAGCGCTTCGGTGGTGTCGTGGCACTTGATTCAGTCGACTTCGAACTGCGTCGTGGTGAGGTCATGGCGCTTGTCGGGGACAATGGCGCAGGCAAGTCGACACTGATTAAGACACTGGCCGGAGCCCACATGCCCGATGAGGGTGTGATGACATTGGACGGCGAGGAGGTGCGCTTTACTTCGCCTCAGGATGCATGGCGTCGCGGCGTCGCGACGATCTTTCAGGAACTGGCGCTAGCAGGAAAGATGACGATCGCCGACAATATTTTTCTGGGTCGCGAAATGACTCGAAAGATCGCGGGCATCGATTTCCTCGACCGGCGCGCAATGCATCGGCGCAGCCGCGAGTTGCTGGAACAACTCGACGTGGTGGTGCCCGACATTCATACTTGGGTAGAGTACCTGTCCGGCGGTCAGCGGCAGGGCGTGGCCATTGCCCGCGCCCTTAACATCGATGCCGATGTAATCGTCATGGATGAACCGACGGCCGCTCTTGCCGTTGCCGAGGTACGCAAGGTGCTCGAGTTCATCAAGACGCTGCGTCGGCAGGGTAAATCCGTCATCCTGATTTCGCACAACGTACAGGACGTTTTCGAAGTGTCCGACCGGATTACCGTGCTGCGGCGCGGCCGGCGGATCGCTCTGCTAGAGACCAGCGTCTCCACGCCCGAAGAAGTGGTTGGATACATCACGGGCGCGTCCGAGACCAAACAGCGCGTAAAGATCGCGCAGTAAAGACCTGAAGCAAAACACCAACACGGAGGTACGACATGAATATCAAGAACACACTCATGCACGGGGTCGCGCTTGGCCTTTTAGCGGCCGCGCCGGCCGCAGCACAGGACGACACCATCCAGATCGCTTTCATCCCGCAGATCGCCGGGATTCCGTATTATGTCGCAATGGAAGAGGGGGCAGACCGTGCCGCCGAAGCATTGGGCGTCGAATACGTGCAGCAAGGCCCGACCAGCACCAACGCGGCCGACCAACTTCGCATCTTCGAAAGCTTCGTAAATCAGGGCTTCGACGTGATTGCGATCTCTCCGCTCGACGAAGAAACTCTGCGGCCGGCGATCACACGGGCCATCGATCAGGGAATCATCGTGCTGACCTCTGATGCCGACGCCCCCGGCAGCGGCCGTCAGTTCTTCGTGGCGCAGGCGCTTGATCAGGATCTCGGCTATACGCTTCTCGACGAGATGGTGTTGCGCATCGGCGAGACCGGCAAGATCGCGATCGTGTCAGACTCGCCCACTATCCAGTCGATGCAAAACTGGATTGCGGCGGTTCAGGAACGGGCCGAGACGTCCTATCCCGAGATCGAAATCGTTTCGGTCGACCATACGGATGGCACGGCAGAGCGAGCCTATCAGTTCGCGACCGATGCGATGACGCGGAATCCTGATCTGAACGCCATTCTCGGCATGGCCTCCACCACCTGCCCCGGCATTGCACAGGCGGTCGAGGCTGCAGGCGTCGTCGGCGAGGTGCTGACCGCCGGTTACTGCTCACCGAATACCGCCCGCGCCTATATTGAGTCGGGTGCGATGCCGTTTTCGGTCCTGTGGAATCCGGCTGATCTTGGCTACCTGACTGTCTGGGTCGGTCAGCATCTTGCGAACGGCGGCGAGATAACCGGCGACTTCGAAGTCGAGGGACTGGATGCGACCATCCAGTACCTGCCCGAAACCGATGTCATCCTATTGGGGCCGCCATCGGTCTTCACTGCAGAGAATGTTGCAGACTTTGACTTCTAAAGCATTCCTTGCGCGATTTGCGATGACGGATCGCTCCCGACCTTTCAAGATAGGTCGGGAGGCACTCCTGCTAGCAGCATTGGCGGTGCTGGTCATAGTCTTTGCCAGCCAGTCAGAGTTTTTTCTGTCGGAGCGCAACCTGACGACGATCCTGCGCAACTCGGTGGACCTTGCCGTGATCTGCGCAGGCATGACCGTGATCATCATTCTTGGCGGCATCGACGTGAGTGTCGGCGGAATCGTCGCGGTTTGCGCGGTTCTGATCGGTCGTGCCTATCAGTACGACATGCCAGACGGGGTAGTGGTAATCATCGGACTGTCCGCAGGCGCCCTGCTGGGCGCGATCAACGGGACTATCATTGCGAAGACGCGGGTTCCCCCCATCGTGGCCACGCTGGGAACGATGTACATCTTCATTGCGATCCTGTTTCTCGTCATCGGCGGCGTTTGGATCAGTGGTCTGCCAAATACGCTGTCATTTCTTGTCCTCGGCGACGTTTTGGGCATTCCGGTCGGTGTGTTCATCATCACTGTGATCTATATTTTTTCTTGGCTGCTCCTGCGCCGGACACCGTGGGGCCAGCGTGTCGTTGCCATCGGTTGCGACGAAGTCGCTGCACGTCTTGTGGGCATTAGGGTGGACCGGACCAAGATTCAGGCCTATGCGCTACTGGGTCTTTTCGCCGGGATTGCTGCGGTGCTGTATGTTGCCCGGATGCGGAACGTCGAAGTCAACATCGGCACAAACATCGCACTAGAGGCCATTGCCGCAACGATCCTAGGGGGTGCCAGTATTCGCGGCGGCGTCGGTAGCCTGATCGGTGCGCTCCTCGGCGTTCTGTTTATTAAGATGACGCAGAACGGGTTGGTCCTCATTGGTGTCTCGTCACTTTGGGAAACGGTGGTGATCGGTGGCCTACTGATCATGGTCCTGATCCTCGATGCCTTAGAAACGAGGAGGACGTCATGAAGGATCCCCTGACGCAGCGCATGTTATTTCTATTGGGCTTGCTGATCGCGATCTGCATCCTCAGTGCTTTGCTTTCGCCGCATTTCCTGCAGGCGTCGACGCTTGGCTACCTGCTGCAGTATGTGCCAGTCTTGGGCGTGCTCGGCATCGCGCAGACAATGATCATGCTGTCCGGCGGACCCGGAATCGACCTATCGATAGGGGCAATGATGTCACTCATTGGGCTGGCCATTGCGGGGCTCTTTGCATTGGACGTGCCATTGCTTCTGGCCTGCGTGATCGGATTGGTCATCGGTGGCCTTCTGGGCATGGTGAACGCCTTTCTGGTCTGTGTCCTGCAGGTCCCGTCCCTGATGGCCACGCTGGCCACATTTTTCGCCTATTCGGGACTGGCCTTGGCACTGACCGGCGGCGCACCGATTGGCGGCATTCCCGACTGGTTTGGCGGCCTTGCTCAAGGCCGCTTCCTGGGTATTCCAGTGCATATGTGGGTGATCTTCGCTCCGATTGCGATCGCCCTGCACATCCTGCTGTCACAGACCCGGGTCGGCACGCATATCTACGCGGCAGGCAACGATGAACGGGCGGCGTTCCTGTCGGGCGTCAAGGTCTGGCGCCTTCGGTTCGGCCTTTATTGTTTGAGTGGCGTGGTTGCGGGCATCGCGGCGATCATGACGTTATCGTGGTTTCAGGCGGCCCGGCCGGATGCGGGCGAAGGCATGGAACTGCTCTCCGTCACGATTGCGGTACTGGGTGGCGCTCACATCTTTGGCGGGATCGGACGGATCTCGGGAACCGTTCTTGCGGTCCTCATCGTGACGACACTGCAGGTCGGACTGCAACTCGCAAACATCTCGCAGGCGTGGCAGCTTGCCGCGATCGGCGTGTTGCTCATCGGTAGCGTCGTTGCCGACAATGTAGTGGGCGACAAGTTGCGGGCGCGCGCACGACGCGCGCCCACCTGATCAAACAGATGTCCAGCCGAACCAATCTCGCTGGACAACCGCCGCATCGGAACCCTGCGACGGATCGGTCACGTTCAGGTCGTACCGCTCTGCAATGGCGAGGCAAAATGCCTGACACCACAGCGCTGACCGAAGAGCCGTCATCAGGGCATCATGGTGTGCCGGAACGAATGCCTGACTGACCGACACGCCGAGGCGTTCCAATCCGGGTCGCAAGGCAACCGTTCGCGCGTCGGCCGGGCCGCCTGCCCCACATAGCACCACATGATCGCCGGGGCGCAGCATGAAATGCGCCCCGTGCGCAAAGCTTTCCGCCTCGAAGGACCATGCCGGCAGTCCGCCCGCCTCGTGCAGCTTGGCCGCACCGTAATTGGCCGTACCGAGTGCCGGGCCGCCGCCCAAAAAGAAAAACTGTGCATCCCGTGCCACGACGGAAACATCTGATCGCACCTGTTCCAGAATAACGGGTGTGTCATCGACAAAAAGCCGTTCAACCGCATCGCTATCGATACCACCCACCAGCGAAGCCAGCGCAAGCAGGGTGACGTGGTAATCGAGGCCGTGCGGAATGGCCCGGCTGATCGGGTTAAAAGGTAGCAAGAGAACGTCGTCGGCCGCTTGCGCCAGCGCGCTGTCGCCGTTGAGCGTGATGGCGATGGAGCGACCGCCGCAACGCCGGGCAGCCCCTAACGCTTCGACGGTGCGCCGCGTCCCTCCTGAAATTGAGATGCCTACCACAGTATCGCCCGGGCGGACGGGTGCCTCGAACAGAAGATCCGCTGCCGTGATGGGCCGCATGTCGCGATTGTGAAGCATGAAATAGCGTGCAAGCGCCTGTCCTGCAAAAAAGCTGTCGCCGCAGCCACTGATCCATAGCGTGCGATCCGCAGCGGGCTGCACGGACGCAGCGGCTCTCGACAGCACCCCAGCAACCCTTGACAGGATGGCTGGCTGCTCGTCGAGCTCCCTTTGCATCAGCGCACGGCTTTCGGACGGTTTCATCAGGAAATCCTTTAGTTAGGTTTTGCGATGGACGAGAGCGTCTGCAAGGTCCGCGGGTGCAACTGGACCGATTTCGGTCAGCATGGCCGTGATCAGGTCCGGCGGAACCAGTTCCAATTCAGGCGCGTCGGTGGCGGCGCGCTCGCCCGGCAAGAGTAGAAAGTCGTAGTGCCGCAGCATCGGTGGTGGCACATTCTGCGCCGTTCGTTCGCCGACCTTGAACAGGTCGGCAGCACCATAGACGGGAATGCCTCGTGCCATGGCCGCGCGCGCAGACATGATCGATCCGACGGTATTGATCAGGCCACCATCGCGCGTGACGCTTTCGGCACCGAGCAGCAGTGCATCCGACTGCGAGGCTGCATATTCGATCGCGGAGTCTGGCAGGAACAACACGGGCACCTTGCTATGTGCCAACGCCGTCATGTAGCGGCGACCGCCATCGATCCCACGACTTTCAGGAATGACGATTTGGTCAAGACCATGCGCTTGCGCCATGGCCAGAACTAGATCGGCAACTGTGCTCGAGTAGTCGTAGATCAGCGGGCTCCGCACGGTGGCCAGCGCGGAGACGGCCTTGTCCAACAGCGCGCGGCGCCGGTCGGCTGCTGCCCTGCTCCACGTCTCTGCACGCGCTGCCAACAGATCTGCAGCCTCTATAGCACCGAGACGATCAGCGCCTTCGGTCTGCCATGCGACCGCGTTGGCGACAATTGGTGCGCCCGCCCCGCGCGTGCGCGCAATGAAGGCCGCCAATTCGAGTGCTTCCTGCTGAGCCGTAGGTCTGTCAGCCGCAGCAAGCCGTGCGATGAGCGGCAGGGCCAATGCCACATGATTGGAAGCACCAAGCACCCCCTCATCGACGATATCGAGCAAACCGGCCATCGTGGCTGCGTCAGGCAGCGGCAGCCCCTTGTGCCGCATGATCTCTTCAAGGGCGAAACGTCGTTCCGTCATAAGTTCTCCCGTGTGTTCGCGCGCCCAGAAAGGCCGTTACCTCGCGCTTTTGGGGTAGACCGGCTTGGGCCCCGTAAGCCCGCGTCGACAGGGCCGCAGCAGCATTTGCAAAGCGCAGGCACGCGGTATCATCCGCACCAACGAGCCTGCTGTGCAGAAAGGCGGCTGCAAAGGCGTCGCCAGCGCCGGACGTGTCCGTCACCGCAACGCTGTGCCCGGCCACCTCTACGCGGCCGGCAGCGCTTTCCACACGGGCGCCGTTGCGTCCCAATGTCGTCACGATGGTTTGGCCGGGTCGCGCAACTAGCGGTCCCATGATGTGCTCCGCCTCGGCCCTGCTTTGGTCGCTGACAAACAGCAGATCGACCTGTGCAATCAGATTTGCCACATCTCTACCCCCAGCAGGAATGTCGGCAGCCTCGAGGTCCAGTGATATCGAGGCACCGACTGCCTTGGCACGGGCCACGGCTACCATCGCCAGTTCATGCCGCGTAAACGTAAGATGCATGTGATTTATTCCTGCAAATGCAGCCGGCACAAGATCGGCTGGTTGCGGGAGGTAAGCGGGACTTACCGCTTTCACGAGGCACTTTTCCCCCTCCTGATCCACCATGATGATGCAAAAGAAGGTCGCCGCACCGCTGCGTGTGGCGACATGTGTCAGGTCGAGGTCCTCCTGCCCCAGCGCCGTGAGCGCTTCGCGTCCCATCGCGTCGTCGCCCACGGCACCGAGCAGCCGGGTGGTTGTGCCTAACCGCCGTACGCCAACGGCCACATTGGCTGCCATGCCACCGGGTGTTTGCGCCACTCGTTGCCCGTCTACCTTCTGGTCACGCCCGGGCAGACGCGGCACTTTCACGATAATGTCCATGTCGATGTCACCGACACACAACAGCAGGGGCTCAGGTTTGCTGGACATCAGATCGTCTGTTCCATCTCGCGCGCGGTGCCGACCTCGCTGGCGCGGGCCAGCCGGCCCTGAGCGCCCAAGGCCGTCATTGACAAGCTTGCTCCATTGACCGCGTGCGACAGCGCAGCCGAAGCGTCGCCGGTGGCCAGAAATGATGACAGAAAGATGCCCGTGAATGCATCCCCGGCGCCCGTCGCATCGACTACATCCACTTTTGGGGCGGCGCATGTGACAGGTGCTTTGCCGGGGCGAAGCAACAATGCTCCCTCTGCCCCCCGGGTCACGAGCAATGCCGTGCAACGCAATTGCGTCGCCTGGTCGAAGATGCGAGAGGGATGATCCTGAACCTCAGGTACCGTACGGGTCATCTGGGTGAAAACGTCATGATTTAGGACCAGCAAATCGAACGTCGCCAGCAGCCGTTTGGCGTCCGTCCACGTCTGACTGGACGGAGACAAACCGGCGGAGTGCAGCGACAGCAAATAGCCTGCATTGTGCAGCTCATCACTGACCTGTTCCGCCGCCGACAGATGGAATCCGTCGAAATGAACGCAGGTCGGCGTTTCTTCGGGGGCATCATTGGAAAGGTGGCGAGCCAGAAATTCCAGAGGCACGTTGAACGGTTCGTTAATGATGGTCCTCTGACCAGTTTCTTCGACCAGCACAATGCATCGCGACAACCGGCCGCCTTGCTGCTGGAGGGCACCGCTCGCATCGATGCCCTTTGCTGCCAGCTCCTCGAGAGCCCAAAGGCTGTCTGCATCATCGCCGAGGTGCGTCACCATTTCGACGCTCACATCAAGCGGTTCACCCAGAGCCGCAGCAAAAGCGGCCACATTCGCCGCAGGCCCGCCCAACATCTTTTCTATGGATCGCGAGGTCTTACGCTCTCCGGGTTGCGGGACCTGAGCGATCCTGACCATGTAGTCGATCGAGATGTAGCCGACGCAGACCAACCTCGGACGGTCGCCACGCACGGCAATCTCCTGCCGCGGGCGTCGTGCGATCAGTGACCGGGCCAGACTGTTTGGTCGGTAATCCAGAGATTTTACCGCGTCATGCACTGCGCGACGAGCACCATCAGAGACACCCTTGCTTTCGTTCAATACATGGGAAACCGTCCCAACGGAAACAGAGGCAAGCTGTGCAACGTCCCGTATCGTTGCGCGCTTTACGCCTGAGCGGCCCACAGTCCGTTCCATGCTGCACTCTCCAAATCACCGAATAAAACGTCTTGAAACGTTTCACTTATCATCAGCGAATGTCAACGCATCTGTGGCCATCAGTGAGATGGTCGATCTGGCACCGTGTAGACGATAACTGACAAAGGCATCCATACATACATAAATGATATCAAAGGAGCGGCATCAAACTGCGACAGGTCCAGAGCAGTCAACCGGACGGATACCGAACATCTGGTCATGCAAATTTTGGAAAAAATTTACATTTATGGATCAGCGCAATCTTTAATAGAGGCGCTTGAAAAAAAATATCGGCCGCAACCCAACTTCGCGCAAGCTATAAGAAGAAGCATAGACAACCAAAGGAAAGTCTAATGCCCTACGACCACAGCAAGCCTGAAATAGCAGCAGCCTACAAAGCCTATCAGGAAATTTTGTTACAAAAGCCGCAGTGGATTCAACTTAAGGATCATCCTGACGTCCTCCAAGCTTATGCAATTTACATTGGCACCCTTGAAGTCGATGGCCAAATTTATGCCGAAACGTCAGAAATCATCTTCCCACCTCAATTGGCCGAGCAATGTCCATTTTCAGGCATTGTCGTACCTATACACCGCATTCTGCAATGGATTATCGATGAATGCGAAATCGATGGCGAGCACGAGAAGGCGAAACTCTATCGCAATGTGATCCTGCCATTCTATCCAGACCCTGATGACGTAGACGAGGATTGCGAGTGTGAAGACGACGATGACGACGATGACGACTCTGACGGTGATCCGTTTTCCGGGTTAGCTGAGATATTCCCAATTCAAGATTCCGTTTCGGCCGATAAAGCTGGAGCGTTAGGTGAGAGCTGCAATCCAGTTCTGGGGAGCTAGCTAGGTGCTCTGCGTGCCGAGGTGGTGTAAATAGCTACCCCGGCACTGCGAACAGCAGATCCACGGCAACCTACAAATGGCGATGTCAAAATTGTGAGATCAAATTTTATCTGAATTCATTCTTGTTGAGCAATTGTAAATCCGAAAAATAAAGCATTTGTAATTAATTATGCTGTTAATTTCCTACCCGATCCAAATGCTCATCTACCACACCACACTGCCCCACAGCCTACCTCGATGCCCCTATAGTAGCCACAACAGCAGAGACACACCCATGACAAACGACCCCGCGCTGCCGATCTCATCTATCCGTCAAAAGGCAATCGCTTACGCCCGCGTCTCGACGCCGGGTCAGGCAGATCAAGAGGCAATCCTAACACAACTCAAGAAGATCCGGAAGAAAGCCCGCCGCGAGGGCTTTCTCATTGTCGACACCATCACTGAGGTCCAGAATGGTGCGCTGACATCACAGGAAGACCGGCCCGGCTTACACATGTCCCTTAAGGCCGCTGTAGACCAAGACTGTGTCATCATGACGGTCAATCCCTCACGTCTTTCGCGGAACGCTGAACATGCAAAGCAACTTGATGAGGAACACCCCGGCTGGTTTGTCTTCGTAAAGCGCGCCAAAGGATACGATGACAAGGCTTGGTCTATTGAAGTTGCCGAGAAACACGCGCCCCTTCCCTCTAAGATTGCGGATGGCACTGCAGTCGCAATGCACAGCCTACAGCGAAAAGGCTTACTGCGTGGCGCGCCTGATGGTGGTAAGGCTGGACGCGCTGCATCTATGAAAGTTCGCTCCGAAGCAGCGAAGGTCCTTGCCGAACAGATCGCTGATTTTCTGGAAGAAGATCCGGCCCGTCAGAGGCTGAACCGCCCTGCACTCGTTCCGCTTCTGAACGCAGCCAAAATCAGAACAACGCGAGGTGAGACATTCACCATTAGCCGGCTCAAGAGGCCCCACGACGCAGCTAAAAACATTTTGGCTACACGTACAGCAATCGCAAAGACTTCAGTGCTCTACGGCCCTCTCCGTGGCGCTGGTGAATCATCTGCAGCCAACGATGATGTTGCGCTGAATGGGCTAAGGGGCACAAATGCCAAAGTCTCTGTAGCAGAGGATGCTCTTCGCATTGTTGATCTGCATCCGGCGAGTTCGGCAGTCACTGTAGCCGCTCATCAAGAAGACCAAGCAGTTCGTGACCATGTGGCACCAGAGCGTGAACTCACTGAGGATGAACTGAACGAACAGCGTGCGCGTGCGAACCCTCTCTGGGGTATGTTCGGCTGAACGCTATGTCTTGCGCCAGCCTTGCATCACGGGTTCGTGGGACAAGGTTGGTAAAGGCAAACTGGCAAAATGGAAAGGTTGGTAAAGGCGGAGGCAAGGCAGCGCGGAGGACTAGTTTTTACTAAACCCAGCAAATTAAGGTGTTTCGATGATTGCGCCCTGCATGCAAGGCGCAAGGGCATTTTGGCCAAAAATGTAAAGGTCCGACAAGGTTGCGCTCGACATAGCAAGGCGATCTTGAATCTTGATCAAGCACCGAGGGCACCGTCGAACAACAACCCTAAAATAGATAGACGCACCGCCTCCGGCTCACACAGACGCGCACCAGACGCTATTTTACTATTCAGAGCATTGTGCGCACCCTTAACGTTGCGCACGCGCTGTAGCGCGCCCGTTATGATCTCTGGGCAAGTGCGATCATGCAGGTAAGACCGGTTAAAATTACTGATGGCCCCAGTTGGTAGGTAGACTGGAGCAGCGGCAATTCCGAAGACAAAATTGATTGCAGCCTAGTCAAAGCGCGGATCAGCAACAGGTGAAGACTACGTGTGATCGCATGATCTGAAGGGTTTCGACGAAAGGCAGGAAGAAGCCGCATAGATAACGCTTTATTACGAAGCTCCCCAATTCATTTCTACCCATAGGGCAACAGGGGGCCTTCTGGGCAGACGTGCGCTATGACCTCCCCGCACAAGCTGTCGTGGCACAGATCGATCATCCCGGGTTATGCCGCCTCATACAGAGGCCCGCTGAAACGGACCTCTGCATGGCTTGATTGACGTCGATCAGGCCGCGGTAAGAACCTGTGAGAGGTCGAGGTCTCGCAGGACCGGCCCTTCACTGACCACGACGGCATCTTCGACTTTATCCAGATCGATGGCACGCTGCGCCGTCGGGACAGCTGATGTAGTTTCGGAAGCAGCATGAACGGGTGTATTGGCACCAAGCTTCTCTTTCGCGGCATCGCTTAGGGCAACGCCAATTTCCATGGGGCCGTGTGTCGCGGCGGCCGTGATAATCTCTGCTATCTGATCTGCCGTCATGAGCGAGACCCAGCCCCTCGACACGCTTGCTAGTGTGGCACGAAGCGCCTCGTAGCCCTGATGCTCCGCTGCCCGCCGGGCCTCGTTTGCTGCCTCCCGCTGCGCGCCCTTTGCAGATTTCGACTTTCCCGACTTCGGAGCCGCGGCTGTTTCTGCAACACGCTTTTTTGCCTTCAGAATTTCCAGCTCATGGTTAATCTTATCCATAGGCGGGTTAGCGGGGTCCGTGATCAAGGTTAGGATCTGATCGCGATCAGCCTCGGCGAGCGTGGCCAGCTGGTAGACCTTCGCCAAAGGCAAACGGGAAACCGTTTCCGTTTTGCCTGCGAAGGCTTTGGCTGCGTTTACATAGTTTCGCGCAGTGCGTTCATCCCACTGCACTTCGTTGTGCAGCCACGTAAGGTAGGCACCGTGACTGAGCGCAGCTTTCACCCCCATCAGCGTTTTGCCGATTATGATAACATTATTGATGGTCTTTTTCTCATAGTCACGGATCATCGCCACTGCACGGTTACAAAGATTTGTTGCGGCGATATTCGTTTTCGGTGTATCAAGTTCCTGCATAGGTTCTCCTGCGCGATGTGTGTGAATTGGCCGCCGTCTCCAAACTGTCGGCCAGTCCTAACAGATATCACAAATTTCATAGAATTGCGCGAGGCATCTGCGGTTGCCGCGGCTATTCTTGTGGCTCGGTTGATATTGTTGTTTTCGGATCACGCAAGAAGTCGGGAAACAGTTCTCGTTATTCTGACTAAGGCTTCTTCGCGTCCGACCTAACGATAGGTAGGAGCTACTGTTGGCAAGTGCGGGGGCTAGACCAAAGCCAGCCAACAGAGTGCTTCCGCAGTTATTGACGCGCTGCTGGCGTCAATGAAGCCCATCAATCGTCACAACGGTTTTGGTCTAGGGTAGGAGTTGGCCTCTCACGGCCTGCTTTTTGCGAAACTGATGGAGGCATCCTCGGCCGGACGATCGCCCATCCCGGAGGAATGGCGCAGCATCCCATGAGTGATCCGTGATGTCAGCGCGCACCAGGTCCAGGAGCCGAAATATTGGCAAACCAATATCGTCGATCCGCCACATCTAATGACATCGATCAATGCGGCCTAGGGCAACCTCTGCCACACGATCACATCCCGAGCTGGCCCTTCCTGCCTGAACTCCGGTGGAACTGACCAAGACTATTCTGACCAAACACGGATACCGATACGTCGCAGGTCCCACAACAGACCCATGAAGCGCGTCGCTATATAGATAGTGCAGCACGAAGCTGTCTAACATCTTGGTAAATATAAATGAAACGACCCTACAGCAACAGCGCACTGGCGGAGTTCATCACCCGGCGCGTCCTCGAATTGCGCCCGCGGACGCAGATCGACATTGCCACAGCCGCCGGATTCGAGAATCCGAATATGGTTAGCATGCTGAAGAGTGGCGCCACTAAACTGCCGCTCGACCGCGTCTTGGCCATGGCCGCCGCTCTCGATACGGATCCGCGCCGCCTGTTCATGCTGGCGCTCGGTCAGCACGGATATGAAACGCAGCAGTCCACTGTCGAGGAAATCTTCCAGACCGTTATCACTACTAACGAGAAGAAATGGCTCTTTGAAATCCGGGATGCATCGAACAACACTGATCCCGTCCTGACCACCCGGTCGCGCGTCGCACTCCGGGGGATTTTTAATAAGTGACGGATTATAAAGAAGGCACATTTGCTTTGCCTGATGAGCGGCCTTTGACCGAAGGAGAATGGGCCTGGGTCAACATGATGCGCTCGGTGAATGGTGGGCGTTTGCCGAAGCTGACGTTGAATGCCTCACAGGAGTTTCAGGTGTTCATAAGGAAGGTCTGGCCTGAGCGCATGTCTATGTAGATCGCTTCTGCGTTAAACGCTGACATGAACCAGCTATATCGCCCCGTTTTGAAGGAGGAATGGGGCGACTTATGCTGTCTGATCGTTCGATGTCCTAGAAGGGGTACCCATGCTCATGGGGATGGCTTGGGGTGCCGGAGCGTCGGGGTAAAACAATCCTGCCCGTCCTGAGATAGTCCCCAAAACAGGACACGGCACATTTGTAATCTTTTAACTGCTGATTTTCACTTCGAATACACTGGCCGATCGCAATCGAGCAGAAGTAATATCTGTTCGTCGGCTTTGAGGCGGTGATCAGCAGGACGGCGGTCAATCTCGCGGCGATGCTTCTCTCAGCCGCCTATCCGGCGGTGATCCAAGACTCGAACCTGCAACCTTCCGCTTCGTATCTCTCAGCCGCCTATCCGGCGGTGATCCTGCGGGTTCTAGCCGCCCGCCATGCCATGAATCTCTCAGCCGCCTATCCGGCGGTGATCCCTAACGACGCCACCCGGCGCAACACCACGAGTCTCTCAGCCGCCTATCCGGCGGTGATCCCTCGATCTCTGACGCCCCGATTGTGGCATAATCTCTCAGCCGCCTATCCGGCGGTGATCCACAAGCCGCAGACGCACTGCGGGCAGCAATGTCTCTCAGCCGCCTATCCGGCGGTGATCCTCCTGTTTTCTTTCGAAAACAAGTTATTCCAGGACCTTACGATCCGAACCTCACTTTAACCTACATGTCAAACAGCGCTGGCAACCCATTGATTTTAAGACGACTTTCCGAATGCCTTAGAAAGATCTTCAAAAGATCCCCGCGTGAAGCCTGTAAGATCAGTGTATGTCATCTCGATCGACGTGTCATCGCCATAGTCTGCAATTTGTGTGCGCATGAGCGTTCTCAACGCTTCGCCGTCCAGGGTGGCGCGGCCCTGTGAATAGGCCATCCAGGCCGCATCGGTCACGTTCCTAAATAGCGCTTCACCGGGGGCGGCATGTTCATTCAGCCCGCGGCCTGCAGCCAGCATTGGTGCAGACTCGCGCGTTCCGGGTGCCAGGTCCATCATCCACTCCGCGTCGTCCAACGTCTCACCCGCCAGGAAAAAGGCGATGTCCCGCGTTGCGGAGCGGCGGAACCTGCGGCTTTGGTTCATCCGGCCGTTAATCCGGGCCAGATCGTGCGTCACGTAAGTCCCCAAAGGTGAACGCGGTCCCGCATCGATCATCGCCTGGCGCAGCGCCGTTTCCGCATCACGCAACGGCCAATGCCCGGTGCCGGAAATAATAGGGCCTGCGTCGATCCGCGCGAAGTTGCCATCACCCAGCAAATCGCGCAGATGACGGTCTGTGTGGTCAGCCAGTGACTGGGCAGGCACGCGTGTATCCTTATGCGGTGGTGTCTCCACTCCCGGCATGCGCAGGGAGCCAGCTTGCATGGCGACGGGACTGCGTCCCATGATCAGCACGTTTGGATCGACGCCGACAGCCGGCCGATGCCGGCGCACCCGTCCAGCGGACTGAATCACTGATCGCATGGAGATCGGGTCGAGGATGGCATAATCGAAATCGAGGTCGTTGCCCGTCTCGATGGCCGGAGACGTGACCACGACGATTTCGATGTCGCGCGCGCCAACGGCCTCTGCCCGTTCGAAGAGATCCTCGTCCTGACAAAGCGAGCGGATCCCGGCCTCTGCATCCGCGCCCTTGCGCGTCAGGGCGCGCTTGAGGCGGGTCTCGATCCATCCCCGGTGCAGGCGCGGCATATTTGAATGCAGGCAGACAACAACACGCAGGTGGGTCCTTACCAGACCCGTCGGAAGCTGCACGGCCAGTGCAGCTGTGTGGGCAATGCGGGTCATCCGCACCATGCCGATCGAAACGCGATAATCTGACATCGTGATGTGATGCGCGTCATGCATGCGCGCGCAGCCCACATCGATCTGAGTTCTCAGCTCGTCCCACGTTTCGCACGGTGGCAAGATCTCACCGCGGCGCAACACCGGGGTGGCGGCCAGACTGACTAGCGTGACGTCGCGTGATTTGTTCAGCAGCATGGCCAGGCCAGCATCATCTTCGTTAGTGAAGCACGATCCTGGAGCGTCACCGGTGACCAGAAGGTTGACCCTGTCGGAAAGTCCGGCAGACCGCGCAAAAATGGCCCAGCCACATACGTAAGCGACGTGCAGCGCCATCGCGATATCGGGTGTCAGCGTTGCCGACATGATGATCACACGCCGGCCGGAGGCTCCGGTTTGGTAGACCAGCCGCCCAATCGCCGCGATGTCTTCTCCGTCGAACTGGTCGATCTCGTCCAAAATCAGGTCGGACGTCATCATGCGGATCGTTGGCAGCAGGAACCGGCTGTTTACGGGTGCCGCGATCGCCATGAGGTTATCAATGGTGCCGACCATGACCGGCGGCGTAATCAGTCTGCGGCCTGCGCCAGCGCGCGTGCCTGCACCCTCAAGGATGAGATCGCAGGTGGCCGGCAGCCCGCGGTCCGTATCGAGCGATAGGCCGCGCAGCCAGCGTGCCTCTTCGTCATCGCCGTCTTGAGGAATAGACCCGTTCACCTGCTCGACACGCATCCAGTCCGGAATGGTCAACAGGCTTTCCGATCCGGACGCCTCCGATGGGAGGTCGAATTTCAGCGGTGCCTCACCCACCAGGACCGAGACATCGGTATCGGCAAAGCCCAGATCATCAACGTATTCCTGCGCGGATTGCGTGGCCAGAACCCGCAGGCCAAGCGCCAGGTTCATGCGCAAGTAGCGTCGCTCCGGCCGGGTGTCGACCAGCGCGGCATTGGCAAGGATGGTCGGTGCACCCCGCGTCTTGCCGGTGCCTGTGCCAGCCATAATGCAGGCAAAGAACCCACCCTCCCGCGCACCGCACAGCGCCCGCGCCGCAGCTGCGGCGGCAGACTGCCAGGCGAAGCGGGTGTCAGCCGCAGGGCGCGGGAAAGCCACGTCGATAGGCACCTGGTCTTCCTTCAGTGCGGGATAGCGATCCCTGTAGCGGTGCAGCATGTCGAAGGTGCCGCGGGTCTGTGCATAGACCCGCGCGACATGTTGCGAGAGGCTATCCATCGGAATGTATTTGGTGCTTCCGGGCACGATGGGTGCCGTGTTCGCCAGATGCTCTGGCATCTCAAGGGACGGCATTTTCGCAGCCGAACCAATATGATCAGCAAACATAAGCGACGCGCGCAAGGCGATGTCGAGTCCCGGCAGAGGTCCTGGCTCTGACAAGGCAGTACCCTCTCGCTTTAGAGTGCGCTGCCACCAGTCCTCATGCCAGAACGGCGTGCCAGGGGCGATGGTGAGCGAGGTGCGGTCGAGGGGTGCGTCGTTGACGTGGCGCTGCGCGAGGAGACCAAGATGATCCGTATCGCCGTCAGGTAGCTTGTGGTGCGTCAGGATGAGCAGGCCGATCGCCTGCGTCCGAGCCCCCCCTGCGGTGAGAAAGCCAAAATCAATCAGGCCATCCGGTGTGCGGTGGAATGCGGCCAGTTTTCCGATGACCCTGACGCAGGCGGCGTCGATATCGGCCGGGGTGACCTTGTGGAGGTGGTCGGCAAGTTCCGCGTCCGCGCAGCTTCCGAAGAGGTCGTCCCATACGGCTGCAGACTGGAGTTCGTGGCGGACCGGATCGCCCTCATGCTTTACGCCCTTCAGGGCACGCTGCAGCTTGCCCTGAAACATGACCGTCGCTTTTCCGAGGTCGTGAAAGAGTGCGGCAACGCCAACGACGGCACGCGCGGCATTCAGAGCATCGTTGGGCTTTATGGCCGATGAGGGGTGGGATGAGACTGGAACGAGGCCCGCGTCTGAAAATGCGGCAGCGGATCCGATCCGGATCAAGGGCATCCGGCTCTCAATGGAGCTGCGGATCTCGTGTATGGCCACGGCCGTGTTGCGGGTCGCACGCTTGCGCAGCTCCCGCGCCACACGATCAAGGCAGGCGTTCGTGGCCTTGCCACGCCATGTCCGGTCGCCGATGCGCCAGAAATATCTGTCGAGCACCTGAGCCGTGCGGAGGCGTGATTTCTTGCCGGATCGGCAGATGGCAATGATTTCACGCATCTGCCGCCCCTTTGGGCGACACGGCGTGACCGGCGGAAATCAGGTTCTCGACGGTTGCGATCGCTTCTGAAAGGATCTTCCGGTCATCGAAGGCGCTGATCAGGCGCGCCCTGAACACCTTTTCAGGATCGTCACCTCGGTCGGATTTTGCCATGGAAAACGCCAGAGGCAGAACCAGCGCATCCTTGAATGAATCGGCAATGTCGAAGACCAAGCCGCCGGCGCGGGTCTTTCCGTGGAAGATCGACATGTGGGGTGGAATGCCAACGGCCCAGAGCGCAGCGCCAGCCATGCCATAGCACAGGTAGTTCCCGTGATCGATAAGGCGGTTCACGACACGCCAGGCATCAGCCTCATGCGTGCCAGATTTAACGTCTCCACCTGCATTTCGACTGAATGGCTTATCTTTGGCAACGCCAGACATGCGGCTGAATTCTGCATAGCAGGCTTTGGAAAACGCACCTTCATACCCCAGAAGGGTCTGGATGTCTGGGCACGCGGCAAGCCTGTCGTTGAAGGTTTTGCCAATGCGGGTCAGTGTGTCAGCGTCGCGCTGGCGCAGATACCGCTTTGCGCCCGACGCTCCGATCGTCGACATGCGTGCCGTGCGATCCCGCATCACTGCGACGGCGCCCTGCAGAGATCGCCGCGGATCGAGATAAACTGGGAGCATATCGCGAAAGTGTCGCGTTCCTGAGTAGGTCGTCAAACCCCCCATGTGTATCGGTGTGCCGCCTGTGCCCGTGACGGCAAGGTGCACCCCTTCCTCACCCAAGAGGCGCATTGCATCCTGGGTAATAGATGTCCCCTGCCCCATGAACAGCACAGCTAGATTGACATGGGGAATGTTGTATTCCCGTCGCTGATCGTCATCGGTGATGTGATAGACGATCCGACCGCTTTCGACGTGGATGCGGGCGCGCTCCAGATAGAGCGCGCCCTCACGGTCGGTGACGAGGAGGCGGGGACCGCCTTTATGCGGCGTCGGCATTGCGTCGTTCAGCCATCAGGCTTTGCACAGGCAGAACGGCAGCAGCACCGGGCGACGAGAAACCATAGGTGCTGACCATCAGAGGGACTCCGGAGACGGTGCCTATCACCTCACGTAGATGCACGGGCGTCGTTCCATATGTCAGCGTCAGCAGATCGGTTGGAAAACCTCGGGTTGGCGAGAGCTTTCCTAGGGGTTTGCCGCGACGCGCCGCGCGCGCCTGTGAGCGCCGGAGCCATCCTGCAGTGTATTTTTCGCAGGTGCGGTCACGCACCCAAGCCGATCCAGTAGACCCGGCATCGCACCAGGCTTCTTCGGTGACCAAGTCGCGCACCATCCCGCGGCGCTGGAGCAGCTTGATGCCATCGAGGTTCAGAACCGCTGCAAGACTTTCTTCGGAGCCAAACATCGTAACGTCATGGCCTGCGACCATGCCGATGCGTGTCATCTGCATCCCGGGAAGCGCGACGGCCACGAAGTCATCTTCGTTGCCATGGCGATTTGCGTGATGGACGGCATTCAACACCTTCGCGACGACGTCGCCGCCGGCACCCAGCTCGATTGCAGCCTGCACAGGACGCACCAATAGCAGGGCGGTGCCATGGCACCGCCCCTTGCCTGCGGTCAGGTCCGCGCTCATGCGTCGGATCCTTTCGAGCTCTTGCCCAGCACACCGCCGCGGACGAGGTTCGCCATCAGAAAGTGAATCTCGCCCGGAATGTCCGACGGTGCCGTGGCTCCTTCGATCGTCGTCAGAACGGCCTCAGCATTCTTGCGCAGATCATAGAAACTCTTCTTCGTGCCCGGTGCCCGTAGCACAGCGCTGGTCTCCTGAACGCCGCCGTAAGGGTTCACGGCGATGGCACCGTAACCGTCGGTGTCGTGCCAGACATCGATGTGACGCAAGGCTGCCCCGATCTTCTGGGAGTGCATCGACGCCTGCAGCACCGTGCGACCACGCCAGGTTGTCGGTAGTTTCGCCAGCACGCGGCTGAGTGCATCGTCAGCCTTCTCACTGCGGACGTACTCCTGCGACGGGAAGACCTCTTGGCCCGACTCCATGTTGGCGACCCAGCTGACCTTCATCGAGAAGGCGGCTTCGGCCAGGCCGCGGGCGATGCCGGACACCAGTGCGTCGTAGTCGCTCGCGTCGCCGGCGGTGATCGCTGCGACCATAGTGTCACGATCGGGCATCTCATCGAAGCCCAAGGACAGCGGATCGAAAGTAATCGTGCGGCCATCGAAAGCCACCATCACCGACATCGTGTCGGCTTGGAAGCGATTACGCCAGGCGAAGCGGCCGTTTGCGATGTTCCAGACATAAAGTGCTGCCAGCACATCGTAGCCCTGCGCGGCATCGTATGCTGCAGCCAGACGGCGATAAGCGCTGCCGACGTCCGTGTTGTCACAGGCATGCGGCTGACGGGACATCGGCAGAACGCGCAGGCTAAATTCAAGCGAGATCGCGTGACAGCCTTGAGGCACCACGGCAAATTCGACAGACTGGGGATTGCTCAGGCCCGCCTTATCCTTGGCGTTGTCCTGCGATGTCTGGCCGCGCACGCCTTTTTCGCGGATCTCGATCGGCACCCGCACCGTCTGGTCGTCTTCATGAGAGAGACCGAAGAACAAGCCTTCGGTGATCTGAAGCGAGCGGGCGAATGCCAGCATACCAGTTTCGAAGGACAGGTCGGAAGGGGCTTTCTTGGCCATGTTCAGGCTGCTTTCGTGTTGGGAAGGGTTGCAGGGTGGTAGGTGGAATGTCCTACGACATGCGACCCGGCAGCGTGCCAGCGCCACATTTTCGCCGCCAGTTGATCGGGCGTCGCGCCGGTCAGGATAGGATTTCGAACGGAGACCATTTCTGCGATACCAAGCACAGGCTCAGTAAAGACATGCGGTATCGCATGATCGCGCTTCCCGCGGCGATAGGGGACCGTGTCCGGATCCTCAATCAGGTGGTGACCGACGGCGACGGGCACGATCCAGCCGGAGCCGGGCTGTCGGTCTTTCGGAAACACGGTCTGCGCCACTTTCGCCAGCGCCGCGGTATCGCCCGAGCTGATGACGCGCAGTCCGTCCTGCTGCGTCGGCAGCAAAGCGAAGCCCCTGTTGAAGTTGCGAAAGGCCGACCCGTCCGGCGTGGCTTCATCCAGTTGATGACCCTGCAGGGTGTGGTCTTGGAAAATACCACCGCCGAGCTTCAGCGCCGGTAGTATTTGTCGCAATTGCGCAGCGCTCTCGAAACCCGGCAAGTCGAGCAGCATGGAGAACGTCACAATGCCCGTCATGTCCTCCAGCGTTTCAACCGGCCTGAAGGTGCCCGATTTGGCTTCCATTTCGGGCTTGGTGCGACCTTCCGAGGCCACGACACTGTGCAGGACTGGAAGAACGCCAGCGCTCCACGGCTCAATGCCGACCTTTCGGGCAACCGTGTCTGCAAGTCCCAAGAAGGCCAGCGGGCTCGGCAATCCGGCGACGTAATCGTTCATGATGAGATTGACGCGTGTAGCTGTGATGTTTTTTACGTAGAACAGCATGATCAGACAGCCTCTTTCACGTGTGCCATCCGATAACGGAAATGGTCGGATGATAGGACGCGCCGTGCGCGATCGAATGTGCCCTTCGCCCAGTAGCGGCGCAGCAGAACCTGATCGACGCGCGGTGGTGTCGGAAGCATCAAAGGTGTCTCTGCATTCGCATCCTGCGCGATGTCCGCAGCATCGATCAGTGTGTCTGAGATGAACGACGCGGCATCCTTGATCAGCCGATCGGCGAACCGATCCAAGCCTGCGCGGGTGTCGCTGTTGTTGTAGGTGTCATGATGGTCGAGACGATCGGCATACTTCAGCACCCATTCTGCGACCGCGGGATCGCGCCAACGTGGAAAGCTCCCGCCCTTGGAGAACCGGTAGAGTTCTGCCGAATCTGCTGTCATGACAGTTGGCATGACAGCCAAGAGGCGCCGTCGCGGGCCGCCGACGGCACCAGAGATGTTCTGCATCTTGGATGACACGACCTGTGTGTGAAACTGGCCTCGTGGGGCCTTAGGTTTGTCAGACGCATCCCTCAGAAGGAAAATGGCCTCCTTCATGCCTGAATAGGCTGTCGCAGGAGCGACGGGTGTCACCTGGATGTCGCCGCCGCCTGGCGCAGGGATGAAGACAATGGGGAACTCGCCGCTCCCGAGCGCAGTAATGGTAGTAGGTTTGCCAAGGTAGGACTTGATTGTGTCGAGCACGTCATCGCTGAAGACCTGCGCAAATGCAGCCAGAACGTCGTCCGAGACAGAAATCGGGTTCATCACGTGGTCGACGAGGGTCATCGTGGGATGATCCAGGATCTCCAGCGGTCTGAAAATGACCTTCGCGAAGGGGATATCGGGTCCGTTCACGGACGGCAGCATCGTTGGGTTGCGGTTTGTGCCTGCCGGTTTTATGAACAGTAGGGCCTGATCGCCGTCCGTGCGTGGGCTGACCATCTTGATCAGATGCGTGCCGCTTTTTTCGCAGATGCGTTGGGCGACAGTTGTGTCGAGTGGCTTGTCAGGGTTCAGGAATGACCGCATGAGGCTGAACTCGTCAGCAACATCCGACAGTTTCAGAGGCCGTCCCGGCACCTTGAACGAAAGGACTTCGTCACGCTTGGGCACCGCAGCTGCCAACGTGACCGCGTCTTGGGCGTCGGCAGAATCGGTTTGCATGATCACTCCTTTTACCCTTGCACCAACTGTAGCTTATTCTTTTTTGCAGAAACTATGATTATGTTGTTCCTAAATGCCATAATTTGCAAAATGGAATAAAAAACTCTTGGCACATCAAAATATCCTATTCGGCTGGATCGAGGCTGCTGTCCGATATGCCGGTGTCTTCGGATCGCACGAAAAGGCGGGATACCAGCGTGTCTTCGGGGTGTCGGCCGCGACGCTGTCCCGGCACCAGGCTGGCTTTGCGACGGCGTTCGAGCGTGCTGCCGGCGACATACTGTTCGCACGCACAAAGCGCGGGGCGTTCGTCAGTGGCAAACTAGCGATCAGGCCGGAAGCGGTCTTGCCGAATAGACACGTCTTCGCGGTGCCCCCTCTCGAACGATGGTTGCAGGATGCGATGGGGCCGCGTTTCGTACGACCGCGTCCTGCCTTGCGGGTTGATCCCGACCCGGCAATTCTGCGGGCTGTTGTTCAGGCCATATCCCACCAGCAAACGCTAATGATCGACTATCTGTCCCGACAGGGGTTCTCTCAGCGGGCGATTTCTCCGCACGTTATCGTCGATGTGGTCAACCGCTACCACGTGCGGGCATATGATCATGCGAAAAACAGATATGCGGACTTCATTCTGTCACGCATCACCGCGGCAAAACCCACTCATGGCGTCGCCTTCGTTGATGCCGGTAATGATTATGACTGGCATGATATCAGAATGATTAAGATTGCCGCACGTGAGGGTGTCTATCCTGATGGGGTGAAGATGGACTTTGGGCTTAATGCTAATGGCAATCGCCATGTGCGGGAGCGCGCGGCGATTGCCAGGTATCTGTGTGACGCGCCGGAGGAGGGCTATGATAGTCCAGTAACGGTGTGCCTTGAGTAGCCCCGCACACGTTCTGTTTGCAGAGAGTTTAGCGGGCTAGCACTGAAGACGTGACCGTCCCTCCCGACGGCATCGCAATATGCAATCATGGTCAGTATTAAACCCGTCACGTGACAGATGTTCATTTCCAGCGCACCTAGGTAATCAACGCTTTATGCCGAGTCATCCAAGACCGCAGTGACATGAATGCAGCCAAAGATTTGCGCACTTAACCGTCAAAAGATTAGGGTCAGAGCTTAAGTCAAAGTTCCTGATACCCCGAAGTCACGGCCGCCCCTTCTCGGCAAACCGTTTCTTGCAGAACCCCACGAACGCCGCATCTGCACTTTTTGGAACTTCACCAGCCCAAGCACGCCACTCCTGCTCAAGGATCCGCACATCCCAGCCAGGTGCCGCCGCCCGTGCTCGATCGTAAGTATCGGGCTTAAGATCGCCGATCTCAGGGCGATCCTTGCCGCTGACGGATACCACCGTTCCCCGGCTCTTGAACACCACCACATCACGCTCTTCGTCGAACCTAACCAGATAGTCAGGCAGGTGGTTATGGGTCGCAATTTCTTTAACTGTATGCCGGAAGCGCTTCAGCTCAGTCCGGGCACCGGTCCGCTTCAGAAGCTTGTTGAGGCCGATCTCAAATGAGGTTTGCGATCCGCACATCTTGCGCGCGATCTCATAGACCCGCCGCTCAATGGGTTTCCGCAAGCGAAAGTAGTCGCGATGAAGCGTCAAGACGGACTTGCGGCGGATGCTGTTGAATATCCACTCGCTGATCTCAATCTCAGCCCACATGATGCGGCCGTCCTCGGCGTTGTTCTTTCGCTGAATATGCGCCTTTTCAATGAGATGGAACCATCCCAACTGCTCTTCGTCTCCAAGCGGCAGGGCATCACCAGACCCGGCGGTGGTGATATTTGTCTTGATGACCGTGCCCATGAGACGGTCGATAGCCTCGCAAAACGCGCCGTAGTCTTTGCCGCCAGTTCCACGGTTCACAAAAATCAGAAGATCGCGCGGGTTGAACCGTAGACGCCGCTCAACCTGTTCTCCACGGTTCAACCGGTGCATGATCTGTGACACGACGTAGATGAGGATGTCCTTGTCATAGATCGTGGCCTGCCCTTTCACACTTGGGACGACCTCAAGCCATTTTCCCTCATGCTCATAACGACGGATCGCCGTATCAGGCTTCTTGCTCAGCGCGTAAAATGGGTGCTCCATACTAGGCATGAGGTCCTTGAGCACGGCATCTGCAACATCACAGATGAAGAAGTCCGCTTGCGGATGACGATCAGGAAGCAGCTGATCTAGCAGATTCGGGGTATCAGGAACGGACATGTCGTGACATTCGGGGTATCAGGAACCGGCGTCAAGCTTTGAATTCGGGGGATTAGGAACCCATCGCACCTTCTTGCTCCTTATCAGGTCATTTTCAACCACCCGCTCAAACGCGGACATCAGGAACCCAGATTCGGGGTATCAGGAACTTCAATTCGGGGTATCAGGAACCGAAGTTCAAGGATTTCTTTTTAGTATCAGGGTTCTACGTCTGATTTTCCGGGGCGTAACACTGAATCAAACACATATAAACACCACTGCGTTCAAATGCCGCCACGAACAGGCTTAGCGACTAGCTACTTCCCTTCGTATCGATCCATGAGAATGCCGAGCATATCGGCGTAAGTGCGACGATCATCTTTGCAGATCCGTTTAAAGCGATCCAAAACGTCAAGCGGTGCCTTGATGCTAATCTGCCCATCCATAACGGGTTCACGGCTTGGCCAACGCGTTACGGTGTCCCCTGCCCTATCGGCGGCCGGTTCAGGGTCCACCTTTGCTGTAGGTCGCGCTTCAAATTGCTTTAGACGATCAAAATCAAGCGGTTTGGGCATGACGAGTCTCCTCGAGGATATCGATAATTTCAGACGCGAACGCCTGTGCATTAAGAAGAGCTTTGTCGATACCGTTCACGTCAGATGGATCCAACTGACGCAGACCGCCACCAGCATTGTGCAGAGATGAAAATGCCGTGCGTCGGTGGAGCTCCGTGGACATCACTCGACCAACCTTCATCATCTCGGCATGGATATGCTTTTCAAGTTTGCTTTTCACGGCAGCAGAAGTTCTTGCAAAGACAATGGCGGCCGGGATCATGCGGCGGCGTGCCCTGCCCTCCATCTCGATTTCAGCCAAGGTTTCGATCGCTGCATCTGCGTCTTGCTGTTCTTCGCCGGACGGAATGACAACCAAATCGGACTCGGCGATCGCAAAGGATGTCAGACGGCTTGCAGAACCTTCCAAGTCGATCAACACAAACGTCGCCTTGCTCTGCGCGTCAGAAATTTCATCCTGAATAAAGCGTTCGCCTTGGCTGGTGATAACACGCAGAGACTTAGGCAACGTGGCCAGCGTCGACCAACGCGTCAGCCGCTTCGCTGGGTCAGCGTCGATCATGATGACCTGGGTGCCTTCGGCAAGTTCTGTGCCCAGCACGATCGCTGATGTTGTCTTGCCAGCTCCGCCTTTGGATGTGGCGAATGAAATGACGGGCATGCCTGTGCCTCCTTTGGTTTTCTACAGTATGCATGGGTAGGCCTGAATTGGAATGTATATCTTATAATATAGTATTATACAGTAAGGTACTTAAAGGTATCCTACCGTATAATACTTCAAGATATGTGGATGCTGGCCCAGCAAGCACATATCTTATGCCAAGAACAACCAAAAGCTTGCATGAAGATGCTGAAACTACTGTCCCGACAGTCATCCGCAAAGCTGTCTCGATGATCTGGTGCCGTGGAACTTTGCACAGTCAAGCTAACCCGCTGGTGCGATCCAGCTAACGTTTACCTATCTGGGAAAGTTTTCCGTCTCTCAACCATTCATCTAGTTTCGACCAGCGCCTGCGCCCCGAGACGTTTTTGACAGCGATGGCGACGGCCCGCTTCTGACCGACCAGAACTACCAATTTCTTGCCGCGGGTGACCCCGGTGTAGATCAGGTTCCGCTGGAGCATCGCGTAGTGCTGGGTCATCACGGGAATGACCACGGCGGGGTATTCTGAGCCCTGACTCTTGTGGATTGTGGCAGCATAGGCTGGCACCAGGGTGTCGAGTTCGCCGAACACAAAGGTAAGGGTTCGCCCATCAAAGTTTACGGCGACCTCGCCCTCATCTAAATCGACATCCTCGATCATGCCGATGTCGCCGTTATAGACGTCCTTGTCGTAGTCGTTCTCGATCTGCATGACCTTGTCGCCGGGCGCGAAGGTCCAGCCGAACCGCTCGACCTTCTTTTCTCCGGCCGGGTTCAGGGCCGCCTGAAGCTCGATATTCAGGGATCGGGCCCCGACGCCGCCCCGGTTCATTGGACATAAGACCTGGATGTCCCGGATCGGGTCGAAGCCGAACCGCTTCGGGATGCGCTTGGAGACCAGTTCGACAATGCGCAGCACCGCCTGTTCCGGGTCGGCGGCCGGAACGAAGTAGAAATCCGCTTGTCTATCTGGTGGCGCGAGGTCCGGTATGCGCCCGGCGTTGATTGCGTGCGCTGTTGTGATGATCTTACTTTGAGCTGCCTGACGGAACACCTCGGTCAGACGGACGACCGGCACGGCACCGGAGCCGATGATGTCGGCAAGAACCTGACCCGGGCCCACGGATGGGAGCTGGTCGATATCACCGACGATGAGGAGGGCGGCGTGATCCGGGACCGCCTTCAGCAAGGACTGCATCAACATCACGTCGACCATCGAGCTTTCGTCTACGACGAGGAGGTTACACTCAAGCGGGTTCTCAAGGTCGCGCTTGAACCCGAACGACTTCGGGTCGAACTCCAGAAGCCGGTGAATGGTCTTGGCTTCCATCTCCGTGGCCTCCGTCATCCGCTTGGTCGCCCGACCCGTCGGAGCGCACAAGAGCAGGCTCACCCGTTTTGCGGCCAGTATGCGCAGGATCGAGTTGACGATTGTTGTCTTGCCGACGCCCGGGCCACCCGTGATCACCATGACCTTCGAGCGCAACGCCAGCCGAACCGCCTCAGCTTGGCTGGTGGCGAGTGTCAGCCCTGTCTTCTGTTCGATCCATGGAAGCGCCTTGTCCGCGTCGATCTCGGACCATGGCAGGGGACCTGACCGGATCCGCTTGATCTGTTCTGCAATACCGCGCTCGGCCATATAAAGCCCCGTCAGGAAGACGCACTCCGCATCGCCCACCCGGTCCAGCGTGACGGTCTGCTCCACCAGCTCTTCGGACAGCGCGGCTTCGATCAGTGGGGCAGGGCCCTCCAAAAGTTTTTCCGCCAGACCGATAAGCTCCGCTCGGGGTAACCCGCAGTGCCCGTTCCCCATCGCTTCGGTCAGCGCGAAGGAAATCCCGGCCCGGATCCGGATCATCGCGGTCTTCTCGATCCCGAGCTTTTCGGCGATGAGGTCGGCGGTCCGGAACCCGATGCCGCGGATATCC
>TARA_R100001369_G_scaffold86698_6_pt1 | contig 52704 bp, 40 predicted proteins | sample TARA_R100001369 | Tara Oceans TARA_R100001369 (sample SAMEA2621528) | marine metagenome | biome: marine biome (ENVO:00000447); feature: surface water layer (ENVO:00002042); material: "saline water (ENVO:00002010), including plankton (ENVO:xxxxxxxx)" | depth 5 m
TATTTCGCTCACCGGTCGTAGTTTGGTTTGTGGTTCAGCCCAGGGCGAACTACTGTATACCGACGTTGGCTTGAGCTTTTGGGGTGGTGTCGATCCGTTCAGTGGCGAGATTATTGACTGTCATCACCCGTTGAGAGGCCAGTGTATTGCCGGGCGCATACTCGCACTGCCTAGTGGACGCGGCTCCTGCACCGGTAGCAGCGTGCTACTTGAACTGCTTACCGGCGACAACGCCCCCGCCGCGCTAATATTCGCCGATCAAGAAGAGATCCTGACCCTAGGGGTCATCATCGCCGAAACACTGTTTAAATCCTCGATTCCAGTAGTGTGCGTCGGCCCAGAACTGTTTACCACGCTGCGCCAAAGGCGCTTTGCGCGTATTGAAAATGAAACAATAAGCTTTTTCGATACTCCTCCCTTAGGAGATTGGGCGGCAAAGGTGAACAACACCGACTCTCCCACATCTACACCAGCGCCCTTCAGCCCAACCCTCTCCCGCGTATCGCTCAGCGAAAGCGACCAGGCTTTCCTTAGTGGTCATCATGGCAAAGCGGCTCAGGAGGCGATGCGCATAGTGTTACGAATGGCTGAGCTTCAGGGCGCAGACCAACTGATAGACATCAGCCAAGCGCATATAGATGGCTGTATTTACACCGGCCCCGCCAGTTTGCGTTTCGCTGAGCAGCTAGTTGAATGGGGGGCACAGGTGAGTGTTCCCACCACCCTCAATGCTATTTCTGTTGACCAGTGCCGCTGGCGGGCCCAGGGCATCGACCCCGCTTTCGGCGAACCTGCCAGTGCGCTAGGCAACGCCTATATGGCCATGGGCGCGCAACTCAGTTACACCTGCGCGCCCTATTTACTCGACAGCGCCCCTAAGGCAGGCGAACAGATCGTCTGGGCCGAGTCTAACGCCGTCGTTTATGCCAACAGTGTGCTCGCGGCACGAACGCTGAAATACCCTGATTATCTGGATATTTGCATCGCCTTAACGGGGCGGGCTCCCTATATTGGCGCTCATCGAGACCAGGGGCGTATTGCCACGCTGCGTATTGACATTAAGCCACTCGATACACTGGATGACGCTTTCTGGCCGTTGTTGGGGTATCACGTCGGACTGCTCTGCGGCAGTGAGATTCCCCTGCTTTGCGGGCTGGAAGAGACAGCTCCCAGCCGCGATGATCTCAAAGCATTCGGTGCGGCCTTCGCTACTACCTCCGCTGCACCGATGTTCCACATCAGCAAGATTACCCCTGAAGCGATGAGTGAATCCCGGGCCCTGGGGGAACTCCCGCCTTTACGCCAGCTAACGGTTGAACCCGCGGATCTACTCACTAGCTGGTATGAACTGGATCACGCTGAGGCGCGTCAGGTCGGCCTTGTCTCCTTGGGCAATCCGCACTTTTCGCTAAGCGAATGCGCGGCGCTGGCGGAGCTCTGTGCTGGACGCCATAAACATCCGGATGTCGCCATGGCAGTAACGCTCGGGCGGGCAGTTTATGCCGACGCTAGCGCGGCGGGGTACGTCACTACCCTGGAGCGTTTCGGTGCCCAGCTTATCAACGATACCTGCTGGTGCATGCTGGGTGAGCCTGTGGTGCCGCCAACGGCGCGCACCCTAATGACTAACTCGGGGAAATATGCCCACTACGCCCCCGGGTTAGTCGGTCGTCAGGTGCACTTCGGCAACCTTGCTGAGTGTGTCGAAACCGCCTGCAGCGGAGAGGCCAGTGGCCGGCTACCTACCTGGCTAACAGGCGTTGCAACTCGTCAAGGAGCACACTGAGCCATGTTTGATTACACCTTCCAGTGGCGTACTGCCTTAAGAGCCCTGCCGGATATGCTCGAAGGCGCTGTTGTCACCTTTGAGACCGCGGCGCTATCGATGATCTTCGGTGTCTTAATCGCTCTTGCCTTGCTGGCGATGCGGGAGACCCCCAACCTTGCTACGCGGGCATTGGCAGGTACCTGGGTGTCAATCGCTCGCAACACCCCTGCGCTGTTCCAGATCTACATCGTCTATTTCGGCCTAGGCGCTATCGGTTTGCATGTCAGTTCCTGGGCTGCCCTGTTAGCCGGTATCACCTTCAATAACGCTGGCTACTTGGCTGAAAATTTTCGTGGCGGCCTCAAAGCAATACCCGATACCCAAGTCCGTGCGGCCCGCTCCTTGGGAATGAGCAGCTTCCAGGCGTATCGCCTGGTGGTGGTGCCGCAACTACTGCGGATCGTGTTTTACCCCATCACCAACCAGATGGTGTGGGCGGTATTAATGACGTCGTTAGGGGTAATCGTTGGCCTAAATAACGACCTCACCGGGGTGACCCAGGATTACAACGTCAGAACGTTCCGCACTTTTGAACTGTTTGCGCTGGCAGCGGTGATCTATTACCTGATCGCCAAACTAATCGTAGCGATAGCCCGGCTGTTGGCCTGGCGCTTATTCCGCTATTGAGGGCCTAACTATGTTTTCAACCAGTTTCACCTGGAACGACTTGCTATTTCTTCTTCAAGGGGCCTGGGTCACTCTGCTACTGACCTTCTGGTCGATGCTGCTAGGTACCTTTATGGGCGTCTCCTGCGGATTACTGCGCGCCTTACTGCCTCGAGCCTCTATCCCGCTGGGTTGGTTTTTGGATATTTTTCGTAGCGTACCTCTGCTCATCCAGTTTGTACTGTTCAACTCGCTCAAGAGCATTGTGGGGCTGGACTGGAGCGCCTTCACAGTTGGCTGTGTGGTACTGGGGGTCTATGTGGCTGCCTTCTGCACCGAGATTGTACGCAGCGGTGTGCTCTCGGTACCTCAGAACCTACGGTTAGCCAGCCGTTCGCTGGGCATGACTTATTGGCAAGACCTGCGTTACGTGGTAATGCCGCTAGCGACCAGGGTGGCCTTTCCCGGCTGGCTCAACCTCTCCCTCTCAGCCATGAAGGATACGGCGCTGGTGATGTGGATCGGCATCATTGAGTTACTACGTGCCTCCCAAGCCATCGTCACGCGCATTCAGGAGCCACTGCTGGTGCTATGCATCGCAGGGCTTATTTATTACCTCATTAGCTTGGTGGTATCCCGCCTAGGTGCCCAAGTGGAAAAAAGGTGGCAGCAGAATGATTGAGATCGAAAAAGTACATAAATCCTTTAAAGATTTAGAAGTGATCAAAGGGGTTGACCTGACGGTACAAAAAGGCGAGGTGGTCTCCATAGTGGGAGGCTCCGGCTCGGGGAAATCAACCTTGCTGATGTGCATCAACGGCTTGGAAAATATCCAAAGTGGATCGATTAAAGTCGACGGCACCGAGGTGCATGCTAAGGGCACTGACATCAATCAGTTACGCCAGAAAATTGGCATTGTCTTCCAGCAGTGGAACGCCTTTCCCCACTTGAATGTATTAGAGAACGTTATGTTGGCGCCGCGCAAAGTTCAGGGCAAAAGCCGTGCTGAAGCCGAAGAGTTAGCTGTGAAGCAACTCACCCATGTGGGCCTTGCTGATAAGCTCAAAGTGTTTCCCGGCAAGCTCTCTGGTGGCCAGCAGCAGCGCATGGCGATTGCCCGGGCGCTGGCTATGACGCCTGATTATATGCTCTTCGACGAAGCCACTTCTGCGCTAGACCCACAACTGGTAGGTGAGGTACTCGACACCATGCGCCTACTGGCTGAAGACGGCATGACGATGATTCTGGTTACCCATGAGATCCCATTCGCACGAGACGTATCAGATCGCGTGGCCTTTTTCCGTGAAGGCTTAGTTCACGAGATTGGCCCTCCCGACCAGGTGATCGATAACCCACAGAAACCAGAAACCGCTGCTTTTCTAAAGTCGGTAGTTTAGTCGGCTATTAACCCCTCCCACGACCTGCGCAAACCACAGGTCGTGGGTGTTTTAGCTAGATCGAAAGTCTTACCAGCTATATTTCACACTGCCAATCACACTGCGGGATTCGCCGTAGTAGCACCAGAAATCACAGCTCGCAACGTACTCTTCATCAGTTACGTTGTTAACATTGAGCTGTGCCGTCCAACTACTGTTGATGTCATAGCTAGCCATAACATCGCCAACGGTATAGTCAGGCACGACTATACTCCCATCAACCGTCTCTCCTACATGGCGAACGCCTGCACCAACTTTCAGGCCATTCAGAGCCCCCCCTCCAAAGTCATAGTCCACCCATGCGGAAGTCATATGGCGGGGAATCAGCGCTTTACGATTGTCATACACATCGCGCGCATCTGTGTAAGTATAGGCTGCTGTTAACTTGAGAGCATCCGTGACATACCCCACACCTTCAAGTTCAAACCCACTGGAGGCTGTCTCACCCTCCTGCGTTTGGTATCCGCCGGGCGCCGTTGCATAGGAGTTGGATTCGTTGATATCGAAGACTGCCGCCGTGACGTAGCCATCCCAGTTAAACGGAGCGAACTTGACGCCCAGCTCCCATTGCTCACCTTCTATCTCCTCGAAGATGGCACCGTCAGGATTGGTTTGTGCAGCTGGTCGGAAGGATTCAGTGTAGCTGAGGTAAGGGTTGAGGCCGTTGTCGCCGAGGTACATGATGCCACCGGACCAGGAAGTCGCGGCCTGCGTTTCATCTACGGTGTTGTTATCACGCTCGGACTCGTTTCTAACATCAGCACTGTCATATCGCCCCGCACCCAGCAGCACCCAGCGGTCGTCGATACGCAACTGGTTTTGTACGTATAGACCCAACTGATCCTTATCGATCCGGCGCCGAGTCAGTTGATCGCCGGGGACCGGGACGATATCCCCCTGAGGATTGAAGATATCGACGACATCGTAGAAGTAGTTATCGAACTCTTTACCCTCGAGACTGAGATCCTGGTAATCCAGCCCGAGAAGTAGCGTATTCTCCGTGCGGTCAGTATACCACTTACCTACCATTCGGTTGTCGATAGTGAAGCTATCAATATCTCCATTGCGCTGTAGATGCCCACGATAAGCAGTCTGACCATCGCCAGTTTCCATCATCATGTAGGTACTGCGCAAATCTAGGTCGAGATGGCTGTAGCGAAAATCCTGCTCGAATTTCCAAGTATCATCAAGCTGATGCTTGAATTCATAACCGATGGCCGCTTGGGTATGCTCGTCCTTGTCGTAGTTCGGAGCACCGTAATTGGTGTGAGGATCCACATTACCAAAGGGCGTATCAAGCACCGTGCCATAGCTCAGCTTGAACGGATTAACAGGAATGCCATCATCCCGTTGAAAGCTGGCTAGCACAGTCACCTGGGTGTCATCGGAAATATCCCACTCAAGACTCGGCGCAAAGTAATAACGCTCGTTATCAGTACCATCCAGATCACCATCACGCTCCTTATAAAGCCCTACAAAACGATAGCGCACATCGCCGCTTTCGGTGACCGGCCCCGAAGTATCGACCCCCAACTGGCGGTGATTCCGGTTGCCGATCTGAATTTCGATCTCACCACGTTCCTCAGCAGTGGGGCGTTTGCTAACAGCATTGATCAGTCCACCGGATGGCGCCTCGCCGTAAAGAATCGATGAGGGGCCTTTGAAGACATCCACTCGTTCCAAGCCATAAGGCTCGGGCAACCACTGATAAAACCCTTCGCGGTAGATACGTAGACCATCTTGATACGTCGATTGATCAAACCCGCGCACCTTGAACCAATCGGTGTTGTTATCGCTGCCGTAATGGCCCGAAAGCACGCCCGCACGGTAGCGGAAGGTTTCATCAAGCTGCTGAACGTTACGGGTTTCCAGCTCTTCACGGTCAACGCTTGAAACGGGACGAGGCGTTTCCACCAGCGGAGTATCGACCTTAAGAGCAGTGGCAGTAACGACAACGGTATCGTTGTTAACGGATTCTTCTTGCGCATAGGCGGATGCGCAAAAGAGCACCGCGGTAACGGGAATCAACGCGGAAATTGAGCGCGCCAAGGGACGACGAGCAAACGGCAGACGAGGCATGATGTAGTCTCAGTTGGAATTGGGAGCGAAGAGAAAGCAGAGCAATAAGAATCATGATAATCGTTGTTATTAGTATTCATGATAGCGCTTTTGAATCGTTGCTTTCAATCGCATTGTGCGGGGTTTTTAACTCTTCACAGTGCTCATAATAATGAGCGGGTGTTTACGAGGTAGGCAGTTGAGTGCCTTAGGTAGGCTCAAAATTCAAATGGCTAAGTGGCCATTTAGGCCTTTCGGGGCTGAGTAGTGCGCGGAAATCGGTTGCCGAAAGTGGTTTACTGAACAAAAAGCCTTGGGCGCCATCGCAACCTTGCAACGTGAGATGATCCAACTGCGCTTGAGTCTCAACGCCTTTGGCAGTGACCCGTAAGGCCAAGTTCTGACCAAAGTTGATAAGGGCATTGATGAAACTAGTATTTTCTACGCTATCGAGCATGTCATTAACAAAACAAGGGGCGATATTGAGCGTATCGAGGGGAAAGCATTTCAAGCGCTTCAGGCTGGCACTCCCCGAGCCGAAGTCATCAATGGCAATGCGTATACCTAAATGGCTCAACTCAACCAGTGTTGCTATTGATGCGCCGTTTTCATGATACATAAGGCTGCTTTCGGTCACCTCCAATTCTAGAAAATGGGCTTCTAGCCCTGTCTCAGACAATATCGCGGCAATACGAGCAGGCAATGACTTATCGCGCAGTTCTATAGCCGACATATTCACAGCAATAGGCACGATCTCAACGCCCTGCGCTCGCCATGCCTGTAACCGTCGGCAAGTCTCAAGCAGCACCCAGTGGCCAATGGGGCCGATAAGGCCACGGGCCTCTGCGACAGGCAGAAACGCCAAAGGCTGCACAAGGCCCAAGATAGGATTGCGCCACCGCACCAGCGCTTCGGCACTACACAAATAACCCGTTGCGATATCTATTCGGGGTTGGAAATCGAGAAACAGGGCATCTTCCTTCAGCGCTCGATGCAGCTGAATCTCAATATCGCGGCGTTGCTCTCTCAGTGCATTCATATCGGCTCTGAAAAGCTGGTAATGATTGCAGCCGCCACCCTTGGCGTAATACATGGCCGTATCGGCATTATTGAGCAACGTACGGGCATCGGTACCGTGATCAGGATAAAGGCTGATGCCGATGCTGGTGGTAATGCGCAGTTCGTGGGTATCGATTCGGTAGGGCGCAGCCAACACACGAAGCATTTTTTCCGCCATTCTGGAGGCATCTTGTGGCTTTGCAATTTCACTTAGCAGCACTACGAACTCATCGCCCCCCCTGCCGACATATAGTGTCTGTGTCGCGAATACATTCACTAAGACGAGCGGCAACCGACTGTAATAGAGCGTCGCCTACCGCATGGCCAAGCGAATCATTGATAGGCTTGAAAGCATCAAGATCCAGATATATGAGAGCCACCTGATGCTGATGCCGTTTTGCCAGCCCAATGGCCCAGGAAAGCCGCTCTGAAAGCAGAACACGATTGGGCAGCCCGGTGAGAGAATCATGCTGCGCCTGATAGGCCAGTTGCGACGACTGAGCGGTCGACTGGCAGGCATCATGAAACACGATCACCGCCCCCTTGATGCAGCCGTCACGGCCTTGAATGGGCGCAGCTGAGTCTTCTATCTTCAACTGGCTACCATCCTTACGAATCATCACGCAATCCATCGCGAGTCCGACAGTACGGTTCTCCTCCATAGCGCGCTGCGCAGGATTGGTGGCGGTAAGCAATGTGTGACCATCGACGAGGACAAGCACCTCGGCCAATGGCTTACCAAGTGCATCGATACTCAACCAACCGGTCAGGCTTTCAGCGACACGGTTCAGGTAGGTAACTCGGCACGATAGGTCAGTCGTTATCACGGCATCGCCGATCGAGTTCAATGTCGCCTGAGCCCACTCCGTTGCATCCTGCAGGGCAGCTTCGGCGTTATGCAAACGCGTGTCTATATGATCCTGCTCGGCGATATCCTTATGTGTTTGCACGACACCTTGTAGGTAGTTAGCACACAGTATGGGATGCTCCAGCTTCATTGACTCGCTCCTTACTCTATAAAGGGAGCCTCCCGCTTTTTAACAAACTGAGAGGAATCTTTTCTTGGCTATGAAAAAGCCGGTCTGAGCTTGAAGGTTTGAAAATAGAAGCGCTGCGCTCCTTGCAGCGCAAAGTGGAACATCCTGTATCGGCATATCCATTGCCTCACTCTATGCATCGTTACACGACCTCTCTGTAACTGATTGTACGCTGGCGCACATGAGGTGATGAAATGATTAAAAAAGCCTACTTTTAAACCATACGGTTCGTGTTATCTCAGTATGGTGATACACCTGTATGTTCGGTAGCGTACAGTCTCTACTGCGTAACGCTCTATAATTAATCGATATGCTTCTAGGCTTTTGATATATAAGAATATTATTACGCATAACGGCTACTCCACATCGGCATTCTAATCATAAGCTGCGCGACAGCCAGCCATAGAGAGGGTTTTCTATGCTTAAAACTGAAGATTTGCAGCAGAATGCTTTGCTTGGCCTGTTGACCGAAGAAGAACTAATCTCTTTATCGCCAAATTTCGAGAAAGTGACACTTACACTGGGTCAATCGCTGTCTGAATCAGGCAAACAAATGAGCCATGTCTACTTTCCTCTTGATGCCATCGTTTCACTGCTTTGCGTGATGGAAGATGGCGCCTCAACGGAAATCGCTGTGGTCGGCTATGAAGGCGTTGTTGGCGTATCGCTGTTTATGGGCGGTGAAACGACGCCTAGCCGAGCGATCGTTCAAAGCGCGGGGCAGGCTTACCGTCTCAAGGGCCAACTGCTTAAAAACGAGTTTTATCGCGCTGGTTCTATGCAGCGCCTGCTGCTGCGCTATACCCAAGCCTTGCTAACCCAGATGGCGCAGACTGCCGTATGCAACCGTCATCATAGCCTTGATAAACAGTTATGCCGCTGGCTGCTGCTCAGCCTTGACCGGCTGCGAAGCAATGAACTGCTCATGACTCACGAATTAATCGCCAATATGCTGGGCGTTCGTCGTGAGGGAGTAACTGAAGCGGCAGGTAAGCTTCAGCGGGCAGGCCTGATCTCTTACAACCGGGGACATATTACGGTAACCGACAGGCCAGGCCTGGAGGCGCGCGTTTGCGAGTGCTACTCGGTGGTCAAGAACGAGTATGACCGCCTGCTCAATCATCATGCCGTAATGTGAGCGCCCAACCCGGCCCACTAACCTAGCGTAAAAAGCATTAGCACGTTATGTGCGCTAGCGTGCCGACGCTTAAATTACCCGGGGTTAATGTGTAGGGCTACCGCGACAAGGCCTGATAGCGGTAGCCCTACAGTCGACATAAAAATGACAGTGAGTGTCAGTGTGCCGTTTGTCAGGTTCTGTTAACCGGAGAGGCACATGACGTCTGTTTTTCACGTAGCTGATGCCAATCAGCTACTGGCTGGCCTGCCGGCCTCTGAGCGCGATGCTTTTATGGCTGCCTGCGAAATCGTAGAGCTCACTTTTGGCGAGGTGGTGGCCCACCCCACCAAGACGATCAATCACGTCTATTTTCCTATCGATAGCTTCATTTCACTGATCGCCATTATCGATACTGACAACCAGCTAGAAGTCGCGATGGCGGGGCGAGAGGGTATGCTGGGCATTTCCCTGGTGTTAGGTATCGAAGAAGCACAGCTGCTCGCGGTGGTTCAAGGTGCAGGGGCGGCTCTACGCCTTAACGCCACCATTTTTCAACAGCTACTGCTGGACAGTCCGGTATTACATCAGCGACTGAAGCGATATATCTATGTGGTAATGAGCCAACTGGCAACGTCGGCGGCCTGTAACCATTTTCATCAAATTGAAGCGCGCTTAGCCCGCTGGCTGTTGATGACCCAGGATCGCGCAGGTACTGATCAACTGCATTTGACCCATGAATTTCTGGCCATGATGCTTGGGGTCAGGCGCTCGGGGATTACGCTAGCGGCAATATCTCTACAAACGCGAGGCCTTATTAGCTATCACCGTGGTGAAATTACAGTGCTTGATCGGCTAGGCCTAAACGAGGCGTCCTGTGGGTGCTATGGCGAGGATTGTGCGCTTTACGCCAGGGTATTACCGATATTGTAAGTGCCAATTGGCATCTGCCTTGAACGGCCACTAAACGTATTATGTTGGTTTTGTTCTGATATAGTTTAGTGGCCTACGCATTCAGCAATATTACCCCTGACTAGAGCACATTTTTGTAAGCCACTCCCCCTTTCATAATTAGCATGAGCTGCTCATCGGGCTGAGTAAGAACATTAATATCGTCCAAAGGATTGTCTTTAAGCACGATTACGTCCCCCCTTGCGCCTGGGATAATCTCGCCAAAATCACCGGTATGGCCATAGGCGTCGGCGGCATGGCTTGTCGCTGCACGAATCAGCTCGTCGGTGGGCACCACATCCTTACGCAAATTAAACTCGTTAAGCTGATGGCGCTGCATCCGACCCAGTAAGTCAGAGCCGTATAGCATTTTAACCCCATGACGTTGAGCCATTTCCAGTGCCTTACCGCCAGCATCCAGCACATCATAAACCTTGCGTTGTAGGTGCTCAGCCATACCCGCCTCGACGCCCTCCTTCGCTAAGGCATCGTAAGTGCAGAGAGTCGGCGTTAGGTAAGCGTCGTACTCAAGGAATAGCCGACAGCTCTCCTCGTCCATGAGATTGCCGTGCTCAATGGTCTTGACGCCTCTTGGGATAAGCCGGTTGATAGCGCGCGCCGTATAAGCATGTGCCATGGTGTGAATATTAGCGGCGGTGGCTTCTTCCACAATGGCATCAATTTCCTCAAGCGAGAACTGAGTGCTGTCTATACGGTCGGTAGGTGAAGAAACGCCGCCAGAGGCCATAATCTTGATCTGAGTGGCACCTTTTCTAATCTCGTCCCGGGCGGCTCGTCGTACTTCACTAACACCGTCGCAAACACGACCTAGACCAGCGCAGCAGAAGCAGCCTTCAAAGGTTTGCTGACCTGGGCCACGCATGTCGGCATGGCCACCTGTCTGAGAGAGTGCATTCCCGGCGTACATGATGCGCGGGCCGACCAGAGCGCCTTCGTCTACAGCCTTGGCTAGCCCGTAATCTGCACCACCAGCGTCACGCACGGTCGTGAATCCGCGCATCAACATGGCTTCCAACAGCTCGCTTGATTTGGCACCGACATAGAAAGGCGAGAGCGTCTCAAGCAATGCAAAATTGGGTGTAATTGCCGTGACGTGTACATGCGAATCAACCAGACCGGGCATCAGGAAGTAGCCTTGAATATCGATGACGTGATCATCACTGCCCTCTAGCGGCGAATCGCTCACATCGACGATACGGCCATCCTGAATACGCACCTGCTGGTTGGCGAGTACCTTTCCGTTGCGCGTGTCGATGACGTTGGCATTAATAAAACGTGTCGTTGTCATGAGTGTTCCTTGTGGGTATTCCAGGTGAGAGTGGCGTTAAAACATTTTTTGAGGGAGGTAGAGCGAAAGCGCTGGAATCAGCACGATCAGCAACAGGGCAACAATATCCATGACGATGAACCAGGTGACGCCCTTGAACACTTCAGACAAGGTGACGCTATTGCCCAGGGCTCCTTTGATGACATAAACATTGAGCCCGATAGGCGGGGTGACCAGCCCCACTTCAAGCAGCTTGACGACGATGATGCCGAACCAGATCAAGTTAAGGTCTGCGCCTTCTACTAAGGGCAGGATTAGCGGCAGAGTGAGCAGCAGTAAGCCAATGGAGTCGATGAACATGCCCAGCACAAGATAGATCAGTGCCACAGCGAGAATGATCCACCAGGTCTCGGTGCTGACGCCGAGGATTATTTCGGAGAAAGCAGCGGGCACGCCACTCATGGCTAGAAAACGGGTGAAAAACAGCGACCCAATGAGAATAATAAAGATGCTTGCCGTGCTCACCGCTGTGCGAATCAGCGCTTCCCGAATGGCTGAAAAGGTTAGCGTGCGCCGTGCCAAGGCGATCAGAGCTGCAATGGAAGTACCCACTGCTCCCGCTTCGGTAGGCGAGAAAATACCCAGAAAAATCCCACCAAGGACTGAGCCGATCAGCAGTGGCAACGGCCAGATATGCTTAAAGGCATCCCATTTTTCGTCCCAGCTAGAGCGCACATCGGTGTTGCCCGCCAGGCTGGGGTTAAGCTTGGTTCGCACCATGATCATGGCGATGTAAAGCAGCGCTGAAAGCACACCGGGAATGAAACCCGCCATAAACAGCTGGCCCACCGACACCTGGGCATAAACACCATAGAGCACCAGCAGCACGCTTGGGGGAATCAGCGAGCCGAGTGTTCCAGATGCTGCCACGGTACCTGTGGCCAACCCCTTGTCGTAGTTATGCTTGAGCATTTCGGGCACGGCAATACGCGACATGGCCGCCGATGTTGCGACGCTAGAGCCGGAGGCTGCGGCAAAGAAGGCAGAGGCCATTACGCTGGAAACGGCCAGACCGCCAGGCAGGCGCGCCAGATAAAGGCGCATGGCATGAAACAGGCCTTGGGTCATATTAGTGCTAGTACACAAATAGCCCATAAACAGGAACATAGGTGCCGCGGTCAGCTCCCAGGTGCCTGCAAAGTCGAACGGAGTGGCCGAAATCATCCCCCAGGCCACACGCATGCTGGTCATTTCACCAATGCCGATAATCGACACTAACCCCAGTGCCACGCCGATTGGTACGCGCAGGGCGATAAGGGCCAAGGCGATGGCAATGCCTGCCACGCCTATCTCGATATTACTCATTAGGAAACTCCTACAGGGCTTGGCGTTGTTGCAGCGCCTTAATCATGTTGGCGAGGATGGCCAGGCACATGGCTGCGAAGCCAACCGGTAACGCCCAGCGACTGGGCCATAGATAGAAGGTGAAATTGGCCATGGCCGTTTCCATTCGAACCGTAGCGCGCACTGCATCTAGATAGCTCTGGTAGCAGAGCATGCCGAAATAGAGGAGCCCCAGGGTGCTGGCAAACAGGTAAAGCACCAGTTGGGCGCTAGGCGGAAGCCTTCCCACCAGCACATCCACGCTGATGTGTTCCCGCTGAAGCTCCACATAGGCAAGAGGCAGAAAGACGACGGCGACCATGTAGTAAAAAGACACAAATTCCAGGGTGCCGGTAAACGACTTTCCGAATAAGTAGCGCAGCCCAACATCGAGTGAGACATGCAGCGCCATAAGCACCAGAAAGAGGGCCGCCAGCACCATGGCACTTTTGGCGATCCACTGGCTCAACGACTCTACGTGTTTAGCGATCATACAGGCTCACTCCTCTTCGCATCTGAGGCAGAAAAACCCAGCTCCAGAAGCGTCTCTTTCCAGAACAGCAACATATCGCGGTAGAGTTCAGGGTCATCTCGCCAAATACTTTGCGCTCCCATACCCCGCATCATGCACAAGGTGGCATTCAGGGCGACGCGATTCTGATGTGACGTGTGGTTGGCGCTGGCAACCAGTTGCTCCCAAATCTGCTCCAAAGAGTCATTGAAATTGGCTGCCAGCGGCACTAGCACTCTCATGATGTCGGGGTCGGTACGTGCGTTAGTGAGGTATTCGAGGGTCACCATATAAAGGTCACCCTTGAAGTGCTCATGCAGTGCTTTAAGCAGGTTGTCAAAGTTAAGCTCGCCTGCTTTAACCTTCACGGCCATCTCTCTTACGCTTTCGACTTCGCGACTCAGCAAGTCCTCCAACGCCGCCTGCATCAATAATGTCTTAGAAGGGTAGTGGTGAACTAAAGCGCCACGGGAAACGCCCGCCAGACGTGCGACATCCACGGTTGAAGTGGCACGAATGCCCTTCTCGAGAATGCATTCGATAGTCGCTTGCGTGACCCTGGCCTGGGTTTGGCGTGAGCGTTCTTCTTGATTCTGTCGCTTCGTCATAGCGAACCCTTATTTGGCCTAGGCCGCCTCAATGCGACGGCCTAAGAGTTGCAGCGTTAATAAATTCCGTAGTCTGCAGGAAGCTTATTGTAGATTTCTTGCATGGCCAGTTCGGCCAGAGCCTCTTCGTCTTCGCGATCAACCTCGCTGATTAAGGCATCCCACTTTTCGTAGGTCGCGATAAAATCATCAATCAACGCCTCTGGATCTTCAACGCCGTACTCATCGCGGGCCTTATCGTAGACATTGGCCAAGGCCTCATCGCGGAAAGCCTCCACGGAAGCCATCAGATCATCTTCGGGCTCGTAGATATTGTTGCCGTGGGAGGCGGCTTCTTCCAGTGCGGCTTCAGAAGCGCCCAGATATTGGACAATCATGCGGGTCATTGCCTTGGCAGTCGCTTCTTTGAAGACATCACGTTCCTCATCGTTGAGGCTAGCCCAGAAGCCCGAATTGAAGCCCCACTGAGGGCCAGACCAATACATGCCGGTAGGCAGCAGCGTGGTGTGCTCGGCAACCTCCCACAATGACCGGTCAATCAAGTCGTTAGCCGCATTAGAGGCACAGTCCAACGAGCCACGATCGAGGCCGCTATACATCTCACTGGAAGGCACATTGACGGGCGTTCCCCCGGCTTGCTCAACCCAGGCGGAAACAGTCGAGCCAGCCGTACGAATACGTTTACCGCGTAGCTCTTCCAGGTTTCGGACTGGCTCGCGGCAGAACAGCACATAGGAAGGCGTGTTATAGGCGCCCAGGTAGACAATATCCAGCTCCTCCCACTCGGCTAGCTGAGTGGGATTATTAAGGCTGAAGTCTGTCACCGCCAGTATGCCAATCAGCGGGTCATCATAGTTAAACCCCAACTCCTGCACGGCATTCGCGACCGGCATTTCAGAAGGCGTGTAGATAGCTGCATGGTGAGCAACCTGAACCACGTTATCCTGGATACCCTGCAGGTTAGCCCGTGGTGCCAGCAGTACGGTGCCGGTATAAACCTCGGGTTGCAGTTCACCGTTCGAGAGCTCCTTGACCATTTCGGCCCACTCGATGTAACCGTAGCGGGAATGGGGGTGTTGTTGGTCGTAGAACGAATTGGCAATAAAGGATGTTGCGGCATAGGCTGAAGAAGCAACGACAGGCAAGACCAGCGCTCCAACGGCGAGTGTCAGCGTATTACGAGTGAAGTTCATATAGTTTCCCGGGCCGATTTAATCGGCTGTTTTATCTGTTGTATTGTTTCATCTTGTTGGCAAGTCACCAGCTGTGGCGCGTGCTCATAATTCAATCTAGACTTCAAATAATAAAAAAACAAGCAGGTCTGTTTGTTTTTGATAAGACCTGTTTCACGCAGAAAGGTTAAGTAATGAAAATAAAAGAAAATCCTACTCGGCTTGATATCACGGGCACTTGGCGAGGAATTCGCATGATGCTGCCTTTGGCGGTTTTTACGATCGCTTTTGGATTGGCGTTTGGCGTAGCCGCCGTGCACCAGGGGTTGGCCGGCTGGGAGGCGATGCTAATGAGCCTGTTTGTCTTCGCGGCTCCATCGCAATTTGCTGCCCTAGAAATGTGGCATTCGCCTCTACCACTGCTTGCTCTGGCAGCGGTCACACTCGCGATTCATACCCGGCATATGCTAATGAGTGCGGCGCTCTACCCCTGGCTCAAGGCGTTACCTCAACGCCAGCAATTCGCTATGGTGATTCTGCTAACCGACTCCAACTGGGCAATGGCGCTGGGAGAGTATCAGCGCGGCGAGCGAAACCTGGGCATTCTTTTAGGTGGCGGTATCGCGCTGTGGGGCGCCTGGGTCGGAGGTACTGCGATAGGGCTAGCCTTTGGTGGGGGCATTACCGAGCCTGAACGCTTTGGCCTTGATGTGATCATGCTGTGCTTTCTGCTGATGATCGTTGTCGGTGGGAACCCAAGAGCAGCAATGGCCCTACCCTGGCTGGCAGCAGCGGCGAGTGCATTAATGGCGTACTGGTGGCTGCCGCCTTACCTACATGTGATGGTGGGTGCCCTTACAGGTGGCGTGGTGGCCGTATTGTTGCCTGGACGCTGGTTAAGGGAAAGCGCCTCATGAGCCCAGCACCCGTATGGCAGTCATTGTTAGCCATCACGCTAATGGTGGTAATTGCTTATGGCTCCAGAGTGCTGGGGCTGCTAATCATGTCGCGTGTGCCGCTAGGCCCACGCGTTAGGCGATTCGTCGATGCCATGTCTAGTTCAGTTCTGATTGCCGTTATTACGCCTATCATCGTGCATGGTGACGGTGGCGTTCGGCTCGCAGCCATTGCGGCGGGTACGGTGGCGGTAGTGATGAGGAATCCGTTGGTATCGATTGCGATGGGTATGCTTTGTGCTGCGGGTTGGCGGTGGTGGGTTGGGTAATATTGGGGGACTTGAAAGTTTTAGACGTGCGCAGGGCGTAACTAGAATCAGATATACCGCAGCTCCAGGGACTAATTACTCCCTGCTTTTGAAAAAGGTAAATATAGAAATGGTGGGCCCAGTAGGACTTGAACCTACGACCAAGGGATTATGAGTTCGCTTTTAAAACAATAAGTTACTGACACACAAGGAAAAGCAACCGTAATCGAGCGAAAGGTACAGTTCTTTGGAATCAGTAGCTTAGCGAAGTTTGAGGGTACCATACGAAGCTGGTGTGTGTACCGCTGGTGTACTGAAATTACACGCCTATCGTCAACTCAAATTATGTCCTTGTTCATCACCAGAGCCTAACTCGGCTCGGAGTTCACTTGCCAGATGGCTCGCCAAATCAGCCAATCCCTCTAGCCGGGACAACTTGTCTATCAGAGCAGCATCTTGCTTGTTTTTATCAGTTTCTCCCGCTTCGTTGTTTCCTAAGATCAACTTCACGATTGGCCTCTCGGCTCCTTCTTCTGCGCCGGCCTGGCGAGCTAGCTCAACCCAAGGCTCAGCTTTAGAAGCTGCCTGATGTGACGCAGAGCGCAGTGCGAACTGGATTAGTAAGCGAGCTGTGTAGTCTATCCCCATCGCGAGATCGAGCCACTGCTTGGTTTCTTCGTCTACATCCGCAGTCGCTGCCTCTCGAAGTGCTTGGGGATAGTAACGGTAATCGGTTTGTTCCACATCCAGAGATGCGAGCACCCTTAGCACCGGTTCAAGCTCTCCCAATGGTCGAAGATGCCTTGGAATGGTATCTCGATATTTCCATAGCTCTAGAATTGCCTTCGCACAGTCAACATGAGCCTTTTCTTTGGCCTCAGCAGGGGCCTTTTCGGCCATATCAATCCGCTGTGCTAAATAATGAGCCATCCAAGATGCCAAAAGGTCATCTTTAAAATCAAGCTGATCAACCAACTTTTTACCAAGTTCTAATACAGCTTTAGAGCGCGTGAGGGACACCATCTTCCTCCATCAGATAATAGCGAGCATACGGCTGTGGATATCGACCAAACTCATCATTTCCTCTGTCGTGCCGAGGTGGCCGACGTCGAATCTCAACGCTCAGAATAAGACAATAATCAGGGTGTGCATTGAGAAGTCGCTTTAGAAAACCTCTATTGCCGCTGAGCCTCCAACCTGGGATTGTCTCCATCTCTTGCCCATATCCCTGAGTGCGGGTCCATGTCTCACTGCGAAGCAAACATTCAATCCCACTTCGCCAGGTACGGCCATCCTCTGACGCAACCAACCCCATCTTCTTAATCTCATCATCAGAAGGCCTAGGTCCAGGAAAGTGTAAGCTCTTAGCCCATGGATCACCTTCGTCTAGCCTAGCTGGGTCACTCTCGTCCGTTACCCAGGCCTTAAGCTTCAGGATTCCAGCTTCCATATCTTCGCTGAATCTAGCGTTGGGAAGGGTAAAATGACCTAGCTCAGGTGCTGTTTGAAGAGCCGCTACCAGCGCCTCAGCTCCGACTCGAGAAGTCAGCGCACTGCCGACGGAAACCGTCTCATAATAACCATCCTCGCCTCCATTCCAGTGCCCCTTGAGAACAGTCATGCTATCTTCAGTCACTAGCATTTGATCAAGATAGTCTGCCGTTACGCTCCAGCACCATAGCTTGTCGTTGTAGCCTTCAGGTGACGGGGGCTCCTTGACGAGCCGAGGATCTCGTTGATCGGCAAGCCATTTTCCATCGGCGCGGGTCAGAAGATAACTCGACAGCCAATCGCGAAACTCATCTATAGATTCGTCAGCTTGGCGTCGCACAGGCTGTTCTTTCAGTAGAGCAGCAGCCACTAGCATCATGGCGTGATACCCATGGTAAGCGCATAAGTCATCTGTTGTAGGCATGCTACCGTGCGCGTGAGATGTTTCTCTGTCACCGAAAATTCTCCTCAGCAAACGAGAGTCTTCCTGCCATCTACTCCCACCATTCCAGCCCATATGTTCCCCTAGGGCATGACGTGCACGTCTCTCGATAGCCTCCTGACTGAGGCCGAATGCTCGCCCAAGGGGGGCAAACCAGTACGGGCCAATGTCCATGCCAAAGTAATACTTCTCGTCATCGCTGAGTGCTTCATCGACTTTGAATGCTTTGTCCTCAATAGGATCCAGCCAGCCATTAAAAACCTTCTCTGGCAAAATAGGCCAGTTAACAGTATCAAGATCATCGAACTCGTTAGCATCCAACTCACCAGCGACCATCAAGGTTCGAAGCGCCTGACTTGCGAGCTCCCGTATCAAGACATGCTCTTCACGCAGCCAAAATCGTAGAAATGGCACAGACGACCTTAGGGCCGATGCATTTTCAAGTCCACCACGTGCAAGACCGATTAGAAGCCATTGTCGCGCGTGCCAAACATAGAACGGTAATTCTTGATCAATAAAGGGAAGCGGTACATCGGTATTCGCCCAGTCGATGAGCACCTTTAGAAACTCGGCCCAGTCCAGTTCAACCATAGACCTTACTACGTGTGCGCATTGCCAACGCTCTGAAACTATCGGTGAACCTAACCCCACCCAGATGTAGCCAGCTAAGGAGGAAATCAAGGACTGAGGCGGTTGCAGCTCAGTACGCCAGGGCCCGTTACCATCCTCCAACCGAAGCATATCCTCAAGAAGGTCCATTCCAAAGTTCAGTGCTTCATCAGCCTGTTCCGGTGAGAGACAGGATGCGAGAGGATCAACCAACTGGAAGAAGTCGCCCGCACTTAGAACATCCACCTGTAAAGCGAACCCCTCGAGAGTGGCTTGGACCACATCCTGATCGGCCACAAGACCATCTTTGTGGAGCTTCTCAAACGGTATCAGGACGCCCCATCCGCGCCGTTGGACTCGCTCAGGCTCGCGACGGCATACTGATAGCACCGCATCTCGCACGGCCTTCTGGAAAGACAACTGCTTCAGTGGCTGCGAGAGTATTGTATCCAGCAAATATCGCAATTTGAATATTCCGAAATCTGGCGAGGCGGCGATGGCGTGAACCAGTTCAGGTTCCCTGCCAATCCTCACTCGTGCGAATGCTTCTTGGAAGAAAGCGTTGAATTCGTACGGAGGATCATAGGTACTGATAGCAGCATAGGCCGATTGGAGTGAGTCAGCATCGGCCAAATCGATTCCTTGGAAGATGGTGTCCCAGTCAGGTGAGCGTCGCTCCTTCGCCACGGGGGAATGGCAAGGCTTCGATATATCCTTTTCATTCGTTGAGTCGCCATTGTGTGTGGCAGCAAGAAGGCGGTGGATGTCGGGAAATTTGAGATCATATGTTTTACTCAACTCACTGAGTTCGAGCAAGGTCTCGCATCTCAATGGCTGCACCCGAATGTAGCGATAGGAGATATGGGCAGACACGTAACGCCGAACAGAATCGACTTCCTCCGCAACAACACGCTTCAAGTCCGATAAACGATCCCAACCGGCCTCAATCCCCCCAAAGGCTATGGGCGTTATAACCGGAAGGCTGCCTTGTGCCATGAGGCGGTAGATTACGAGTGGCAGCAGGCGCTCTGGATCACCGAATCTGCGATCGCGCCACTGACTGAGGATAGATAAAGCCGAGGATGCACAGAGGTCAGTCAAGGCTTCAGCAGTGCCGTCCCAGTCGAAGTGCTTGTCACGTGTTACATACTCATATGTGAGCTCTGCAACGCGTGATAGTCGGTAGGCTGTCCGTGGCCGGGGATTATTATGCTCTCCTGCAGCTTTGGCAAGATGTAAGAATGCCGCCCAACGATGAAGGTTCTCATCACCGATACGACTTGCAATATCAACTGCGCGATCAAAAAAGACCCCGGCCTCGGCTAGACTCACCGCCAAGATTGCGCGTGCGAGTTTGAGATACGATTCAGCGCGCGACTCTGCGTCCTCTCGTACAGCCTCCAGTGCTTGGTAAGCCTCTGCCGCGAAATCCAATGCCAATGACTCGACCCCCTCTGCACGAGCAGCCATGCGGCACAAAGCTATCAAGGTATCTGGCCAAAGCGGATCTTTTTGTTGAGATAGCCATGACTTAAATGATTCTAATTCTGGAGCCTTGGCGACACCAGCATCCCGCAAGAGTCTTAACCATTCTAGCGCAACAGCCTGCCGCAGACTTTGGTCTTGCCGATACATTCGGGATGCTGAGGCGTTACTCTGATTAAGAGCTTCCGCGATTGCAATAGACCAATCTGAAGGGAAGCGATCACAGATGATCTCAGCGGAGAGCACAACCCAAGGCAAGAGGCCGCCGACTTCCTGCTGGAAGATATCGGCATCTCGGCTGCGCCCATACTGATTCCGCGAGTCCAGTTGCTCACGCACCTCAGAGGGCGCAACATCGATCAGGGCGAGTCTTTCCCCCCGTAGAGCGGCTTCAAGAGCGTAGGCACGGAGCATCGGTGCACGATCAAACCCGAAACGACTAGCCAAGTCCGCGGGAGGTTCAGGAGGAAGGTAACGTTGAATAATCGCTACCCATACACTCGGCTCTGGCGGTAGCACACGTAAGGCGAGTTCCACTGCGGATCGGACGGCGTAAAGAACCGTCCATTTTTCGTTCCACTCTTGATATTCATGCAGCTTAACACGCCGATCACCGAGCAGCCGCAGCAGCCGCATCAAAGGTTTTGTGGTGATTCGGTGGCCCACTACACTTGATTCGCTGATAAGTCCCAAAAGCAGCCACACATCATTCCCGCTAGACTCAGCAAGAACATTAAGTTGCTCATATTGCCCCAAATCGATAAGTCTTCGCCCCAAGCGGCGTCCCACATCGAAAGCAAAATGTCGAGGTCTCCACCTTCTCACAAATTGGGCTGCCGCCTCGCCTCCCCGCAGACGCAGTATTGCTAGAGTAAGCTCTACCCTGTCCTCATGACTTACATTTTCCTGTTCACGTTCCTCTTGGGGCAGGCGGGCCCAAGCCTCCAGCCAATCCATGGCCATACGGAGCCGGCTAAATGCAACTGCAGAAAACTCATCGCGTCCGGAGAGAAGGCCTGCATCATAGGCATGACGAGAGCCCATCCAACCCGAACTGAAAACTCTCCGTGAAACAATCTCCTCAATACGATCTGGAGCCATAAGCTGGGCCACTAGATCAGTGTTCTCTTGAATGAGATTATTCTGGCGTTGTTCCCCAGCACACTCCGCGCCACACTTTAGGGCAAGTTTCGCCGCTGCTACATAGCGCCTCTGTTGAAGGCAGGCTTTCAAAGCGAAAGTTAGTCGCTGTAGCTCGACATCCCGCTTTTCAAGTGGATTTACAGTAGGAAGCCTCTCTCCGGAAAGGGCCAGCTCTACCAGTTCATCCATCCTCCCAGCTTCCAAGAGTAGCTGCGGTAGCATTGCCGCGGCGTAGGAACTCTGTGCAGCGAGCGGCCGCAAACATTCAAGAAAATGAGTAAGTGCTGTCGCATCGGGCTTAAACCGCTCACGAAACCAAGTTTCGCTTGGCTCGTCGCGAAAATGGAGACTATCGCCTTTTACCAGTAACGGGCGGCTTAGCCCTAGAGCAAAGCTTCGGACAGCGCTCTCAGAGGTCTGGGATAGTTTTGCTAGAACAGTGACTGGTACCAAGGGACGAAGAATTGCAAGCCCTTGGCAGATTACGTCAATCTGTGATGCTTCAACGCTCCCTTCTAGGTCACGCAGTCGTGCAACTTCGACTTCGAGTAATTCGCCGATCGTACGATCTACCGTTGTCGGTTCAGGCCCAAGCCGCCTAAGCATTTCCTGCAGTGGTAAGCCTTGAGAAATCACCAATGCCTGGACGCGCGGGTTCGAACTGCTGAGAATAGCAAATTCTGCAACGTCATGACCGGTCGCTGCAGGATAGAATCTACGAAGATGGTGTGCGCTTTCGTTCTCGCTAAAGGGACGAAGCTCTATCTCATGCGCTTCAGGCGATGCGCCAAGGCGCGAACGACGATGTGTCCGGCAAGTAAATGCCAGACGAATCCCATCTGGCAGCGGAATCCGAATAAGGTCTCTAACAAAGCTTGATGGCTCTCCTTGTTCCTCAGCAGCCATTTCTGCATTATCGGCGGCATCAATAATCAAGCAAAGGAGTGCTTCGGGAGCGCTCGCCCGCAACAGCTCAACTGCTTGTTTTAGGCGGTGCAAGAAAGCACGCATATACTGCTTTGTGTCGGCATAGGCGGTCGGTATCAGCGGATGACACAGACCCTGAGCAGCTAGTTCATTAGCTATCTGTACTAGAGCATCACGGTGTCGATGCCGAAAATTAATTGAGCTGCGATATAGACCATCGCCGAAGCAATCATAGAGAACGGCCTCAGAGCCAATCGGCATCGATGCCACCAATCGAGCGGCAAGCACAGATTTTCCCACGCCGCCATCTGCATGGATAACGATGGGATGCTCGGCAGCAAGAAGAGCCTGAAGAATCTCCTGCTCCTGTTCACGAGGCAAGGTACCCGCCTGGTCTGAGATTAGGCAAGGCGCAGGTTGTAACTGTTCCTCGGATGCCTTTAGCGCGCGCAGGACATCGTGGCGGTGGATCGATGGATCTGATTCAAACTCTGTTGTTGCCTTGCGAGTGATGAGATCTTTCAACTGGATTGGAGCGTCATAGTCCGCATCTGGCAGGTAAGCGCTGATATCATAGGCTAATAAATGACGCTGTTCCCAGAGAGCTCCCTCGCCACCCTTCGTGAAGAAAAGTTTGAAAAATTGCGCTGCCTGAGTTTTATCGATCCCAGCGTATTCGATAAGCACTTTATGTAGATTCGGATGTTGAGCTGCATTCCCTGACGCGAGGTCTGCTAAGGCTTCCCTGACCTTGGTTTCGATCGGGCGATTTGTTATGAACTCAAACCGAAACCGCTGTATCACATCTGCATCATTAAAGCGCTCCACAAGCTGCACGTAACGTTCAGCGAAGCCCTTAATTGTTTTTTTCAGTCCGCTTGCCGTCCAAGGCTCATTAGCAGCTCGCGTGGAATGTTTGAGTTGGATATAACGGATAAGCCGAGCTTTATGAAGACTTTCTGCACCAAAATACAAACCAACATCAATAAGCTGTTCACCAGCTTCAATCTCGTCACTTTCGTCCTCTTTCGCCGAAGCACCCTCAATGGTTATAGCAACGAGATCAGTCTGCCCGGGGAGGAGTTTAAGACATTGACGAGCAGCCCAGTGGTAATGAAATTGATCGCCATCCCGGCTCGGTCGGACTAATTCATGCCCAGACATCAAACGTCTCCCCGCACATTAAAATCATAGTGAATAGCATAACGACAGATTGACATCTTAGTAGGATAACCACATCTGTTTAGATAGAAAGCAGCCATGATATTTGTTCATCCAACATATAGATTTTGCGGAAATCCATCTTGATTCGACCTCTCCAACAGCAACTTGAGTATCAACAGCGAAAACTGCCTACCCGTTTCCTTATCCTCTAGCAACGGTATGCTGAGTTTCTCGTAGTGGCTGAGATCGCCGAGCACGGCGTGGTACCCCTCTTCGGGAATAGGCCGTGCGTCACCAGGTCTTCGCTGTGGCTGCCAACCTGGGCCATCATTGCCTCGTCACGCTCGTTGCGATCGGCGATGCCGTTGGCGAATTGCAGCTTGTCGTCGTCACCGGCCTCGGCGCCGCAGAGGTCGTTGAGCCGAACGATTATCTCGGCCAAGCGCTGCTTCTCGGGGTCATGGGGCTTACCTGAGCCCACCTCGCTGACGGCCCCTACCTTAAGGCCGTAGCCGCCGGCCATGCTGGCCCTTCGACCATAGGCCGTCATGGCCTCGATAATGTCCCGCTGGAACTGAGCTTCCCAGCTGTCCACCATGCCCCCTACGCGTAGCGTAATTATGCGTAACAGCCTAGCGCTGCAAGGATATAAGGAGAAGTCTATTAGGCTGTTAATCCGCCAGGGCACACCGCATCATTGTCGAAGCCTGCCCAAGGCCAGCTCCAACAGCTCTAGTGACTGACGGTGCTTGTCAGCCCCCATCTTCAGGATATTGGCGAGCTTCCAGCGCACAGCAGGCAGCCGTTCGACGCCCGGCAGCGGGAGCAGCGCCCAATCAGGCGCTCCCTGCTTAAAAGACAGCAGGAAGCGAACGTCTTCATCCGTCATCAGCTGACCCAGCCGCGACAGTAGCTCATCGCGGGCGCTCTCCAGTTCCTGCAATGGCAGGTCACCCCTGGCCATCCCGACAAACTCCTGCCGGTAAACGTCATCCAGTGGTTTCAGCCTAGGATTAATCACTTCGTTCAAGGGCCTGGGATGCCCCAGCAGATAGACCAGGAAGCCTTCAAACACGCTGCGATCCAAGCCGCCCTGGTTCAGAAGCAGCTTCACATCGAAAAGGTCACGGGGGTGCTGGCGATCCAGCGCGGCGCAGATCTTGCCGCCATAGAGATCCGGCAGTGACACCACCCGCACCGCAGCGAAGCCGTAATCGTCCTCTACTGCTTCAACTACATCGCGCTCCTGAGGCGGGTGCAGGGTGCCTCGCAGTACCGGCGATACTTCCACCTTCACCTGGCTACGCCCTCGGCGCACCAGGATCCTCAGCTCGTCTCGGCGGTTATCCTGAAGTTCGGCCCGCACGTCTGGCAGCCGAGCGCTGAAGGCCTGTGCGAGGCGCTGCAGCGCCTCGCGGCAGCGTCGCAATGCCTCGTCACGGGGCTCCAGCGGCAGGTAGGCCAAGTCGATATCGACCGATAAACGGGGTAATGGCTGTACGAAGAGGTTGATGGCCGTACCGCCCTTCAGGGCAAAGCACGGCTCGTCATTGAGAAAAGGCAGCAGTGATACCAACAGGCTGACCTGTTCGTGGTAGCGAGCGTCAATCGACATGCTGGAACGCCTCCGGCACCGTTACCTGATACTCCATGTCCAGCTTGCCGCCTTGGCAAAGTTGCCGCTTACCTTTGCCGAGATCTAGTCGGCGAGGTTCCAGGCGACCGTACCAGGCATGCCCAGCGTGTCGAGCCAGCACCAGGAAGGCCCGCTTGGTTCTCACCGAACGGCACCCCTCCAGCAATGCCTGCAGCCGGCGCGGACGCAGCGTATTGAGCCCGACGAAGGTGTCGACCAGCTCACTACTGAACAGCAACTCATTCGACGTAACGGCGACCCACTCCAGGACGGCTCGCTCTGGGGTCGATACCTGCAAGCTGAAGGCCCTGCCATCCGGCGCGTAGTCCGTAAAGCTGCCGGGAAGCTGCGCTGGCAGGCCCTTTTCAGAGTGGAGCACCATCCGCCCTGCCCACTCGGCATCATTCAACCACCGGGGCAGCCGAGCGGCCTCCTTGCCATACAGGTACGTCGTGCTCTCCCCCATGGGTAGATAGTGGGCAAAACCATGCAGTGCCAGGGCCGTCTGACCACCCGGCCAAAGCGGTGGTAAGCCCGTGTGGTCGCTCGCCTGCAGGGCGAAGACAGCGCTCTCCCAGGTAAGAGGCTCCCCCGCTTGGCAGTAGGCACCGTGCCCCACGCGTTGCAGCCAGCCACTGCTGGCCAGCTTACGCGCCTGATCAGATGTGACGCCGTGTGACGCCAGCCAAGCGGTCGTCACGACCGCGCCATACGGGATTTTGTGCAGCAATTGGTTTATTTTCACGTGAAAAAGCGGCCTTAAATTCCGTCTTTAGAGTAAATAATAAACCACGTTAGTTTATCTTCAAGCTCAAAATCGCCATTCAAGGCCGCTTTTATGACAGAAATTAAACCGGAGGCTGAGTCTCCGCTCCTGCTTAAGCCCAAATTTAGCGGGAGGAAGCTTGAGGGACGAAGCCAGGCAGAGAAGGCCGCTACAGGGGACAAAGCGGCCACACATCACGTCAACCCTGATAGTGCGTGTACTTTTTCGCACTTCCCTTCACTTGGTCGGCGGGATATTTCTCCGCATTCTTCTCCATCTTCGCCCGGCATGCCGCTTCAATATCCAAGTCCAGCTTGCCCGCCAGCCGAATCAGATAGAGCTGAACATCGGCAATTTCGTCGCGCACGGCAGCCAGTTGCTGCTCATCCAGCTCCCTGGACTGCGCCTCGGTCAGCCACTGAAAGCACTCCTGCAGCTCTGCTGCCTCCACCGTCAACGCCATGGCCAGGTTCTTGGGCGAGTGGAACTGATCCCAGTCACGCTCGGTGACGAACTGATCCATTGCGTCACGGAGTTGCTTGAACGGGTCTGACATCTTGGGCTCACCTGGTTCTGCGGTATCGGATAGCGGTGAGTATGCCTGCTCTGTCGCCCGCTATCCAGCCAGCATCGGTATAGGCGACCATCCGGCCGCCCACTCGCTCACAGCACAGAAAGGAATTCGCCGATGACCTTCAGGTCTTCAAGCTCGTCCTCGAGCACGATGTCCTTATAGCCGAAGGCGTTGGTCTGGGGCTTGAGCACGATGCGATGGTTTACGAACTCTCCGTATTCCTCGATCTTCTCGCTCTGGTACAGCTTTACCGTAAAGCTGCCGCCATGATCCGGGTCCTCGATGGCGCGATGCTGCACCACAACGACTTTGCCCTGCCGCGTGCCGCCTGGGTTGGCACGAAACAGGCACCAGGCACCATTGGGGATGCGCCGATTCATCGACTCCCCAACCACCCGGCTGACGAACAGGTCGGGGCTCGCGCGCATGAAGTCCGGCAGCTCGACCCAGTGCTCGGCGTCGGCGATTTGCATCTCGCTGAACTCACCGGCGGCGATGCTCAAATCGTACACGGGCACATGGCGCTCGAACGGATCGGCCTCTTCGCGCACGACGACGGGAAGGTCCAAGCCTTCCAGCCCATTGGAATTACTTGCCTCAACTGGTTGCTCGCTCGATGCTTGCGCTTGAACGAAAGCCGCGAAGTATTCACGGGTTTCGGGATCCGTGGCATAGACGTAGCAGCCCTTCTGCCCCCGCGTCATCAGTGTACGGTAGGTATTCTTGATGATCTGATCCGCCAGGGCGCGTGCATGCTCGGGCTCTTCCCTGAGCAGCTTCTTGTAGCCATGCACAGAACGGTCCTGCCCTGCGCGCTCGCGTGCGTCGGTCACCGCGCGCCCGTCACGAATCACGAAGTCATCGCCGATGATGACGCCCACATAGTCGAACTCGAGCCCCTGGCAAGTGTGAATGCAGCCGACCTGCTCGACGGAGGTATCGGCAATGGCCCACAGCATGCCGTCATCATCAAGGTTCCACTGGGCGGCAAAGCCATGCTCGGGAAAAACGATATCCATGGCTTGCTTGTCTTTCTTGCTCGCCCAGGGCCAGCAGTAGCCCGCTACCATCCGGGCCTTGTTGGCCTTGCGATTCTTGTCGAGGATGGCCGCTTTCAACGCGCTCGGGTCATCGAATACCTGAAAGTCGTAATCGATGCCTTCCAGATCCGTATTGGCCGTCGTGCGAACCTGAAGCGCATAGTCGAGCCATGCAAGATAGCCATCGGATCCGTTACAGCGAAATTGTGAAGCCAGCTCCAGTTCCTGAATCTCGGCACCGGCATCGCGAGCTCGACGTTTGATCTCCTCGACCGTGCCTACATCCTTGAGGGTCACCCGCTGTGCTTCGTCAATGAAGAACACCGTGAGCCGCGACGCTTTGATGATCTCCTTGATCTGGCTTTCGCCCAGGTTCTGGTACATGCCCGACTTCTCGTTAAGGCGGTGAGCCTCGTCGACGATCAAGGCGTGAAAGGTGTCTGCCTGCGTATCGACATAGCTTCCGGAACCCTTGAACAGGTTATCGATATGCGTTTTCTTGCGAGTGCCGGTCAGGCGTTTCTTGAAGACTTCGCGCGGCGCCGAGTTACGCGATACGTACTGCGTCATCATCTCGCGCTTCGTAAGCTCCACCAACAGGTTGATGGCCACCACTGACTTACCGGTGCCGGGCCCTCCCTTGACGATCAGGCACTGCTTGTTGCCGTTGGCCGACCGATGCGCAAGATCAAGCGCGGTTTCATAGACCAGCTTCTGCTCGTCGATCATCAGGAACTCGGCGGTGCCCTGCATCATTGAGGCCAGAGCATCCGCCAGGTTCTTGCTTGGCTTGATCACACCGTGCTCGATGCGATACATGATGTCGTTGCTGTCGCCGTACTTGATGTGCTGGCTCAGAAACTTCGAGAGCTTCAAGGCGTCCTGCGAGATGAAGACCGGCGCACGGCTCGTATGGTGGGCATAAAAAGGATCATTGATGGCGTTCCCCTGCTTCATGTTGTGCAGGTAGGCGCAGGGCACCAGGCGGATCGACTCGGAGCGAACCGTCTCGTTGTAGTCCTCGATCAGCGCGCCATAGGACCACGCCTGGTACGACGGATGGTTGGTCTCGCGCACTCCGCCACCCAACTGGGTACGCACGATAGCGTCCTTCTTCGTCACCTCGACGGACTGCCACTGTTTAAGTTCCACGATGACCGCGGCATCGTCCCGCTGGTGGTTCTTGCCGGTCAGGATAAAATCCACGCGGCGATTGGTCAGCGGAATGTTGTACTCGATGGCCACTCCAGCTGAAGCAGGAATGCCCTCGTCGAGCAGAACGCTCATCATGAAACGAAGGGAGTTCTCCCAGGATGTCACCTCACTGCGAGGCGAGTTGCGGCTCAGCTTTCGAGACACCTCGTTCTCTATTATGTCGCTAATGGCGTTTGCACGTACGGCATCGATGAATTGCTGTTTAGTGGAGCTATAGACCAGCATCGGCCAGACATTCCTTATGTGTTCAACAGAAGCATGCACGAAAGCTTTGTGAAATCCATTAGCGCGCACGAATTTCAACAAGATAACGCGATGATAGCGACACTAATAGAGAGGCGAGTAAAAATTAAAAGAGGAAGGTAAAGCTGGGAGTTATACTGCGGCAGCGACATAAAAGGCTTCAACAAGCCAATAACTTACTGACAGAAAGAGGGGAATTGGTGGGCCCAGTAGGACTTGAACCTACGACCAAGGGATTATGAGTCCCCTGCTCTAACCAACTGAGCTATAGGCCCGAAAAGCGTGCATATCATAGCGAATGTGGCCGAGAGAGGCTAGCCCCTTTGCGCTATCTTGATGTCATTACGGCACTTTATGTGGATTGGGCAGTCTGGTGAGTAGTTCTTTATACGGAGACGCGCTGTGAAAGCATTGATTGCTCTATTCCCCTTATTGTTGGCGCTGCCCGTGCACGCTGATTGGCAGCTTGATCCTGGACAGTCGCGGGTGCAGGCATCGATTACTCAGTTGAACGGCGAAGCACCGCAAACTCATCACCATCAAGTGCGCGATCTGCAGGGTGATATCTCCAGCGATGGCACCCTGCGCTTGCCGTTAAAGCTCAGCCAAACGGATGTGCTGGAACGCTTTGGCGAGCTGCCACCTTGGATAGGTTTGCTGGCGAACACCACCTTGGTGACGCTAGAAGCGCAAATGCCGCCAGAACGCTTGGACGGTTTGGATATTGGCGAATCACTGGTGGAGACGCTGACCTTTAGCGTTCAATCAGACATGGTTAACCAACAGGAATCCGTGCCGCTGCGGTTTACCCGCGAAGGCCTAAATGAGATACGCGTCACCCACGCGGAGCCCATGGCGATGGATGGCCGAGCACTGATGGCCAACACCACGGTGCGCACCGTGATGTCGTTACTGGGCTACCAGGAGATTGAAGAGCATGTGCCCGTCACCCTCAATGCGCTCCTGGTTAATAGGTAATAGTTAATCAGTAGTCGTTAAAGGTTACTGAGTGCTTCCACATCCCCCGCCTGGGCTTCGCCGGTTTGTACCCGCCACTGGGCGGCGTAGTGGCCGTTAGCTGCCAATAGGCTGGAATGGGTGCCCCGCTCGGCCACTTGGCCTTTCTCAATCACCACGATCTCATCAGCATGCACAATGGTCGAAAGCCGATGAGCAATCATAATCACCGTGCGGCCATGGGCGATGCGCTTTAGCGATCGCTGAATGGCCGCTTCGGTTTCGTTGTCCACTGCGCTGGTGGCTTCATCCAGCACCAAAATAGGCGGGTCTTTAAGTAGCGCCCGCGCTAAAGAAAGCCGCTGGCGTTGGCCGCCGGAAAGCCGCACGCCCCGCTCCCCTACCGGCGTATCCAATCCTTGGGGCAGCGTTTCGATAAAGCTCCACGCCTCGGCGGTTTTTGCCGCATCGATAATCGCGGCTTCGTCGGCATCGGGCTTGCCGTAAGCGATATTGTCGCGAATGCTGCCTTCAAACAGGTAAACATCCTGGCTGACCAGGCCGATCGACTGGCGTAGCGAGTTCATGCTGACCTCGGTAATCGGCTGGCCATCGATGAGTACCCGCCCGTTTTCCGGGTCGTAAAAGCGCAGCAGCAGCTTGATGAGGGTCGATTTACCCGAGCCGGTCGCGCCTACTAATGCCAGAGTGTTGCCTGCCGGTGCGTGTAAATGAATGTTTTCCACGCCAACACCACTGGTAGCGTAGTGAAAGCTCACATTGTCGATGGTCACTTCACCGCGCACCGGCTGAACGAGCGGGGTGGTGCTATCGTCCTTAACGGTAATCGGCACTTCAAGTAGATCAAGAATCCGTCGCGTGCTGGCCATGGCGCGTTCGAACAGGTCGATCACCTGAGCCAGGCCAGTGAGCGGCCAGAGCAGACGCTGGGTCAGGAATACCAACACACCGTAAGCACCCACATTGAGTGAACCGTTGAGCGCCATCATGCCGCCCACAGTAAAGGTGGCCAGAAAGCCCGCCAAAATCGCCATGCGGATCACAGGAATAAACGCGGAGCTAACCTTGATCGCCCTTCTGTTGGCTTCTACGTAGGCTTCGCTGGCCTCGCGCAGGCGTTCCGCTTCGCGCTCTTCACTGGTAAAGCTTTTAATCGTCGCGATGCCGCTTAGGTTGTTGGATAAACGGCTGGCTAAATCACCCACCTTTTCACGCACGTCGCTGTAGAGCGGCCCGGCTTTGCGCTGGAAGAAGAACGCCCCCCAAATGATCAACGGAATAGGTGTAAACGCCAGCAGCGCAATCAACGGCGAAAGCACAAAGAATACCGCGCCAATCACCACCACCGTCACCACTACCTGAACCATCGCGTTGGCGCCACCGTCCAGAAAGCGCTCAAGCTGATTAACGTCGTCGTTCATGGTGGCCACTAGCTGGCCGGAGCTTCTTGATTCAAAGAACGCCATATCCAGCCGTTGAGCGTGCTCGTAGGTATCTTGGCGCATATCCGCCTGCAAACGTTGGGCTAAGTTACGCCAGAGAATTTGGAACAAGTACTCAAACAGCGATTCCCCCGCCCAGATAACAAACGTCAGCACCGCCAGCATGGTGATCTGCTGTTGGGGCGTCTCGAAGCCGAGGCTGGCCACAAAACTCTGCTCCTGATTGACCACCACATCAATGGCGACACCAATCAGAATCTCTGGGGCAATATCAAACAGCTTGTTGATAATCGAACAGGCGGTGGCGGCAATGATGCGCCGACGATAGCCTTTGGCGTAGCGCAGTAGCCGCAGCAACGCTTGAAAACTGTGTGCAGGAGAGGACACGAGTGTTCCTTACTGAGGTTGTTATAGCTGAAATAGGTTTAGAAGCGATAGAGTAATGAAATCGCCCCGCTATCTCTAGCAGGGCATCAACTTAATGCATCTTTAGCAATGCGGCGAAAGGCTGGAGACTGCCTAGTAAGCAGGTGCCGGGGAGCGGTGCACATTGGCCAGCAAGGGGCTGCCGGTATCAGGGTCGGTGAGTAACGTGCACTCCACTTGATAGAGCGTTCGCACCAGGTCAGGCGTAACCACCGTAGCCGGAGCCCCTGCCGCGATAATCTGACCTTCGCGCATGGCGATGAGATGGTCAGCGTAGCGGCAGGCGCTGGCGAGATCGTGCAGCACCATCACCACGGTACGGCCGTGGTGGGCAAGATGTTTCACCAGCTCGAACACTTCAATCTGGTGGCCAAGATCCAGCGCGGAGGTGGGTTCATCCAGCAGCAGCAGCGGGGTTTGCTGGGCGATGGTCATGGCGATCCAGGCGCGTTGGCGCTGTCCACCGGAAAGCGCATCAATTGGCCTGTCAGCGAGTTGTTCAAGCCCTGCCGCCGCTAGCGCGTGCTGCACCACGCGCTGGTCTTCTGCTGACCACTGGCGCAGCCAGCCTTGGTGGGGCTGGCGACCAAAACGAATCAGTTCGGTCACGGTTAGCCCCTCCGGTGCGACGGCCTCCTGGGGCAGTAGCGCCAGCTGAGTGGCCAATTGGCGCGTGGGCAAGCGCTGAATATCGGCGCCATCGAGCAATACAGCACCGCTATCGGGTTTGTGTAAACGAGCAAGCCCGGCCAACAACGTCGATTTTCCGCAGCCGTTGGGGCCCACAATGGCGGTGACTTTGCCGCTGGGCAGGGTGATATCCAAGCCATCGATCACCTGCCGGGTGCCATAACTCATGCCGAGCGACTGCGTGGCAAGAGATGGCATAGTGGGTGTTGGAGATTGGCTCATGTGAAGCTCCGTTGCGGGCGCATTAATATCCAAAGTAACCAGGGCCCGCCGACCACGGCGGTAACGATACCGACGGGAATCTCGATCGGCGCCAGCAGCGTACGCCCGGCCAAGTCGGCGAGTACCATGACCAGCGCCCCCGCCAGCGTTGCCGCCAAAACCGGCACGCTACGAGAACTCGACATTGACCGGGCAATCTCCGGGCCAATCAGTCCCACCATGCCCACCGGCCCGGCAACAGCGACCGCTAACCCCGTCAAGGCGACAGATAGCAGCAGCACTTCCAACCGGCGTCGCTTGACGTTTACGCCTAACCCGCTAGCGGTAGCATCCTTGAAACGCAGTAGCGTTAGCGAACGGGCTAATGCCATGGCAGCGGCCAGCCCTAACGCCAACCCGAGCATGAGTAACTGCAGTGCGCCGCTGGGGCGGGCATTGAGCGAACCCACCGTCCATGGGTAAGCGGCATTGGCGGTATCAATGGCGACGCGCGCCAGCATCAATTGCGTTATCGCGCCAAACACCGCGCCCACGCCAATCCCCGCCACGATAAAGCGATACCCTTGGGTGCCGTTGCCCGCGGCGAGTCCGAAGGTGAGTACCGCTGCGGTGGTTGCCCCTGCTAACGCCATGGCAGGCGGCGCGATAGAAACACCAAGGCCTACGATGGAGGCCACTGCAAATGTCGTCGCGCCGTTATCAATACCAATAATACCCGGCGTCGCCAAGCGATTGCGGGCCAGGGTTTGCATCAGTATGCCGGCTAACGCGAAGGCCGCCCCGGTACTAACGGCTGCGGCCAAACGCGGCAAGCGTAGCTCCTGCACTACAAAGCTCGCCATTATATCTGCGTTGCCAAACAGTGCCTGCAGCACCGCCGTTGGCGCGACCTTAACGCTGCCCAGGCTTAGATAAAAAACGCTGGCAAGCAGTAACGCGCCAAACAGGCCCAGGTTAACGGCTACCGCTCGCTGCTCAAATAACAGACTGTTCGCACCGTTCCCGCTTCGCCAAGCGAATCGCCAGTAACCTTGCGGTGGCGGTACGTTGTTATTGCCGTCCGCGCGGAACTGGTCTTCCGAAGAGAAAGGCATAGACGAGCTTTTTATCTGCGTGGTTTTCATTAGCGAATTCATAGCATTGGTAGGCGGCGCGCACGTACAACCGCTATCAGTACGGGGGCGCCGCACAGCGCCGTGAGTACGCCCAACGGTAGTTCCGATGGAGCGACCACCACTCGAGAGATGATATCGGCCGCGAGGACGATCAGCGGCCCGGTGGGCAGACAAAACCATAGCGTGCGACGAATATCAGGCCCGGCAAAGGCCCGTGCGACAAACGGCACCACCAACCCAACAAAGGCAATGGGCCCGGCGATGGCGGTGGCAGCCCCCACCAACAGCGCCACGCAGGCGATGACCAACCAACGAATGAGGTTGGGGTGGTGGCCCAAACCAGAGGCCACTCGTTCGCCTAGTGCCAGGGCAGCTAACGGCCGAGCAATCAGCGCAACCATCACTGACGCGACCAGCATACTGGGCAGCACGGCAAGCAGGTCGTCCAAGCGGCGGCCTGCCAAGCTGCCAATCACCCAGAAACGAATTTCATCAGCGGCACGCTGGTCGTAAAGCAGTATCAATGAGGTTAATGACGCCAACAGGCCAGAGAACGCAGCCCCGGCAAGCACGAGCCGGATGGGGTCGTTACCCACACCGCGAAAGCGCGCCACGCTCAATACGCACACGCAGCCCACCAGCGTACCTAACTGCGCGACTGAAATGCGTAACGTGGCGGCGCTGGCACCCAGCACTAAGGCCAGCGCCACGGCAAACGCCGCCCCCGCGCTAACCCCTAAAAGCCCCGGTTCAGCCAGCGGGTTGCGTGCCACCGCTTGCAACAAGGCTCCAGCAACGCCTAGTGCCATGCCCACGACAATACCAATTAAGGTGCGCGGTGCGCGCAGTTCCCAGACGATGAAGCGTGCTTCATCGTCCTGGGCGCCGCTGAGTAGCGCCAGGGTCCTGCCGGGGCCAACGCTACCTGCGCCGATTAATAAACTAACGAGACTCACCGCCACAAGGGCGGTGAGTAGCAGCAGCATTAGCGTTCGGGGAGTAGCACGCCTAACGTTAGGCGTTGCAAAACGTGGAACCGTCACGGCAACAGCGCTGCCTCTATATCGTCAAGAATCGCCTGGGCGGCCAGCGGGCCATTGGCACTTGTCCATAGCTGGCCATCTACCGGCACTACGTGGTCTTGCTGCACCACGTTTAGGCGCGTAAAGGCACTGCTCTGCTTGGCTGCGTCCACCGCCGCTTGGCCATCTTCGTTGAGCGTTGCCAGGAACAGCCAGTCGCCGTCCACTTGGGAAAGGTTTTCCAGGCTCAGCACATCGCTATGCACGCCGCGCTCGCCCACTAGGCCAGCGTCCTGAACATCCAGCCCCGCTTGGGCTAACAAACCTGCAGCGAAAAGGTTTTCCGACATCACCATAGGGCCACCGGGCATCCAGCGCACCAAGAAGGCGCTACCACCGACACCGGCCTCTTCCACTGCCTCGGCGACCTCGGCGGCGCGTTGCTCAACGGCCTCAATCGCTTCTGCGATGGCGGCTTGGCGATTAAGCGCTTCGCCGTAAAGGCGGGCTTCGTCTTTCCAGTTATCCGGCGCAAGTGGCTGAGTGGGTGGCACCACCGTAGGCGCAATACGTGACAGCAGTTGATACTGCTCATCAGAAAGCTGGGCGGGCGCCAAAATCAGATCCGGCTGCTGCGCCAGCACGGCTTCGATATTGATCTCGCGCACCACGCCCATAATGGCAGGCGTGTTCTCGCCAAGGTGCGCTTCAATATAGCTTGCCACGTTGTCGCCACCACGCGTCGTCACAGCGCCTAGCGGGTTCACGCCTGCCGCTACGGCAGCGTCCAAAGCGCCTTCGTAGAGTGTTACGACGCGCTCTGGGGTTCCCTCAACGTCTACGTCGCCAAAGGCGGTTTCCAGCGTGCGCGCTTGCGCAGTGCCTGCCACAAAAATACTTAGCAATACGCCGACCATACCTAAACGCCCGCTCTTAGCGAGGATGGCGGCCATTGATGTCGTTTTAACCAGCATAAGTTTCTCTCAATACGGTACCTTGGCAAGGATAATAACGATTCTCAAAAGCGCTTGCACTACTATTCCAGCGAATGGCGTGTTCCATTTCCTGCAACTCCTCCACCCTCTCACTGTTTCAGTATGCGCAACGCAACGTTCCTCAATCATTCCCTCGCGTTTGGGAACTTTTCTTTTTAGACTCCCGCCTTTATTTGATAATTAATATCATTGGCTAATAATTATCGTAACCAAGAGGGAATGACATGCCACGCTTTACTCGCTCTGTTCTGGCTAGTGCCGTCACGTTTGCTGTTTCTGCAGGCACAGCCACCGCTCAAGAAGATCAACAGCTGGACAATATCGTTGTCTCGGCCAGCGGGTTTGAACAGGCGATGGTCGATGCCCCTGCCAGCATTTCGGTGATCTCTCGCGAGGAGCTTTCGCGTCAACGGGTTACCAGTATTGCTGATGCCCTGCGCAACGTTGAGGGGGTGGATATCGGCGGCTCAGTGGGCAAAACCGGTGGTAGCAACATTAGTATTCGTGGCATGCCCAGCGACTACACGCTGATCCTGGTTGACGGCCGCCGCCAGAATACCGCCGGCAGCGTGACGCCCAATGGGTTTGGCGAAACCTCCACCAGCTTCTTTCCCCCCATTTCCAGCATTGAACGAATTGAAGTTATCCGTGGGCCGATGTCGACACTATATGGCTCTGACGCCATGGGTGGGGTAATCAACATTATTACCCGCCGGGTTGGCCGCGAGTGGACTGGCTCTATCGGGGTCGAAAACACCTTTAACGAAGATCGCGATTTTGGCGATCGTCGCGAGATCAACCTGTATACCAGCGGCCCTTTGGTGGAAGATACCCTTGGCCTTCAACTGCGTGGCCGGGTTTATGAGCGCGATGCTTCTGAACTCACCTACACCGACGGTGACGGCAATCCTATTGAGGTCAGCCAGCGCGGCCCCAGCCCGGTGGAAGGCGATACCTACAACATCGGCGGCAAGCTAACCTGGACACCCTCTGATAGCCATGACCTGTGGCTAGATGGTGAAGTCAATCGTCAACGCTATAACAACGACGAGTGCCAGCTAGGCACCCTGGATGGACGCACCCGCAGCTGCGCGCCCGCCCCTGGCAGCGCCACCGGCTATTCGGATGAACTCCGTTTTGAGCGCGAGCAAATCGCCATTGGCCACACTGGACGTTTTGCCTCGGGTACGTTGGAATCCAGCCTGATGCGCAATACCACCGAAACCAAAGGACGCACGATTCCTGGTGATGTGGGCGTCGCTTACGAAGGCTTTCCTAGCATTGTCGGCGGTGCGCCGCGGGAGCTGGAAACCACCAATACCGTGCTCGACAGCAAATTCATCATGCCGCTGGGCAACCACATGACCACGTTGGGCCTGCAGTGGTGGGATGCCGAGCTTGACGACGGCTTGGCCGGTGAGACCTTTGCCCAAACCACCTGGTCGCTGTTTGCTGAAGATGAATGGATGCTGCGGGACGATTTGGCCCTGACCCTAGGCGGCCGTTACGATCACCACGACGCCTTTGGCAGCCAGTTCAGCCCGCGCGGCTACTTGGTGTGGAACACGACGCCCAACTGGACATTAAAAGGTGGCGTGAGCCGCGGCTATAAAACGCCCACGCTTAATGATTTGCACGATGGCATCAACGGCGTTACCGGCCAAGGCACCGTGCTGACCATTGGCAACCCGGATCTTGAGCCTGAAACCAGCACCAGCAGCGAGATAGGCGCCCATTACGACAACCAGCAAGGCTTTACCGCCAGCGCCACGCTGTTCCACAACCAGTTTGACGATAAGATTGCCAGCGGCAGCGATATCCTGGTGGAAAACGACCTGCTGATTCCTGACGGCCTGTATAGCCAGGATATCAATATCGATGAAGCGATCACCCAAGGGGTTGAGCTCTCTACCAGCTACCAGTTCGCTCCCGATTGGCACGTTAACGCTAACTACACCTATACCGATAGCGAGCAGAAGAGTGGCGATAACGAGGGTGAGCCACTGACGGATACCCCCGAACACGCCATCAACGCCACGCTGCGCTGGCAGGCAACGGCAAAACTGGACACCTGGCTCTCAGCTGAGTACCGCAGCGAACGCTACCGTAACCGCGAAAGCGTGCGCGGCGCCCCCTCGTTTGATGACCTGGGCGACTTTAAAGCCTATTCACTGTTTCACTTAGGCGGTAACTATGCAGTCACCAATCAGCTTAATCTGAGCGCAACCATCTATAACCTGTTTGACAAAGACTTTGTCGACTACCGCGCCTACGGCGATGGCTCCAGCTTTGGCAACGTTTACGCCAATAGTGAAGAAGGTCGCCGTCTGTGGCTATCCGCCCGCTACGAGTTCTAATCAATTTCAGCTCGCTACTGTTTCAATGCTGATTTCTGCCCCGGCCATGCGCTGGGGCTTTTTTGCTGACTCTCCTCTCCTTGCCTAGCAGCCAAAAAAGCGGCTATCACTGGATAGCCGCTGCTGTACTGCGTTTATAACGGGAACCTAGCGTTTAGAAGGCGACGTTGAGACCTAACCAAACCCGGCGGCCATCTTCCACATAGCCGTACTCATCGTAGTCAATCGCTTCGTCGAACAGGTTGTAGATACCCGCGTTCAGTTGAGTCGATTCATTTAGCTGGTAGCCAATACCTGCATCTACAAAGGTGTAGGAAGGAGCCACAATGGCACTGCTCGAAGGGCCAGTAGTCGGTTGGCTCTCTTCGCCGCGGTAAGTGACTTTTGTCCATTGACTCAACTTGGCAGAGACTTGCCAATCTAACGAGGCGGATACCTGGTGCTTAGGCAGCTGTGTTAACGGCTCGCCTGCATACTCACCGCTTTTTTGCTCGCTATCGGTATAGGTGTAGCTGGCCGTTAACTCAACGGTATCGGTTAAAGGCGCAGCCACACTCGCCTCTACGCCCTGGGTCACCGCTTCATCAACGTTAACGCGATAAGTCGGGTCGCTGCCAAACTGGTTAGCGCCATCCGTACAGATATCGATGGGGCAAGCTATTCGGGTAATTTTATCGTCAAAGTCGTTATGGAATAGCGTGACGCTGCCGCTCAGGCCAGAGTCGTTGGCATAAAGCAGGGCCAGCTCTTTATTGAGCGAGGTCTCTGGCTCAAGGTCAGGATTACCGTAAATATTGCCACCACGACTGACCTGCCCCCAGTCGGGGGTGATCTCGCGCAGGTTGGGCGCTCGATAACCGGTTGAAACGCCGCCTTTCAACGTCCAGTCAGGCGTCATATTCCACACGCTATAAAGACGCGGGCTTAAATGACTACCGTAGTTGTCGTCATCATCAACACGTAAACCGCCGGTCAATGCCCAGGAATCGGTAAGCATCCATTCATCTTCAACAAAAATTGCCCATTGGCTATTCTCAATCTCACTACGATCAGAGTCAGGCAGTCTGTTCGTTGTACTATCTTCAAGCGACTCTTCCTCGTAGTTAGCGCCTAGCGTCACCATATGCATGCCTAGCGGAATGACAGCGCTGGTTTTGGCGGTAGTGTTGGTAATTTCAATATCCCGCGATTTATTTTCGCTGCGCTCACGCTGCAAGTAGGTTTCGCTGGTACCCCAATCGAAGCGACCACTGTGGGTTAGCGCAACGTGCTGATGGGTATAGTTGTTGTAGCTATCCTCACAACCACCGCGACAGCCCTCCGATGGCGCCGAGTTGCCCATCAGCGATTCGCGCTCCTGCTCCGTGATACCGGCCTCAAAAGTGAAGTCGTGGTTTTTTGATGCGGCAAGACTAAATCGAGCGGTGAGGCTTTGCAGGCTTTTATCTTCGTAGCCGTTAAGGATATTGTCTTCATCGCGCTGAGAGGCACGGCCATAGAGCTGGAGCCCTAAACGCTCCCCTACCAGCGGGCCACTCAGATAAAAATTGGCTTGGCGGCTATCGCCGGAGTCGCTGTCTTCCTGAAGCACGGTGTCGAGTTGCACATTACCGTGCCACTCCTGCGCAACCTTGCGGGTAATCACGTTAATGACCCCGCCGATGGCATCGGAGCCGTAGAGCGTCGACATTGGCCCACGCACTACTTCAATACGCTCAATAGCCTGTAACGGCGGCAGCCAGTCTTGCTCAAAACCTGCATCGCCATTAGGGCGAGACTCGCGGGAATTCTGCGGGCGCCCATCGACCAATATCAGGGTGTACTGGGAGGGCATGCCGCGAATAGAGATATCCTGGCCGTTATCCCCTCTCCCACCGCCGGTGACAATCACACCGGGCACATCGCGCAGCGCATCGGTAACACTCTGATAGTGGCCTTGTTCCAACTCTTCGCGGGAAACCACGCTGATAGACGCGGGGGCATTGGTAATCTGCTGTTCAAAACCTGACGCAGTTACCACCATATCGTCTAAGCGGGGCGCGTCTTGTGCCCAAAGAGCACTACTGGCAAGCGAAGAGATAGCGCTGGCCAGCAGCGTACGGCGCAAACAGGGAGACATAACTTCGTCCTTTATAGTGTGTGAGCAATGTGGGTAAGCATTTTCTCTATTAAATGCGAATTATTAGCATTAATATTTTTACACACTCTTTGCACACTGGGGTGAGACGGTACGTTCAGCATACCGGAACACAAATGCCTATTATTTTCATTCGCACCGAAAAATGGCACAATTAGCGCTCACCCTTTTCCGTGGGCCTGACCATGTATGACTTTGACGAACTTACCGCCTTTGCCGATGTGATGACCACGGGCAGTTTGACTCGCAGCGCTCAAAAGCTCGGATTAGCCAAATCGACCCTTAGCCGCCGTATCAGCCAGCTCGAAACCCGGCTTAACCAGCCACTGCTGCGCCGTCAGGCCAACCGCTTGATTCCTACCGAGGCGGGGTTACTGTTTCACAACTACTGCACCGAGCTTTTGGCAATGGCGGCTCATAGCCAGGAGGCGCTGGCAGAGCTGCGTGAGGAGATTAGCGGAGAAATTACCCTTGAAGTGCACGGTGCCCTGGCCCGCAGCTGGTTAGCCAGTGCCATTGATGCCTTCTTAAACCGCCACCCCAAGGTAGAGTTAACGCTACACACCAGGGAAACACCGCCCACTAAAATGCACAGCAATAGCGTGCATGTCTGGCTTGGGCCGACTCATGAGTGCGGGCTAAACCAGGAGCGCTTGGGGCATTTAACCCGCGGGCTTTATGCCAGCCCACACTATTTAGAGGCGGCTGGCACGCCTCAACACCCCGACGAACTGAACCAGCACGCCTGGATAGACCTGCTGGGCACGGCTTCTGACGGGCTACTGCTCACTCATCCAGAGCATGGCGAATACACCTTTAACCCGCCCCGTTCACGGCTGCGGGTAGATCTCACTACCCTGCATATAGATGCCATTGCGCGCAGCCAGGGTATCGGCTTGCTCTCACACTGGTTAACCGCAAAACGCGAACAGCATCATCCAGGCGAGCTGATTAACTGCCTGTCCGGCTGGGAGCCGGTGCCACTTCCTATCACACTGCTTTATGCTTACGGTCACCAGACCCGCCGTACCCACGCGCTGTTAGAGTTTTTACGCAGCCAGGTGCCCGCCCCGTGGCGCACGTCAGCCGCCGCCGTCTAGGTTAATTCGAGTGTTTGCCTTGCCAGTTAGCCCGCTTATTAACGACAATGGGCGGCTAACGATTGCCAAGGACAGCCAATGCTTGCCGAACTTTTTGCCGTCATGGCGCCCGTGCTGGCGGGTGCAGGGCTCGGCTACCTGTGGGTACGCCTAGGCCATCCCTACCCGGTCGACTTCATTACCCGGCTAGTGTTTAACATTGGCACACCCTCACTGGTATTAGCATCCCTGGCGGGTGCCGATATCGATGCCACCACCTTTGGCCAGACGATGCTGGCCGCCGCGCTGGTGATTATCACCATGGGGGCGGCGACCTTTGGCGTGGCAAAACTGCTGCGCCGCAGTTGGCGGGTACTGCTTGCGCCCATGATGTACCCCAACACCGGCAACATGGGCTTACCCGTGGTGCTTTACGCCTTTGGTAGTGCCGGGTTTGCCTACGGCATCACCGTGATGGTGACCGTCTCGCTTTTTCAGTTCACCCTAGGCGCTGTGCTTAATAGCCAAGGCAACCCGCTTAAAACCCTTGCCAAAACGCCTACGGTGTATGCCATTGCGATTTCCATGGCGCTACTGCTAACGGGCACTTCCCTGCCCCCCTGGCTGGCGAATACGGTGGACTTAATGTCGGGGTTCACGGTACCGCTCATGCTCATTACTCTGGGCGTATCGCTAGCCAGCATTCAGGTGAAGAACCTGCGTTCAGGGCTCGGATTTAGTCTGGTGCGCGTGCCCCTCGCTGCCGTGGTCGCCTGGTTGATCGCTGGCTGGGTGGGCCTTCCGCCACTGGCCCAAAGCATTTTAGTGGTGCAGATGTGCATGCCAGTGGCGGTCTTCAACTATCTCTTTGCTCAGCGCGCCCAGCGCGAACCCGTCTATGTAGCCAGTTTGGTCTTCTGCTCGACGTTGTTAGCGCTGTTTTACCTGCCCGTGCTACTCGCCCTGCTCATGTAATAGTGGAACCCACACGTGACTAAAAGGTCACTGCTAGACTACTGGCAAGGATGCCAATGATTAACGTCACCAGAGGGCACGCTATGCTTCACATGAACAACCATACCCAACGCCCACTGCCCCCTGGGGCTTGGGCAAGGATCAGTGGACTAGTGCTGGCGGGCGCTATTAACACGGCAAATGCGGAAATCGTCCAGGAATCGCTGGAAACCGACCATTTAAACCTTTCCACTGAGAGTATCGCCGATGGTTTTGAGCATCCTTGGGCGGTGACGTTTTTACCCGATGGCCGCTACTTGGTGAGCGAACGCAGCGGGCAACTGAAACTTGTCGATCCCGAAAGCGGTGAAGCCAGTACGTTGGAAGGCATGCCCGAAGTGAGTACTCAGGGCCAGGGCGGTTTGCTAGACATAGCGTTACATCCTGATTTTGAAGGCGGAAATAGCGAGGGTGATAACGATTGGATCTATTTCACCTGGAGCAAGCCCGAGGGCAATAACAGCCGTTCAGCATTATCGCGAATAAAATGGCACAATGGCCAGCTAGGAGAGGTCGAACACTTGTTTGAACAAGATCGCGCCTCTGGGCCGGGCCGCCATTACGGCTCGCGGTTGGCGTGGCTGCCCGACGGTACCCTGCTAATGAGTATTGGGGATCGCGGCAGTGAACCGCCCCGCGCCCAGGCAAGCGATGACCACGCGGGCTCTACCCTGCGTCTTACCGCTACTGGCGGCGTTCCCGATGACAACCCTTTCGTTGGTGATGACACCACCCTGGATGAAATTTACTCCATGGGTAATCGCAATATTCAAGGCATGGTCGTGCTCAGTAACGGCGAAGCCTGGGCGTCAGAGCATGGCCCCCGCACCGGCGACGAGCTGAATCATATCGAAGCGGGCAATAATTATGGCTGGCCAAAGGTCAGCCAGGGCAATGACTATGCAACCAACGAGCCGATTGGCGAAGATTCGCTCCCCGGCATGGTTGACCCAGTGTATGTATTTGAAGGCCGCTTCGCCCCCGCCGGGCTTGCCGAAGTGACTAGTGACGCCTTTGGTGAGTGGCAAGGCAACTTATTAGCCGGTGGGCTAGGTAGCGAGAGGCTGTTGCGCCTGCGCTTGGAAGAGGGCCGTGTCGCCGAGGAAGAGCTGATTTTACAAGGCGAAGTGGGTCGCATTCGCGATGTTCGCCAAGGCCCTGATGATGCCATTTACTTACTCACTGACGCCCCCCAGGGCGGCTTGTACCGCCTAGCGCCAACGAACCAGTAGCGCTTCATTCACTGGCTGATATTAAAACGTATTAAAACCACCATGGATGCCCCATGCGACTACGCAATTTGATTATTTTGACTGTGATTGTGCCGCTGTTTGTCATCCTGGTGGTTTTTAGCTTAGTGGCAATCAAGTCGCTCGAAGATAACGTACGCTCAAAGCTACAAACGGAAGTTGAGATTATTACCCGTACGCTGAGCTCGTCGCTCAGCTACGCGGTTACGCCAGATAGCAATACGCCGCTTGAAGAAGCGTTACAGTCGGCGTTCTCCTTCCATCGAATTTACGGTGCCTATGTATTCGATACCCAGGGTCGCGATATTTACGGGCTGGGCCTAGGCAAAGATATTTTCAGCCGTGAAGAGATTCAACAAATCATTGAGCGCGATGACTTATATAGCAACTATCGCCAACACGATGGATGGAATTACTACTCTGCATTGACACCCTTGCGCTCACAAGATGGCACTGTATATGGGGTACTGCAGGTTAATCGGCTAAATACCGGTATTGAGAACTACACGGGTTTTATCAGTATTGTGGCCGTGTTGGTGTTTGTGATTGGCGCCGCCGGAATCGTGTTTAGTATTTGGTGGGGGTTTCGCCGCCATATCGAGCGCCCGCTTAACCGGCTGCTGCACGTAATGCAGTTAGTAGAAAAAGGTGACCGCAGCCAACGCGCCACCGAAGACGGCCCTATCGAATATCGCCACCTTGCCTCCGGTTTGAATGGCATGCTGGATGCGATGGCCGAAAAAGACCAAGAGATCGAAAATCGCCAACGGCGCGAAATTGAGCTTGAAAAGCGCCTGCGCAAATCGAAAAAGCTGGCTGAACTGGGCGTACTGGCAGCCGGCGTTGCCCATGAGATAGGTGCGCCGTTAACGGTGATCAATGGCCAGGCCCAGCGTTTGGCTCGCCGCGATGTGATTGGCGATGACGAACGCGCACGACTAGGGCGTATTCGTGGCGAAGTCGAGCGCATCGTTGAAATTGTGCGCCAGTTGATGGAATTAGGCCGCCAACATAACGTAGAGAAAGGCGAACTGGCGCTTGATCAGCTTATTATGAATGCCAGCGATTTGGTTGAAGACGAGCTGGAGCCACGCAATATTCGTTTAGACATTGAATTACCGTCGCCGACACCCAACTTACTCGCCAACGGCCAACAAATTGTGCAGGTGCTGACCAATTTGCTGCGCAATGCAGCGCAAGCCCCCGAAGTGAACAGAATTCGAGTGCGCGCCCAGCAGCAAGAGCACGAATTAATACTGTGGGTGGAAGATGATGGCCCAGGGATACCCAGTGCCCATCATCACAAAGTGTTCGACCCATTTTTCACCACCAAACCGGTCGGTCAAGGCAGCGGTTTGGGACTCTCTATGGTACATCGCATTATTAACGACCACGGCGGTACGATCGGCGTGTTTGACAGCGCCCTTGGCGGCGCTGGATTTGAAATCACACTACCTATTAGTGAAACCGCATCCGCGTGAGGACAACGTTTGTGACCCAACAGGATCCCCTTTTACCTTTGTTGGTGGTTGAAGATGACGCCGCTATACGTGAGTTATTAGAAGAAGAACTGCAGGATGCAGGCTACACGACGCTCGGCGTACCTAGCGCTGAAGAGGCGATCGCCTTACTAAGCCACACCACCGTCTCACTGGTAATTACCGACGTGCGACTGCCGGGTATGACCGGCATTCAGCTACTCCAGCAGCTCCGCCAAGCAGGCAGTGAGCTGGGCATTATTGTGATTACCGCTTTCGGTACCATCGATCAGGCGGTTGAGGCACTTAAGCTAGGGGCTGACGACTTTTTAACCAAGCCGTTAGACCTTGATGCCATCCGCGATGCCGTATTTCGTGTGCTGGAACGCCAACGCCTGGCGGTTTTCCACGACACGGATATCAGCCATTTCCACGGCATTGTGGGTAAAAGCCAGGTCATGCAGACACTGTTTCATGACGCCTCCCGCCTTGCCAAAAGCGATGCCCCCATTTTGATCTTAGGGGAAAGCGGTACCGGCAAAGAGTTACTCGCCCGCGCCATTCACCAGGAAAGCCCTCGCAATGACCAACCCTTTGTGCCGGTTAACTGTGCGAGCATTCCCGCAGATTTGATGGAGAGTGAGTTCTTTGGTCATGTAAAAGGCGCCTTTACCGGGGCTAATGAGGCGCGCAAAGGGCTCTTTCAAAGCGCTCAGGGCGGCAGCCTGTTTTTAGATGAGATTGGTGAAATGCCCATCAATCTGCAGGCTAAACTACTGCGGGCCTTGCAGGAGAAAACCGTGCGCCCAGTGGGCGGCGAGCGCGAAGAGCCAGTAGATGTCCGCATCATCGCTGCGACTCACCGCAACCTGGAGAAGGAAATCGAGCAGGAGAATTTCCGCAGCGACTTGTTCTACCGTTTGGAAACGTTCTCGCTGCGCATTCCTCCGCTACGCGAGCGCGGTACCGATATTGAGCACCTTGTTTTTGCCCTTATCGACAAGCACTCCGAGGCCCAGGGCAAGCAGATCGAGCAAATCGAGCCAGAAGCGCTCAACAACCTGCTCAACTATGCCTATCCCGGTAACGTTCGCGAACTGGAAAACGCCATCATGCGGGCAGTTACCCTGAGCGAAGATGGCTCGCTCAGCCATAAAGATCTGCCCGAACGGCTGCGCGAACAATCAACGGTGGAAAGCGGTACCCCACTGGTGCCTACCGTCAGTGGCGAAGTGCTGGCAGGGAGCCAGGTGCCCTCGGCAACGCCAATCCGCTGGCCTAGCCTAGAAGAAGTTGAAAAGCGCTATATTAACAAGGTATTAGAAGCAACGGGTGGCAACAAGCGACGCACCGCAGAAGTGCTGGGCATTGCTCGTCGGACGCTCTATCGTCGCCTGGAAGACAGTGAAGAGTAACTACCAGGATACTGATAAGGCGGGATGCGCTAGCTAGAAAACAGACAAAAAAACCCCCGCGGGCGCGGGGGCGGAAAGGATGGCAAATCGTGTGGAGCAGCCGCAGGGAACAAACAGCTGAGGCGATTTACCATCGTAGGGAGCGGTACACTTGCTAAAGACTAGTTACTGGTCGAATTTTCATCCTCTTCCTCAGCGCCAGGCATAGGTTCGGTTCCTTCACCAAAGCCAGGCTCGTCGTCAGGGTTCATAGTGCCCTCTGCGGGCTCGTCCATGGTGTCATCCGGCATGGACTCTTCTGACATAGGATCTTCTGACATCGTTTCTTCAGATTGCGTCATGCTGTTTTCTGCTGCTGGCTCTTCACTTAAGCCTGGATCCTGCTCCATCGCTGACTCTTCACTCATACCCGGTTCCGGCTGAGTGGTGGCATCCTGCTCTAATGGTGAAGGCTCTTCAGCAGGTGGCGCTGTTTCTTCGTTATCACCGCAACCAGCTAACACAATTACACTTGCCGCTGTCGCCATCATGCACAGCGTTAACCAGCGTGGGCGATTGGAAATTTGCTTGCTCTCAATGTGGTCGTGTTGCTTATCCATAATACCCACCTCCATTACTTACGCTGCTTGTTTCTAAACATTTCACTGGAAAAATCGACAGTCAGCTTTCCGTACACGTATACAAGTTATTCACAACACTCTACTTAAACTACAATCACTTTACGTGCCAAAAACATAAAAAACCAATATAAACAATTAATAATCAATGCCTTATAAAACATTAGCAATGCCATTATGTACTTATAGGCAGCCCGCGCGAGTGGGTAAAAAATGACACATGTAGCGTTAATTGCCCCGTTGAGCGAGCCGTTGTGACACACAGGCCCCACCTATGTATAATAATTTTTAATAAATTATCCGACTCAAGCTCTTATTTCTTTATGAATGGCGCAATAACGACACACGCCCATTCAGCTCAACAAAAAGGCATCGCCGATGGACGAGACACGACCCGTCAAAATTAAAGTGCGCGGATTAAGCAAAGTCTTTGGTAAGCACCCACAAAAAGCCATTGAGCTACGTGATCAAGGAATGAAGCGCCCCGAAATTCTGGAGAAATCCGGCCAGACGCTGGGGCTATCCAATATTTCGTTTGATGTCTATGAAGGCGAACTGCTGGTCATCATGGGACTCTCGGGGTCAGGCAAATCGACCTTGATCCGTTGTCTTAACCGTCTAATTGAGACCACCGAAGGTGAGATCATTATCGACGGCGAAAACATCCCGACGCTAAAAGAGAAAGCGTTACTGGAGTGCCGCCGCCGTCACTTCTCTATGGTATTTCAAAATTTCGCGCTATTTCCCCACCGCACTGTGCAGCAAAATGCCGAGTTCGGTTTGGAAATTCGCGGCGTAGAGAAAACAGAGCGCCATAAAATTGCCCATGATGCGCTTAAGCAAGTGGGCCTGGAGGGCTGGGAAGACGCCTACCCGAATCAACTTTCCGGCGGTATGCAGCAGCGCGTTGGCCTCGCCCGTGCTCTGGCAAACGATGCCACCGTACTGTTAATGGATGAAGCTTTCTCAGCACTTGACCCGCTAATTCGCAAAGACATGCAGCAAGAGCTTTTGCAGCTGCAATCCAAAATGCAAAAAACCACGGTCTTCATCACCCACGATCTGGATGAGGCGCTCAACATTGGCGACCGTATCGTGTTGCTGAAAGATGGCGAAGTGGTGCAGATCGGCACGCCGGAAGAGATTCTGACCAAGCCTGCGGATGACTACGTGCGTCGCTTTATCGAAGGCGTTGACCGGGCACGTATCTTGACCGCCGAGAGCGCCATGCGGCCACTGCGCTCCACCGCTCGGGAAAGCGATGGCCCACGCACGGCGCTACACCGCATGCGCGACCATGCTATCGACTCTATTTATGTGGTTGATCGCAACCGCCGCCTTATCGGGCTACTCGAGGCCGATGCCGCCAGCCGGGCCATTGAAGAGGGTGCCGATTCGATTATTCCCTACTTAACCCAGGATTTCCGCAAAGTCCCCATGGATGAGCCACTGCATAACCTGTTTGCCATGTTTAGTGAAAAGAGTTTCCCTATCGCCGTTATTGATAAGCAAGAGCAACTGCTAGGCGTGGTGGTTAAAGGCGCAGTACTCGACGAACTGGCACGAGCAGGAGAGCAATAATGGATATCCCACGCATCCCGCTAGGTGATTGGATTGAAGGCGGCCTGACTTGGTTGACCAGCGAATACTCTTTGGTTACCCGCGGCATCTCTCGTTTCACTCAAACCGGTATCGATGTTTTAAATGACGGCTTGATGTGGTTACCCGAGTGGGCGCTGCTTGGCTTGATCGCCCTGCTCTGCTGGAAGCTGGCGGGCACTCGCCTAGCCATAGGCGCTGCTGCGGGCTTGGCACTGATCTGGAACCTGGGGCTCTGGAACCCGATGATTGAAACGCTCACGCTGGTAGTGTTCGCTACCATGGTGGCAGTCGTCATCGCGTTACCTGTGGGTATTGCCGCGGCGCTGTCTAACCGGCTTTACCGGGTCATTATGCCAATTCTCGACTTTATGCAGACCATGCCAGCGTTCGTCTATTTGATCCCGGCTATTCCATTTTTCGGTATTGGCTCGGTGTCGGCGATTTTTGCCACGGTGATCTTCTCGATGCCTCCGGCCATTCGCTTTACCACCCTGGGTATTCGTCAAGTACCGGTGGAGCTGATTGAGGCCGCCGATGCCTACGGCGCTACCCGTGGTCAAAAGCTATTCAAAGTGCAGCTACCGCTGTCACTGCCCACAGTAATGGCAGGTATCAACCAAACGATAATGCTCGCTCTCTCCATGGTAGTGATCGCCGCCATGATTGGCGCAGATGGTTTGGGCAGCGAAGTGTGGCGCGCAATTCAACGCTTGCGCCCTGGCGACGGCTTTGAAGCAGGCATCGCGGTGGTCATCCTGGCCATGCTGCTTGACCGCCTGACGCAATCGCTTAGAAAAACCCGGCAATAGCGAAAACGCGCGATAGAGTAAAACAGCAGAAGCGGCTGCGTTGAGCCATTAGCTTGCTAAGTCGCTCTTTGCTTACCATGCTGTGTTTTGCAGCAACCGTGCTCGTTAAGCATCATGCACGTTAATAAACAGTACATTTATATTTTAATACACAAGGGAGAAAGTGAATGAAACATCGCACATTGAACCTCCGTATCCGTCTTGCTTCGCTGGCACTGCTAGCAGGTGCTGGTGTGACCGTCAGCAGCGCGGCGCAGGCTGAAGAAGAGAAAGGCATGGTTAACCTGGCCTACGTAGAGTGGTCTTCCGAAGTCGCTTCAACTAACGTGGTCGCTGCAGTACTTGAGCAAGCGGGCTATGACGTCGAGCTAACCTCACTCTCAGCGGCGGCTATGTTCCAGGCGCTCTCCACTGGCGATGCGGATGCCATCGTCGCTGCTTGGTTGCCAACCACTCACGCCGATTACATGGAACGCCTGGGCGATAGTATTGAAGACCTTGGCCCCAACCTGGACGGCACCAAACTGGGCCTTGTGGTTCCAGAGTATACTGACGTCGATTCGATTGCAGACCTTAACGATAACGCCGACAGCTTTAACGGCGAGATCATCGGTATTGACCCCGGTGCAGGTTTAATGAGCCTCACCGAAGAGGTTGTGGATACCTATGACCTTGAGCTGAATCTGCGTAGTGGCAGCGGTGCCACCATGACGGCGGCACTGTCGAGTGCAATTAATAACGAGGAAGATGTCGTTGTTACTGGCTGGACGCCCCACTGGATGTTTGCCCGCTTTGATCTCAAATATCTAGAAGACCCTGAAAACGTCTATGGCGGTGCAGAGCAGATTCACACCGCAGTTCGCCAAGGCCTGGAAGACGACATGCCAGAAGCCTATGCCATTCTCGACGCTTTCGAGTGGACGCCTGAGCAGATGGGCGAAGTCATGCTGATGAACCAGGAAGATGGCAGCGATCCCTATGAGAACGCGAAGCAGTGGGTTGAAGATAACCAAGACGTAGTCACAGAGTGGCTCGATAGCTAAACGAGCCAAGCAGTTACGGTAGCAGGGGGCGGGTGGCCCTCTGTTGTCGTTTTAAGAACTGTTTTAAGCCCTGCTATTAAGTACTGTTTAAGCGCCAAGGTTCACATTACGTTGAATACTCTCATAATAGATTTGCTACTGTGAGCACCTAAGCGCGCACCATGCAATGTGGGTTGATGACCACATTTTGGTTTCTGTTCACCCTTTTGATCGACACTTCTTGATCGAAATAGAGAGGTTCCTGTGGATAACCACGACGATAAACGCCCCCCTAAAGAGCCCGCCTCTGAGGGCATACCCGCCCCAGACGGTCCGGCTAACCTGATCGATACCGATTATGTCATCGGCCAAGACAACATCACTACTAACACCATGGGTCTCAATCTTGACCTGCACGGCAAGGTGTTTAGCATTTCGGCAATCATCGTGCTGCTGTTTGTGGTGCTAACCCTGGCGCTGCAAGATACGATTGCGCCTATTTATGATGCTATTTTTGGTTTTTTGACCGGCAACCTTGCGTGGTTCTTTATTTTAGCGGCGAATATATTCGTCATCTTGTGTATTGGTCTGATCTTCTCTCCTCTAGGTAAAATCCGCATTGGTGGCGCCGATGCCAAGCCTGATTTTACCTATATGGGTTGGTTTTCAATGCTGTTCGCCGCGGGCATGGGCATTGGCCTAATGTTCTTCGGTGTTAACGAACCGCTGACACACTTTGGCACTTCATTTGACGGTGGCAGTTGGGCGCCGCTTGCGGGTGCGGAAGGCAATGCTGCCGGTGCTGAAGCGTTAGCTATGGCCGCAACCATCTTCCACTGGGGCCTGCACCCCTGGGCGATTTACGCGGTGGTCGCGCTTTCCCTGGCGCTGTTCTCTTTCAATAAGGGCCTACCGCTATCCATGCGTTCAGTGTTCTACCCCCTTTTGGGTGAGCGCGTATGGGGCTGGCCAGGCCACGTGATTGATATTTTGGCAGTGTTTGCCACTTTATTTGGTTTGGCTACGTCCCTTGGTTTAGGGGCAACCCAAGCAGCAGCAGGCCTCACTTACCTGTTTGGTGCGCCGGAAAGTGATATCACCATGATCCTGTTGATCATCGGTATTACGATGATCGCCATCGGCTCAATCGTGGCAGGCGTTGATAAGGGCGTACAGCTGCTCTCCAAAATCAATATTATTCTTGCGGCAATGCTACTTTTCTTTGTGATTGCTGTTGGCCCTACCCTGATGATTGCCACGGGCTTCTTTGAAAACCTTTGGAACTATGCGGTTCATCTACCTGCGTTATCGAATCCTTTTGGTCGTGAAGATGCCAACTTCAGCCAGGGCTGGACAGCCTTCTACTGGGCCTGGTGGATCTCCTGGTCTCCGTATGTCGGTATGTTTATTGCGCGGGTATCCCGCGGTCGTACAGTGCGTGAATTTCTGGTCTCGGTGATGCTGGTGCCGTCCACTGTATCAGTACTATGGATGACCACGTTTGGTGGCACAGCCATTGATCAGTACGTCAGCCAAGGCATTGAGGCCGTTCGCGATGCAGGCGTTGATCTGCAGCTATTCATAATGCTCGAGCAGCTGCCGTTATCACAAATCACCTCATTCGTAGCCATTGTGCTAGTCATCGTGTTCTTCGTGACGTCGTCTGACTCTGGCTCGTTGGTGATTGACTCCATCACCGCTGGCGGTAAGGTCGATGCACCGACGCCACAGCGCGTTTTCTGGGCGATCATCGAAGGCGCGATTGCCATTGCGCTACTGCTAGGCGGTGGCCTGACAGCGCTGCAAACCATGGCTGTTTCTACCGGCTTCCCGTTCACCATCATTCTGCTAGTGGCCTGCTATGCCATTATCAAGGGGTTGATGAGCGAACCTAAAGCCGTCTAGCGATGCTTTGAACCGACCATGGTTTTAAACCAATCATAAGTTTAAAGCTTGCTGGTACTGTTCAAATTTAGCTAGTAAACGGGCAACCCAATGAACTGACCCCATAAACTTGGACAGTGAAAAACTAAGCAGCCAA
>TARA_R100001369_G_scaffold20535_2_pt1 | contig 51441 bp, 50 predicted proteins | sample TARA_R100001369 | Tara Oceans TARA_R100001369 (sample SAMEA2621528) | marine metagenome | biome: marine biome (ENVO:00000447); feature: surface water layer (ENVO:00002042); material: "saline water (ENVO:00002010), including plankton (ENVO:xxxxxxxx)" | depth 5 m
TCAAGCATGAATCAATAATCAATTATGAAGAAGCTAATCTTAGTTTTTATATGCTTGTTTGCATTTAATGCCTTTGCCCAAAACAAATCTTTTGAAATTTCAGAAATACTTATAGCAGCAAATTCTAACATGCCCTTAGAATCTACAACGGTCTATTTAGAACGACCTAATGATATTACCTTTGTAACCTATACAATATCTAACATAGAGAGAAAGTTTGAATTAGAAAATACAACGCACCAAGATAACTTTGATCTGTCTACGTATTTTTTTGGTTATTAGGAGTATACTAAGATGATTACTATTAATTACCAATAGAATAGGAGAACTGAGTGAAACTGCAACAGATTATTTTTTATTCAATTCGTAGTCTTGATTAGGAAACGCAATCAGAGATAGAAAGAGACTATTTTTACAAATTCTCGGTTTTTTACAAATTCGAATTCAATAAATCTAAAGGATACACATGGATATTCTAAAAATCTCGATTTTGAAAAAGAATCCTATTCTAACTTACAATTAAATATTGAGACATCATTTTTGATTAATAACACTGATTAAAGGTTTACTAACTTACTAAAGACAGAACTACCAACCTCCAGAAGCTCCGCCACCACCAAAGCTTCCACCTCCGAAACCACCACCAAAGCCTCCTCCACCAGAACTAGAGCCTCCACCGAAGCCTCCAAAACCTCCTGAAGATGATCCACGAGAATAGCTTCCGCGACCAATATTACTGAGAATTATAGCTTCTAGTAGACTTTTGCTATTAGAGCGATTACCGCCATTACCTCCTCCTTTGCCACCACGACTTTTAGAAATAGCAATAATAAAAAGCACAACGATGATAAATAGAAAAATAAAAATTTCAATAGGGAAACCTGACGAATTACTTTGCTGAGTGCTTTTATATTCTCCACTCATTACCATAAAAATAGAATTGACTCCATTAGTTATGCCTCCGAAGTAATCGTTACGTTTAAAATAAGGAATAATATCTCTACTAATAATACGCTTGCTTAAAGCGTCTGTAAGTAAATGCTCAGTACCTTTTCCTGTGCTAATTCCAATTTTTCGGTCGTCTTTAGCTAATAAAATGAGGATACCATTGTCATTATCTGCTTGGCCAATTCCCCATTTTTCTCCCCATTGTGCACCTAAGTAGTTTATATATTCTCCCTCTGTAGAATTAATAATGGCAACTACGATTTGCGTCGATGTAGTATCTGCATAACGCTTAAGTTTCAAATTTAAAGTAGAGTTATCCTCTTTAGAGAGCAGATTAGTATAGTCATAGACAAACTTCTGATTAGAATCTTTTGGTTTGTCAGGAATTTTAAACTGCGCAAAGCACATAGTTGTGCTTACAAACGAAAAGATAAGAAGCAATCTAAAAGCTATATATTTTGTTCTGTACATTATCCTTTAGAAATAGTGTTATCTAATTCGTTCTTGTCTCCATGTTGCCAGGGGAAATGAGTGGTTAAAGCTTTACCAGCTTCTTTAATACCATTGATAAGTCCCTGTTTAAAATTACCAGACTTAAATTGTTGCTGAATTTGATCTCGTGTAGAATTCCAAAAATTAGAATCTATAACGTTATTTATACCTTGATCGCCAAAAATGACAAAGGTTTTACTATCTACAGAAACGTAAATAAGTACGCCATTTTGTTCTTTAGTATTATCCATTTTTAAAATATGAAACACATCTAAAGCACGTTCATAGACATCAATATCACAAGATTTTTCTATGTGTACTCGTATTTCACCAGAGGTATTACCTTCAGAAACCCTAATAGCTTCAACGATTTCCTCTTCATCTTTTGCGCTTAGGAAATCTTCAATATTTGGCATAATAGTATTTTATTTAAAATCGAAGTTAACATCAGGTGCATTTTCACTACCTGGATCGGCTTTGTAGCGTGGCATTTCTTCAAATCCAAAAGCACTAGCTAATAATTTATCAGGAAATTTTGTAGTGTGTTTGTCATAAATATTAACCTTTTCATTAAAACGATCTCTTGCTACATTAATACGATTTTCTGTTCCTTCTAATTGACTTTGTAATTCTAAAAAATTTTGATTGGCTTTTAATTCTGGATAACGTTCAACAGAAACTAATAGTTTAGATAATGCTCCACTTAATCCACTTTGCGCTTGTTGGAATTGAGCCATATTATCTGCTGTTAAATTACTTACATCAATTGTAGTTGAGGTTGCTTTTGCTCTAGCTTCTATGACTTCTCTTAGGGTTGTTCTTTCAAACTCAGCAGCTCCTTGAACCGTTTTTATAAGATTACCAATAAGATCATTTCTACGTTGGTAAGAACTTTCTACATTAGACCATGCGGTTTTAGCGTCAGCTTCATATTCTACAGCTGTATTGTTAAATCCCACTGCCCACTGATAGAAAGCAAAGGCAATGAGTGCAATAACGATTAAAGGAATTAGCCATTTTTTCATAATTGATGAGTTTTAAAGTTGATTTTTTATTTTAGTTAGTTTGTCTCTAATGTCTTCAAGTTTTTCGATGATTTCAAATTTTTCTAGTGCTTGTTTTTTTTCTTCTTTAAGATGTGTTTTTGCTCCATCTAAAGTAAAACCACGCTCTTTTACGAGATGGTAAATGAATTTTAGATTTTTAATATCCTCTGGTGTAAACTTACGATTGCCTTTGGCGTTTTTCTTTGGCTTAATGACATCGAACTCTTTTTCCCAAAAGCGAATTAAAGAGGCGTTTACCTTAAAGGCTTTGGCTACTTCACCAATGCCATAATATCTTTTCTCTGGTAAATCTATGTGCATATTAATCTAGAGATTGGTTTTCTAATGAGGCTTTCTTTAATAATTTATCAAATTCTAAAGCAGACAAGTTTCCATAGTAGAAATTTATAGGGTTGATTCTAGCATTATCCTTAAAAACTTCATAATGGAGATGCGGTGCTTCAGATCGTCCTGTACTACCCACAAAACCAATTAAATCACCACGTTTAACTTTTTGATTTACTCTAACATTATATTTAAATAAATGAGCATATAAAGACATGTAGCCGTAACCATGATCTATTCTAATATGGTTTCCATAACCTGTAGAACCGTTATCAGCACGTTTTACAACGCCATTTCCAGAGGCATAAACAGGTGTTCCTCTTGGTGCTGTAAAATCCATACCAAAATGAAATTTTCGGACTTTGGTAAATGGGTCTGTTCTATAACCATATCCTGAAGCCATTCGAGTTAAATTAAGGTTGCTTACAGGTTGTATAGCAGGTATAGATTCTAAGAATTTCTCTTTGTCTTCAGCAAGTTTTGCAATCTCGTCTAATGATTTAGATTGCACTACAATTGCTTTTTCTAAGATGTCTAAACGTTTATTGCTTTCAGAAATTAATTGCGAATTATCAAAACCTTCAAACTTTTCATATCTGTTTATACCACCAAATCCTGCGCGTCTTTGTTCTTCTGGTATTGGGTTAGCTTCAAAATAGAGTCTGTAAATTGCATTATCGCGTTCTTCAACATTTTCTAAAGCAGAAATGGCACCATCCATACGCTTATTAAGCAATTCGAATTGTAACTGAGCGTTTTGAAGCTCACGAGATAATTGACGTTCTTTTGGGGATTTTATATATTGGCTCGCAATAAAAAATGATAAAAAGCCAAATAGTGCTGCAGCTACAAAAAACACAGTAGCATACTTAAATGTTGTTCTCTTTTTGCGTGTTATCTTACGGTAAGATAACGTTTCTGAATCATAATAATATTTTACCTTAGCCATGTTTGAATTTATACTATTTTTGTATCAAATTAAGGACTAAACAACTTTTTATAAAATTGCATAACTTTCAAATATAAAAAAATTGTTTTGCAATTGAGGTAATTATAAGAAGCTATTATAACATATATGAAGTCTAAAGAAATCCGTAGTAAGTTTTTAAGCTTTTTTGAAGGAAAGGAACATCTTATTGTTCAATCTGCGCCAATGGTATTGAAAGATGATCCTACTTTAATGTTTGTAAACTCAGGAATGGCACCTTTTAAAGAATACTTTTTAGGTAATTCTGACCCTAAGAAGAATAGAATCGCTGATTCTCAAAAATGCCTCAGAGTTTCTGGTAAACATAATGATTTAGAGGAAGTGGGTTATGATACCTATCATCATACACTTTTCGAAATGCTAGGTAACTGGAGTTTCGGTGACTATTTTAAGAAAGAGGCGATTGCTTGGGCTTGGGAATTATTGACGGAGGTATATGGTATTGATAAAGATATCTTATACATTACAGTTTTTGAAGGTAGTGAGGATGCAGATAATTTAGACATGGATATGGATGCGTATAATCTTTGGAAAGAATTTATTTCTGAAGACCGCATACTCAAAGGTGATAAAAAAGACAACTTTTGGGAGATGGGAGAACAAGGACCATGTGGGCCTTGTAGTGAAATTCATGTAGATATCCGCTCTAAAGAAGAGAAGGCAAAAGTAGATGGAAAATCTTTAGTAAATATGGATCATCCGCAGGTCGTAGAAATCTGGAATTTGGTTTTTATGCAATACAATCGAAAAGCCAATGGGTCTTTAGAACCTTTACCAAACAAGCATATAGATACAGGAATGGGCTTTGAACGCTTGTGTATGGTGTTACAAGGAGTACAGTCTAATTACGATACAGATGTATTTATACCAATTATTAGAGAAATTGAAGCGATTACAAATAAAGATTATGGTAAAGATGAAAAAACAGATATCGCTATTCGTGTTATTTCAGACCATGTTAGAGCTGTAGCATTTTCTATAGCAGATGGTCAATTGCCTAGCAATACAGGTGCTGGTTATGTAATTCGCAGGATTTTGCGTAGAGCAATTAGATATGGATTTACGTTTTTAGATAAAAAAGAACCATTTATATATCGTTTGGTTGATGTTTTGAGCAAAAAAATGGGACGAGCATTCCCAGAACTAAAAGCGCAAAAGCAATTAATCGAAAACGTTATTAAGGAGGAAGAGGCTTCGTTTTTAAGAACATTAGATCAAGGTTTAGTCTTATTAAATCGTATTGTTGAAGAAACAAAAGGTGATACCGTATCTGGCGAAAAAGCTTTTGAACTTTATGACACTTATGGATTTCCAATAGATTTAACAGCGTTAATTCTATCTGAAAAGAATTTAAAATTAGATGAAAAAGGTTTTAATGCCCATTTAGAAAAACAAAAAAAACGGTCTAGAGCAGCTAGCGAGATGTCTACTGAAGATTGGACTATTTTAGTTGATGATGCTGTGCAAGAATTTGTAGGCTATGATTCGCTCGATGCCAATGTAAAAATCACAAGGTATAGAAAAGTAACCTCTAAGAAAGATGGCGAAATGTATCAACTTGTATTTAATCTGACACCGTTTTATGCAGAAGGAGGTGGGCAAGTTGGCGATAAAGGCTATTTACAAGATACAAATGGAGACGTTAATTATATCATAGATACTAAGAAAGAGAATAATGTTGTTATTCATTTTACTAAAAGCTTACCAGATCATTTAAATGAAACTTTTAAAGCTGTTGTAGATGAAAAGCAACGTCACAGAACAGAATGTAATCATACTGCAACGCACTTAATGCATCAAGCATTGCGCGAAGTGCTAGGTGAGCATGTCGAGCAAAAAGGATCTGCTGTACATTCAAAATATTTGCGTTTCGATTTTTCTCATTTTTCTAAACTCACAGTAGAAGAATTAAGAGATATCGAGAATTTTGTTAACGCACGTATTGAAGATAAACTAGCATTACAAGAATATAGAAGTGTGCCAATGGAAAAGGCAATTGCAGATGGTGCAATGGCTCTGTTTGGTGAGAAGTATGGAGATGCTGTAAGAACCATTCGTTTTGGTCAGTCTATTGAGTTGTGTGGTGGGACCCATGTAGCTAATACCAGCGATATTTGGCATTTTAAAATTATTTCAGAAAGTGCAGTTGCATCTGGTATTAGACGTATTGAAGCTATTACAAATGATGCAGTAAAAGATTTCTATTTTGAAAATAACAGAGCTTATTTTGAAATGAAAGACTTGCTCAATAATACTAAGCAACCGGTAAAAGCTTTACAAACACTACAAGCAGAAAACACAGATTTAAGAAAGCAAATTGAAGGCCTATTAAAAGATAAGGCGAAAAATATTAAAGTTGACCTTAAAAATGAACTTACCGAAATAAATGGTGTTCAATTTTTAGCTAAGAAATTAGACTTAGATGCAAACGGAATCAAAGATGTTTGTTTTGAAATAGGAAGCCAGTTTGATAATTTGTTTTTACTCTTTGGTGCTGATACTAACGGGAAAGCAGTCTTGTCGTGTTATATTTCTAAAGAATTGGTAGCAAGCAAAGGTTTAAATGCAGGTACAATTGTTAGAGAATTAGGAAAGCACATCCAAGGTGGAGGTGGAGGTCAGCCGTTCTTTGCTACTGCTGGAGGTAAGAATCCTGCAGGTATTGATGCTGCTTTAAATGCTGCTAAAAGCTATTTAGGATAACAGTTTTGAATTTACAAACCAAAATACAATTAAATAAGCAGCCGCATAATCAAATTGATTATAATACTGAGGTATTACTAATTGGGTCTTGTTTTTCAGAAAATATTGGAGACAAGTTTCATTATTTTAAGTTTCAATCTGCTGCAAACCCTTTCGGGATTTTATTTCATCCATTAGCAATTGAAAACCTTATAACAAGAGCTATAAATAAAGATTGTTATTCTGAAGAGGACTTGTATTTTCAAAATGAGCAATGGTGTTGTTTAGATGCACATTCAAAATTTAATACAACTTCTAAAAACAATTTAATTAAGGCTTTAAATGCTCAAATAGATGCTACTCATAGTAAACTTTACAGTGCTACACATATTATACTAACGTTAGGAACAAGTTGGGTTTATAGGCATTTATCTTCAGACACTATAGTTGCAAATTGTCATAAATTACCACAAAAACAGTTTGTAAAAGAATTACTTTCTGTATCACAAATTACCGAATCTATTGAATCTATTATTGCTCTAATAAGAGATGTGAATCCAAAAGTTAGTTTCTTATTTACGGTATCTCCTGTAAGGCACACAAAAGATGGATTTGTTGAGAATACAAGAAGTAAAGCGCATTTGTTAGCTGCAATCCATAATGTTGTGGATGTTAAAAACCAACTATATTACTTTCCTTCGTATGAAATTATGATGGATGAATTACGTGATTACCGTTTCTACAATTCAGATATGTTGCATCCTAGCCAGTTAGCAATAGATTATATCTGGAATCATTTTGATAAGGTTTGGCTATCGGAAGAGGCTCAAAAAACTTCAGAATTAGTAGCCACTATTCAAGCTAGAAAAATGCATCGCCCTTTTAATCCTTCTTCTCAAGCGCATCAAGATTTTCTCTCAAAGCTTCAGAGTGATATAGACCAGTTACAAAATAAACATCCTAATGTCTTCTTTTAGTGATTTTATAAATAATTGCAGAACAGTGTTTTAATTCAAATCAGGTAATTTTACGTAGGTCTATTCTTAATTTATTCTTAATGAATTACGTTTTAACTTTTTAATAGTCCATTAATCGAAAAAACACTCCTGATAACAAATGATAGTTATATATTGGTTAAGCTATTAATCAATTTCTGAAAGGCGTTAGTTACATCTTCTATTTTAAATGAAGATTTACTGATGCCTTTTTTATTTCTAGTTACATAAAAAAAAGTAAAGCGTTAGACTATTATTTAGCATCTACACGAACACTTTCAGGTACAAGCTTAGTGTAATTTCCATTATTTCGAATGACATCACGTACAATAGATGACGAAATGTAAGAGGTACTAGCAGCAGTTAGAAGGAATACTGTTTCAATAGGTGCTAGGTCTCTATTGGTATGTGCAATGGCTTTTTCGAACTCAAAATCAGCAGGATTTCTTAAACCTCTTAGTATGAATTCTACATTGTTTTTCTGACAAAAATCTACGGTGAGTCCTTTATAAGTCACCACCTTTACTCTAGGTTCATCTTTAAAAGAATCCTCAATAAATTTTTGGCGTTCGTCTAATGAAAACATATACTTTTTATCGGCATTAATGCCAATAGCAACAATAACTTCATCAAAAAGTGTTACGCTACGTTTTATAATATCGTAGTGGCCTAATGTTATTGGGTCAAATGATCCTGGAAATATTGCTCTTTTCATATGTGTTTTCTCCACGGACAGGAGTCTTTTTGTTGAATGCTTAGCAAATATAAGATTTATGATTTTAACTTACAGAGCGATTCAAAAATCAGACACTATTATTTATTTAACGCTTCTTTTATAGCATTGTCAAACAGCTCTTCCATACTAATGCCAGCTTTTGCAGCTTGTTGCGGTAAAATACTTTCATTTGTTAAACCAGGCACTGTATTAACTTCTAATAAGTAAGGTTCATCATTTTTAAAGATAAATTCACTTCGAGAAAAGCCTGATAGACCTAAGATATCATAGATTTTCTTTGCTTTAAGCCTAACTTTGTTTACATAGTCATCAGAAATACGAGCAGGCGTAATCTCTTGAGATTTACCTTCGTATTTTGCTTGGTAGTCAAAGAAATCATTTTCAGAAACAATTTCTGTAATTGGTAAAACGGTTGTTTCTCCTTTATATGAAATAACACCAACAGATACTTCAACTCCGTTTAGAAATTCCTCTATAATGATTTCGTTGTCTTCTTTAAAAGAATTATCGATTGCAGCTTGTAAATCTTCTTTTTTATAAACTTTAGAAATTCCAAAACTACTCCCAGCTTTATTGGCTTTTACAAAACAAGGTAGACCTACTTTACTAACTATAGTATCTTCGTTAATGGTATCACCAAGATTTAAACAATAGCTTTCAGCAGTTTTAATACCATACGGCTTTAATGTTGCTAATAAATCTCTTTTATTAAAAGTAAGTGCGGCTTGGTACATGCTGCAACTTGTTTGGGATAAGTTTAATAATTTAAAATAGGCTTGCATGTAACCATCCTCACCAGGTGAACCATGTATGGCGTTAAAAACACAATCAAATGTGATTTTAGTTTCGTTAACCAAAACTGAAAAATCATTCTTATCTATTGGGAATTCTTCATTAAAGTCATTCACAAAAACCCATTTATCCTTAAAGATATGAATGCGATAGGTATTATAAATATCTTTATTTAAGGAGTTATAAACAACGTTGCCGCTTTTTAGTGAAATTTGATATTCACTAGAATAACCTCCCATTATAATTGCAATATTTTTTTTCATTATCTAGTTTAAAAAAAGCTATAATGTAAAAGTATCATTTATTTTAATTTGAACAACTCGTTATCAATGTAAAGTGTAATTATGAACTAAATATCTACTTCTTACGTATTTTAATTATGCAGCGTTATTATAACGTTATATTTTATTAGTTTTGCCTACAATTATTTAGCTTATGAGTTTTGTTAAGTTTATTACCAGCAAAGTGTTTTTTAAACAATTGGCGCTTGCTATTGTCGCTACGATAGTTTTGTGTTTTATAATGTTAAAGTGGTTAAATGTAACAACCAATCATAATGAATTTGTCGTTGTTCCTGATTTAAAAGGCAAATCGCTAGAGACTGTTAAGATTGAATTAAGAGATAGTGATTTGGAATTTAAACTTCAAGATTCTGCAAATTTCAATCCTAATTACCCAAGATATTCTGTTATTGAACAAAGTCCAAAAGCTGGTGAAAAGGTTAAGGAAAATAGAAAAATATATCTCATAACAAATCCATCTGGTTATCGTAAAGTTTCAGTTCCTAATATACTAAAAAGTACCTTTAGACAGGCAAAACCTCAATTAGAAGCATTAGAATTTAAAATTGGTAAGATTACCTTTAAAGATGCTATTGGTGAAGGTGTAATGTCTATGTCTCACAATGGAAAACCCCTTAAACCTGGAGACTTATTACCATTAACAACTGAAATTGATTTAGTTGTTGGAAACGGTAAATTATAGTCCAAATATAATGACTAATACATCAGACAATTCAAAAGTAGAAGACGAGCGTTACGAACACTTCTCATTTAAAGTAGACAAAGGACAAAGTCCATTGCGTATAGATAAATTCTTAATGAATTGCGTTGAGAATATTACACGAAGCAAAATTCAGAATGCTGCCAAAGAAGGTGGTGTTTTGGTTAACGATGCTCCTGTGAAATCTAACTATAAAGTAAGACCTCACGATGTTATATCGGTAACCTTTGAGCATCCTGCTTACGAGCAGCTTTTGGTTGCAGAAGACATGCCTCTAGATATTGTTTACGAAGATGATGACTTATTAGTCGTAAACAAACCAGCAGGAATAGTTGTACATCCTGGACATGGTAACTATTCTGGGACTTTAATAAATGGTCTTATTTTTCATTTTAATAATCTACCAAACAACTCTAGTGACAGACCTGGTTTAGTACACCGTATAGATAAAGATACGACAGGCTTATTAGTTGTGGCTAAGACAGAACTTGCTATGACGCATCTCTCTAAACAATTTGCTGATAAAACAAGCGAACGCGAATATGTAGCTTTAGTTTGGGGAAATATAGAAGAAGATGAAGGCACTATAGAAGGACACATAGGTCGTCATCCTAAAAATAGATTACAGAATACTGTTTACCAAGGCCAAGATGAGCATTATGGTAGACCAGCAGTGACGCATTTTAAAGTCTTAGAGCGCTTAGGCTACGTTACTTTGGTAAGTTGTAAACTTGAAACAGGTCGTACACATCAAATACGCGTGCATATGAAGCATATTGGGCACACATTATTTAATGACGAGCGTTATGGTGGTGAACGTATTTTAAAAGGCACAACGTTTACTAAATACAAGCAATTTGTAGATAACTGTTTTAAAATTTTACCAAGACAAGCACTACATGCTAAAACATTAGGATTTGTACATCCAACTACCGGAGAATTTTTACGATTTACAGCAGAGGTACCTCAAGACATGATGCAATGTATAGAGAAGTGGAAAATCTATTCGAAGCATCAAGAGAATGAATAGTGCTATTGGTATTAATTGTTAAATGTCATTTTTAGTTTTAGTTCTAGTTTGTAACTTTGAATTAAAATAAAATCAAGTTATGAAACTCGTATTATCACCTGCTAAATCCTTAGATTTTGAAACGAAACTCCCAACGACTAAAACTACAGAGGGTTATTTTTTAGCTGAAGCTGAACATTTAAATAAATTATTAAAGAAGAAATCGGCTAGAGGTTTATCTACGCTTATGCATATTTCTGATAATTTAGGGCAGTTAAATTACGAGCGTAACCAAGACTGGCAATTACCTTTTACACCAGATAATGCAAGACAAGCTATTTATGCTTTTAGTGGTGACGTTTATAGAGGCTTAGATGCGTATACTATTGATATCAAAAAGTTAGACAAAGTAGAAAAAACGGTGAGAATCATATCTGGACTTTATGGTATTTTAAAACCTCTAGATTTAGTACAACCTTACCGATTAGAAATGGGTACTAAAATGCCAGTAGGTAAAAACAAGAATTTATATGAATTCTGGCAGAAGAAAGTGACACTAGCACTAAATGATGAGCTAGACGATGATGAGTTATTTTTGAACCTAGCTAGTAACGAGTATTTTAAAGCGATAGACACCAAGGCTTTAAAAGTCCCAGTGATTAATATTGCTTTTAAAGAATTTAAAGGTGATAAATATAAGATTGTAGCCATCTACGCTAAACTAGCAAGAGGGTTAATGACACGTTATGTTATAGATACTGATGCTAAAACCATAGATGATATTAAAGCATTTAACTATGATAATTACGGTTTTAGTGAAGAACTATCCTCAAAAACTGACTTGGTTTTTACGAGATAAAACGTATAATTAATAAGAATTAACTTTTTCCAATGTACTATTACATAATTGTTGCTCTTCAGGCTTATTGTATATATCACGCCTACAAAAATCAAAAACCGTATTACTGGTATTTTCTTATATTCTTTATTCCTGTATTTGGTTCACTTATTTATGTAATCACTCAGGTTTATAATAAAAATGATGCAGATAAAATTCAGGGAGAAATCACTTCAATTATCAATCCTACAAAGAAAATTAGCGACTTAGAAAATAAAATTGAATTTTCTGATACATACACCAATAGAATAGAGTTGGCAGATGCTTATGTTCAAAATAACGATATGCCAAATGCTATAGTTCAATATAAAAAGACTTTAGAAGATATAGATCAGAATGATTTATATGCACGTCAGCGTTTGGTGTTGTGTTATTTTCAGATGAAAGATTACAATGGTGTTGTAGAACATGCAAATAAGATAAAACACAAGTCAGAGTTTAAAGGGTCTAAACAACAATTCTGTTATGGTTTGGCATTAAAAGAACTTGGTAAATTAGAAGAGGCTGAAGTACAACTAAAAGAAGTAGACAGACCTTATTCTAATTATGATGAGCGTTTAGAATTGGCTAAATTTTATTTGGAAAGCAATAGAACTACTGAAGGTAAAGCATTATTACAAGAAATAGCTTCAGAATCAGAGAATATGACCAAGCCAAATAGAAGAATTTATAGAGCTACAATTATTGAAGTAGAACGCTTATTGAAGACACTTTGATGTTTGCTCACTGATAACCTTATCTGTTTTTTATTAAAAACGTTACTTCATTAAAATGAGTAACTCAAATTTAACTATCGCAGTTCTCATTATAAAAGTCAATAATTATCTCAATATGCTTAGTGCGCTTAAATTCTTTTTTTTAATTTTTTTGATAAGAATTGGACAATCCTCAAAGAATTTTTAGTTGTTTTTTTTTAAATGTTGGCTTCCAAAAATCTGTTCGCTCTTACCTAGTTTAGTGACTGTATCTCCAGAGTCTTTATTAACGTAATATTCTCTAAAATCATCTGTAAGTAAAAGAGATATTGGGGCTAGGTCATCTCCATAAGTTTTAGAATATTCTGCTGCATATAGATTTATAATACCTTCATATTCTTTAATAACCATTAATAAAAGAGGTCTCTTGCCCACAATAATTTTGTATTTATATATAAAAGTTTCACCGCCCCTTTTAATCTTTATTTCTTTAACCTTTATGTAGTTATATTCTGTTTTTTTCTTCTTTTTGTTTTCCTTAAACTTAATATTCCTTTGATCTAATATTTTTACTTCACCCTCAACGACCTCTCCATCTCTAAAAGTTAATGTTACAGGTTCGTAGCCTTTGGCATTCAAAGAAATTACTGAGATGAGTAATAGTAATATAACTATTGTTTTTTTATGTATTAGTTTTTAATTTGTGTTTTACAAATTATGAAGCTTCCGTTATTTGGTTTTTTTTGAGATGCAAATTTAACCATTATCATAAATCTTTACGTTTCAGAAAACCTCCTCTAGGTGAATTACTTTCGTGAAGTACAATTTCGGAATGAAGAAACTGTGCAGCCTTAGCTGAATCTTTCACTTTGGAAGCCGTACGTTCTAACATGTCTGATTCAAAATCAGTTAACACACTTTTCCGTATTCCAGCTTCTCTCCACCGAGATAAAGGTCTACATCCTTTTGTGATTCCGCGAGCTAAAGCTAGAGCATCTAACAATGCTTGATTCGCTCCCTGTCCTTTAAACGGACTCATAGGGTGAGCCGCATCTCCGATTAGTGTGATTTGGCCTTGGTTCTCCAATAATTCTGGCTCAAGTAATTCTCGGTCATAAACAGGATAGCCAGAAACCTGAGCTTCTAGTGTTGCTGCTAAAATCTGAGGAATAGGATCGTGCCATTGTGTTCTACGACAAGCTTCTTCTTTTAGTGCTTTAGTTCCTTTTACACTTAATGCTTTAGCTTCTTTTTCGGCCATTGGAAAGCTAAGTTGCCACATTATTGAATCTGATGTATAAGGCATCATGTATATCCGTTCATTACCATTAGCGGTTTGAAACACCGTAGCAGAATCTAACAAAGCACTATCAAGACCTTTAAGATTGCTTAAAGGACAAATGCCTAATATTACAATACAACCTAGATATTGTAAAGGAGTCATAGCCTCACCAATCAGTAAATTCCGCACAGAACTTCGTAAACCGTCGGCTCCAACAACCAAATCTGCTTTGGCGCGTTTTAGCTTTCCATCTATTTTAAAACTCAAATCAATACGATCACCTTCATCTTTTTTGAAATCTACTAACTGGTATCCCCATTTTACAGCATCATAACTACCGAGTTGCTTAAGTAATGCTAATCGCAAAGACTGTCTTGCAATATGGACATTTGTGCGCTTCTGAGATTTTGTTTTAGTGTCTGAATCCATCCACTTCCGCATTCCCCATTCCCCAATCACTTTTCCGTCTGTAGTATGAACCACATGCCTTGTTGAAATGACTCCGTCTTCTAAAGATAAAACACCAAACCCTTTCATTGCTTTACTGGCTTGTTGCAGCGTTAGCCCATAGCCTTGAGATCGCTCATCGAAGCTACTATCGCGTTCATAAAGTGTGAATGGAATTTGGCGATGTAAACAAGCTACAGCGAGAGCGACACCTCCTATACCACCGCCAATAATAGCAATATGTGGGTAGTTTTCTTTATCTGCTGTTGGATGGTTGGTAGAATGAACCAACCCAGATCCTCTGCAGTTTATACAAGAGTATTGCTCACCTTTAGGACGAATTGGAGTAGTGCCTTCATCCTTGTTTTTTTCAAATTCATCTAATTTTATTTGGTATTGAAGTCGTACTTTTTTATTGATTTTCCGAGTCTTTCTCCCTAGTCCTTTACATTTTTCGCAAATAGTCCAGCTAGCCTCTTCATTTTCCATCTGTTTTACTTTTTCTTTATTTAGCTTGGATTTGATTCTTTTCTGTATTAAATTATTATAAGCTATTAGTTTTTTAAGCACCTAAATTTAGTAAACAAATCACAGATAGAAAATTCTAGCGGACATGAGCGCAGCGAACTGGTGTAGCAATTTTTGTAAGTTGGGTAGGGTTAGCATAAATTCTATTATCTATACTGGTAAAAACAGCCTTTTAATTTCATGTCAAAGTTAAATATTTATCTCATATTAATTTTTATGAATATACCAAGCGAAGCTAACGAGATAATTATTGCAGTTATTTTAATTTCTGTAGTGTGGGCTTTAGTCATTTATTTAACGAAAAATAGTAATTACAGAAGCAGCAGAAATAAAAGGGCTAGGAAGCAGTTTTAATCTGCTGAATTTGCTTTTCTATCAGTTAGGTGTTTGGTACAGGTTCCTATTCCGTAAGCTTCATAATCCTAACGTTTTAGTTTTCAAATTCTGTTAAGTAACTAGTCCTTTTAAGTTCCTTATTTTTACTTCGCAACATTTGTAATATCTTTTCCTTTGCCCAGATTTTCAATTCCGATTTAAATACTGTACTCAGAAAGTAACACAATCTACTTAATTTTGATGATTGTAGAACGCTATTTTTTTCCATTAATGCCAACTTGATTTGTATGGTTAGTTGCGCGGTTAAGCAACTAAATTAGTAAACAAATACGGACTAGAGAAAATTACGAAGGAATTTTCCAGATAAGCACTAGCCAAAGCAATTAATTACACATCGTGTTGGCTAACGTACTTTTATTCCGACTCATACATTTTTTTTCGTTCTTCGTTTGCTATTCGTTCTAATTCTTTATTCCTAGGGTCTTGCATTAGTTTTTTTTCAGCCTCAACATATTCTGGGAAATCTCGACATTGCAATTCCAAAAGGGTTTCATTTTTGGTAAATAGCATTAAAGTTCCAAATACTCCAATAATCAATATTCTAAACAGCAAATTTTTATAAAATTCAGCTTTTGTTTTTGAAAACTTAAAGATTGAGATTATCAAAATCGGAATTAATCCTAAAAGTCCAACCATTAAATTCCAACTTCCGTAAGGCCACCTTTGATATTTGAATAAAATTCCAATAACTACTAACGATAAAGTAATTCCAGTAAGAATTATTCCAGTTTTTCTTAGAGAGCTTTTTTTCTCTGTTAAGTCTTTCGTGATACTGTTCAAAAGTTTGAAACTAAAAAAGAAATAAATCAATGATAATATGAATGCAGAAAGTGTAATTAAAAGAGCAGAATAAGGATAGTTCGTTATAAGTCCTAAGACCATAAGGAATATTGTTCCAAAACCCAGTATTTTTTCAATTTTGTTCATTTATGTATGTCGTTAGGGTGTGTTTGCCAACAATGGGATTTAGACTATATCCACATTATATGTGTCTTTAAACGAAGTTAGTTGAAAATTTTTGGAATCTAAAGTTAGAGAATACTTAACCTTCAGGATTTTAATTGGTTTTTCTTAACTTGTAAGCATGAAAAAAATACTACAAATAGCAAACGGTTTAGCATTAGGGTCTACCATTTTCATCAACTATTTATCTAATACTGGTCTTATGAATAACACCACAATTGGCGAAATTTCGGACGATTATAGATCGCTGTTTACTCCATCAGGTTACACCTTTGCTATTTGGGGAATTATCTATTTATTATTGTTTGGTTTTGCAATTTACCAAGGTCGTAGTCTTTTTGTGAAGGTAAAAAATGATGATTTTATATTTAAAATAGGTTGGTGGTTTGTAGCATCTTGTGTCTTTAATTGCCTTTGGATATTTGCTTGGATTTATGAATATACAGGTTGGTCTTGCTTATTTATTTTCTTGTTATTGGCATCGCTGCTTAAAATTGTAACTAATAATCGCATGGAATTAGACGATGAGCCATTTCCTATTATCGCTTTTGTATGGTGGCCATTTGTAGTGTATGCTGGTTGGGTGACTGTAGCAAGTATTGCTAATGTTTCAACATACTTAATTAAAATTGGTTGGAATGGTTTTGGGCTTTCTGAGGTTACTTGGACTATTATTCTAATAACAATTGCCATAGTTATAAATCAATACATACTTTGGAAACGAAATATGCGCGAATTTGCTGTTGTTGGAGCTTGGGCTTTAATTGGTATCGGTAATGCAAATAAAGGTACTAACGCATCTATACTTTATTTTGCTTTCGCTGGTGCAGCCATTTTATTAATTTGTTGTGCAATCCATACCTATCAAAATAGAGCGACGAATCCGTTTATAAAATTAAAAGAGGCGATGAATTCTTCAAAGGCATAATAAACATGCTTTTCATATTAGCCTCGCGATAAATAAATGTAACTTCGCGCCAAATTAAAGGAGTGACCTAATTTATAGAGTTTGCTTCATAAACTTTATATATGTCATTTAAATCATTAGGCCTTTCTGAGCCGTTACTAAGAGCAATTAGTAAAAAAGGATACGAAATACCTTCACCTATACAAGCTAAAGCCATTCCTCCAGTATTAGAGGGTAAAGATGTCTTAGCATCAGCACAAACTGGTACTGGTAAAACAGCAGGTTTTACATTACCATTATTACATTTATTATCCGAAAACCCTAAAGATAAATATAGACCTATTAGAGCCTTAATTTTAACTCCAACGCGTGAGTTAGCAGCTCAGGTGTATGCCAATGTTAAGGAATATAGTGAGTTTTTAAACATAAAGAGTGCTGTTGTTTTTGGCGGAGTAAATCAAAAACCACAAGTTGCTACGATTAGACAAGGTATTGACGTTTTGGTTGCAACACCAGGTCGTTTATTAGATTTAGAAGGTCAAGGTGCATTGTCTTTAAAACGTGTCGAAATTTTCGTTTTAGATGAAGCAGATCGCATGTTAGACATGGGTTTTTTACGCGATATAGAACGCGTTATGAAATTAATGCCAGACAAACGTCAAAACTTAATGTTCTCGGCAACCTTTTCTAAAGAAATAAAAAAGTTAGCCTATACTATTTTAAACAATCCAGTACAAGTAGAAGCGACACCAGAAAATACAGCTGTTGAGGTTATAGAACAAAAAGTACATCGTGTTGCTAAAGGCAAAAAGACAGGTTTAATTATTAAGCTAATTTCTGAAGGTAACTGGAAACAAGTATTAGTATTTACCAGAACAAAACATGGTGCTAATAATCTTTGTAAAAAGATGATTGGAGCAGGTATTACAGCAGCAGCTATACATGGTAATAAAAGCCAAGGAGCACGAACTAAAGCTTTAGCCGGATTTAAAACTGGATCTGTTAGAGTATTAGTAGCCACTGATATTGCAGCACGTGGTTTAGATATTCCTTTATTACCGCATGTTGTTAATTTTGAATTGCCTAATATTTCTGAAGATTACGTGCACCGAATTGGTAGAACAGGTAGAGCAGGAGCAAGTGGTGAGGCCATATCTTTAGTAAGTGCAGATGAGACAAGTTACTTACGTAGTATTGAAAAGCTTATTGACATGAGAATTGATGTCGAAATTATTGAAGGTTTTGAGCCAGATCCTAATGCATCAACTGAGCCTATTAAACAAGGTCAGAATAGAAGCCAAGGACGTGGTCGTAACTCTAGTTCTAATTCGAGAAGCTCAGGAAATACAAGAACAACTAACCGAAATAAGAGCGGTAATAGACGTCGTAGCGATAACCGAAGTTAAGAAGTGACTAAAGCATTAAAAGATAAAATCATTGAAGTTTGTGAGCAAAAAATCGTTAAGAAAGGCACCAATGTAGGTATGTCATTTTATGCGTTTTTCAAGAATAAAAATGATAATTCAGAGTTGTTGATGGAAGCTGCTACTTGGTGGATTGAAACACATAAGTTAGATCATTTTGAAAAGGCCATAAAAATTAAAGAACTCGTTAAAGACTTATAGTTTGTCAACACAACCCAACAACCCATTACACGGCATAAAATTAGAGCAAATTGTTACTAACCTAGAAGCACATTACGGTTGGGAGTATATGGGTTACGAGATTAATATTCGTTGTTTTACGCAAGATCCTTCCGTGAAATCTAGTCTTAAATTTTTACGACGCACTCCTTGGGCACGTACTAAGGTTGAAGACATGTATTTAAATATGTTGAAAAATAAAAAAGACTAGTTTTTTATTCGTCATTATTAAAATATAAGAACGATTAAAGCACTTTGTAATTACTTACTCTTACTAAGCGCACTGTAAACGATTTTCTCTAATTCAGTATTAATCTCATTGTTGTATTGCGATTGAAGTACTTGTCGTAACTGAATAACAATTAACTCATTAGTAGGGTCTATCCAAAAAGTAGTGCTAAAAGCTCCACCCCAACTGTAAGTGCCGTCTGGTCTTCTAGGGTGGCTATTTGCAACGTCAAAACCAAAACCAAATTTAGCTTTTCCCCAAGGATAGGTAATGGTGTCAATTTGATTTTTATGCATAGACTGAGCGGTTTCAGCTTTTAAAATTCGCCTACCTCCAAGAGTTCCATCATTTAGCATAGCTTGGCAAAATAAGAAATAATCGCGTGCTGTACCTGTCATACCACTACCACCAGAAAAATAGGTTTTTGCTCCTTGAGTTGGGTAATTAGCATTATACATTGTACCCATATCATCAGGTGTTTGCGTAATTTTACCATCTAAGGTCGATACAAATATTTTGGTTAGATCTTTAGTTAAAGAATCATTAAAATAGAAATCAAGTTTATCTATCTCTAAAGGTTTCGTAATATTCTCTCGGATATAATCATTTAATTTTTGTCCTGACGCAACTTCAACAACACGGCCTAAAACATCTGTATTAAGCCCATACATCCACTTTTCTCCTGGTTGATGCATCAATGGTAAATTACCCAATTTACTACACGTTTGCTCAATAGTCATTGGTAAATATGTGCTTAGATCTGGAATATTATTTTTAGCGAGTATTGCACCATTTACTCTAGGATTCATAAATCCATAAGGTACACCTGCAGTATGCGTTAACAAATGTCTTATGGTTGGTATTGTTTTAGAAGGTGAGCTTGTCCAAGTCGTATCTTTAAAATTAAAGTTGGTGATGACATTTGTCTCATTAAACGACGGAATGTATTTCCCAATAGGATCATCCAAATTAATTTCACCAGTTTCAATTAATTGCATAGCAGCAACTGAAACTAGAGGTTTTGTCATTGATGCCATTCTAAATAAATGATCTTTTCTGTACGGTTCTGTTCTTGCAGAATCGGACCAGCCTATTTCAGATTCATAAATAATTTTACCATTTTTTGCAATTAGTGTAACAGCACCAGGAAATTTTTTAGCATCTATAAAATCCATTACCATTTTTTCGATTTTGGCTAAAGTATCCTTTGCTACACCAACTTCACTCGGTTTTGCAAACTTAAATTTTTCTACTAGGGTAACGTCTTTGATTTCGCTTTTACAAGCGCATAGTAGAAGTAAAGTGATAAGCGTAATACTAATGTTAGAATATTTCATTTTGAGTTGGTTATTTTATTTATTGTGTATGGTTAATTGTTGTCTTCTAAGTGTCTAATAATTATTTTTCTTTTGTCAATTGATCTTTTTGTTTATTTTCCATTTTCTAAAATTATTGCTAACGTTTATAGATGGTGTCATCTTTAATCCAATTTTGAATAAATATCCAAACTAATAAATTTCCCATTTTTAATTTCACAATCTTTCATAGTGCCTTCTAACTTAAATTGAAGTTTTGCAAGAGCCTTTTTACAATTATTATTTTCAGTTTCTACAAAACCTTCAATTCTATGTATTCCCATATTATTGAAAGCGTGATTAAAGATAAGTGGCATTGTTTCTGTCATAAGTCCTTTTCCCAATTTTCTGTTAACAACCAAAAACCAATTTCTGCTTTTTTATTTTCTTTACTCAAATCGTTTAATCCTCCTGCTCCAAGAAACCGTCCATCATCTTTTGAACAAACAGCCCACCAAATTCCGTTTTTATTTTTTTCAAGATTAGCAAACCAAATCATTTGTTCTTTTGTTGCTTCCATACTATCGAAACTGATTCCATAATACTTTATAATATCTGGGTGAGAAAGGCCTTTAAAAACATGTTCTAAATCCGAATCAACAAATTGTCTCAAGATTACTCTTTTAGATTCTAGAATTGGAAATTTGCTTTTCATTTTATTTTTGATTTTTAATGATATATAGCATTTGGTATAGCAATTTTAGTTAGTTAGGACTAGCAATAAATTATATACGGTGTGGTGCTTTAGTTATTAATCAACTTCTAAATTTATTAATATTTTTATTTTTTTGAGATTATTTATCTGTAGAGCTATCAAAATCCCAATAAACATTAGCACAATTTCACCAATGGCATATTTTAAATATTTTCCAGTTTTATTTTTCCCCATAAGGTCATATCGAATTTTTCTAAAGAATTTTATCATTGGTTAGCGGTTTGTGGTAATGAAACACAATAATGGGGATATAAACAATAGTCTATATCCCCATTATATAAACAGTGACGAAGTTAAAATAATAATAGCTCAATTATATACGTAACTTTACTTGTATTTATAGTTTTGGTAACTTTTTATTCTTCTTTTTATCTAAGTAATGTCTGAGAATACCACCTTTAACTGAGTTCACATCAAATTCTACGATAAAGGCATTTTCATCAATATCTTCAATAATACGATGCATCTTTTTTATATCAATACGGTTAATGATGGTATGTATAATATCAAAATCTTCTTGGTGACCTTGGCTGCCATAACCTCGTGAGCCTTTGTAAGATGTTAAGCCAGTTCCTAACTCTTTTATTATGGCTAATTTTATGGTTTTATATTCTTTAGATACAATGGTAACACCAATAAAATCTTCAAAACCTTCAATAATTAAATCTGTGACTTTAGCTGTAACGATATAGGTTAAGATAGAGTATAGGGCAACTTCTACAGAAATTACATAAGCGGTAATACTAAATAATATAATATTTAAGACGAGTATAACTTGCCCAATGCTAAAGCCAAATCTATCGTTAAGATAAATGCCCAAAATTTCTGAGCCGTCTAAAACCGAGCCATTACGTATAGCAATACCAATACCTGCACCTAAAAATAAACCGCCAAAAATGGCAATTAGTAATTTGTCGTTGGTTACCGTCCCAAAATTTTCAAAATGAATAAATAAAGCTAAACCTGCAATACTGATAATAGATTTTATAACAATGCGCTTAGATACGGTATAATAGCCTAATATTAAAAAAGGAATACTAAACATAAGCAGTAAGATAGATAAACTAATATCTACCTGAGTACGCACTAAAAGCGCCATGCCAGTAACACCACCATCTAAAAATCCGTTGGGTAAAAGAAAGGCTTTTAAGCCAATACTTGCTAGTATAATTCCGAATGCAATTTGAACATATTCTGAAATGAGTCGGTAAGTTTTTGAATGCTTCAATAGTTTAGTTTTACATATTGAAAGTTACGAAACCTAAACTAATTTAATAATTTTTGAAGCATAAAAAAAAGCCCACTCAAATTAAAGAATAAGCTTTGTTTAGATCACCAATTAGAGTGCTTATTTAGTATAATTTTTTTATTGATTTAGCTTGAATAAAGATTTGCCTTCTTTAATAGTTTCTAAAACAATAATATTCTTAATATCATCTGGTTTTACCTTCAACGGGTTTTTATTTAGAATCACTAAGTCTGCTAATTTTCCGACTTCTAAGGTCCCTTTTAAATCTTCTTCAAAATGTTGAAAAGCAGACCAAATCGTTATGGCTTTTAAGGCTTCGTAGGCTGATAATCTTTCGTTTGGTCCAATCACTTTTCCAGATCGCGATGTTCTATTCACAGCAGTCCAAACTACGCGCATTAAATTTGGTAACGCCACTGGAGCATCTGTATGTATTGTAATATTTAAACCTTTATTTAAGGCTGTTTTTACAGGGCTAATTTTATTTCCTAAGGAGTCTCCAATGATTTCTTTATGCCAATCTCCCCAATAAAAGGTATGTAAAGGGAACAAAGAGTTGATCACGTTTAGCTCTTTATAGGCATCTAATTGATCTTCTCTGATATATTGTCCATGTATTAAAACATTTCTTCGGTCGTTATTGCCATACTTATCAGCAATCGGTTTCATGGTTCGTAGCATTTGATCCATAGCGGCATCACCATTGGCATGGGTTAAAATTTGCCAATTATTTTTGAATGCTTTTTCATAAATGGCTGTAACGTCTTCATCTTTTGGAAGTGCAGGGTAGCCTAAATAATCCTTATCAGCTCCATCAGGTGGTAAAAGATAGGGTTCTGTGCGCCACGCTGTTCTTCCTTGTGGAGAACCATCTAAGGTTAGCTTTAATCCTCCAATGCGATAATGATTATTATAGGTTTTACTATTCCATTTAGAATCCATATGTTGCGAAAAAGCATAATCTATATAAGATATCACATCTATTTTCCAAAAGTCTTTTTCCGCAAATGCAGCAAGTAAATCATGCTGTTCCATCGCACGACCTTCTTGTGCTGTGGTGTAGCCATAAGATAATGCCATATCCTGACCAGCTGTCATTAACTTTAGAAGGGCTTCCTCTGAGGCTGGTGTTAGTGCCTTAGAATAATTTGGAATAGCAGCAAGTTCTTCTAAAACACCATTAGGTTCTTGGCTGTTTGGAAGTCTTCTTATAATGCCACCTTCTGGATCCTTTGTTTCGGAAGTTATTGCTAACATTTCGAGTCCTTTTGAATTTAATGATGCAAAATGACCAGAGATATGAATAACCATAATCGGATATTCGGTAGATACTTTATCTAAATCTTCTTTAGTTGGAAATCGTTTCTCTTCCAAAACAGAATCATCAAATCCGCTACCGAAAATCCATCCTGTAAGCGCTCTGTTTTCTTCAGTGTTCCATTCCTTTAAGATAGCAATAAGCGCAGGAATATTATTTGCCCCAGCATCTGGTGGCGGCAATATTTGAGCACCAATGGCTTGAATACCAAAATTAGCAAAGTGAGCATGCCCATCTATAAGACCTGGTAAAAGTGTTTTTCCTTTGAGATCTATCATTTGGTGTCCTATGCCAGCGACTTCCATTGCTTTTTTGCTATCACCAACAAAGATTATTTTCCCGTCTTTTTCAACTAAAGCGTCTTTATACGATGGGCTATTGCCAACCATGTCTAGAATGTCACCATTATAATAGACTATAGGAGTTTTAGATGAATTTGAAGTCTTGTTTAGAAGTTTAACATCGTCTTTACATCCTAAAAACAATAGACCGACTAGAAATAAATAAAGTGAATTTTTCATTGAATATTGATGGATTTTTTTAATTAAAAATGAATAACTAAAATAATGATTTTCAATCAAATAAACTACAAATAATTTAATCTGACTGTTTTATTTTATCTGTGAAATTTGAGATGCTACTAATACTGTAGTTGGTTATATGTTTTATAAAAGCACTTCCTATAATAGCACCTTTTGCGTATTTGGTAGCTTGGGTGAAGGTTTCGTTATCTGAAATACCAAATCCAATAATTTGTGGATTTTTAAGATTCATACTAGCGATACGTTCAAAATAATCGGTTTGTTCATTTCCAAATCCAGAACTGCTCCCTGTTACACTTGCACTACTTACCATATATATAAACCCGTCTGAAACAGAATCTATAAAACGAATACGATCATCTGAAGTTTGTGGTGTAATTAAAAGGACATTTATTAAGCCATACTTTTCAAAGATGTCTTTGTATTGATCATTATAAACATCTACTGGTAAATCTGGTATAATGAGGCCATCAATCCCTACCTCTTGGCAACGATTACAAAATGCTTCAACACCAAATTGGAACATTGGGTTAAAGTAACCCATAATAATTAGTGGAATAGATACCGATTTACGAATGTCCTTGAGTTGTTCAAACAATAGTTCGCTAGTCATTCCATTATGTAATGCTTTGGTAGAACTGGCTTGTATTGTTGGACCATCAGCTAAAGGATCACTGAATGGTAATCCTATTTCTATCATGTCTACACCATTTTTCTCCAGATTTTGAATGACTGTTGTTGTGTCATTAATATCTGGGTAGCCTGCTGTGAAATATATAGATAACAGCTTTTTGTCTTCTTTTAATTTTTGATTTATTCTATTCATTATTAAATTCTTCATTCAATTTTATAACTATTCTTTTTTGATCGTCACTGAGGTTATCTGCCATAAATATTGAAAACCCTTTGGCGCCTTTTTGTTTAACTAACCGAATTGCTTTTTCTAAATCTTTAGGGTTTTTTAACGCAGGACTGTATAAGCCCGAATAAATAGGAAAGTCGACATCATTAACTCCTTGTTCTGTAGCGAAACCAATCCAATTGATATTCTCTTGGTAAAAATTATTGTAGATCATTGGGTAAGCCGCATCGAGATTCCAGTCATTCCAGGCTTGCCTCACCATTTGTCGCGACATTTCGGGAAATGGAAAAACAGCAGCAGTCATTTTATTATTGCTATTATGTGCAATTTCTACGAGTTCATTTACGAGCGAGGTTACTGCATTAAGTCTGTATTGTCTCCATTCTGTGCTAAGTTCCGGATGCTCAAAATCTATTGGGTCTTTATCGAATATAGCTTTAAACCCTTCTCTTGCGATAGGGTGATAACCGTAATCGTAGTCTGGCATTTCGGTAGCCTGAACTAAATTATATTTAGGTTGCAAATCCTTACCAAGAATTACATCTACATAGCGTACATAATCTAAATGAATGGAAGCAAGGCCATTTACTTTTGTAAGTTTACTGACGTTGTTTTTAATATGTTCTCTGGCTTCAGGATGAAATGGGCTTAGCCATTGATAATAATCTACATAGGCTCTATATTCTAAAGAGTTTTTTCCGGCACGATTAACGGCATACCATTCTGGGTGCTGTTGTGCAATTGTATCTCCAGGTCTATTGAGTGTCCACATCCAAGCATGAATTTTGATTTCTTTTTCAGTAGCCAATGGTACTAATTGTTTTAGAAATTCGGGATTACCTCCAACAAGCACTTCAGATATACCCAAAGAATCGTAATAAGCTAATTTTTGTTCCCACTTGGCTTTGTTAAAAGCTCCACCAGAATGAGCCCAAGTTGCAAATACAAATTTGTCTTGAGTGATGCCAGTAATTGTTTCGGACGTTTTGTTTGTGTTTTTCTTTGATTCTTTACATGCGATTAGGCTCAAAAAAACAATAAAAATTAATACTTTTCTCATAGTGTTTTTAGTATTCCTTGTTCGTTAATACTATAGGTAGTATTACTAATTTGACTTTCAATTACATACTCAAAACCGAAGTTAGTTTTATGAAAAACAGCCGATAATGTATCAGATTTAGTGTAGGCTACACGAAGCGATTTTGAAGTGCCAACGTCTTGTTTTAAGTAAAACTTTAATGATTTAAATTTCGTTTCTCTATATAGTGCATAAGCGACTTGCTTTAGTAATAAATCGGGATCCTCGTTATAAATTATACCCTCTGTTGAGGTTTGCTCTGTAAATTGAAGAATTCCCCATTTCTCAGGCTCGTGCATATTAATTACTTTTTGGTTGCTCCATACCCAGTTATATTCTGGTAAGAATTTACCATCCTCTTTTTTACGCTGATATTTTCCGTCAACAATATTAAAATCCCATTGTACACGAGAAAAGTTGAGTTTCCATTGCTCACCTTCTATTGGACTTGTTTTTGATCTATTTTTTAGGTTTAGAAACGGTTTTAGTGGAATTGCCATTTCAACAGCCCAAAAATTATCTAATTTATTAGGGTTATTAATAGAACCATCAACATATACAGCTGATTTAAGTGCGTTTAAATTCCAGTGAAAATTAGCTTTACCACCTGACCTATATGGTTTGTCGAGGTACAAATCCCAAACCGTATTTAAAGCATTTATTTCAATTTCACCATAGCCATAACCTGTTTGAGACGGATCTATAAATACTTCAAAATCATTATTTAAATAAATAATAGCATCTCTTTTTGTGATATCACCCCAGATGTGTGGCTCTTCCATTTTGGCATAAACATATAAATAACGGTCATCCCAAAGCATCTTCACTTTAGTTTCATACCTCGGAGTTTTAACGCCTTCAATATCAATAAATTTCGATGTGAATTTAGAGTTAGCCCAAGCCGTTTCATTCGCAATACCATCTATTACTAATTTAGTGTCGGTTTTTGTAATAATATAATGTTTTGGATTAATGATAGCATCAGCTAAATTAATAGTTTCAATACTAGCCTCTATAGACCGATCATTACAAGAAAGGACTACGATTAGTATTACTAAAATTGAAATCTGTTTCATCTAGAGCTTAAAGTAATCAATATAATTCTGTAAATCTTTGTCGCCGCGACCAGATAGGTTAAGTACAATAATATCGTTGGGTTTAAATGTTTTATGCTCAAAAATAGCTAAAGCATGTGATGTTTCAATCGCAGGGATAATACCTTCTAATTGCGATAGCTCTAAACCTGCAGTCATAGCCTCATCATCTGTAATAGCAATAAATTCTGCGCGTCCTGTTTTATAAAGGTTGGCATGCATTGGCCCAACACCAGGATAATCTAAACCTGCAGAAATAGAGTAAGGTTCGGTAATTTGTCCATCCTTAGTTTGCATTAAAAGTGTTTTACTACCATGTATAATACCTTCTTTTCCTAAAACTGATGTTGCTGCACTTTCACCAGAATCTATTCCTAGTCCAGCAGCTTCAACAGCTATAATTTTTACAGTTTCATTATCTAAATAATGGTAATAGGTACCAGCCGCATTGCTGCCTCCTCCAACACAAGCAATAAGATAATCTGGGTTTTCTGTACCTTCTTTTTCTAATAGTTGACTTTTAATTTCTTCTGAGACAATGGCTTGAAAACGTGCAACCATATCTGGGAAAGGGTGCGGTCCTACAACACTACCCACAATATAATGGGTATTTACAGGGTTGTTAATCCAGTCGCGCATAGCTTCATTTGTAGCATCTTTTAGTGTACGACTGCCTGACAATGCAGGTACAACTTTAGCTCCTAACATTTTCATACGTGCAACATTTGGTGCTTGTCTTGCAATGTCTTTTTCACCCATATAAACGACGCACTCAATTCCCATTAGTGCGCAAACTGTAGCAGTAGCCACACCATGTTGGCCAGCTCCTGTTTCGGCAATAATCCGGGTTTTTCCTAAGCGTTGTGCCATAAGAATTTGACCTACGGTATTATTGATTTTATGTGCACCTGTGTGGTTAAGATCCTCGCGCTTTAGATAAATTTTGGTATTGTATTTTTCTGATAGGCGTTGTGCAAAATAGAGTGGAGAAGGACGGCCAACATAATCTTTTAGTAACGCATGAAATTCTTTTTGAAAAGAAGGTTCTGCCATTATTTTTAAATAATTTTGACGTAATTCTTCGACATTTGGATAGAGCATTTCTGGAATATATGCTCCGCCGAATTCTCCGTAGTATCCTTTTTCGTTAATGTTGTATGTTTCTTTCATAATAATAGTTTGTCAGGTCGAGTGAATTTTTTTTGAATTTTGTATTGATACCCAATGCTACTCGACACAATTTTTTCATACTTCAAAAATCACTCGAAGTCAGGTGTTTTTTTAACTTTTCTAATTCTTCTATATTCTTCATTCCAGGTTCAATCTCAAATTTACTATTCACATCAATAGCATAGCAATATTTTGAAGCCTCACTTTTTTTGAAATCTCTAATTTTTTCTGTATTGTTTAGTCCAATACCACCGCTTAAAAAATAAGGTTTGGTAGAGGGGTAATTATTTAAAACATCCCAATTAAATGTGTAACCATTTCCTCCAGGTAATTTGCCTTTAGTATCAAACAAGAAATAGTCGCAAACGTTCTCATAAGGTTGAAGTGCATCAAAATTAAATTCGTCTTTAATACTGAATACTTTAATAACTTTAATGTCTTTTATTGTAGCACAATATTCTGGTGATTCGCTGCCGTGAAGTTGAACAGCCTGTAAGTTAAATTCATTTATTTTTTTGAGAACTGTTTCTAAGTTTTCATTTACAAAAACACCAACTTTTTTAATCGTATTTGGTAATTCTGGGATACTAGTATTAAAATGTCTCGTAGATTTTTTATAAAATATAAAGCCCAAATAGTCTGGTTGCAAATTTGCAACAGCTTTGATATTGTCTTTATATTTCATACCACAGACTTTTAGTTTCATCCTTCTAAAGTTTTAATAAATTCGGTAGCACTGCGTCCTGGGTTATCTGTTTTCATAAAGTTTTCGCCAATTAAAAAACCTTTATATCCATAAGGTTGTAATTCTTTGATGGCTTCAATAGAACTGATTCCGCTTTCTGACACCTTTACAAAGTCATCTGGTATAAGCTTACTTAATGTTTTTGAGGTTTCTAAATTAACTTCGAACGTTTTAAGATTTCTATTATTAACACCTAACATGTCTAGAGAAGGCATAATTGACTTGTGTAATTCTTCCTCGTTATGCACTTCTAACAATACATCGAGATTGATATGTTTTGCAAATTCTGAAAATTCTTTTATTTCAGCTCTAGTTAAAATAGCAGCAATTAATAAAACAACATCTGCTCCATAAGCTTTAGCCTCAAGTATTTGATAAGTATCAATAATAAATTCTTTTCTTAATAGTGGTATTGAGCAGCTTGCACGAGCTAATAATAAATCGTCTAGCGCACCGCCAAAATACTTTGTGTCTGTTAATACAGACATACCACAAACACCTGCGTTTTCATAACCACTCGCAATATCCTGAACATTTAAATTTTGATTAATCACCGATTTTGATGGAGATCGTCTTTTATGTTCTGCAATAATACCAGAGTTGCTATCTCTTAAGTTTTTGGCAAGCGAATACGTTGGCCTGTCAAATAAAACAGAGTGTTCTAATTGCCGAATTGGAATTATACCTTTACGTAAATGAACTTCTTTACGTTTATCGATTACTATTTTATCTAATATGTTCATTTACTTAGTTGAATAAGTTTGTCTAAGCTCGCTTTCGCTTTTCCGCTCATTAGAGATTCTTTAGCCAATTCAAAACCTTCCTTATGTGAAATTTGTTCTACTGTTGCAATAGCTAAGCCTGCATTAGCAAAAACCACATTATTATGAGCCTTAGTCCCTTTGCCATTTATTATTTTTGTGAATAATTTAGCAGCTTGTCGTACCGTATTTCCGCCAAAAATTGCGGATTGATTAATTTGCTCAACACCTAAGTCTTTGGGTTCGAATAAAGTTTCTGAATCATTTGAAATTACTTTTGTTTTACCAGTCAATGAAATTTCATCATAGCCATCTAAGGCATGCACTATGGCATAATTCTTATCAGTTTCTTGATATAAGTAACTATATAATCGCAATAATTCTAAATTAAAAACTCCGACCATTTGGTTTTTAGGAAACGCAGGATTTACCATAGGTCCTAACATATTAAAAAACGTTTTTACTCCTAATGCTTTTCGTATAGGTGCAACATTTTTCATTGCAGGATGAAATAATGGTGCATGTAATACGCAAATATTTGCCTCATCTATACTGCGTTTTAAAAAATCCTTATTATCTGTGAATTTGATACCTAGTTCTTCCATAACGTTAGAGGATCCACATGCAGATGAAACACCATAATTTCCATGTTTAGTGACATGTATACCTGCACCTGCTGTTACAAATGAAGAAAGGGTAGAGATATTAAATGTGTCTTTACCATCACCACCTGTACCACATAAATCAATGGTGTTATAATTGTCTAAATCTACAGGTATACATAGTTCTAAAAGGGCATCTCTAAATCCACGAAGCTCTTCAAGCGTAATGCTACGCATCATATATACGGTTAGAAATGATGCAATTTGGCTTTGATTATAGTCTCCTTTAGAGATATTAAACAAAACATTTTTTGCTTCTTTACTGGTAATACTTTCTTGATTTATAAGTCTGTTAAGTAGTTGTTTCATAATTAAGAATTGACCCAGTTTTTAAGAATAGTTTTCCCATTAGGTGTTAAAACAGATTCGGGATGATATTGTACGCCTTTAACGTCATAAACTTTGTGTCGTAATGACATAATTTGTCCATTTGAATCAAAAGAAGTAGCTTCTAAGCTATCTGGTAGTATAGTACTAACAACCCAAGAATGGTAGCGACCTACTTCAAAGGTTTTATCTAGTCCTTCAAATAAACTTTCGTCATCTACAGCTAATGTTATATCTGTGGCTACACCATGGTAAACAGCATCTAAGTTTTCTAAACTGCCACCAAATACTTCGGCTATAGCTTGTTGTCCTAAACATACTCCCAATATACTTTTTGTAGGTGCATAAACTTTGATAATTTCTTTTAATAAACCAGCTTCATCTGGAATGCCAGGTCCAGGTGATAAAACAATTTTGTTAAATACATCTACGTCTTCAATGCTTAGTTTGTCATTTCTTATTACACTTACCTCACAATTAAGTTCTTCTAAATAATGAACTAAATTATAAGTGAAGCTATCGTAATTATCTATTACTAGTACCTTTTTCATATTAAATATCTTTCGCTTGTTCAATGGCGTTAGTTAACGCACTTAGCTTATTATATACTTCTTGTAATTCACTTTCTGGATCTGATTTTGCGACTAATCCTGCACCTGCTTGCCAGAATAATTTATGGTCCTTACTAAGAAATGTCCTAATCATTATAGCATGATTAAAGTTGCCTTCAAAGTCCATAAAGCCAATAGCGCCACCATAATAACCTCTGCTTGTTTTTTCATATTTTTCTATGAGTTTCATAGCCATGTGTTTTGGGGCACCACTTAAGGTTCCTGCTGGAAATGTATCTGCAACAACTTGCATCGTATCCGTCTTTTTGTGAATGGTACCCGTGACTTTACTTACCAAATGAATAACATGAGAAAAGAATTGTACGTCTCTGTAATTTTCTACAGTAACGTTACTTCCGTTTCTGCTTAAATCATTTCTAGCAAGGTCTACTAACATTACATGTTCGCTATTTTCTTTATCATCGTTAATTAGTTGCTCGGCAAGTTCTGCGTCTTTTAGATCATTGCCAGACCGTTTAAAAGTCCCAGCAATTGGATGAATTTCTGCTTTACCGTCACTTACAACTAATTGGGCTTCGGGAGAACTTCCAAATATTTTAAAATTGCCATAGTCAAAATAGAAAAGGTATGGTGACGGATTTATACTTCGTAATGCTCTATAAACATTAAACTCATCACCACTAAATTTCTGTGAAAATTGTTTAGATAATACGAGCTGAAATACATCGCCTCTTGCGCAATGCTTCTTGGCTAACTCTACGTGTTCTTTATAGTCTTCATCAGTAAGATTAGATTCAATATCTCCTTTTGTATTAAAGTCATAGGATGCATATTGTCTTGTTTGAATGAGTTGAAGAATATCATCGATATTATTATCAGTATCAAAACAGTGGGCAAAAATATAAGCTTCATTTTTAAAGTGATTTATAGCTATAATATTTTGGTAAACCGCGTAGTATATTTCAGGAATATCAATTGAATTATCTTTCTTTGATATTTCAATATCTTCAAAGTACTTTACGGCATCATAGCTAGTGTATCCAAAAATACCATTATTAATAAATTTAAATTTATCGGCTGCATCTACTTTAAAGCGCTTGGTGAATTTGTGTATTTCATCCGTAACACTAACACTTTTAATGTGATTTACTTTTGTACTTCCATCGGGATAAGTTTGGTAAATAGAGCCACCTTCTACTTTTATAGAGGCTATTGGATTGCAACATATATATGAGAAACTATTTTCGTTTGCATGATAATCGCTACTTTCTAATAAAATACTATTAGGAAATTTATCTCTTATTTTAAGATAGATGCTAACTGGTGTAATGGTATCTGCTAGAATCTTTTTGTAATGTGTGTATAGACTAAATGTTTTCATTTATGCTGAATTTATTTCAGTATTGTTTAAAATAAAAAAGGCTTGTCGTGAATGACAAGCCTTTTTTATAATAATTTACATACAAGGGTTAGTTCACGAACATGAGTTTGAGAAATTCCACCACCAAGTATGATTTGTATTTATTTTCATTTGAACTTCAAAGATAGAAATCAAAACTTTTAATTAACAAAATATTTCAATTAATATTTTGTTAATTATTAATTACCCTAAAAATTGATTAATAACTTTAACCCATGAAGAAAATACTCTTACTATTATGTGTTTTCATTTTATCATGTAATAACGATAAGACAAATGCTGAAAAAGCAGATGCAAGAGATGAACTTGAAATGCCAAAAGAAGTCGCCTCCAATGATTATGATTTAGAGGTTTATAATTATGATGGTTTAGAACCTTTAATTAATATTAAAGATGATAAATTACATGTCGTAAATTTTTGGGCAACATGGTGTGCACCTTGTGTTAAAGAATTACCTTATTTTGAAGCGGTAAACGAGTATTATAAAAATGATGGAGTAGAGGTCTTATTAGTGAGTTTAGATTTTCCAAAAGATTATGAGTCTAAATTAAAAACGTTTCTAAACAAACGTGGTATAAAATCTAAAGTGGTAGCTTTAGACGATACAGATCAAAATCGGTGGATCCCAGCTATTAACGAAAGTTGGTCTGGTGCTTTGCCGGCAACAATAATATATAAAGGTGATAAACGAAAGTTCTATGAACAATCGTTTACAAAAGAAGAATTAGAAACCGAAATCAAAGGGTTTCTTCAGCAAAGAAAATAATTTTTAAAATAAATAGATTGAATTATGAAAACTTTCAAATTATGTGCAGTTATAGTTTTTGCATTAGCGTTAACCGCTTTTGCCGTAAAAACAGATAAAAGTACTGGATACACTATTGGTGATATTGCTACAGATTTTAGTTTAGAAAATATTGATGGTAACAAGGTGTCTTTGTCAGACTATAAAGATGCTAGAGGTTTTATTGTAATTTTTACATGTAATACATGTCCTTACTCTGTAGCTTATGAAGATAGAATAGTGGCCTTAGATAAAAAATATGCTTCAAAAGGATATCCTGTCATAGCAATTATGCCTAATGATACAGATGTGAAACCTGGAGATAATATGGCAGCAATGAAAGCTAGAGCTAAAGCAAAAGGGTTTACATTTCCTTACGTAATGGATGAAGGTCAAGATATCTATCCGCAATACGGTGCTACCAAAACACCACATGTGTATGTTTTACAGAAAACTAAAAAAGGTAATGAAGTAAAATATATCGGAGCTATAGATGATAATTATAAAGATGTTTCAGCAGTTACAGAAAGCTATACTGAAGATGCTGTAGATGCATTGCTAAAGGGTAAAGAAATTAAGAATACAAAAACCAGAGCTATTGGTTGTTCTATTAAGGTTAAAAGTTAACTAGAGAAAATAATTCTCAAAAATTAGATTTGAGAATACGTTAAAGTTTAATCCGAAGTGTAACACTTCGGATTTTTTTTCGTCTATATCATAAAGAAATATTAATTTTGTTTAATACTAAAACGTTTTAATGGCAGATTTATCCCAAAAAGATTGGACAAAACAACTTGAAGAAGACAATAATTCAGTTGTTTTAGATGTTAGAACTCAAGAAGAAGTAGACTTAGGCATTATTCCTAATGCACTTCATATAGATATTTACAAAGGTCAAGGTTTTATTGAAGAGGTAGAAAAACTAGATAAGAATAAAAATTATTTCATTTACTGTAAAGCAGGTGGACGTAGCGCACAAGCTTGTGCGGTTATGAATCAATTAGGTTTTGAGCAGACTTTCAACTTAGTTGGAGGCTTTAGCGAATGGCAAGGAAACATTGCATTAAACGAATAGTAAGATTATGAAAAAAATAGGAATTATCTGTTGTCTTTTTGTAGCAATAAGCTTCAGTACAAGTTGTTTAGACTCTAAAGAGGCAATGACAGAAGTAAGATTAGTAACTGCTGAAGAGATGCAAGCGATTATAGAATTAGAAGATGTACAATTAGTAGATGTACGCTCGGCTAAAGAATATGATGAGTTACATGTTTTTAATGCACAAAATATAGATTTTAATTCGCCGACATTTGATGAAGATATTTCCAAATTAGATAAAGCTAAGCCAGTTATATTATATTGTAAAGGAGGAGGCAGAAGTGCTAAGTGTGCTGAAAAATTAAAAGACGCAGGCTTTACTAAAATTTACGATCTCGAAGGTGGGATCTCTAAATGGCAACATTCTAAAAAGCTAAAAATTGAGAGAAAATCTTAAAAAAATATAAGCCAAACGTTAAGTTTGGCTTTTTTTATACCCAATAACTATACTCAAAATTATTAAGGTTTTTATATATTAGACGACTGTTAACTAATAATAAAAGCACATCAGTTAAATTTGTGTTTTTAATGTTTTACTTATGACACTTAATAACGTACTTCTATATTGCTTTACAGCATTTTGTTTTTCATTTAATTTAGATGCTCAAGTTTTTGAACCTGTAAAATGGGAAACTCGAACTGAGAAAATTTCTGGCACAGAATATGACCTTATATCAACAGCAACTATAGATAGTGGTTGGCACTTGTATTCTCAGGTTGTGCCAGAAGGAGGACCCGTTGCGACAAGCTTTGCCTACAAAATTAATTCTAGTTACAAGTTAGTATCTAAAACTACAGAAGACGATGGGGAAATTGTTGACGACCCTGTTTTTGAAATGAAAATTAAATTTTTCGAAAATAAGGCTGAGTTCAGACAGCGTATTAAAGTATTAAATTCAGAATTATCGGTAGTTGAAGGTGAAGTTGAATTTATGGTATGTGATGACGAGAAATGTTTACCACCAACATATATAGATCTCAAATTCAATTTAAATGATGCTAAAATCAGTAAAAACAATACAGGTAGTTTATCAATAGATTTAAACGATGCTATTAATGCAAGTTCTATTGCGTCATCAAAAATTCTTGAGCCAGTAAAATGGACAACTTCAGTTGAGAAAATTAATAAATCTGTATATGTCTTAGTTTCATCAGCTACTATTGATGAAACGTGGAAGTTGTATTCACAAAAAGTTTCAGAAGGCCCAATTCCAACAAGTTTTGATTATAAAGTTGAAGAAGGTTTTGTTTTAGTTGGTAAAACTAAAGAAGAAAAGAGTAAAGAAGTGATGGATAAGGTCTTTGAGATGAAGATAAAATTCTTCAAAAACAAAGCTCAGTTTAGACAAAAAATCAAAATTTCAAATAAAGATATTTCTTCAATAAAAGCTGAGGTTATGTTTATGGCATGTGATGATACACAATGCTTAGCACCAACATATATAGATCTAGAATACGATTTAACGCAAAGTGTAAAAGGTACAGATATTGTTGATTCTTCAGAAGAAAATAAAGGCGATAGCAAAGGGTTGTGGTCCATTTTTATTGTTGCATTCCTATCTGGTTTTGTTGCTCTATTAACTCCATGTGTATTCCCTATGATACCAATGACGGTTAGCTTCTTTATAAAACAAAGCCAGTCTAAAGCGAAAGGTATTCGTAATGCTATTATTTATGGCTTATCAATTATTGTTATTTATGTACTTCTTGGTACAATAATTACAGCAATTTTTGGAGCAGATACTTTAAATGCTTTAGCAACTAACGTCTGGTTTAATGTCATATTTTTTATACTTCTTGTTGTATTTGCTATATCATTTTTAGGTGCTTTTGAAATTGTACTACCTAATTCTTGGGCTAATAAAGCAGATAGTCAATCAGATCGTGGCGGTTTTGTCGGTATCTTTTTTATGGCATTAGCTTTAGCTATTGTCTCTTTTTCTTGTACAGGCCCAATAGTTGGAACTATTTTGGTTGAAGCTGCTTCTAAAGGAGGCATCGCTCCTGTGATAGGTATGTTAGGATTTTCTTCTGCTATAGCATTGCCATTTGCATTGTTTGCAGCATTTCCCGGTTGGTTAAATTCATTACCAAAATCTGGCGGATGGTTAAATACAGTTAAGGTTGTTTTAGGTTTTTTAGAATTAGCCTTAGCTTTTAAATTTTTGTCGCAAGCCGATTTAGTATTACAATTGCATTTCTTAGAACGTGAAGTATTCTTAGCCATTTGGATAGCAATATTTGGCGCTTTGTCTTTATACCTTTTAGGTAAAATTCAATTGCCTCACGATTCTCCATTAAAACATATTTCAGTCGGACGGTTGTTATTAGGTCTAGTGACTTTGTCTTTTACTATTTATATGATTCCGGGTCTTTGGGGCGCACCATTAAATCTGATTAGTGCGTTTCCACCACCATTAGATTATAGTGAGTCTCCTTACGGTGTAGGCAACTCAAAAGGAGGCGGTTCTGCAAGTCATATTGATTTGCCAGAAGGCGCTCATTTATTAGCACCTCATGATATTGTAGCCTTTAATGATTATGACAAAGGCTTAGCATATGCCAAAGAAGTTGGTAAGCCAGTAATGTTAGATTTTACAGGTTGGGCATGTGTTAATTGCCGTAAAATGGAACAGCAAGTTTGGGTTAAACCAAATATATTATCAAAACTAAAGAATGATGTTGTTCTTATTTCCTTGTATGTAGATGAGCAAATTGATTTTCCTGAAGGTGAAGCACCAGATTCTAAACTAAGACCTGGAAAAAAATTAAGAAATGTTGGTCAGAAATGGAGCGAATTGCAAACCATTAGATATAAAACGAATACACAACCTTATTACGTGTTAATGGATCATGAAGAGAATAATTTAATAGATCCTGTTGCCTATACACCAGATCCTGTTGCCTACAATAATTGGTTGACTGAAGGTATTGGTAATTTTGAAAAGTAAATATTAGACTTCAAAGTAAACGCTTTCAAAAGGAACTCTAAAACGCGGCCCATAAATGCCTTTATCATCTCTAATTCCACAACTTATAATCATATTAATTTCTGAGACTCTAGGTAAGTCTAGAATTTGCTTTACTCTTAGTGTATCACTACCTTCCATAGGGCAAGTATCGTAACCAATAGCTGCCATGCTTGTCATAAAGTTTTGTGCAGCTAATCCAGCACTTTTATGAGCTACTATTCGCATATCACTTAGTCTTGTTTGTCTGTAAATTGGTTTGAAGATACCAACAACTTGAAAAACTAGAAATTTGATATAGCCTAGTATGCCTAAAAAATCAGTATAAATAGTTGGGATTAGTTTATTATAATAATTAGTCGCCATTTTTTTACGCTTTAAATCGCGTTCACTCAAATCAGGTTTATCGTAAACTTTATTAAGAAACTCAATATTTGCTTTAGCACGTTGTCGCCATAAATCTTTACGAGCTACTATAACAACCAATTGCTTTGCAGTTTTAGCTGCACTCTGATTAAAGCAAGCCTCTGCGAGTTTCTTCAAAGTTTCTCTATCTGTAATATGATAAAACTCCCATAATTGAAGGTTACTACTCGTAGGGGCTAAAGACGCATTTACCAAACATTGTTTTACTTTTTCCGAATCGATTGGTTCATCTTTAAAAACCCGTGTTGAACGTCTGTAAGCTATAGCTTTTGAAACTGTTTTTTCCATTAATTAAATTATTAGTTATATAAATACAGCATGGCTTATTTAAAAGACCAAACTAAATACAGAGCCTTCTCCATCAATACTTTTAACAATTATTCTACCTTTATGAAGTAGCATAATCTGTTTACATAGGCTTAATCCAATTCCGCTTCCTGTAGTTTTACTAGTAAAGAATGGAATAAAGATATTTTCTAAAATATCTTCAGGAATACCAGAGCCATTGTCAAATACTTTAAGTACAATATCTCGGTTTTTGTTCTGAGAGGCGGAAATTTTTATTTGTGCATTATTAGCATTTTTACAAGCGTCTACAGCATTTAGTATGAGATTGATTAATACTTGTTCTATAAGATGTGTATCGATATCTAGTTCTAGTTTTGAGCTAGAAATTTCAAACTTAATATCAATATTTTTTGCTTTAATTGAAGGTTCCATTAGTAACTGAATATTATTAAATAATTCAGAAACTCTAGTTCTTTGTAAATTAAGATTTGTCACTTTACTTAAACTGCGATAGGTTTTGGCAAATTTTAAAAGCCCTTCACTTCGATTTTTAATAGTTTTAATTCCAGCGTTGAGGTCTTCTAATTCTAGATGAGATTCTTCTGGTTGCTCAATGGCTATTTGTAAATTGCGTTGTAGTGTATCAGCTAATGATGAAATTGGTGCGATAGAATTCATAATTTCATGAGTCATTACACTCAATAATTTCTTCCAAGATTCCGATTCATTTTTATTTAAAGTTTCATCAATATTCTGAATAACGATGAGTTTAAAAGCATCCTCATCTACCTGAAAAACTGTATCAGAAATAAGTATTTTAATACTATCGTTTTGTAAAGCTATTGAAAGCGAATCTGGTTCTCTGTGGTAGGTTTCAAAAATAGTATTGAATAATTCTGGTTTTCTGTTTTCAACAAATCTTATATTTTTAAAAGAAGGTACATCTAAGATTTCTCCAAAAGAATCGTTACTCCAAAGTACGTCTCCAGACTCAATATTGTAAGCTATTATACCAATATCTACCATTTCTAAAATCTTCTGGAGATAAACGTATTGCGCCTGATTCTGAGAGTTTATTTCTTTAATGGTTCTATTGATTTCATTAAAACCAGTATATAAAAACCGAATGTCTTTTGGGCCTCTGTCTTCTGGAAACCATCTAGAAAAATCACGATATTTAACAGCTTCAAAAAAATCATCCATAGCTGCAAAACGACGTTTTATAAACGTGTAAGTATTAATGAGTAAGTAAATTAATCCGATACTTATTACGACAATGTAAACCGTTTTGTCATTGTAAATAGTATAGACTAAAGCAAGTGTTGTAGTAACAATGAGTAGAATTCTTAAAAAAAGTTTAAAGATATAAGCTCTATAGTTCATACTTCTGTAGTCGTCTGTACAATGCTGCTCTTGTGATTCCTAATTCCTTAGCAGATTTAGAAACATTGCCTTTGTGTTTATCTAATACGGTTAGAATTGCATTTTTTTCTAAATCATCTAGGTTGAGACTTTTTGTTTCTAAACTCGTCGATGTAGAAGTACGTTCTATTGAAGAAAACACCAAGTCGTCTGGATTTAAAGTAGTGCCATCAGTCATAATTACAGCACGTTCTAAAACGTATTGAAGTTCTCTTACATTACCAGGAAAGTCATGTTTTTTTAATTTTGAAATAAATCCAGAATCAAAAGAAAAGGCATTCTTATTATACTTCTCAGCATATAGCGATACAAAATGATGCGATAATTCTGTGATATCTGTACCACGGTCTCTTAATGGAGGTGCAATTATATCTACGGTGTTAATTCTATAAATTAAATCTTTTCTGAATTTGTTTTCATCTGCTAAGACTTGTGGATTAATATTAGTAGCACAAATCAATCTAATATCAACAGGGATTGCTTCATTGGAACCTAAAGGTGTTACTTGTCTATTCTGTAGAACTGTCAATAACCTTACTTGCTGGCTTAAACTAATATTTCCAATCTCATCTAAAAATAGTGTTCCACCATTAGCAGCTTCAAACCGTCCCTTTCTATCTTCTTTGGCGTCAGTAAATGCTCCTTTTTTATAACCAAATAATTCACTTTCAAAAAGGGAAGCGGTTAAGGCACCAACATCTACTTTAACAAACGGTTTGTCGCGTCTGTTAGAATGATCGTGAAGTGCTCTAGCAATTAGGTCTTTTCCAGTTCCGTTTTCGCCAAGCACTAAAACATTGGCGTCGGTTGGTGCCACTTTTTTTAACTTCACAAAAACATCATTCATAACATCACTGTCGCCAATAATAGCAACACTGTTTGAATTAAGGTTGTCTTTTTGAGCAGTTTTAGATTTTTTGTTATTGAGGATAGTCGTTATAGTTTCAATAATTTTTTCATTCTTCCAAGGTTTCATTAAAAAGTCAGAAGCACCTTCTTTAAGACCTCTTATTGCCAAATCAATATCAGCATAAGCTGTCATTAGAATTACTGAAGTTTCTGGTTTTTGCTTTTGGATCTTATTTAACCAAAAAATACCTTCATTACCAGTATTGACAAGGCCATTAAAGTTCATGTCTAATATGATAATTTCATAATTAGCCTTCTCTATTTGAGATAGAATATTACTAGGGTTTTTTTCGGTAACCACTTCTTTTACGAGTGGCTTAAGAAGTAATCGTAATGCCGTAAGGACATCAGCATCATCATCTATGACTAATATTTTAGCATTTTTTAAAACCATCAATACAATAATACAACATTATATCAAGCTATTTAAAATTCAAAAACTAAAAATTTAAAGCTATTTGAAAGTGTACATTTTCGAACATGAAGTGTATCAAAAGCGGACACTTTTATTTTTAGACAAAATCATAGTTAATTGATTTTCAGGTAATTAATTCTTTGGCATTATCTTCACTATATAAATAGTAAATCAAACAATAATAATGGACGTTCCAATACAGAAGAAAAAATTTTCAAATAAAAACATCGGACTTATTCTAGGTGTCTTGGCAATAATTACTTTAATAGTTTACGTGATTGCGCAAACCTCTGGTGGTTCTAAATTAAACGTTGAGAAAGAACGTATTTCTATTAATACGGTAAGTAAGAATGTGTTTCAAGAAAACATTCCTGTAAATGGTATTGTATTGCCAATCACAACAATTTATTTAGATGCTTTAGAAGGTGGTCGTGTAGAAGAGAAGTTTGTAGAAGATGGCACTATATTAAAGAAAGGAGAGTCAATATTAAGATTATCTAATACAGATTTAGAGTTAAGCTTAGTCAATCAAGAAACATCAGTTTATAACTTGTTAACGCAAATGCAGATTTCTCAGAATGCTGCACGCCAAAACACTATTAATAGACAAAATCAATTCACAGATGTTGAGAATAATTTAATTGAAGCTGAACGGGTATATACATTGAACAAACGTCTCTATGATAAAGGTGCTATTGGGAGAATGGATTACGAATCGTCTCAAAATAATTTTGAATATCAGAAAGAGCGCATGAAACTAGCCAAGCGTGTATTATCTGAGGACACTATCTCTACTAAACTAGAAGTCAACCAAGCCAAAAACTCTTATGCGAGAACACAAAGTGCTTTAGAATTAATGCGTAAAAAAGTAGGTGACTTAATTGTTCGTGCACCGATTGATGGACAGTTAACATCTTTAGATGCAGAAATTGGACAATCCATTACCAAAGGAATGCGATTAGGACAAGTAGACGTGACTACTGGTTATAAAGTACGTGTAGATATGGACGAGTTTTATATTTCTAGGATTTATAACGGTCAAACCGGAAGATTTACTCTTAATAATAAAACATACACTTTAATTATAAAGAAAGTGTTTACGCAAGTTAAAAATGGACGCTTTCAAGTAGATATGAAATTTGAAGGTGACGTGCCAGAAGGCATTAGAAGAGGTCAGAACTTACAAATCCGAGTGGCTTTGAGTGCAGAGAAAGAGGCTTTGTTAGTTTCTAAAGGAGGGTTTTTTCAAAAAACAGGAGGCAACTGGATTTTTAAAGTAAGCGAAGATGGCAATACCGCTTACAAGGTAAATATTAGATTAGGAAGTCAAAACACTGAATACTACGAAGTACTTGAGGGGTTAAATCCCGGAGATAAAGTCGTTACATCGAGTTATGATTCTTTTGGCGATACTGAAGAACTTATTTTAAAATAGAATTAGATACAATCAATTAAAAAACGAATACAATGATACACATTAAGGACTTAGAGAAATTTTATAAAACTGAGGAAGTGCAAACTATTGCTTTAAATAAGTTGTCTTTTGGAGTTAAAGAAGGTGAGTTTGTTGCGATAATGGGACCTTCAGGTTGTGGTAAATCGACCTTATTAAACATCTTAGGTTTACTAGATGATCTGGATGGAGGCAGTTTTATGTTCAACGGAACTGAAGTAGCTGGCTATAATGAGCGTAAACGTTCAGAATTACGCAAGCATAATATAGGTTTCGTTTTTCAGAGTTTTAATCTTATAGATGAGCTTACCGTTTTTGAAAACGTAGAATTACCATTAATCTACACAGGTGTAAAACCAGTAGAACGTAAAAAACAAGTCGAAGCGGTTTTAGAAAAAATGGGAATTATGCACCGTCGCAATCACTTTCCTCAGCAATTATCTGGTGGTCAACAACAGCGTGTGGCAGTTGCAAGAGCTGTAGTAAATAAGCCTAAATTAATTCTTGCAGATGAACCAACAGGTAATTTAGATAGCACCAACGGTAATGAAGTAATGGATTTACTAATTGATCTTAACGAAGCAGGAACCACTATTATTATGGTAACACACAGTGAGCACGATGCTAAATACAGTCATAGAATCATAAGAATGTTAGACGGACAAAAGGTTACCGAAAATATTTTGGCATAAATCGACTTTCATCAATCAATCGATCATAAGAATGTTAGACGGACAAAAAGAAACAGAGACTATTTTGGCTCAGTTAACCAAATTTGTCATTTCGACAGAGTGAAGGATGAACGACGAGAAATCTCATTTTGTAAATAATTATTATGAGATATCTCACATGCGTTCGATATGACAAACAAGAATCATCAATCAGGTGGAAAATGCTTCAGTATAAAATCAATTAATCAACCTATACTGAAGCGTTGAAGCCAAATTAATCGAAAAGCGAACAGTAATTTATAGAAACTATGTTTAAGAATTATTTCAAAATAGCGTTTAGAAATCTTATTAAGAATAAAGTGTATTCTTTTATAAATATTTCTGGTTTAGCGATTGGAATGGCTGCTACAATCTTAATAGGTTTGTGGATTGCTGACGAATTAAATTATAATAATCACTTTAAAAATAAAGCGACAATTGCACAAGTGTTTCAACATCAAACAATGAATGATGCTGTTAATACAGGACCTGCAATTCCGAGACCTTTAGAGTTTGCATTACGACAAGATCATAACGATAATTTTAAGCATATTGTCATGGCGTCTTGGGAGCAGCCTAGATACCTCAAATTTGGTGAAACAAATATTTATATATTAGGAAATGCCATGCAAGAAGGCGCAGCTAATCTGTTGGATTTAACAATTATTGAAGGTGAAAAAAATGGGCTGAAAGAAAAGAATTCAATAATGCTTTCTCAATCTACTGCAAAAACGTTGTTTGGTTCTAATTCTGCTATTGGTGAAATAATAAAATTGAATAATGAAGATGACTTAATTGTTAAAGGAGTTTATAAAGATATCCAAGTTAATAATACGTTTAGTGGTATGGAATATCTAATACCATGGAAATATTATGTAACGACTCAAGATTGGTTAGAGTCTGCTAAAGAATCTTGGGGAAATAACTCCTTTCAAATGTTTGTCCAAATTAATGAGAATACGAGTATAGATGCTGTAAACTCTAAAATAATAGATGTTAAGAAAAATGCATCAGCAGATACGGCAGAGTTTAATCCTCAACTCTTTCTGTTTCCTATGACTGATTGGTATTTGAGGAATGATTTTGAAAATGGTGTCCAAGCAGGTGGTCGTATAGAAAATGTATGGTTGTTTGGTGTTATAGGATTATTTATTTTGTTATTGGCTTGTATCAATTTTGTGAATTTGAGTACAGCGCGTAGTGAAAAACGAGCAACTGAAGTTGGTATTAGAAAAGCCATCGGCTCGAAACGTGGACAACTTATATTTCAATTTTTAAGCGAATCGTTTTTAATTGTATTTCTGTCATTTGTTTTTGCTCTTGGGATTGTATTATTATTTTTAAATGGATTTAATAATTTAGCGAGTAAGGCAATTGTTTTTCCTTGGGCTAATATTCAGTTTTGGTTAATATCATTAATATTTGTAATTGTTACCGCATTTTTAGCAGGTAGTTATCCAGCATTATATTTATCATCATTTAATCCTGTTGCGGTTTTAAAAGGCACCTTTAAGTCTGGTCGTTTTGCATCACTACCTCGAAAAATTTTAGTGGTGACGCAGTTCACGGTTTCAATTGCTTTAATTATTGGAACGCTTGTGGTGATGAATCAAATTCAGTTTAGTAAAGACAGACCTATTGGTTATGATAATGAAGGCTTAATTCAAATTCCTGTAATGAGTAATGAATTTATTGGAAAAAGAGATTTAATGCGCGAGCAGTTTATGGCTTCAGGAGGTGCGATAGAAATGGCTGGTACTAGTGCGCCAATGACAAATGTGTGGTCTAATAGATCTGGTTATACTTGGGATGGTAAACCTGCTGGTTTTCAGGAAGATTTAGCGTATACGACAGTGTCTTACGAGTTTGTAGAAACTTTAGGTTTAAAAATAATTGCAGGTCGTGGGTTTTCGAGAGAATTTGCAACAGATTCTAACGCGGTTATTCTTAATCAAACAGCAGTAAAATATATGGCACTTATAGATCCTATCGGAAAATATATTAGAGATTCTGATATAGAAGATATTGAGCCACCATTAAAAATTGTTGGAATAGTAGAAGATATGATTATACAGTCTCCTTATAGTCCTGTAAAACAAGCGATGTACGTTTTTGAGAGGAATAGCAATACAGCATTTTATAATGTGAGACTTAATCCTAAAAAAAGTACAAGCGAAAACTTAGCACTCGTTGAAAATGTTTTTAAAAGAAATTTCTCAAATACGCCTTTCGATTACCAATTTGTAGATGAAGAGTATGGGGCAAAATTTAGTTCAGAAGAACGCATTGCAAGTTTAGCGAGAGTATTTACGGCATTAGCTATTTTTATTAGCTGTTTAGGTTTATTTGGATTGGCATCCTTTGTTGCGGAGCAACGTACTAAAGAAATCGGTGTTCGTAAAGTATTAGGAGGATCTATCAGTCAATTATGGTTGCTGCTTTCAAAAGATTTCATCACACTTGTAGTTATTGCTTTATTGATTGCTTGCCCATTAGCTTATTATATCATGGGGCAATGGTTACAGAAGTTTAGTTATAGAACATCTGTAAGTTGGGATGTGTTTGCTATTGCTTGTTTTGGTGCTTTAATAATTACATTGATTACCGTGAGTTTTCAGGCTATTAAAGCTGCAACTGCAAATCCGGTAGATGCATTGCGAACTGAGTAATTAAGTCAATCAAAATGCAATCAAAAAACGAATAGTAATCATTAAACGTTATGCTTAAGAATCATATTAAAATATCTTTTCGAAATCTGTGGAAAAACAAATTGCTTTCTGCGCTAAACCTGTTAGGGTTGAGTATTGGAATTGGTAGCGTATTGACTCTGATTTTTTCGGTATATGCTTATTATAGTGCAGATTCTAATATTGAGAATCAAGAGCATATTTTTTATTTAAAAACCATTACTAGTGGCGGCGATACATACACCGAAACTCCCTACCCACTTCTAAAAGAAATTATAAAAACATCACCAGAAGTTGTTGCGGCTTCTCATTTACAGGGCTGGGATAATCCTTGGTTAGAATATGGCGAAGCGGAATTTCAAGAACGCGTCGATTATGTAGAGCCAGAATTTTTTGATGTTTTCTCCTTAGGGTTAAAATATGGTAATCGCAAAACGGCTTTAGACAAAAAGTATTCTATTGTCCTTACCCATAAAATAAGTGAGAAAATTTTTGGAGAAACGAATCCTGTTGGCAAAATAGTAATAGCAAATGACAGCTTAAACTTAACAGTTACTGGTGTTTTAGAACCTATTAGTCCGTACTCGGCATTTCGGTTGGGTGTTGTAATGCCAACTCAGCTTTTAGAAGATTACTCGAATTTTAAGGCACGTTCTGATTGGGGAGATAGTTTTAGTATGAATTATTTAAGATTAAGACCAAATACAAATATTGAAGCTTTCGAAAGCCGTTTAGAAGAATTAGTTCAAAAAAACTATTCAGACCCAACCAGTGTTGCGGCCATAAAAGTTATGCCCTTTGCTGATATCAGAATAAATACTATTCCGGTCGTTGGCACCATTATTAGTGGCTCTATAGCAGCATCAGTATTTATATTACTTATTGTACTGATCAATCTCCTCAATCTAAACGCATCAACAATGTATCGACGGACTAAAGATATAGCCGTGCGTAAAATATTGGGTGGAAATAAAAAAGATATTATTGTTCAGTTTTGTATTGAGAATGCCATATTAGTATTTGGAGCGATCTCAATTTCGGCACTACTTTTTTTAGGGTTTTTATTACCAAGATTAAATACAATTTATGGTGCCGATTTTGGACAGATTTCCTTTACTGTAGAAAAGGATTACCCAGTTATCTTGTTCGCTATGGCACTAGGCATTCTGGTTACTTTATTGGTAGGCATACTGCCTACGCTTCGATTTATATCAATACCCATATCTACAGCAATTAAGGGGAAGATAGATGCTATTAAGAGTAACTTTTTTGTTCGTAACTCATTTATAGTACTACAGTTTGGGATCGCAATTTTATTCATCTGTGTCGCAATTATCTTGAATAGTCAGATCGGCTTTATGAAAAATGCACCTCTAGGTTTCAGTAAAGAGAATGTCCTTGTCGGAAACATCAATCTATATTATAAAAATGAAGAAACAGCGTCATCAAATTTTAATACTTTATTGGATAAACTGAATACAAACGCTTATGTGAAAAATATATCAGTAAGCGGTGGGATTCCTTCAGATTATAATTTTAATTACACGAATTTCTACGATCCTGAAACAGAAAATGAAGTCCGTACACGTTACGCGCACGCAGATGAAGGCTATCTAAAGACCTTCGAAATTCCATTAGTGATGGGAAGAGATTTCGATGAGAATATAGATAAAGCTGATGATTATCCAGTAATAATAAATAGAACCGTGATGAAGGCGCTAGGATGGGATTCTATTGAAGGCAAACGATTGAAGGGAAAGGACGGCGATGGACTTGGTTATCCTGTGGTAGGTGTGATGGAAGATTTTCATTATCAGGATATGCAAAACGCAATGGAGCCCTTAGTACATTTTTATCGTGAGAAAGATGACCTTGCCTACCATCGTTTTCTTTCGGTTAGGGTTGAAGAGGGCCATGAAAAGACTGTGGAGAATATTAATGTTAGCGGATTTGGCAATATCGCATCACGAAGACCTTATGAACAAGAATTTCTAGATGATAAAGTCAGTGCACAATATCGCTTAATTGAAGGGATGTTAAAGACCGTAAATGTGGTAGCGCTATTGACGATTTTTATTTCGTGTTTAGGGATGTTCGGATTAATTTCTTTTATGGCAAAAAGACGCGTCAAAGAAATAGGCATCAGAAAAGTTTTGGGTTCAGGAGTATTAAAAATAATAATATTATTGTCTAAAGATTACATCCTTCTTGTAGGTATAGCTTCAGTTTTAGCTATTCCTATAGCTTGGTATGTAATGAACGCATGGTTGTTAGATTTCGCATATAGTATTGCTATTCAATGGTGGATGTTGGTAGTCGGTGGATTAATTGCCTTGCTCATAACATCCTTTACGGTAGGAATTCAAGCTGTAAAATCAGCAAGAGCTAATCCAACGAAGAGCTTAAACGCAGATTAGTTAATAATGTATTAAAGAAAATATTATGATCAAAAATTATTTCAAAATAGCATTTAGAAACTTATGGAGACACAAAGGGTATTCTGCCATAAACATAGGCGGTCTTGCGGTCGGTATGACGGCAGGCTTTTTATTGCTTTTGTACATAGGTTATGAGATGAGTTATGAGTCCTTTCACTCTAATAAGGATCGGCTTTATCGTGTTGTAACCGACATCGATACACCATCAGATAATTATAAGACGCCTATAATTGATTGGAATATTTTGAGTGAGATTACTACTGAATTCCCGGAAATTGAGAACAATACCAGACTATACGACACGGAGTTTGACGTACGTCTAGATGGCAACAATTATCATGAAAGTAAGGTGTTGGGGGTGGATGAAAGTTTTTTTCAAATCTTCGATTATGAGTTATTGCAGGGAAATCCAGTTGAAGTTCTTAAAACGCCCTTCACTCTAGTGCTATCAGAGACAGTTGCTCAGAAATATTTTGGAAACGAAAATGCGTTAGGTAAGACTTTGAAAATAATGGATGGTAATAGAATAGCTACTGTTACTGGAGTTATGAAGGATAATCCGAAAAACACACAGATTAATAGCGATATACTTATCTCCATGTCCACCTATACTGAAGTTCTGGATCCAGATCTTAACGAGTCTTGGGCTAATTTCGAGAACCGTGGTTTTGTTTTGCTTAATGAAAATGTGGATCCAAAAGTCCTAGAGGCGAAAATCGCATCTTACAATGAGCGTGCTCATGGCGAAATAATGAAGGAAACGGAATTGAATCTGACTTACTTCTTAGAACCTATAGAAGATATTTACTTATATTCAGAACGTGGATCTGGTGCACACATAGGTAATGTTTACATTTTCTTTATCGTTGCGCTGTTCATTCTTTTAATTGCCGCGATCAACTTTATAAATTTAACGACCGCAAGATCTGTAGAACGCGCCAAGGAAGTCGGAATACGTAAGGTCATAGGAGCACAAAAAAGTCAGCTTTCCATTCAGTTCTTAAGTGAATCTATCGTCATCTGTTTGTTTGCCTTTTTACTAGCGATGACATTTACATGGCTTGCATTACCCTATTTTAATATCCTTGCAGGTAAAGAAATTGCAAGCAGTATATGGAATGACCCTATTTATCCCTTAAGCTTATTTGGTATAGCGCTATTAATAGCACTCATTGCAGGATCCTATCCTGCATTGGTTTTATCGGCATTTAAACCAATACAGGTTTTGAAAGGTAAGTTCTCCAGTAGTTCTAAAGGTTCTAGACTACGCAAAGGATTGGTAATTAGCCAATTTACCATATCTGTTGTAATGATTGTGAGCACAATCATAGTCTATAATCAGATCAATTACATGCGCAGTCAGGATCTAGGGTTTGATATGAATCAGGTAATGATTGTAGAGACTGATGGTAGTAAACAGCAAAAAATAATGATTGATGAACTTAGGAATATCTCCAATATTATTTCTATCAGCACTGCGGCGACTGTGCCTGGTGGTGGTGGACAAAACAGTAGCGCCTTAAGTAAAATTGTAAATCAACAAGGCAATGAGCAGACGCTCGCTATTGAACTTTATAGAATTGACGATGATTATATCAATCAATTTGATCTTAAGCTACTGGCAGGGAGAAATTTTTCAAGAGACTTAGCAAGCGACAGTTTAGAATCAATGATCATCAATGAAAAAGCACTTGGATTGTTAGGGTATTCAGATCCAGAACAAATCATAGGCAAGGGCTTTGACCAATGGGATCGTAAAGGAAAGATCATAGGTGTAGTGAAGGACTTTCATATGACATCACTGCAAGACGAAATCGCACCGCTAAGCATGATCTATAATGGTTCTGGCAATGCATTGTTAAATTTAAAAATTGCTGGTAATGACGTTAGCGCAACTATCGGAGTGATAGAAAAAAGTTTTAAGAAAGCCTATCCCAACAAGACTTTTGAATACGCTTTTGTAAATGAATTATTTAATGAACAGTACGAGGTAGAAAAACGCTTCGGGACACTTTTTCTGAGTTTTGCACTGCTTGCCATTTTTATTTCCTGTTTGGGATTGCTAGGACTAGCGTCTTATAGCACGTTACAACGCCGTCGAGAGATAGGCATACGTAAGATTCTCGGAGCCTCTTCGATGGGAATCGTGAATCTATTGAGTAAGGATTTTCTAAAATTGGTTTTGATCTCCATACTCATTGCGACTCCTATATCATGGGGCATTATGGATAAATGGTTGCAGGACTTTGCTTATCGTATGCATATAAGCTGGTGGATATTTGCGATATCTGGCGGTCTTGCACTAGGTATCGCTTTTATGACTGTAAGTTTTCAGGCCATTAAGGCGGCGACCTCTAATCCTGTTAAATCATTGAGAACGGAATAATCAGCAATCAAAAAACAAACAATCATGATTAAAAATTATTTCAAAATAGCATGGAGAAACCTCATGAAGCATAAGGTGTTTTCTCTCATCAACGTTATTGGTTTAACAATCGGTTTAAGTGCCTCGTTTGTTATTGGTTTAATGATTTATTATGATACAACATTTGACGACTTTCATAAAGATGGCGACCGCATCTATAGAGTAGTTTCTGATTTTTATAGTCCAGATGGAGAATTTTCAGTCCCTGGTGTTACGCTTGCTTTAGAGGACGCGATAAAGGATAATTCAAATTTTGAAACTTTAAGTGGGTTTTATATTGAGAGACCTTCAAAAGTTGAAAACAAGGCATTAAATTCTGAATTCAAATGGCCAAACTTCGTAATTTTTACAGACGCAAATTATTTCAAAATATTTAATTATAAGTTTTTAGCAGGAGATAAGTCGGCTATTCTATCGTCTCCAAATAATGTGATTCTTACCGAAAATCGTGCTAGAGATTATTTCCCAAATACTGAGCCGTCAGATATTATAGGAAAGACTTTAGTCTACAACGATTCGATTAAT
>TARA_R100001369_G_scaffold28219_3_pt1 | contig 51263 bp, 51 predicted proteins | sample TARA_R100001369 | Tara Oceans TARA_R100001369 (sample SAMEA2621528) | marine metagenome | biome: marine biome (ENVO:00000447); feature: surface water layer (ENVO:00002042); material: "saline water (ENVO:00002010), including plankton (ENVO:xxxxxxxx)" | depth 5 m
TTTTTATATCAAATTTGATTAACCATACTTATAATCAATTGATTAGCATGTATTTAATAATCTTTGATTTCATTTTAAATCGTTTAAAATCATAATTTGTTGTACCTATGTTGTACCAAAAATGATTATATTTGAAATATAAAACTATATGGTATGTCCTCAAATGCAAAAATAGTATTAAGAAAAAAACCAAATAAAGATGGGCGGTATCCTTTAGCTATTAGAATATCAAAGAATCGACGTTCAAACTATCACTATATAGGTCACTATATAGACGTAAAAGATTGGGATGAGAAAAATATCCGAGTAAAAAAATCACATTCGAATGCTAACAGGCTCAATGGTTTGCTTTCTTATAAACTATCTGAGGCGAATAAGATGCTGATTGAACTACAATCCGAGAAAAAAGATTTATCTGCTAATCAAATAAAGAAAAAACTCTACACCTCTTCTGAATCCACTACATTCTTTGAGGTTGCGCAAGAATTTCTTGATGAACTGGAAGCAAATAAGAAATTGTCAAGACTCTCATCCGACAAAGCTCGTGTAAATCACGTTTTAAGCTTTTGCAAATCTAAACAGCTTACATTTCAAGAAATTGATGAACAATTTCTTCGAAGATTTAAAAGTTATTTAAAGTCAACTCGCAGTATATCAGAAAGGTCTATAGTTAATAATCTTATTGTGATTAGAACGATCTACAATAGAGCCATTAAAATGGACATAGTAGATAGTAAACTCTACCCCTTCGGCTCAGATAAAATACGAATTAAGTTTCCAGAAACCGAAAAAATAGGTCTTACCAAAAATGAGGTTATAAAACTTGAAACTGTTAAAAATCTCACAGATAATGAAACTCATGCTCGAAATGTTTGGCTCTTTAGTTTTTATTTTGCGGGAATTCGTATAGCTGATGTATTGCAAATTCGTTGGAGCGATATTTATGACGAAAGGCTTCATTACCGAATGAATAAGAATTCAAAACTATTATCCCTTAAAATTCCTGATAAAATATTTCCGATTTTGAAATACTATTACCAGTGTAAAAAAAACGATGATAATTTTATATTTCCTGAAATGGAAAAGGCAAATTTAAAAGATGCCAAAGATATATATACTAAAACAAAAACAGCCAATATGAAATTCAACAAATATTTGGTCACGGTTGCAGAAAAAGCTGAAATATTAAAAAAAATTACAATGCACATAGCGCGACATTCCTTTGGAAACATTTCAGAGGATAAAATTCCCATTAATATGCTTCAAAAACTATATAGACATTCTTCAATTACTACCACAATAAATTATCAGTCTAACTTTATACATAGAGATGCAGATGATGCATTGGATAGCGTGATTAATTTTTAAAAAGATTTTAAATTGTAAATACTTAGAATTTAAACAGAAAATTGATTTTACTTTTCCATTTGAAATTAAATATTTAATTTCACAACTTATTTTGGATTCATTATTCTTTGAAGATCTTTAGAAATATACTGTTCTTTACAGCAGCCTTCATTTTGATAGGCCACGATATCGTGCCTCATACTGATATATCCCACGATGAAAATATTTCTTTCTCTATTGCTTCGTCAACAGATTCCCATCAAATAGACCAGGAACATTTAGAGCTGGGTCATATATTCGAACTTTTGCAGCATTCTTCAGATGAAAGCACATTAAAATATGTAACTGGAGATGATCAAAACATTAATGTTCAGACGAAAGTTTTTCAAAATTCTGCTTTAACAGTTGATATTGATAATCAATTCATTTGGCACTCAAACTTTGAAAAACAACGCTTTCGGGATTATCCTATAATTCCTTATTTTTCAACATTATCCTCTTATACTCTTCGAGGACCTCCTTCCTGTTAATTTTTTAAAGTGATATTTATTATTCAAGCTTCAACTGAGCTTGATACTATTTATGTCGCTATTTAGCTATGCAATAAGCTTTTGCTATAGCTATTTCCGTTAACCTTTTAATTACTAAAAACTATTATTTACCTAGAATAATACAATATAAACTAATGTCAGAAAATCGCAGAAATAAAAGGAAACTAGAGAGAAATAAAAAAGATTCAGAGGCAGAAATTACCAAAAAATATAAAGCCTTGAAAATATTCTTTATTGTCACAATTATTATTTTCGTGCTTATAATATTTGGTGTAGTCTTGTATAGTAATATTTTTATAACTGACCATACTCATTGAAAATTTTGTTGTTTAGAATAAAACACCTATTTTTGGACCTAATTTTGTATTTATTATACTTTTTTGAAGCTATTTAGAAATATACTTTTTTTTGCAGCAGCCTTCATTATGATAGGTCACGACATCGTACCTCATATTGATGCTGAGCACGTTTCTAATGCTTCTGAAATAGGTCCACAACAAATTGCTCAAGAACATCTAGAGCTTGGCCATATTTTTGAGCACTTTCAGCATTCTTTGAATGAAAGAACTTTAAAATATGTAACAGGCACCGTTAAAAATATAGATGTAAAAATTAAAGTTTTTCAAAATCCGGCTTTAAATGTCGACATTGAAAATCAAGAAATTTGGTACGCAAATTTTGAAAAACAACGCTTTCGGGATTATCCTATAATTCCATATTTTTCAGCATTACCTTCCCATACCCTTCGGGGACCTCCGTCTTGTTAATTTCTTAAGGTGATATATATTATTCAAGCTCATACTGAACTTGATGATATTTATATCCCTATTTAGTTATGTTATAATCCTTTGTTATAACTATTTCCCTAATTCATCTTTAGCATTTAAAACTATAGGCACTTATCTAAAGGGTTTATAAAATAAGCTCATGGTGTTTCACATTTTCGTTTTCCATCTTATAATTCTTCTACTATAATGTTAGATAAAATCATTCAGTTTTCTATCAACAATAAACTTGTTGTCGGAATATTAACCTTATTCTTAATTGGTTGGGGAACCTATTCCTTAACACAATTACCCATAGATGCCGTACCGGATATTACAGATAATCAGGTAATGGTAATAACAGTTTCCCCTACGCTTGCAGCACAAGAAGTGGAGCAACTTGTTACATTTCCAGTTGAACAAACAATGGTAAGCATACCTGGCATAAAGGATATGCGATCTTTTTCTCGTTTTGGACTTTCTATTGTGACCATAGTATTTGAAGAAGATACCGATCTCTATTGGGCTCGACAGCAAGTTCAAGAACGCTTGTCATTGGCAGCAAAAGATATACCTGAAGGTGTGGGAGAGCCTGAAATGGCACCTGTTACCACTGGTTTGGGTGAAATATATCAATATGTAATACATCCCGAAGAAGGGTATGAGGATCAATACGATGCTACCGAGTTACGCTCCATACAAGACTGGATTATTAAAAGACAGCTATTGGGAACACCTGGGGTTGCGGAAGTTAGTGGTTTTGGTGGATTTGTTAAGCAATATGAAATAGCTATAGATCCTAATAAACTTCAAAGTATGAATATTACTATTGAAGAAATTTTTACTGCGCTTGAAAAAAACAATCAAAATACCGGTGGGGCTTATATCGACAAGGGACCCAATGCATATTTCATACGTAGTGAAGGCCTCGTGAATAATTTGCAAGAGCTAGAGAAGATAGTTGTTAAAGTGAGTAATGGAACACCAATACTTGTTAGGGATGTTGCTAAAGTTCAATTCGGTCACGGAGTTCGATATGGAGCTGCAACCCGAAATGGAGAAGGAGAAGTGGTTACGGGGATTGTGATGATGCTAAAAGGAGCAAACTCTTCTGCAGTTATAAATGCTGTTAAGGATAAAATTGAACAGATTAAGGAAACTTTACCAGAAGGAGTGACCATTGAGCCCTACCTGGATCGGAAAAAATTGGTGGATCGCGCGATAGGAACGGTAACCACAAACCTTACAGAAGGGGCGTTAATTGTGATTTTTGTGTTAATCCTCTTTCTGGGGAACTTAAGGGGTGGATTGATCGTGGCTTCTGTCATACCTCTTTCAATGCTTTTTGCAATATCAATGATGAAACTCTTTGGAGTCTCGGGGAATCTGATGAGTTTGGGTGCCATAGACTTTGGTCTTATCGTAGATGGAGCGGTAATTATTGTTGAATCTGTAATGTTCGGTATTCATACCGGCAAAAAGAAGTATGCCGGAGTTGAAAAACTATCTTCTGAACAGATGGATACCGAAGTGAAACGATCTGCTGGAAAAATGATGAATTCTGCAGCGTTCGGGCAAATAATTATTCTAATTGTATATCTACCTATTTTAGCATTGACTGGGGTAGCTGGGAAAATGTTTCACCCCATGGCGCAAACGGTAATGTTTGCTATTCTAGGCGCATTGATTTTATCGCTTACCTATGTTCCTATGATGTCTGCTCTGGTACTCGGTCGAAAGACGGAACATAAAAGAAATTTTTCTGATAAAATGATGGATTTCTTTCAGCGAATTTATAATCCTATTATAAAAGCTGCGCTTCACGCAAAACTTTTGGTAATTGGATTGGCAATAGGGTTATTTGCTATTACACTAGTAGTATTTGCCAATATGGGGGGCGAGTTTATTCCGCAGTTGGACGAAGGGGATTTTGCAGTAGAGACACGAGTTCCCGTTGGAAGTTCCATTGACCAAATGATTGATGTTTCTCAGAAGGCGCAAACTATATTATTAAATGAATATCCAGATGAAGTATTGCAAGTTGTGAACAAAATCGGTTCAGGAGAAATACCAACGGATCCTATGCCAATTGAAGCAGGAGATATGATGGTTATTTTAAGTCCAAAATCGGAATGGACAAAAGCAGGCGGAAGAGAAGAACTGGCAGCAGAGATGAAAGAATCCCTGTCAATAATCCCTAATGCTACTTTTAGCTTTCAACAGCCCATACAAATGCGTTTCAATGAACTTTTGACAGGTGCAAAACAAGATGTTGTAATCAAAATTTATGGCGAGGATCTTAATATTCTTTCAGATCTAGCCAGCAATGTTGGGAGCAAAATAAAATCGGTAGATGGAGTTGCAGATTTGTATGTTGAGGAAGTGACTGGATTACCACAAATCAATATTCAAATGAACCGTGATAAGATTTCTCAATATGGGATGAATATAGAGGATGTAAACAATGCTATTGAAACTGCGTTTGCGGGTACTTCGGCTGGACTTGTATATGAAGGAGAACGCCGTTTTGATCTAGTGGTTCGATTGGATAAAGATTACCGAACTGATATTACCGATGTACAGAATTTATATGTGAGCACCCCGGAAGGAAGGCAAATTCCGCTAAGTGAAGTGGCAAGCGTTTCCTTTGAACCCGGACCTGTACAAATTCAGCGAGATAATGCTAAACGTCGAATTATTGTTGGCTTCAATGTACGTGACAGGGATGTACAAAGTATCATTGAGGATATCAAACAAATTATGGCTTCGAATGTTGATATGCCAGCAGGTTATTATGTAACCTATGGCGGTCAATTTCAAAACCTGCAAGAGGCCAATCAACGATTGATGATTGCCTTACCAGTAGCCTTGTTGCTGATTTTAATTTTGCTCTATTTTGCTTTTGGCTCAATAAAACAAAGTTTGCTTATTTTTTCGGCGATCCCGTTATCTGCTATTGGAGGTGTCTTTGCACTAATCATAAGAGATTTACCATTCAGTATTTCAGCTGGAATCGGATTTATTGCATTATTTGGTGTGGCCGTTTTAAACGGTATCGTATTGGTTGCAGAATTCAACAGGCTAGATGCAGAAGGTGTAACCGATATTTATGAACGTGTCCTTAAAGGAACACGCGTGAGATTGAGACCAGTACTAATGACTGCTACCGTTGCAGCATTAGGGTTTTTACCTATGGCATTGTCAAATTCATCCGGTGCAGAAGTACAAAGGCCATTGGCTACAGTGGTTATTGGTGGCTTGATTACGGCAACTGCATTAACGCTAATCGTTCTACCCGTTCTGTACATTTATTTTACTGATAGAAAAGCTAAATTCAATTTCGGAAGAAAGAAATTAGCTACTTTAATCGTCATTGGTGGCTTATTCTTTCCGGCAATGCAGCTTCAAGCACAAGAAATTAACCAAATGCAGGAGCGTGAACTTACATTACCTGAGGCTATTGAACTTGCACTTAAGAACAATAACCGAATTAAGATTGCGCAATATGAAATAGATGTTGAAGAAACTGGGAAATATGGCGCGATAAGCATTCCTAAAACAGAATTCTCCTATTCAAACGGTGAATTTAACACGCCTGCGATAAAAGACAATTTGTATGGAGTTACCCAACGGATTAATTTTCCTACAGTTTATACCAGTCAGTTCAAGCTTGCGAAAGCTAAGGTCAATAGTAGTGAGCAACTGAAAGTGATACAAGAAAATGAACTGATTGCTGATGTAAAAGCTGCCTATTTAAGAACTGTGTTTTTAATGGAAAATAAACGATTATTACAACGTCAAGATAGCCTTTACGGCAATCTGAATAAGTCAAGTTTGATGCGTTATAAAACAGGAGAATCCACAAAATTGGAAAGCGTAACCTCAGCAGCTCAATCGATGCAAATAAAAAATAAGCTTCAACAGAACGAAGCCGATTTGAGAATCGCACAAAACCGACTACAAGTAGTCTTGAACACTAAGGAGAATATTAGTGTTAAATCCACTGAATTAATCCCTAGTGAGATAAATTTCGATATTGAAAGTCAAACTGTAGAACAAAGCCCGGTTTACGCCTATCTAAAGCAACAATTAGAGGTAAGAAAACGGGAGACAAATGTGGAAAGGAATAAAGTTTTACCAGATATTATGTTCGGTTATAACAGCCAAACCTTTAATGGTGCTCAAAGTAGCGGGTTAGCAAACCAAAATTTTAGTGATGATGACTTATTTTCATCCTTTCAGGTAGGGGTTGCAATTCCCATTTTTCCTGGGGGGCATCGTTCCAAGATCAAGGCTGCAAAAATTGAAGAGGATATCGCACAATCTCAAATTGAGTTGAACCAAACCCAGTTACAAGGGGAACTACAAAATTTGCTACAAGAATATTACAAACTTCAGGGAACTTTGAGTTACTATCAAAATGAAGCATTGCCACAGGCGGAACTTATTATTAACAATTCAGAAAAGAGCTTTAAAAGTGGAGATGTTTCTTACACGCAATACCTGCAAAACCTCACTTTGGCGAATAGTATTCAAACAGATTATTTAAACACACTTTATCAATATAACCAGTCTATCATAGTAATCGAAGCCTTATTGGGCTTGTAAAAAAGTGATTTCACATTAAAATATATAAAAATGAAAATTCAATTTAGAACAAAAATATCGCTGCTCATTTTATCTACACTATTCATAGTGGCTTGTGGCAACAAGGATTCCGAAAAAATGGAATCTTCCGAAAAAACTTCGATAAAAGAAGAACAACCAGTTGCAAACGGATCCAAACAAATCAATTTTACCAAAGACCAATACAATCTTGCCGGAATTGAAACCGGGGAGATTGAAATGAGAAATCTTAGTAATATTATCAAACTGAATGGAGTCATTGATGTAGAGCCTGAAAGTATGGCTTCTGTATCGGCCCCTTTAGGAGGATATTTAAAGACTGCCGGGAGACTTCCTGGTGAAGAGATTAAAAAAGGGCAAGTCTTGGCCACAATTGAAAATCCTGAATTTATCCAAATCCAACAGGATTATTTGGAAAGTTTAAGCAAACTCCAATTTCTTGAAGAAGAATATAACCGCCAAAAACAATTACGGGAAGAAGACATAAATTCTGCAAAAACGTTTCAACAGGTTTCTTCAGATTATAGAATAACACAAGGGCGGGTTAAGGCATATGAACAACAACTTGCGCTTGCTGGAATCAGTAAGAATTCTGTACAAAACGGCAATATATCGCGAACTGCAAACCTTTATGCTCCAATTACAGGTTTTGTGAAGGCAAGCAATGTAAATATTGGGGATTATGTATCGCCACAGGATGTTCTATTTGAACTAGTTAATTTAAACGATGTTCATTTGGCATTGAATGCTTTTGAAAAGGATTTAGGAAGTTTAGAGATTGGCCAAACCGTTAAGTTTTCCCTTTCTAATGATAATACGTTTAGCCGTACTGCTGAAGTTTTTTTAATTGGAAAAGCTACTGGTAGTGACCGTATGACACCAGTTCATTGCCACATAAATAAAGAGGATGAAAAAGGCCTTTTGCCTGGCATGTACGTAAAAGCTTGGGTAGAAAGCGGTACCAATAAGCAAAATGCAATCGCTTCAGAGGCTATAGTTCAATATGAAGGAAAAGATTTCGTAATTCTTCAAACCGAAGGAACGGAAGGTGGTTATATATTTATATTGGAACAAGTTAAAAAAGGAATTGAACAGGAAGGCTATACAGCTATAACTTTTGCAGAAAGTTTTGATATTAACAATTTTAAGCCGGTGGTAAAAAACGCTTATTCCATCTTGTCTGCTTTGCGAAATTCTGAAGAAGAGGAATAGTTTTAATTTAAAAAATAATTTTGTGATACCAAGATGAAAATTGACAAGGTAATATCCAGATTAACAGAACCCTTTCAGGCTCTGCAAAATAAGTTGTTTGCGAAAGTGTATCTCGCACAGACCATTAGCCTGTTGGGTGATGCCTTTACTTGGGTTGGATTGGCATTATTAGCCTATCAATTTGGGGAAGGAAGGGCAGCTATAATTTTGGCTACGGCACTCACATTGCGGGTAACCGCCTTTATCATCTTTTCACCTTTTGCAGGTGTACTAGCAGACCGGATAGACCGAAAAAAGATTCTGTACACGACCCACTTTATTAGGATGGGACTTGTCGCCTTGCTACCGTTTATTACCGCCGAATGGCAAATTTATGTCTTGGTATTCCTTATGAATGTTTTCAATGCTTTTTTTAGTCCTACTTATAGGTCTATAATTCCACAGATAGTTGACAAGAAATTATATCGGCAAGCTATTGGTCTATCGGCTGCCACGTATCAGTTATTGGGAGTTTTAGGGCCAGGATTGGCAGGTATTCTTGCAGTTTGGTTGGGTGCTCGCGAAATATTCTTGGTTGATGCAGCAACATTTATTGTCGCAGGCATTTTGCTTTTAACCCTTCCAAAAGATTTCTTGAATGCACCTAAGGAAGATATTCCGAAGGAACAACTTACAACTTGGCAAGATGTAACCAAGGGCATCAGACTTTTGTTTCAAAACAAATACATACGTTTTGCGCTTTTCATAGAACTGGTAACAGCGATGGCCGGAGCTTTTATATTGGTGAATACAATCATTCTTGTAAAAAGTGGGCTAGATCTTACCGATAAGGATTATGGTTTAATTATGGCTGCCTTCGGTATTGGTGCAACAGTCGCTGCTTTCGTTTCTGGTGCTATAGATAAATCCAAATCGAGGCAGGTTTCCTTAGTATTGGGAGCATTAGTATTGGGTCTAGCAATCAGTGCCGCAAATTACCTGAATTTTTCCCTGCTCTTTGCATTTTGGATCGTCGCAGGTTTAGGGCAAAGTCTTGCAGAAATACCTTCAGAAACACTTATAGGAGAGAATATATCAGATAGTGAACAAGGAAAAGTATATGGCTCCCATTTTGCGTTTTCACATCTTTGGTGGGCATTCGCATATCCCATAGCCGGGTTTTTGGGAACCAATTTCCCCGAAAAGGAATTTCTATATGGTGGAATTATCACTTTGTCGCTGTTGCTGATTGTATTTCTGTTTCTTAGACCAAAAGAAGCTATTAGAAATTCAGATCAAATAAAATCGAAGGCAATTATACCTTAATATTTGCTATGAAAAATGTAGCATTAAAAAATTGAGTGTTCATTATAAACAATAACATTATGGAAGATTCTAAAAATAATAAACCCGTCATTTATCAGTGTAACGGAGCAAACTGCCGAAAGAAAAAAGGAAAACGCTTAGAATACTATATAAAAAAATATAACCTAAAAGATAAAATTGAAGTGGAAAAAATGGATTGTAATGATAAATGCCAACAGGCTCCTGTGCTTCATCTTCATCCAAGTGATATATGGTTTTCGGAAAAAGATTTAGGAACAATCTTTAAAAGATATATTTTAAATAAAAAACACTAAAAATATTTTTATGGAAATAAATTAAAGAACATAGAGTAATAAATTTTAAACACTAATAACAAAAATCAATAAATCATGAAAAAAGTATTTTTTATTATAACAGTAGCATTAACCACACTATTTGCATCTTGCAAGGAACCAAAAACGGAGGCACCTTCTCCAGATGTTTTAGAAAATGTTAACAACGAAAATAAAACAGAAAGATTAGAGAATCAGGATAGCATCCAAATGGCCCGCAAAATGAAAATGGATAGTATAGAGCAGGTTAAATCCCACGGGCACGCACATTAATAATTAAAATCCCATTGTGCCTCAAGGTGCAATGGGATTAAATCTAATTCAATATGAAAATAAAAAAGATAATATCCTTTCTGGTATTGACTGTTGTTTGCGCACTTTGCACTACCGCATTTGCGCACGGTGTCGATGAAAACACACAAACCTTTTTGTTAGGAAACAATGGTGTTGCCTTCGGGCCATTTTTATATATAGGGGCTAAACATATGATTACAGGTTATGATCATTTACTATTCTTAGTGGGTGTTATATTCTTCCTTTACAAACCAAAAGAAGTGCTATTATATGTTAGTTTTTTTACAATTGGTCACAGTACCACTTTACTTTTAGGTGTTTTAGCCGATATCAACATTAATGCATACTTAATTGATGCAATTATAGCACTATCTATCGTATACAAAGGATTCGATAATTTAGGCGGATTTAAACAGTTCTTTGGAAAACAACCAAATACAAAAGCAGCTGTTTTAATATTCGGCTTATTTCACGGTTTTGGACTTGCTAGTAAACTACAAGAATTCAAATTCGACAGAGAAGGCCTGTTTACAAATTTAATAGGTTTCAATATAGGTGTAGAAATAGGACAATTTATTGCTTTAGCGGTAGTATTACTTCTTATCACGGTATGGAGAAGACAACCTAGTTTTATGAAATTTTCAACAATTACAAATACAGCACTTATGGCCGCTGGGTTTTTACTGCTCGGCTTTCAATTAACAGGCTACTTTACATCTTAAAAAAAATAACTATGTCAGAAATGAAGCATCCAGTATTGGAAAAAAGTAAAATTATAAAAGCGACACTAATTTCACTTCTTGTTGGTGCGCTGTTATTAGTAATAGCAGTATTACCAGCAGAATTTGGAATAGATCCCACAGGTGCTGGAGAACTGTTGGGATTTAGCAAGCTTTACGTTCCCGAAGAAGCCGAAACAAATAGTTTAGGAGTTATTGCCGCAAATCCTTCTACCCAAATAATCAAGCTAGAAAAAGCAGGTTCAGGGCCTACTGTGGAAAGACCTAAAGAGGCCGATAATCCTCCTCCAACTACTCAATTAAATTTACAGGAAGATGAAACGAAAGTCGTTGTACCAGCAGGAAAAGGAATTGAATTTAAAATAAATATGCTTAAGCATGGGAAAATGAAATACGAGTGGACTACCACGAATGGGGAGATACTCTATTTCGATTTTCACGGTGAAGTAAAGCAAGAAAAAGAGGTAAAGGAGGTTTACTTTGAAAGTTACACCATTGCCAACTCCAATAATATGGTGGGTACTTTTTTTGCTCCTTATGAAGGAAAACATGGATGGTTTTTTAGAAATACCAGTGATGAGGATGTAGTCGTGAACTTAAGGCTAAAAGGGCAGTACGCATTATAATTTTAAGTCCTGCAAATGGAAGGTCAATTTCTAACCCCACTTGAAATAGCCTTCCATTTAGTAGGCACAAAGTACGGAGTGAAAATTATCTTCATGCTGATACTAATATTACAGCAAATAGTTGGAAACAAAATAAACCATAAGAACTTATGGTCTTATGGTTTATATCTCAACTAACTAAATTCCCTGTATAATTAAAGCTCAATACTCAAATAGCCTTTTTTCTGAAGTTGAAAATTATGCAACAAGCCATTGTCCACTACTTCTAACTCATGTGGAATATCTTCTTTATTGACTTTGAATTTTTTTAAAGATAATCCGCATACTACAATTTTCACATGGGCTTTTTCTGCTTTTTCTATAAAGCTTTTCATCATTTCTTTGTCAGTAAGATCTTCCACCGTTTTTCCGCAGATAATCGCTTGGAAATCGCCAAAACTCTTTCCGTCCTCTTTTGCCAAAGCCTCCGCCGTTAAAAAAATGGGCTGGAGTTGGGGGATCTTTTTTGTAAGCACTACATAATTATGTGAATGCTGTTCTTGTTTAGTAGTTTGTGCATTTAGAGAATTGGTAAATGTTAGTGCTAGAATAGTTAAACCTAAAATTAGCTTTTTCATAGTTATTGTTTTTGAAATGTTTGTATATCGTTTAATATAAAAAATAGCAATCCCCCTAAAATTGCAATATTCTTAAAAAGAGGGCCTAAAGTATGTATTTGTCCAACTTGCACGGTCAAGGTTATTGGAACTAAAACCGCCGCTAGTGCCATTGCAGCCCATTTTGTTTTATAACCAACTAAAAGTAAAAATCCTGCAATCATCATTATAACTCCAGAGATGATTATCAAATACTCGGGATTGCCAAAAAAATAGGCAATTCCTTTAAACCTAGCTTGGTCAATTCGGTTTATAGTCTTTTCGAGGTTTAGAATATGATTAAAACTCGCCACCAAAAATATACCGCTCAATAAAATACGGAACAGCTGAACCGATCTATAGGAAACTGAAATAGTTGTTTTCATAAGATTCAATAGTTATTGTGAATAAATTTGTCTGAAAATCAAATATTTCCAAACCTTTTATCAAGTATTATACTATTGAATATTTTGGAGGAGGATATAATTTTCCGGGATGTATACTTATAACCAATGGTCTTATATATACGAATTTCGTAAAATTCAGGTCTCGGGTTTCAGGAATTTCAATTTCTTCTGTAAACTGATAATTATTTGAACAGATCCTGGCCAGTTTCAAGATTTGAATTGGAGAGGAGGTTTCTATATTGTCGACCGTTTTCTTCAAACTATTATTTTTCTTTTCACAGAAAGGATTAAGCAGAACTACCTCATCGGATTTCAGTATTAAACCGATTATATCAGAATCTACCGTGATCAGCTTTCCTGAAAAAACCATCACCAGAACTATCGCTATATATTGTTTTCCGAGCATAAAAGTTTTCAAATATATATGATTTTACCTTTACTCCATGTAACCATTGTTACATAAAGATTATTCATTGAGCTTGTGTAACAATGGTTACCGAATGTCTATTCAAATAGCCTTATATTTAAAGGTAATAATCAAAAAGAAAGAAAATTATGGAATATTATTTTGCTAAAACACTAACTGGAGAATTTGAAGAAGTTATTAAAAAAGTTACAAATGAATTGGAAAAGGAAGGCTTCGGGGTATTAACGGAAATAGATATTTCAGCAACCTTGAAGAAGAAATTAGATGTCGATTTTAAGAAATATCGAATTTTGGGCGCTTGCAACGCTCCTTATGCTTATAAAGCTTTAAAAGCGGAAGATAAGATAGGTACCATGTTGCCTTGCAATGTGATTGTCCAAGAATTGGAAAATGGAAAAATCGAAGTCGCAGCAGTAAATCCAATGGCATCCATGCAAGCGGTAAAAAATAAAGATTTAGACAACATCGCCAAGGAGATTGGAGATAAGTTAAAACAAGTGATGGACAAAATTTAATTAGATGATAATTGGCATTTCTATATACTTCTAATCTTTTTAGAAGTATATAGAAATGTAAAAGAGGAATGCGTAATACTATTACTTATTTTTCTTCAATATAGAAATAGATTTTCTTTAAAAATTATAGTTCAAAATTAAATCCACATGAAATAAATCTGTTTTATTCAAATAGAAATTAGGATTATCTGGAAAATCCCCACTTGCAATCTTACTTACTAATAATAATTCTGGTTTGAAATTCTTCCATTTTTTGATATCTAAAAACAAATCTAGATTTATGTGTGTGTAATCTGGAACAGCATATTTATTAAGAACAGGATCTAAAACTGAAGGTTTCCATTGATGCCCCGCACTAAAGATTGTTTTTAAATTAAATTTTTCTTTTCCAAATACTAATGTATTAGTATAGTAAAGTACCAGTGCATGATTATCTCCAGTCCCCTCACTTCGCTCTCTTTTTTGAAAACTGAAAAGAAATTCCCTACCCCATTCCCTTGGAAAAACAAACTGACCTTTTTTGGTGATGCGGTTATATGATAATGAAAGAGAAGAGTTGCTCCAATCGTAGGCTGCTTTAATACCAAAATTATCAGAAGAGTTGCTCTGAAAATAACTGAGGGAGTCAATTGCATTTCCACCATTATTTATTCTGTTTTGATGTAACCATTCCGCTTCAATATTGAAACTCTTTGAAACTTGATATTTAGGTTTTAAATACAGGGTATTAGAGACATTATCTGTATAATAATTCCATACTTCTACGGAAGTGTTTTCGGAAAGTTTTAAGTCGGCATTTAGGATAGCTAAATAATCTGATTGAGTATTCCCTCCATACAAACTTTCCGTCCCTTCGTTATTCCTTCCCGTTCCATAAGTACCAATACTCTCCCCGATAGAATAAAATTCCCCTGTGGATCTTGGCGCAATTTGATTAAAAACCCCTGCTTGTATCTTGTTGTTCTTAGGGCTGTTGTAAGCATACAAGAGACCTTGAGCCAAGGTTGGGATCATACGACCGTCTTGTGGATTTACTAAAGGTGATTTAATTTTCATTCGCCCTAAAGTAAATTCATGATGCGCAGTCTTGTAATTGGCATATAGTTCCCCTAAAATGAAAATATATTTATTATCTAAATGAATTCGATCAAACAAACCTTCCTCGTACCGGCTCAATTTCCCAGTTGCTTTATCGGGAATCCTAAGATCTTGTATATTTAAATTATTGGAATTATATACTGCTCCTCCAAAAGTTAATTTTTCTTTGAGTGTAAGTTCATATTTAATATGGCCTCCTGTGGCCAATGCGGTAAAGTCCATAAGATCACCTTTATTAAAAGTATTCATATAATAGCTTCTCCATTGTCCGGATAGTTTTCCCTTTGCAGTAGATTTTTCTGATTCTTGAGCGAGACTGAGAAATGGAAATAGTAAGAGTAAATAGCGTAAGCTTTTAAAATTCATCATTTAGTTTTAGTGATTTGGTATTGATCCTCATAATACTTAATAATAGGAGGAAAAGGGCCATACTTATGCTGGGTAGCAGAAAATGAATCCTCCCAGGGGCCATATGGTGTTGAAACCGGTTTTAATTTTTTATCGGGATAATCACTTTGGGTATTATTTTTTACCGGTCTATCAAAACTGTTTATATATCCTGCTAAATGATACGCTTCTTCATCGGTTAATTTGGGGTTATCCCAAGTGGCCTCGCCAAATGGCATATTTCCTTTTATAAATTCAGCAGAGGTGATTACCCGGTGCATTCCTGCACCAGTATTATAACTATCTTGACCCCAAAGTGGAGGGTATTGATAGCCTTTAGTAGAATCAGCTAATTTCACTCCCTGCCCATTTTCTCCATGACATACTGCACATTCTTTGGAAAATAAGGAGCTTCCCTTTTCAAGATCTACCGCCACTTCTGGAAGGTTTATTGTAGCATAACCCTTAAATTCCTTTTCCCGTTCTGGAGGTAGCCCCTCGCCTAACCATTCCATATAAGCTACTATGGCATTCATTTCTTTAGAATCTACTGGGAGCTTTTTTCCGTCCATACTCCTTTCCATACAACCATTAATTCTTCCCTCTATGGTACTTTTACTATTGGAGCGACCGCTAAATTGAGGAAATCTTTCTGTCACTCCTACCCAGGATGCAGAACCTGCTTGGGTTCCCGCTTTTAAATGACAATTCATACACGCCAAATTATTACCTGCAAAATGCATAGAAGGATCTTTAGCTTGAGGCCCCATATACTTTGGAGTTTCTGCAATAAGTTGGTACCCATACTTCACCTGAGGATCCATAAACCCAAAATCAAGCTCTGCTTCAATATCTTTAGGCTGCCAATCTTCAGCACTTATATTTTTTTCAATAAAGAGGTAGGGGTTTGTATTATATAAATAAAGACCAGAGAAAGTAATAATAGTTAATGCTAAAAGAGAGCTAAATATATAGACGATAGATTTTACTAGTGATTGATAATTATCCATTTATAAAAAAATTATTTCAAAATTTCTTTTAATATTTAGAACAAATGATAATGATGATTTATTAATATTTAGAGATAAACCAACAAATCTAAAAATTCAAATCTTTAAAATATGTAACAAATGTTACAGATAAACGTGTGTAAAAATATTAGTATGTAGAATGGTAAAGTTTATTCTAAGTATGTTTAGTAATCAATATATAAATTCATAAAAGTGACATAGAAAAAACTTCTAACTTATGGTTGCATTCAATTTTTAGGAGCCTTTTACCTTTATCAGGTTAAAAGCCTTTCATTAAATTGAAAGAGACAGGAATAATATAAATAAAAAAATATTAGAAATCACAACTACTAATTTGGGGCAACTACTTAAGCAAATTGTAAAATTATATGATAAGGTAAAATCTGTTTGGATTTCTAGCTGGGCTGAACGCTGGGTTAGTAACATTCTTGTACTAAGCTTTATTCTAGGAATTTTTTATTATGCAAGTATACAAGTCGGTTGGTTATTGCCTGCTAATGATTTTTTCACTCACCCCTTTTTTGCTGTTGAAATATCATTTACATTATTGTTGATATTTGAGTTGTTCAGTTTAATATTCTCATTACCTCGTTCTGTAGCCAGATCAAACAGTAAACAATATGAGGTCCTTTCTCTAATTTTTTTAAGGTCTGGATTTAAAGAATTTAGCCACATAGACAATCTTTCAGACTGGTCAATTAACTCAGAACCTGTAATACATATGTTTGCCTATGGAGCAGGAGGTTTAGTTATTTATGCCCTTACAAATATTACATATTCGTTCCAAAAACACACAAAAATAACCGTTAACAAGGCTGAGCAACTTTCATTTATTGCTGTAAAAAAATTATTAGCGCTAATTCTTCTGTTAAGTTTCTTTATTATTGGCATATCAGATACAGTTCATTTTATAAAAACAGGTACTTATAGTCAATCATTTGAATCATTTTACACCATACTTATTTTTTGTGATATTTTAATAGTACTAATTGCACTAAGATATTCTACCGCTTATAATGTTATTTTTAGATACTCGGCATTCGTTCTGGCTACTATTTTTATACGCATCTCCTTTAGCTTGGATGTATTAGAAAGCATTGCTGTTGGTGTTTCGGGAGCTGTTTTTGTATTATTGCTAACATTAGGTTATAACTATTTTTCAAAAGAATCTCTAGACTATAAAAATAACAATCTATAAAAAAAAAGTCTTGGAGCTTCCAACCTAATTTAATTTCCAGTCAAACTTTTACTGAATTTAGTTAACACAATATTTATAATAGTTCTGCCTTAATATTTGTTTCTGACACCTGATGCGAAAATTTATAGCATAAAAATGTTGTTAATAAAATAATGCTGAAAATTTACACTGTTAATCAGCTAATTAATATAAAATCTCTTATCTAATTTCTTGATTCGTAGTGGTCTTTTATGTTTAAGGGAACAATGCTTATTCCCATATATGTTCTACAAAATTTATAACCGAATAAGGCTGTTAGAACTTAAGGAGCTTTATCTTGATAAAAAATACTTGGTCAAAACCACGGGCTTTAGCCTATATCTCGGCTCACTTAGTAAAATGGAATTCTATTGAGGAAACAAATTCCATATAATCCATTCTTCTTTTTATTTTTGAAACACTTAACTTATAATGGTTAAAAAAAGTTAAAATAATTTATAGCGTTATGGTTCTTGACTTAATTTGCAGTAAATCACATTTTTATGAAAAATTCTCTTATACTTTTCAGCTTATTACTGGGTTTAAATTCTTGCTCTCAAAATGAAATTGATTCTTCTATAGATAATATCTCAGAAACTAATTTTAAGACAACAGAAAATTTAAACAATGAAGATTTTCCAATAGGAACCAATTATTCCAATAGTGCAATTGCAATTCAAGGCGCATATAATCAGTTTATTCAAAAACTAAGAAAGAACGATGCTATTAGTATTGTAGCGCAAGTAGATCATTCGAAAAATGCTAACTCTGTAGGACTGGAATTAGATTATACTAGAATAGTGTTTTTTGGAAATCCAACTTTAGGCACTCCTTTAATGCAAGAGAATCAATTGGCAGGATTAGATCTTCCGCAGAAAGTTCTTTTTTACAGAACTGACAACAAAAGTGATATTTTGCTATATAATAGTGTGTCCTATTTAAGATCGAGGCATAATTTAGATGGAGTAGCAACCTTAGATAAACTTTCAAATGCACTAGAAAATTTAGTTTCTGATGTTTCCAAAAGTCCCGTAATGGAATCTGCTATTCAAAATGTGGAATTTATGGAGGGTATTATCACAAAGGAAAGCAATCAGGACTTTGAAACTTCTTATGCTACTCTTAAAAATGCTATTGTCAATAATCCTAATCTTTCAATAGTAGCAGAATTAGACCACCAAGCTAATGCTGAGAGGGTTGGATTGGACTTGAGGCCAACGAGACTTATAATCTTTGGAAATCCGAACCTTGGTACTCCTTTAATGCAGAATGAACGAACTATAGGCTTAGATCTTCCTCAAAAAATGTTGGTTTGGAAAGATGAGGAAGGAAAAGTGAAAGTGTCCTATAATGATATTTATTTTCTTGCTGAAAGACATGTAATTGAAGGAAATAAAGAAATTTTAGATAAAATTTCTACTGCTCTAGAAAATTTGAGTAATGCTGCTGCCGGAAAATAAAAAGTAACATTTTTTTACATTCGGGTCCAATAAAACTTTTGAAACGCGGGATTTCCTATACGGATTTCCCGTTTTAGTTTATATCTTGTTTTTACAACAAAACTCGATATAGGGACAAAAGCAATTTAGCAGACAACCTATTATCAATAAGTCTAAAACTTCATTGATCTCAAGCTTGTTTATCGAACAGCTAAAAGAGACCTAACAGCAATAGATACATCAAAAAATTCGCTACCTATGAGCATTAATGATAGGGGTTGATGAGGATGAAATTATGGATTTTATTAAACTTTTAGAAATACAGCCTATTCATATTCAATTTTTAAAATTAATGTCTTTTGATGGCAATCAATATGATATGTCTTGATTAGTTTCTTGTAAAGAGTTTTTAAATTATTTTGATGCTACTTTCGAAGAAACGGATGTTCAAAGAATAATTGATCGACATTCCCATAATTCAACAACCTATCAAGAAATGGCTATAAAGACACTTTCGCACCATAAGGATGAAAAAAAATAAATCCTTTTTGTAATATTTGTAATCACATACGTCTTACGGCAAATGGTCAGATCAAGAACTGCATATTCTCTTCAACCGAAACCAATCTATTAACCGCGCAACGAGCAAATAACCATATCCATCACTAATTGAAAAGGCAATCTACACAAAGCTTAAAAACTATTGAAAGTTTATATACTTTTGGAAAATGTATAGATCCATTTCAATTCTAAAAAATATAAGAGTGTTTGGTTTAGGTTTCAAATTAATCTTGCCCTTTTTTAAACCCATAGGTATTTTGACGAATAAAATCTGTGGGGAATTCTTCATCACCCGGAAACCCTAATTCAATGGTTCCACTATCTTCCGGAACATAATTGGTTTTAAATATATAATCCCAAAGACTTAAACTAATTCCAAAATTCACTCCATATTTACCATCTGGTAAATCATATGCATGATGGTACAAATGCATTACTGGATTATTGATAATATATTTTAGCGGTCCCCAAGTTATTTTGATATTAGAGTGGTTGATATGTCCGATAGTTATAGCAATAAAATGAACGATATATGCTTGTTCTGGCTCAAATCCGAATAATATCATTACCGCAAATGTTTTAAGCGGTTTATACAAGATGTTTTCCATCCAATGGTAACGTAAATGTGCTGCAAATCCCATTTCCTTTACACTGTGATGTACTTTATGATACTTCCAAAAGAATGGATATTTATGTAACAATGTATGCGTGAACCATTGTACAAAATCGAGAATAATAAAAAACACGAATAACTGCAATAACATTGGCCATGCCGAAGGATCAAACAAGGCTAATGATTTTTCTGAAATACCTAGATCCTCAAAACCAAGCTGTAGTAATTTATAAAATCCACTTATGGCGATAGAGAAGATAAAAAAGTTAAAAAACATATAGAAGCCATCTAACCAAAAATCCTTTCTGAAAATGGATTGTTCCTTTCGCCAGGGAAAGATCATTTCCAGGCTCCAAACAATAAGGGAAATAGCAATTAACCCCCAAAAATAATTTGTATACCAAGGTACTTCAAATAATATAGATTGCCATGTCCAATCTACCGTTCCGGTAAAAGCATTAATAAATGAATCTAAATATTTATTCATATTTTATTTTTCTATTATTGTTGTTATACTATCTTGGTCAAATGATAAGTCGTCAAACTGGCTCCATTCTGTCCAAGATCCATCATAATTTTTCACATTTTTATAACCTAATAATTGTGTGAGTACAAATATTGTGTGTGCTGAACGTACTCCACTATGGCAATAAGCAATAATTGTATCATTTTTTGAAGCTCCAAGTTCACTATAAATTTGAACTAAATCTTCTGTAGATTTCATTTTTTTATCACCATTATAATTAACAGATTTCGCCCAATCTATAGATTTACTATTTGGTATTCTCCCTCCTTTTGCCGCACCTTCTTTTTGCCTTTTTCCAGAATATTCATCGTCTGTTCGAGCATCTATTATTAAGGTATTATTATTTACTGCTTGTTTCATTTCTTCTTTTGAGCCATAATACTTCATCGAAGGTGTATTAGATAGTTTAAATACTGACTTGTTTATTACTACTGGTATTTCTGATGAAACATTACCATTTTGTGCTTTCCAAGCTGTTATTCCTCCGTGTAATAATCTCACATTTGTAAAATCATAATTTTGCAATATCCACCATAATCTTGTAGAATCAACTAAACCATTATCGTCATAAATGATTAAAATATCATTTGAATCAATTCCTAAACTACTAAACAGAGTCTCCATTTGTTTTTTTCCAGCCATCATGCCTCTATAAGGATAGGAGGCATCTTCAATATCTGTGCGCCAAATATTCATAGCACCTTCGATATGTTCATTTGCATAAATTTCAGATTTTCTGAAATCTAAAATTTTGATGTTCGGTTCATTAGCGATTTTCAGCAACTCATCAACTTCGATCAAATAGTTAATTTTACTATTATCATTATCACTAATATTTAGATTAACTTCTTCATTTGTAGTAACCTCTACTTTATTTTTTTTCTCTTCTTTACAAGATGAAAATGCGAGCAAACAACACAATAAACTAATTCTCCAGATCATACCATTCTATATTTGTTAAATTTTCACGTCTCCCTTTTTCCGTAACTGGATAATTAGTAACAAGATAATTCACGATTATTTGTTGGTTATCGCCTAAATCCCATAGGTTTTGAGTTTCCTGCATCCATTTAATAGTTTCATTCCACCGCTCTGCGCTCATTTTATTTTGTGTAACCAATTTGGCCGAATGGCAATTGGTACAATTATTCACAACCGCCATTAAACCTACCCCATCAACAAGCCCTGTACGAACATGGATCCCATTCTCTATTAGGTTCTCGTCAATCTCTTCTGGAATAACAACTAAGGCTTCTTGATTATTTCCAAAAGACGAAAAATTAGGGTCGTTCATATAATATATAGTAGCCCCACCTGCTATTATAAATATGCTGAAGGCTAAAATCATTAAATGATACACCTTCTTCGCGTATTTTTTAAATTCCTCTTCTTTAGTCATTTATGTTACTTTGATAGCAATTCTATGACAGGCATTGTTTAAATAACCTTTTGGATTCCAGCCGGGTAACAACATTGGTTGGGCTACACCTTGAGTGTCGGTTGCTTTTGCCCAAACCTCATAGTAGCCTTTTTTAGGAAAATCTATGGATGCTGAGAAATGTTGCCAAGCTAAACGATTTGCTGGTTTCTCTATAGGGCACTCTCTCCAGGTTGCTCCAAAATCTATGGAATATTCCATTTTTGAAACCTCTAATTCTCCCGCCCAAGCGTGACCTCTAATATTTAAGGAGGTTCCATCATTTAAAACCGCACCAGATTTAGGATATGTGATCAATGATTTTACAGGCATAGATTCTATAATGCACATGTCTTCATCTTTAACCTTTTCACCCGGTGCCACAGGTTCACAAGGCACACGGTAGGCTGTACCCGTCATCTTAGTACCATCGTGTATAATATTTCTAATACTTATACGATTAATCCATTTCCCCGAAACAGATGCAGGCCAACCACCTGCTACTAATCGTAATGGGTATCCGTGTGCAAGAGGGATTTCCTTTCCATTCATTTTGAATGCCAATAAAGTTTCGTCTTGAAGTGACTTCACCATAGGCGCCCCTCTGGAAATCGGTTCTTTTTTGGGATCTCCGCTTAAGTGCTGATCTGCTGAGTGGTATCCAATATAAACTGCATTATTTTTTATTCCTGCATCTTCTAAAACGTCACGTAAGCGAACACCGGTCCAGGTAGCACAATGCACCGCACCAACTGTCCACTGGTTTCCTTTTGCTGGAGGATTAAATTCGCTTCTTCCATTCCCACCACATTCCAATGTTAACTGGTAGGTGTGATGCTCGAATTTTGATTTTAATTCTTCTAGAGTATAAGTTTTTTGTCGTACTACAGATTCTCCATCAATAGTAAGAGTCCATTTTTTTGCATCTATTGCTTCAGGAATTAACCCATTATTTCTAATGAACATAGCAGAATTTGGTGTGATCTTATCGTCCAGTAGATGGGCTTGCGCTTCAATATTCCATGGCTTATCGTTAAGCACGATCATTTCCTTGTTCTTATTGAACATTTTGAAGGGATCTGGATCTTGTAGCACTACTAGATTATAACCTTCTAATAAATTGGATCCATAAACGATTTCAGCACCAATGAGAGTGGCCAAAGAACTTAAGGTTGTTTTTTTTACGAAATCTCTTCTCTTCAAAACAATAAAAATTATAATGTTCCTAATATAAAAATCACAATATACAATGTGCCATATTTATCTACTGTAACAAATGTTACATTTAAACTTCTCTGAGAATGTTAATTTTAGAATTTAAAAATCCAACCTAATGAGGTATAACAAATTCTTTATTCCATTTTTAGGGATAGCTTCAGTTTTAAGTTTAAGCTGTAATTCAACGAAAAAATCAGCATCAATGGATAAGCCAATCCCACCAAAAGTACATTCCATTACTATCCTTCATACTAATGATATGCATGGATCTTATATGCCGTTTGAAACTAATTTAGGCAACGCTACAGCCCAAACTGGAGATTCTATAGACAATTACATGAAGTTTGAGCGTAAAGCAAAAATTGGTGGATTCGAATATCTGGCAAGTGCTATAAAGTCTGTAAGAAAAAACAAAGGTGATGACAGCGTAATATTATTAGATGGTGGAGATACTTTTAGTGATGACCAACTGGGCAATCTAACGAAAGGAGAAGCCATGATCAAGTTGATGAATGAAGTGAATTATGATCTCATGGCTTTAGGAAATCACGATTTTGACTATGGTCTTGATAGAACTAAGGAATTGCAGCAACTTGCTAACTTCCCTATGCGTGCAGCAAACATTACTGTAAATGAAACTGGGGAGTCGATATTCGGTGAGCCCTACATAATTTTAAATAAGGGAGATGTTAAAATTGCTATTCTTGCCTTAAGCTATAGAAATACACCTTTAACTGGAAATTCTAAAAACATTGAAGGTTTGGAATTTGGTATAGGTGTAGATGCAGTTAATAAGTATCTACCTATCCTTAAGGAAAAGGCAGATATTATTGTACTATTATCCCATGAAGGAATGGCGGTAGATAAGGTAATCGCAGAAGAAATAGAAGGAGTAGATCTTATAGTAGGCGCACACAGCCATGATGTTATTTCGCCTCCAATAAAAATAAACAATACTTATATTGTACAGGCACTTTCTGATGTTGCAATATTAGGAGAAACTGAAATACAAATTCGCGATAAAAAAATAGTAAATCTTAACTCAAATTATCATTACTTATGGCATGATAAGATGTCCCCAGATATGGAGATACAGAAAATGGTAAAAGATCTTAGAGCACCATATTTATCTAGTTTAGAAGAAAAAATCACCAAGACTAACACGATTATTGGTAGACAATATAAATCTGAAAGTCCGTTTGATAAATTTGTAACCAGCTTAATGATGGATGAGCTTAATGTAGAAGCTGCATTTTTACCGGGAGTTGGATATGGGATTTCATTAGAAGGGGATATCACTTCTGAAGATATCTACAAATTACTGCCACATCCAGCTAAAATTGTAACCCTAGAGATTACAGGAGAACAAATTAGAAAAACTCTAGAACAAACTGCGATTAATATTAAACCTACAGATAAAATGAATACCGTAGGTGGGCTAATCCAATCTTCTGGCATCCAGTATAACTTAAACTTTAATAATCCAGTAGGGCAAAGAATATCTGACATTAAAATAAAAGGTGAAAATTTAGATCTTGAAAAAAGATATAAAATTGCTACTCATACAGGAATGCTTAGAGGAATTCATAATTATGAAGAATTTGGAAAGGGTGTAGATATTCAAAAAACAGATATTATTCTTACTGAATTTGTATTACAACATCTTAGGGATTTAAATGAACTGGCTTTTCCAAAAAGAATGGGAGAGGTAATTCTTAATAAATAATTACTTTCTTGAATATTTAACTTTTACTAAATTTTAATTTTAAATACATAAACATGAAAAACATAATAAGTATAGTTTTAATATCCATTTTTAGTTTCCAAATGCAAGCCCAAGAGTGGCAAACTTCTAAAATAGAGGGTTATGGGAAAATTAAATATTTTGAAGATGCAGCGGAGCGACCAGACACTACCCTAAATTATAAATTGGTTTTTGATATTAAAGATGGAAAAGAAAAAGAAGGAGTAAATGTAGGTTTGTTGAAAATTGCTCGTGCCCTTAATATGTTAGAATCAGGAAAAATTTTATCTGAAAAAATTGATATCGTGGCAGTGGTCCATGGAGAAGCGACCGATTTGGTTCTTTCTAATGAAAAGTACCAAGAGAAATATAATAAGACAAACCCGAACATAGAACTATTGAAATTGTTAAATGATAATGGGGTGAAAATTTTTGTTTGTGGACAAGCTACAGCTGCCAGAAACATAGCGCAGGAAGATATGAATGAATCTATTCAGTTGGCGCTTTCAGCTATATCGGTTTTATCAAACTATCAGCTTAGAGGGTATGCTTTAATCCCTTAATATTCAGATTTTAGTGAGATAGCATAATAACTATAAAGAGGAGCTATTTGCTCCTCTTTATAGTTATATAATATTAAAATTTTAACGTAGTTACTCTACTTTATTAATTTGTAAATCGTTAAATAAATCACTCAATCCCCACTAATTAAACCAACCTGTAGCTTCTTATTTTGTTTGGTGTAAAATTTGGGTATTTCTTTACAAAGTCCTTCATTGCCTCCACAGCATTTTTATCGTGGTTCTTTCGGTTTTTACCATATTTACTTGCAACACCCTGAGTGGTAACAAAGCCTACTTTGTAGGTTTTTTCAAAATCAATGTGCACCCCTTTATAGTATATTTCCTGTATGCGATGTCCTTTAGGATTTTCAATGCGCAAATTTACTTGTAATCCAAAACAACGCTTTACATAGCCGCCCATTTGGCCGAAAGGATCACAGCAAAAGGTACGCTCCAGATTTTCCTCCAACATCTCCTTGATCTCTGCTCCCGTAAGCTCTACAGTGGAGACGGGAGGATTCATTGGGGCAATGTTATATAAGTCATTTTCGGTAATATTTCCTTTTGGAATTGGAGCGCCGTAACGCCATCCATTCGAAAAAGCAATATCTGTACTTGTACTGTGGGCAATTGCCCTAAGCAGTAACTCGTCTAATGTTGAATTAATAGTATTGTAACGATGTAAATTCTCAGTCGTACTGCCTATGGCAGCGGTCCTCATTTCCTCATATGGTTTTAAAATATCCTGAACCATAGAATTTACTTCAGTACTTTTTGGCAAGGAAGCATCAACTTTTACCAGTTCGTAATTATAAGCCTTAATCTTTTTGTCTTCCACCTCAAGGTTAAATCTGCCCACAAAGGCACCATGGCAACCACACTGAATTATACGTGCCCCATTTACCTCTATAGGTTTATAAATTCTGTTATGGGTATGAGCGCTCAGGCAAATATCAATACCTTCCACTTTTTTCAGGAGTTCAACATCCTGAGGAAATCCATTATGGGAAAGTAAGATTATCATATCTGCCCCTTTGACTTTTAGATCTTTAATATGTCTAGGTATTTCATCCAGTCCGGAAGTGAACTTAAGCCCTTTGCTCATTTTTTCGGGCATCACTTTGTCCACAATCATTGCACTAATACCAATTACACCAATTTTAAGTCCTGCCTTTTCAAAGATTGCAGTGGGTTGTAAAAAGTTTGACCCATCTTCAGAAAACACATTACAGCCCAAAACTGGAAAATCCAACAAGCTGTCGATTTCTTTTAATCGATCGGGGCCATATGCAAAGTCCCAATGACCTACAAGGGCATCCAGTTTTAAAGCATTTAAAATGGGTACGACAGCCTTACCGTTGGAATCTACCACTGGTTTGGTGCCATGCAGGGTATCTCCCCCATCAAAAAACAAAGTATTGGAATTTTCTTTTCGAAGTTCCTCCATATATCCGGCAATATGTGCATAACCACCAGCACTCTCCACCACTTCCCCTGTTTCATTATAAAATAGCTCGGGATGTGGAGCAAGGTATCCGTGCACATCGTTTATAAAACAAATATTTAATTTCATATTATAGATTTTTTAAGAACATTCTACGTGATCAATATTTTTAAATTATTAGGCAACTAAATATACTATGTTTTTATTCATTTTCTTGCTGCACTATTTCCACAGAGACACTATTTTTTTCTTGTCTTGCTTCAAATTCTTGCGTGCCATTATCCAGGAATTCAATAAAATTTTCGATATTCAGATCATAGCCTTTTGGCGTACTTAATAACGAGCCCTTAGTATCTACCAGTGTATAATAAGGCTGGGCATTGGCGTTTAGTTTCTGGATCATAAAATCCAAATTCTGTTTCCCAATTGTTTTTTTTATTTTTCCATCATAATCGGAGATATACCATTCAGATTCTGGTAATTCCGTTTTCTCATCTACATACAAAGCAACAACAACATAATCTTCTTTCAACCTTTTCAGCACCCTTGGATCACTCCAAACAGTAGCTTCCATTTCTCTACAATTCACACACCCGTGTCCTGTAAAGTCAATAAACAAAGGTTTGTTTTGTTTTTCAGCACATTCCAATGCCTGTTCATAATTAAAATATCCCTTGATATTATGCGGCAGCTCTAATAAATCTCCATATTTCGGAGATTCGCAATCTGAGAAATTATTATCGCTTAATCCCAGCGGTTCTGGTCCTGACGAAAGCATATTAAAACTCTGACTCCCCAACGGTGGCAAATAGCCGGCTAATGGCTTTAGAGAAGCTCCAAACAATCCGGGAATCAAATAGACCACGAAGCTAAAAACCAGTATGGCCGATATGACCCTGCCTACTGAAGCACTCTCCGTTTTCTTTTCATGAGGAAATTGAATTTTACCTAATAAGTAAAATCCTAGAAATGCAAAAATTACAATCCAAAGAGCTAAGTATATATCGCGATCTAGAAAATCCCAATGATACACCTGATCTACTATACTTAAAAATTTTAGAGCTAATGCCAGTTCTACAAAACCTAGCACCACTTTAACGGTATTAAGCCAGCTTCCACTTTTCGGCAAAGATTTTAACCACTGCGGAAAAATGGCTAATAATGTAAAGGGAAGTGCAAAAGCTAACGAGAAGCCCAACATTCCTACTAATGGTTTGATGGTTTCTCCATTAGCAGCTTGTAATAAAATTGTGCCTGCAATAGGACCGGTACAACTAAAACCAACCAATACCAAGGTAAAGGCCATAAAGAAAATTCCTAAAAGACCCCCTTTATTAGATTGAGCATCTATTTTATTTACAAAAGAGTTTGGCAGACGAATCTCAAATAAACCAAAAAAAGACAATGCAAATAATAGAAAGATTGCAAAGAAGAATAGATTAGGAAGCCAATGGGTACTAAGAAAATTAGCGAAGTCTGCTCCAAAAAACAGAGAGAAAACTGTCCCTATTAGCGTATAAATAAGAATAATCGAAAAGCCATATAATAGGGCATGACTAATTCCTTTCGCACGAGTACCACTAGACTTGGTGAAATAAGTAACCGTCATGGGAATCATGGGGAAAACACAAGGGGTTAGCAAAGCCGCCAGTCCCGCTCCAAAAGAGAGCAGAAAAAAGGTGAGGAGGAAAGCGCCGCCTTCCTCCTTCTCCTCAACTTTAAACTCATTTTTAAAAGATTTCAAATCCTTGGTAGCTTTACCGCCAGCGGCTTTATCTGTCTTTGCATTTTGGGCCACTTCCAATTTTTCATTCCCATTCCATGCCAACTCTGTTTCAAAAGGAATACACTGACCCGTTACATCTGAACAAATCTGATAAGTAGCTACAGCTTTAATTACCGGGTTGTTTTTAAGAAGCTTAACACTTTGTTGAAATTCAGCCGTACCTATGAAATAGGTGTATTCACCCTCCCATAAATCATCATACTTTTCTTTTGAACCTATTGGGATTAGATCCCCTAAAATTGCATAATCTGTATTTTCCTGAAAATCAATTTCTGTAAGCATTGGCCCCAGATCGGGATCAAAGTCACTGGAATATAAATACCAATCCCTAGGGATTTCAGCCTTAAAGCTAATTACCAACGTATCCCCTATTTTGGGGTTTTCTTTATCTACTGAAACCTCCCAGTTTGGTGGTTCCATTACCTGCCCAAATGTTGAAATTGAAGCGACAGTAGTTATAAAGAATAGGATAATAAATTTTATAGATCTCATAAAAGGGATTTTAAATAAATATTAAAACAAATTGTAAATAACAATCTGTTACTTATTTGAGATTATTTAAAAACCCTTTAAATTCTTCACTATCATAGTCCCCCATGCCTTTATGAGTCAAAGCCAAATTTCCTTCGGCATCTATTATATAGGTGGTAGGGATCGCCTGTGATGCATAAAGGCATGGTAGACTCCCTGCCAGTTTATACACTTCAAAATCATAGCCTTTACTTTTATTGTAATCAATCGCTTTTTGAAAATCATTATCCACTGAAAGCATAATAAAAGCAACATCCTCAGCTTTTGTATCATTGTACAAATTATTTATCCCAGGCATTTCTGCCACACACGGAGGGCACCAAGTTGCCCAAATATTAAAGAAGATCACTTTACCTCGAAGTTCTTCCATTTCCACAAGTTCCCCTTTAGAGTTAATAAGGCTCATATTAAAGTCGGCTTTAATTTTTTTAGAATTATCTGTGGTTGGCGCTTTGGCTTCTACATCTGGATCCATTAAACCTGTTTTTAATATCCCTCGTTGTACGAAGCCGAAAACTTCAGTATGCAAACCGGTTAAAAATAGTGTTAGAATGATAGTTCCTGTGATACCATATTCTATGAGATTTTTTTTTGCTTTTTTATTCATCTTAAAGTTATTTATAGCGAACCCATACGCGCGTTACATGTTATAAAAAACACAGTACGCTGGGATTTTAGCTGAATTATTAATTTTGGATTGGAAGCAGATTACACCCGCTTTCTTGAAAAGAATAGAAAGTTCAATTTAGAATTGAACTTAGTTAATAACTTAAGATAATTTAGGAGGAGGAATAAATTTGTAACTATATTCCTTAGTATCGGCAACAATGTGCCAGAAGTCAATTTTGAAACTTAATTGAATAATATTTTTTTCATCAAGTGGCTCTTCGAATTGAAATACCGAATTACAAAAGGAAAGAAAAGTAATTTGTATTCCATCATGAATCTGATTGAATTGTGCATCACCAGATTTCTTATGAGAATTAAAATCACACTTTTTCTTCACATAGCTTATTTCTGAGTCGCTAGCAATTTCACCAAGGATATTTGAATCCAAGGCAAATAACTTGCCCACCATAATTAGAACAAGAAATATTGATATGTATGATCTTATATTCATGAAATCCAAAATTAAAGAAATAAAATAGTTCTCACCGTAACATTTGTTACACGTCTTTTCAGACCTTCAATGTTTATAGGCAGTTTTGTTTTGTCTAACGAACTAATAAAAATCTCCTTAATTTTCTTATATATAACAAAATTGAAATTTTGTTCAAAAACCACCCCATTAGAGTTCATTTACAACTATACTATTTCTATGTTGGGACTCTTACTTTCCAATTCAGGAGTTTTTAGTAGCTTAGAAATTAAAACGGTGCAATTATGCATAACGTAGAAAATTTCCTTATGGTTGATTTATAATATTTTATATAGGTTAACTTTAGCCTTTTCTTTTATCTATAAAAGAAAATACATGTCCATTTTAAGAAAGACAACGCTGTCCATAGTATCAAGCATCTTTCAGCTTGCCATAACCTCTGGTACTTGGTTTAGGAACTAACTCATCTAAAAATAAGAGTATACAAAACTTTCAGGGCTACTATCACTACATGACATTAATGCGGCAATTTATGCCTCAATAGACCATATACAAAAGTGCCAAATAAAGCGGCAGCGATAACCACCAATATCGAAATGTAACCGGAACCGGCAAGTACATACATTGGCCCTGGACAAGCACCGGCAAGAGCCCATCCCAAACCAAAGATAATACCACCAATCAAATAACGCGGGATACTCATTTCCTTCGGGTTTAATTGCATTTCCTGCCCTCCCATGGCTTTTATATTTTTTCTTTTAATTATTTGTACGCCCAAAACACCGATTAGCAGAGCCGAACCGATTATACCGTACATATGAAAAGAACCAAATTCCAACATCTCGTAAATTCTAAACCAGGAAGCTGCTTCCGATTTGTACATGATAATTCCAAAAAAGAAACCGATAAAGACGTAAGTAATATATTTCATCATTTAAAATATTAATGGGTAAAGCAAATGGATCATTATGAGTCCACCAATAAAAAAGCCTATCACAGCAATTAGTGAAGGGAGTTGCAGGTTGCTCAATCCAGAAATCGCATGTCCTGAAGTACAACCACCAGCATATCGAGCACCAAATCCCACCATAAAACCTCCTGCGATTAGCACAAAAAGAACCAATGGGTTACCAAGATTTTCTAAGGCAAATATTTCCGTAGGCATATAAGCTTCCCCAGCACTATTTATTCCATATTCAGTGCTTAATTTATTGGCTACTTGCTCATTTATTTCCACCGTGTTACTAGATAGATAAGTTGATGCAAAAAAACCGCCCAAAATAGCACCTAGTACGACCATAAGGTTCCAACGCTCTTTTTTCCAATCAAATTTGAAGAAGTCAGCTGCTTTGCCAGCACCTCCAATACTGCACATGGTGCGCAGGTTAGATGACATTCCAAATTGTTTTCCTGTATAAAGCAGTACAAACATAATTACTGCAATGAGAGGGCCAGAGAAATACCAAGGCCAAGGTTCATAAATCCATTCCATTTTATATAATTTTATGCGAATATATTGAATAGTCAGTGTTATATCGGTAACCTTTGTTACAAACCAAATAAGAGCTCATCTAAGTTTAAATACATCAGTATCTTAAAATAAAAAAATAGCAATTTTTTCAGGTTAGACCTTCGCAAAAATCTTTTCAACAGGCATTCGCAGTTTAATTATTACAGCTGAAGACAACGTTATAAACCCGATTATAATAATTGCAGCCGAAACACCAAGCGAATCTGCTATTATTCCAGACATTATCGCACCAATAGCATAACCCGAATCACGCCAAAATCTAAAAGCTCCAATACTTTCCGCGCGTTGGACTGGATTTGTTGACGCTGCGATAACAGATAAGAATGTAGGATAAACTAATGCTGTGCCCATTCCTAATGTAAACGCAATGGTAACTAAGAAAATAAAATTATCTGAAAAGGGAAATAATAAAATAGCAATTCCCTGCAATAACATTCCCCAAAAAAGTAAAGCCTTTTTTGAATAAACATCAGCCATTCTACCGGTGAACAATTGACCTATTCCCCATACTGTTGGGTAAACTGCCGCAATTATACCAATTTCCTGAGCATCATAGTTTATATTTAATAGCATAACAGGCAACAATCCCCATATCATCCCATCGTTTAAATTATTAACCAATCCAGCCTGGGTAACCGAACTTAAAGTTTTATTTTTAAATGTAGTGTCCAGAAATATATTTTGTAATGAAGAAGTATCATTGACTTCTTTCTCTATTGTTACAAAACTTCGGGTATCTTTTATGAAAAGATAACTTATTATTAATCCCACCACAGAAATCCCAATACCAATGTAAAAAGGATAGGGTGTAATACCATAGACATTAGCTATGTATCCAGACAGAAATGCCACTACACCTACTGCGAGGTAACCTGAAAATTCATTTAGACCCATAGCCAGACCACGATTCTTTACTCCTACCAGATCAATTTTCATTACCACCGTACTGCTCCATGTTAAACCCTGGTTAATACCCAGTAAAACATTGGCAAAGATCACCCAGTTCCAACTGGACGCGTTCATTAAAATAAAAGGAATGGGAATGGCGAAAAGCCATCCAACAATCAACAATCTTTTTCTCCCAAACCTATTGGCAAACCTGCCGGCAAATAAATTAGTAACGGCCTTGGTAATTCCAAAGGCCGTTATGAATGAAAGAATTGCAATGTTGGATTCTATGCCAAAAATCTCCTTAGCATATTGGGGGAAAATACTCCTCTCCAACCCCACCATTCCGCCAACAAAAGCATTTATTAAAACCAGCAAAGAAAACTGTTTCCAGTTTTCCTTTAAACCTAGTTTTACATCCATTAGGACTTATACTTTTTTATATCCTCACTTAAATCATAAACGGGTACTTTATCTATTTCGCTTTCTAAAATACTACTTCCCGCAGCACTACGATAACCCCCTGCACAGTGCACTACCATGGGCTTATCTTTTGGAAGCTCATCTATCCTTTTTCGTAACTCATTTAGTGGAATATTATGGGCATTTTCAAAGATTTTACCCTCTAAAACTTCACTGGCATTACGAATGTCTATTATCGTATATTTCTCTTTGTCCTTGTCAAAACTTAGTAAATCAAACGCTTCTGAAGAATTGGAAATCTTTTCAGATAAGGTAAAAATTCCTTTCAATTGTTTTTCATAACCAATTTTAGCGACCCTTTCAAGAATTTCATCAAAATTATCGATCCCCTCAAGTACTAAGTTAAATTGTTCATTTGGTTCAATAATAGCCCCAAGCCAAGTTTCAAATTTATCATTCTCTCCTCGTGCCATGATATTAATGCTATTGGGCAGATGGTCTTTTTTAAAAAGCTGCTCATCCCTAGTATCTACTATAAGCAATTCATTATCAATATCATTCACATTTAATTTAAATGGTATACTATATTTGGCAGATTGAATATTATCTGCACCTTCACGGTTTAGATCCACATCAAAACCAAAATAAGATGGGATAAATGGTTGGTCCTTTAAGATTTCTGAAACAAATTCTTCTTCAGTTTGATCTTTAAATGCCCAGTTGCCTATACGTTCATTACCCAAGGTACTGCTATCGGCATCACTCATATTTTTTCCGCATAAAGAACCTGCACCGTGGGCTGGATAAACTTTAGCGTCGTTAGGAAGATCTTTAAATTTATTTTGAATAGAATTGTACATCATTTTGGCAAGCTCTTTCCTTTTTGACTTCATATTCCCTGCATTTTCCCTTAAATCTGGACGACCTACATCTCCAATAAATAACGTGTCCCCGGTAAATAAGACATGTTCATCATTTTCAAAAGCATGAAAAGTTAAGCTATCTGGGGAATGGCCTGGGGTAAATATAGGGTTGATGGTTACATTTCCTACTTTGACACTATCTCCTTCATCAAAACTTCGATGCGGATAATTCACCCCTACTTTTTCACTAATATAAATGGTTGCACCAGTTTCCTTGCTTATTTGAAGGTGACCACTCACAAAATCTGCATGCGGGTGAGTTTCAAAAACTGCTGTTATTTTAGCATTTTCCTCTTCGGCATATTTATAATATGGAACAGGGTTCCTACTGGGATCTACAAGTGCCATCTCTCCGTTACTTACCAAAGCGTAAGAAAAATGAGATAATGGAGCATCTTTAAACTGTTTTATCTTCATAATTATTAATTTTATATTTTCTTATTTTCTTTTGTAAAATTCATCAATGTTATTGATTCCTACAGTAACAATTGTTACTTACTTAATACATAAGGCATTAGTTTTTCCTTCCCAGCATTTGCAGCACACTACTTTCCCCCTGATGGTATTTCCCCTCCTGTTGTTCTATTTTTAGCTCTTGCAAATATTCTATATTGAGTCCTTTAAATTCACTCCTTATTTCTTCTTTGGAAAAAAGCATCTTCACATCTTTAGGCCCACCTGAACTATAATCCAGTTGATTTTTAGAGAAAGCTTCAAAAATCAAAATTCCACCGGGCTTTAAAAATTGTAATAAGCGCTTATGAATAGCAGGCCTTTCTTCTGCATTAAAATGAGCATAAATTAGTGCGATTGCTTCAAATTTCATGTTGCTCTCAAATTTTTTTGCCGTAGCAACTTGATAATCTATTTCTACCGCATTCTTACGAGCAAGCTTTAAAGCTTTGTTGTTTCCGGCTCTACTGCTATCAAACGCAGTAACCTGCCATCCCCTTTTTGCAGCAAATACAGCATTTCGACCCTCACCTTCGGCTGGATGCAGTATAGATGCAGGATCTAATGTTTCTAACTGGTTTTGAAAGAAAATATTTGGATTTTCACCATATGCGTAATCTTTATCACCATATCTTTCTTCCCAAAATTCCTTTGAGTTACCTTTCATCCTTATAGAATAAAATTAATAGCTCGGTTCAAATAGTTTTTCCTCCCATTGCAAAATACCACCTTCAAGATTATAAGTATTAAAGCCTTTGGAATCCATTAACTGGCAAGCCTGACCGCTCCGGTTCCCACTACGACAGTATATGTAATAATTTTTAGCCTTATTTAATTTCGCAATTTCCTGTTGAAAAAGGATAGGTTCAAGTAGATTGATCAATAACGCATTTGGTATTATACCCTCTTTCCATTCCTTAGGGGTTCGCACATCAAGGATAATTGCATCTTTATCCTTTTTGATTTTTTGTGCAAAATCTTTATTGTTTAAGTTTTCCATTTTCTTTAAAATTTAAATTATTTCTTAATTTTTGACAAAAAATTCCATGTAAAAAATAAATCCGGCCATAAGAAATATAAAGTAACCGAAACCTTTTTTTAGACGTTCGCCGTTGATGTAATTACTTAAGTAGGATCCTAGAAAAATACCTATAAAAGAAAGGCTTATAATTACTCCAAGAAAGGTCCAGTCAACCTCCATAGTCAATGCGTCTCCAAGAAAGAACCCTAACAAGGATTTAAAGGCTATAATAATTAGCGAAGTTCCAACCGCAGTCTTCATTTCAATATTAGCCAAAATTACCAGCGCCGGGATGATTAGAAATCCGCCTCCCGCTCCAATCATTCCAGTAATTGCACCAACGATGAGACCTTCAGCCAAAATGAGCGGATAATTATACTTAACCTGTTTCTCTGAATTGTTTTGATCATCTTTACTTTTTTTACGTAACATGGAAAAAGCAGCTGGTATCATTAGCACTGCAAATAACCCAAACATGGCCATTCTTCTAGTAAATTCAAAGTCCTGAATATAAAATAAGGTTTCCGGTAATGCCGGAACTACATAATGCCTCACCACAGTTACACCTATTATAGCTGGTATCCCGAAAATTATCGCAGTTTTCCAGTCCACATAACCTTTATAATGTTGTTGAATACCACCTACTAGGGCACTAGCTCCAACTATAAACAATGAGTAAGCCGTAGCTACCCTCTCACCCATGGAGAATAAATATGCCAGTACTGGCACGGCAAGAATAGATCCTCCTCCTCCTATTAAGCCAAGTGATATTCCAATTATGATCGCACTTATATAACCAAATATCTCAAGTAATTCCATCTATTAGTTTTTTAAATTCAAGACAAAATTAGATTTATGTAATGGGATCTACAGTAACAATTGTAACAGAGGAAATTTTGAATGGAGTTAATTCTAATTTTAAAAAATATTCTTGAAATTACCTAAGTAGATGGATTGAATGTTTGGGGCTCAGGATACAATTAAGTAAACTTTTAAAGGATCTATCTCAAAAGTTGTGAAATAATTAAAATGGTACATTGATATAACAAAGTCGAAAACTCTGAATTTAAGTCAGCAAGGCATTGTTTTCTAATTTTAAAAGCAATCCTCTTTGCGTGTTACCACTCCTTCTTTAACCAGTATGAATTTCTTCTAATTGTATCTTTGAAGGTTTGGTCTCTATAGTAGAATTTGAAATAATAGTATTTTTTAAAGCCCCATATCTACCATAACTCACCTTGCGCGTGGTTCCTGTGCTGTTTTTATAGCGTACGGGAAGTTAAGCGTAAATAAAAACAGCATAGGGCGCAACCTACTTTTGACGCAACAGTTACAGTAAAAAATGACGATTTTATTGGGGTTTTGAAGCCATTTACTGTAAAATTAGGATAATTTGCGTCAAGGCCGATTGTCATGACAATGCCTATTTTTTCTCCTCCAACCACTGCTTAAAATCATCTTCAACATTCGGGTTTTTGAAAATATACTCTTGATATTTTTCTTGGTTGGTTTCCATGAGGGTTTGATAAAGTTCAAACTTTTCGTTTTGCCTTGCATGCACATAATACCCAAAATCACCCAGGTGACTTAATGAAAAAATTCCCAGGGAACAAACTAGGATCCGGTGCAGCAAGGTGCGTAGGTTCAAGTCTTCTCGCCTGCACAAAGGGATAAGCCGACTTACAAAAGTCGGCTTTTTTTGTGGGTAACACAAGGGTAACACATTTTTGTTATTTTCAGGCTTTTGTTTTTTTTTGATATTAATTGTGATTGAAAAAAATTAAAGTGATTTAAATTCTTTTCTCTATCTAATAAAATCTTCTAGAAAGTAGTTTTGAACATAAAATATAGTTTCTATAATACCCAATATTCTATTATTAAAAAACTTTAGAGAGATTATTATTGGGAATTTACCTTTCTCTAGTAGAGTCCCATTATCAATTTTTATTACTTTTATTTTGCACTTTTCATATTAAGGCCTAATAATACAGTTATCTCATTAAATGAATAGCTTTAGTTCTTAAAATTTATAAGTAAAACCCAATAAATATTGATTTTCACTACTGGTGAAAGTAAGTTGCATATGTTCCTGTTGATATTCTGTAGTAAAAAGCAAATTACTACCCAAACCTATTGCTGTTCCTGCTAAAATATCGAGTATGTCATGTTTCTTAGAATCTATCCTACTGGCTGCTGTGTAACCCGCAAGAACATAAGCTGGTATACTATACTTAAAACCATATCTCCTGTGTATATAACCAGCACTATGAAAAACGGTAGAGGTATGGCCAGAAGGGAAAGCATTATCGTTACTCATATCAGGCCGCTGTTTATTTACACCGAATTTTAAACCGAACGTAACTGCCTCTGTAAGTAATAAGCCTTTAGTATATTGCCAAGCTCCTTCATTATCCCCTTTAATTAAAGTGGTTCCAAAGGTCGCTAAAGGCAAGGTAATTAAAATAACATCTCCAATCCTTTGAACTGCACCAACTTGTGGCTTGGTTTCGCTAGTACCTTGTGCAAATGTGACATGGGAAAATAGTAAGCAAAAGACCATGCAAACTGCCCATACAAGAGGTTTTAAATTTTTTAAATAATTAATCATTTAGTAGGGAATTTTGATTTAGCAATTATAGCTTGTAACGAGTAATAAAAAAAAGAACTCAATCGCCATGAATTTTAAAGAGCTTCTAAAGAAAATCTAAAGTGCTATTTATTATAGTATAATATCCATTTTGGATATTTTTTTTGACTATTGAAATTGTTTTTTATAAATGACAACTTGGCGTCTATGGCCTGTGTGCTACGAATAAGTAAAAAAACATTATCCTTTTTAGAGAGCATCTCAAGCCGATTTACCGTAGTTGAATCTTTCAAATCCCATAAATTATCTTTCCAGCTCTCATCATTCTCAAACTGGACTTCTCTATTTGTGGTGTTGTGACTTGACTTTAAAGTAATATGATTATCACTAGTATAGAATGGAATTGAAGTAAGCAAATAGTCATAAATAAAAATAGATTTATTCTCAGCTCCTGAGACATTATCTATAAAATTTACCATATCTCGCGTCGAATTGGTCAAGGAACTATTATGAGACATTACCGATGTAGAAATCAGTATTATAGCAATGCCAAACGTCCCTGCTAATATTACGGACTTAAAATTTTCGCTATTTTCAAAATAATGCAAAACCCCAAATATGATAACCATTCCAAAAGCTATGATTATAGAAACGGTGGTAATATGAATAAATTCGGGTTTTAAGAACCAGCAGAAGATCAAGCCTAGGAACAATATGCCCAATAGAAAAGCATAAACGGTATTGACAATACTTTTTGATTTTTGAGAAGCCGTTCTTAATTCGGCAGCGATTATTATTGCTGGCATCCAGAAAAGAGGAAGGATGTACATTATCAACTTTGTGCTAAAGGCAGAAAACAATAGGAACAATATGATACTTGAATAAAGTAATATTTTGGTTTCATTGCACTTTCGAGGGATTGATATTATATTCGCTTTAAATTTGGGAACAAGAGCGAGCCACCAAGGTAACAGCAATCCAAAAAGTATAGGAATGTAAAACCAAAAAGGTTTTGCCCGGTTGAATGAATTCGAGTTCATTCTAGATACCAGCTGTTTCTCAATAAAATATTGCCAGAGTTTAGGGTTTTCAACAATCACCAGAACATACCAGCTTGCACCGATAAGAATACACAATAAAAACCCGAGAAGATGGTGGAACGTTATGCGCATACCTTTTTTAAGAACTACTTTACTGGTAATTATGTAAACAAGAATAAAAAGTATAGCGACTGGTCCTTTTGTAATTAGTGCAAGTCCAACTAAAGTATAAAAGAAATATAGGAAGATCATTTTACGCTTAGAAGCATATACTTGCCAGCAATAGATAGCAGCAAGAATAAAGGTGGTTAAATAAGCATCTGTAGTAAGGTTTCGGCTAGAAATGAGGACTATGGGAAATGAGAAATAAACTAAACCTGCCATAAAGGCTATTGATTTATTTTTATATAATAAGTCTGCAATACGGTAAACAAGTAATAATTGAAAAATCACAGCTACTTGAAGAAAGAACCGTGCGCCAAACTCGTTTAATCCAAAAAAATAATAACCTAATGTCGTGATATAATAGGTAATAGGTGGCTTGTGAAAGTGGAATATACCTAATAATTCAGGATTGAGATAATCGCCATAAACTAACATCTCACGGCTTATTTCTGCGTATCGAGCTTCACTAGTTTCAGCCAAGCCATAGCTACCCAATCCTGCAATAAGTACAAGAAATGCGATTAATAGAAATAAGTAAAAATATTTATCGGTTGAAATTTTAAACGTCACAATTCTTCATTAAGAGCACAAAGTATTGACACAATCTTTTAAGAATCTTAATAGATTCTAAAGCAAATCTAAAGAAGCTCTTTTTTCAGCTTTAATAATCAACACATTTCGTATGTATAGAAATAACCCTAATAGATGCCCTAAAAGAAGTACGGGGTCTCTTCTAATAATTGCATAGATTATTATTAATAATGCCCCGATCAGGCTCAATATCCAAAAACCTAAGGGTAGGGTAGATTCTCTATGCTTTTCGCTATAAAACCATTGATATACGAATCTTAATGTAAAAACTATTTGTGCAGTGATCCCTAGTACTAGGAGCCAGGAAGGGATTTCTTCATTATTGAATAATAGTGCGCGATCATAAACTTCGTTATTGTATCCTACATAAAGAATGATGATTGGAAAAAAATATAAGAACCAGCGGATAATTTTAGGGAATTTAAGCCATTGGTTTTGCAAGTGCATATTTCTTATATAAATAAAATATGTTAGCATTTGCCCTAACATTATGGCAAAGTCATTACGTAGATATCCGTAGATAAATAAAAGAACCGATGCAATCAAGCTCAACTTCCAAAAAAGCACTGGTGTTAACACGCGCTTATTCTTTTCTGATATAATCCATTGTAACAAGGAGCGACCTGAAAACAAAAGTTGTGCAGTAAATCCTAAGCCATAAATCAACCAGCTGCTCATCCCTTATCTGACACTTTATAATTGATATATTTTTTTTTCATGTATAAATAGGCAAAACAATCTATTAATGGACCAAGTAGCCTATTCCATACACCAAAGCTTGGTTTACCGGCAATACGTTCGAAATGGCGTACAGGGACTTGTTTTATTTTTCCTTTCTGAAGCAAAATCATTGCGGGTAAAAACCTATGTAATCCATTAAACATAGGTATGCGTTTAGCGGACTTGGTTTTAATAATTTTAAGCGGGCAGCCGGTATCCTCCATACCATCGTGTGTAAAGCTACGACGTATTCCATTTGCTAGAAGTGAAGACACATTCTTAACAAAACTGTCTTTTCTGCTAGAACGAATTCCGGTTACTAAATCATATTCGTCGATATATTCCAATAATAAATCAAAATCCCTTGGGCTAGTTTGTAAGTCTGAATCTATGTAGCCAATTAACGAAGTAACAACATAGTCTATACCTGCTTTAATAGCAGCACTCAAACCATAATTTTTGTCGAAATTTATATAATGAAATGCAGAGTTTTCTTTACAAATTTGTCTTATTATGTCTAGGCTGGTATCCTTTGAGCCATCATTTACAAACAAAACTGATGTATGAATTTTTGCTTGATTCATGTAATCTTGCAGCTCTTTTTCAACTCGTTTTAAATTTTCGTCTTCATTATAAACAGGAACGAGTATGGTCAAGTTATGATTCATTTTTGTTTTAAAATATTGAGCATAATCTGCAATAGTAACCTTAAATTCTAAAGACTTTTTTAAGTTTTGCTATATCTACAACTATACTTGTAAACGCTAGTTAGAAAGAGTAATTATTTATTTCTTTGATCGAAAACTCACTTTAATTTATGAAAATATTAATAACAGGCATCGCTGGTTTTATCGGTTCCCATCTTGCAGAAAGACTCCATCATTATGGACATAATATAATAGGTCTGGATAATTTTTCAAGCTATTATGATGTACATCTAAAAAGAGAAAATGCAGATACGTTAAAGAATTTAGGAATTAAGATTATAGAACGTGACTTACGAGTAGAACATTTAGTAATGGCACTTCCAACTGATATAGATTATATTTTTCATTGTGCAGCACAACCCGGCATTGCTAGCTCATCAACTTTTGAAGAGTATCTTTCCAATAATGTAATTGCCACTCACAATCTTTCAGACTTTGCATCTCAATTTTTAAACTTAAAATTATTTATTAATATAGGCACTTCATCCATCTATGGTAGAGACGTATTCTGCGATGAAGAGCAAATGGCAAAACCTATCTCAAACTATGGTGTTACAAAACTGGCAGCGGAGCAGATTGTGATGTCGCAGTCACGATTAGGACATTTTCCCGCCTGTTCCCTAAGATTATATTCGGTATACGGATCACGTGAACGTCCTGATAAAATGTTTAGCCAACTAATATCTTGTGCGCTAAATGGAAATAAATTTCCACTATTTGAAGGCAGTCTAAAACACAAACGCAGCTTTACCCATATCAAGGATATTATAGACGGACTTGTAAGTGTAATAGGAAAAGAAAAGCTGTGTGAAAACCAAATAATTAATCTTGGAACAAACTTAGAATATACTACCCAACAAGGTATTGAAGCAGTAGAAAAATTACTCGACACCAAAATACTTATGTATGAGCAACCGGCTCGAAGCGGTGACCAGTTACGCACCAAAGCTGTTATTGATAAAGCAATACAAATACTAAACTACAATCCTTCCGTGAGTCTTGAGGAAGGCTTACATGAACAGATTCAAGGTTTTAAAAATAGATCATAAAAAACCGCACAAATTCTAAAATAGATCATGAGCGGTTTTTAATATAAATAATCAAATATGAAAACTTAACACTTAATCTTCATCATCCTCATTTTCCTCAGACTGCTTTTTAATTACTTTTCCATTTACGTCTATGGCCACTTCCATTTCGTTTTTACCTTTTTCTATTTCAAATTCATAAACCATCCCCTCAGCAGTTTCGGAAATTTCTGCTTCTTCTATTTTATACCCAGGAAAAGATGATTCTAAAGATAAAATAACATTCTTTGGAACTTCTTTTTTATCAATTTCATGTTCGGTCTCTTTCCAAGTACCATCTTCTAAAAAGTTGGCAGAATATTCCACTTTGTTTAATTTAAACTCGGCTTCCCACTCATTTTTATTTTCTTTTTCCCAATCTACTTTTTTCGCTGTTGGAAATTTTTTCGCGAATGCATCCTTAACCACTTGTGGAACTTTATCTTTAGACTCTGTTGTACATGCTATAGCAGTTGCAGACGCAAATACCAAACCTATTCCTATTAAAAACTTTTTCATATTATTTAATTTAAAATTATAACGTAAATCTAAAATTGAAATCTGAAGAAAGTTTTAAGAGAATCTAAAGGAAAAACTTGTGAAATTTCGGAGAAATACATCAAATTAATCAAAAGTATATAGCCTAATGATTTTGATTAGTTGTCTTACTATTTATCTCCATCTCTAATTTATTACTGAGATCATTGCAGGTAAAATATACCTCCTGACGCCCCAATAATTAATTCGCCTAAAATTCCAGGTAAAAAGTCTTAAATATAAATTTTGTTAAGATGATTCTTTTTAACAGAATAATAGAGTGCTTTCATTGGCGTATAAAGGATTTGGAGATTTGACAATAGAGATTTGCGCTTATCTGTTTGATTTCTCAACTTTAAGATAAACCTTCGCTGTACATCCCGAAGCGTTTTTGAGTGTATATGTACCGCTATCACTTGTTTTTGAATGGAATATATTATAATTATCGGTAACAATTTCTCCATTTGGCAACTCAATAGATAATTTCTTATTGTTGGGTTGACTACTCAGAATGAAGTTTGATCCTTCATAAATGGAAAGCTTGTTCTTACCGCATTGCCAATCTCCATTTATTCTATATTCGGGAATGATTGGTGCGTCACATATTGCTCCTTCGGAAGTTTCTAATTCAACAACTAGTTCTACAGCTTCTTTACCATCGGAACCCTCATAAGATTTAATATTAAGGCTGCTTTTACTTACCTCTACAAATAAGCTAATTGCATTTCCATACTCCCAATTGGGATGCTTAATAATTTCCTTAAGTATTTCAGATAAATCAGGAGAGTTTATAAGCTCATCGGCTGTCCAATTAAGTGGTGACCATTCTATACTGTTTTCTGTAAAATTTCTACTGGTGAGCTCGTTAGAATTGTTAACGTCGAACGCCAATGAATTACCAGTAGCTTCTCCATGAAATTTAATATGGCCTTTTCCATTACCGCTACTTTTAGCCACCATTCTTAAATAGGCATTAACGATTTTTCTATCGGCCGGAATTTTGACATCCACGAACCGCAGTCCAACCGTCTGATAGTTTTGATTATTGTAAGAATCAAAACCAAATTCCAGATCCAAACTATTGACATATAGCTGGCCGTCCGTTTCATTTTCTTCCACATCTTGAAGACCATCAACAATAGTAAAGATCCGTTCGTTGGGATTTTTATTTTCGATAGAATCTTCTTGAGACTCATTTGTGCTGATCGTGTAAGAATCTCTAACTTCATTTTCGACACTTCTAAACTCGAAGGTTATTTGATTACTTGAGGCAGATACAAACATAGCACCGTGCTTTTTGTCATAAATAATTTCAGTTTCTTTAACTGGCGACTCGATAATCGGTCTAAGTCCTTGTCCACCCGAACCGTTTAAAAAATAAGGAATCCCACTAATCTCAAAACGCTCGTAATGGTGATCATGTCCATAAACCACCGCACTTGCACCCCAATCTGCAAACGGCCATTGTAGGTTTTTATTTGAACCGTGATAACCTGAGGAATACACCGTATGATGTAGATAGACGATTTTCCATTTTTTATTTGAGCTAGCTAGTTTTTCCCGCAACCAAGTCGCTTGTTTACTATCTATTCCATTTCCGTCTGGCTCAGCTTTATTACTATTTAACGAAAAGAAATGAACATCGCCCCTGATAAAATCATAATAACGTTCATTGCCCGGTAGTTTAAAATAATCGAAATAAGGCAGTCCCTCTTCGGTTTGATAATCGTGATTACCAGGTGATGGAAAGAACTTGTTATTATCTGCTCCCGTTCCGTAGACTCCTTTATAAGGATAAATATATTCTGAATAATACTTGCCAATATTGGCATCTATGGTAGTAGCTTCTCCACTGCCATAATTATTATCGCCCACTGTTAAAATAAAATCGGGATCCCAGTTCTTGACCAATTGTGACACTTCAAACTCATTGGAATCATCCACACCGTAATCACCTATAATGGCAAACCTTTGAGCTACGCTGCTAAAAGAAATTAAAAAAGGCAATACGATTCTTAATATAAGTTTTAAATTCATCGCTTAGGATAGAGGATTGTTCTATTTAAGAGGATTATTTGAATTCTTTTTCCCTTTTATAATTTGCAAAACAACTGGTATTAATGAGAGTGCAACAATACCTAAGATAACGATTTCAAAATTATTTTTAACAAATGATAAGTTGCCAAAAAAGTAACCAGTAAAAGTTAACAGCATTACCCAAAAAGCGCCTCCTATAATATTAAAACGAATAAACTTCCCATAATGCATATTTCCGATGCCTGCGACAAATGGCGCAAATGTTCTAATGATAGGTACAAAACGAGCAATAATAATAGCTTTGGGACCGTGACGATTAAAAAAATCACTGGTTTTGTCTATATTGTTTTTACCTACTAATGGTTTTCCTGCAAATTTCCACCCTAGAATTTTTAATCCAACGGTTTCTCCCAAATAATAATTTAAACTATCGCCTGCTACCGCAGCTAAAAATAAGAGTATAAGAATTATCCATAAATTGAGTGATGCTGTTTCTCCTGAAGCATTAGTAACGCCAGCACAAAATGTACCGGCCGCAAATAATAATGAATCTCCTGGAAGAAAGGGTAATATTACAAGACCCGTTTCAATAAATATTATGGCGAAAAGTATTGCATAAACCCAATAACCATAATCTACGATCATCGTAAACAAATGGCTGTCCAAATGAAGAAAAAAATCAAGAATACTTTGCATAGAATAATCTTTTATAATTTTTATTTTGGTTAGCAAGACTATCAACAATCATTTAAGAAAGAATATCTAGCTTCAATTATAAACTGTTTGTTCAATTTAAAATTAGTTTTTGAGCCTAAAGAACTTATATCGTAATCTCTTGTTGTTTCTTTTTGTGCTGTCTATGCGATATATAAATCAAAATACCAATCAGCACAATTGAGACAATACTGGCAGGGAGCGTCCCTAAATCCATACCGCCTTTATCTAAAGGCTTGGTAAGTAAATCGCCAAAGGTTGCGCCAAAAGGTCTCGTAAAAACAAATGCAATCCAGAACAACACTACTTGATTAATTTTAGTGAAATAATGTAATAATAAAACTATCCCAATAATCCCAGCCGTAACCATAGCACCATATATATAACTCAGCCCGGCAACATCACTCAAATAATCTCCAAATGCAGTACCTAAACTATTTGAAAACAAAACAGCTGTCCAAAAAAACAGTTCTTTTTCCTTTTCAATAATAGGGTATACTTCTAAGTTTTTATATTGTGAATACCATACTGCAAGCGTGGCGATTAACCCAATAAGCAGAATAATACTTCCTACCGTATAACCCAGCCCAAGACTTCTATCCATAAAATCTGAAATCTCTGTACCCAAGGTTGTGGTAGCGATAATTACAAGCCAAAAATAAAGCGGCACGTATTTTTCTGAGTATAGCTGCACCATTAAAACAATTACGAAAAAACCAAGAGTGATAAGAATTCCTATCGAGTAGCCAAGCCCTAAAGTATGCGCAATAAAATCGCCCAAAGTTTCACCCAACGTAGTAGCGATAATCTTCATGATCCAGAAAAGAGCAGTGATTTCTGCAACTTTATTTAATGTGGCTTTTTCCATTTTGAAACTGATGTTTTTGAAATCACAAGTGATTTCTAATTCAAATAAAGAAACACTAAAATTGTTGTCTAGAAGACATTATTTTTAATGTTTAAAAGTATTGAGATATTCTAAAGCAAACTTTAAGTTAGTATGACATATTTGTAAGTAGGGAGAAAATAAAGACGATTCAACAAGTCTATGGTCGGTAGTTGGATCAATGATGAATTGGCTTGTATCTTTTGTTACAGTACCCTTATTTAATACAAGAAAAGTGGCCCATAATAGCCGTTATTCTGAATTCAAATCTTTTCAATTTGTTATAATCTATACTAGCTATACTATGAAGTAAGTAAATTTTAAGAAAATAATAAAACGTGATTTTTGGAAAGTCTTGTATGCGGTCGTGTGGTTCTATTTTTCTAGTAAAGATTCAGCATTCTTTAAATAACATCCATAGATTTAGAAATTGACTTTATTTTTTTTCATTAAAGTCAATTTCGAAAATGTGTTGTTTTTTATTATGCTCAAATCGGTAAGAAGGTACAAATCCATAATAATCGCAAATTTTCTTGACGATGGAAAGGCCTAAACCTGTTGAATCGGGCTTTTTACTTTCCTTATAGAATCGATCAAAAATATTTTCTGGATGATTTAATGCAGTGGTTCCATCATTAATAACTTGTAAAGAGCGCTCATATATTAACACACTAATTGGAAGATTGTTCAAGTTGTGCTTCAGGGCATTGGTTAAAAGATTATTTAAAAGAACTGAAGCGAGTGTTCTATCCATAACTATCTTCAATTCGTGATTGTCATCTAGATTAATTGAAGTTTGTGTTATTTCTTTAAAATTATTAATAGATTGCGTTAGCATCTCGTTCACAAAAATTGTCTCATTTTCGGTAAACTGGTGGTTATCTATTTTGGCTAATAATATCAATCGATTGTTAAGTTGTTTAAGACGTTGGATATCACTTTGTAGTGAATTCAATTGCTCAAATTGGCCTTCATTTATATTTTCACCATTAATTAGCGTATCTATTTTAACCTGCATAATTGCGAGTGGAGTTCGCATTTCGTGAGAAACATCTTCTGTAAACTGCTTGAGATTGCGATAGTCCACTTGCACTTGATTGGTTAAAACCAACATCTCCTTATTAAGTTCATCAAATTCAATAATATTGGATTCACTAAGGTGTAAAGTTTGGTCAGATTTTAAAGAGAAACTTTTAAGTTTTTCCAAATTGACAAAAAAGGGTTTCCACAATTTTTCGTTTCGGGATTTATTAAGATAGAATAAGAAAATAAAAGCAAAGAAAATTATTGTAGAAAAAGTCAAAACGATTGCAAATAAAATATCTTCAGACTCTATAACCATTGCTCTCACGGTTATTTTATACTCTTGCCCATTTATGTTTTTAGTCCCTGAAAGTTGTCTAAAAAGTTCTACTTCATCTTGGAGTGGGTCATAAATAAGTGTATCTACCAGAATATTCTTTTGTGCAATGTTTGTTTTTTCTGCCATCATTATTGGAGGTATCCCCACAATCTGCGGATTACTTTCCAACAAACGTTCTACACGATCTTTATTTGAGTAAAGTTCCTCTTCAATTTCGTTAAGTAATAATGATCGAGTATAAATAAAAAGAGCTATTCCAGAGAGTATCATTATTAAGATACTTGTAACTAGAAAGGTCTTGGATACCTTTCGAAGAAGTCTTGTTTTATTTTTGGTTGAATTATTAATCTGCAATGAATTTATAGCCGCTACCATAAGCCGTTTGAATATATTTCGCTCCCTCCTCTGTAAGTTTCTTTCTTAAATTGTTGATATGTACATATATAAAATCAAAATTATCAAGCAGATCGCTATCATCACCCCAAAGATGTTCTGCAATGATAGCTTTTGAAAGCACTCTGCCCTGATTGGTTATGAAGAATAAAAGTAGGTCATACTCCTTTCGCGTAAGTACAATAGGCTTATCATTGACATAAGTACTACGTGAAAAGGTGTCCATTCTTATCTCGTGAAAAGTTATTGAATCACTACCCCCAAACTGCCCTCGTCTTAAAACAGCTTTAATACGGGAATTGAGCTCTGCTAAATGGAAGGGCTTTGTAATGTAATCATCTGCCCCTAGATCCAATCCCTCCAGTTTATTATCTAATGAACTATTGGCAGAAATAATTATAACTCCACATTTTTTATGTTGCTTTTTTAGATTTCTAAGTAAATCAAGTCCGCTGCCGGTAAGCAAATTGATGTCCAAAATCACAAGGTCATATTCATATAACTCTAATTTTTCAGAGGCCTCCTGATAGTCTGAAGCTGTTTCACATAAATTAGCATCATGACTTAAATAGGTCGCAATAGATTGTTGCAAGTCTTTTTCATCTTCGGCTATCAGATATTTCATATTCACAAAGTTATTCAATAAAAGTAAAGTGGGATTCTAAAGGAATTTTAAATCTTAAAATAGGCTAAAATTCCTCTTTGGTATTTATAAATAATATTGGCTTTTTAAATTCAAAAATTATCAAAAAGGATCCTGCAACATAATAGGGTAACTAATTTCTTATTTTTCGCTAGTAGATATTAAAATCATCTGATAATATAACTAATGTCACTTTAAAATATTCCAAAAAACCAAGTAGTTGAATCTTTTTCTTATCATACAATGAAAATACCCCCAAATCTACCATAACTTACCTTGCGCGAGGTTCCTATGCTGTTTTTATAGCGTACGGGAAGTTAAGCGTAAAATAAAAACAGCATAGGGCGCAACCTACTTTTGACGCAACAGTTACAGTAAAAAATGATGATTTTATTGGGGTTCCGAAGCCATTTACTGTAAAATTAGGATAATTTGCGTCAAGGGCAATTGTCATGACAATCCTATTATTTCTCCTCTAACCACAGTTTAAAATCACCTTCAACCTCCGGGTTTTTCGAGAAATACTCTTGATATTTTTCATTGCTAGTTTCCATAAGGATTTGATAGAGTTCAAACTTTTCGTTCTGTCTTTCATGCAAAGAATACCCAAAATAACCCAAGAGACTTAATGATATAATACCCAGTGAACAAATTAGAATAAGCAGATAATTCGGAATTATTCGTGCGTGTTTTAACTTCTTTTCTATCTCCTTCAGAACTTCATCTTTCAACCTGTTCTCCTCTTCCTGTTTTTCCAAAAAGGCATTCAGGTTGTTATCCAAAGCCGCGGTGCTAATGGGAATGCTTAAAGTAGATAGTTGCTTTGAAAGCAGTTCAAGTTTTAAAATAGCAGTTTTAAAATCCGCCATCTCATCGGTCATCAGTTCCATAATTTCGTCTAGCTTCTTCATCTTTTTAATTCTTTAAAATCCTATTCCCGCATCTAAACTTCTTTTAATTACTTGTTTCACTAAGCCTTTGGCGATACTTGTTGCCATATTAGTACTGATTTGAACTGTCTTATCCATCAATTTTAAGCTGCTTGGCAGTTCGTTCATTCTTGTGTATGCTGAATTTTTAGTTATTTCTCCAATGAGTTTACCTCCAGTCATAGACCGGTAAACATCACTTCCTTTTAAGTTGATCCCATTATATTCAAATCGAAATCCTTGTAACTGATTGGACTTGTTGATGCTCGGGATCACTGTTATCTGTTGCGCTTTCATTTTATTGATATACTCATCCAATGATTTGGGTCTGGTTTGCAATACCCTGTCATGAATCTGTTTTATCGCCAGTCGCTGTGGGTTTAATTCCTGTAATTTTTCTTGTTGCACTTCTCGAACTCTCGTAAGGCCGAGCTCTTTTGCTACATTGTCTGCAGCTAGCTGACTTCTTTTCCCAATAAAGCTGTCATTGTAAGCTTTTCCATCAAAACCAATTCGGTTGGTATAAATATGTACATGGGTATGTTCTTTATCGCGATGTACAAATCCAATAGATTGGTTGTTTTGCAAATTCATCTCCTTTAAAAACCTTTTAGATATTTCTTCCAAGTCTTTTACGCTTAGATCTCTTCCATCTTCAATGGTGGGGCTAAGTATAAAACTGAGGGTGTTATTGATGCAACGCTCATTTTGAGACTGGATGATCTTAAATTCTTCAGTGATCTCTTCTGGCGTATCTCCAGCCAAAAATTCCTTTAGTACAACTTCCGCATCCTTTTCTTGGTTCCATCCATACCCAATAGAGGCTCCTGTTCTTGCTATGGAATGTCCCTTGCCAATCATTTCTTGAAATTTTTTAAATGGGATCTGATTTCTTCTGCTAAGTCCTCTACTTCTTTGGCAAGTTTTGGATTGCTCCTCTTAAACATATTGCTGATACGACTGAAGTTGTTTTTGTATTGAACCAAGAGTTGATAACATTCTAATTGCTCTGAGGTAATGCGTTCTACCATATTTATTTTGAATGCCGTAGAACGCAGGTATTCAGAAAGGGAAATTCCAGCCCTAGCCGCTCTTTTTTTGAGTAGCTTTTTCTCGTATATCGAGCAGCGTATCTGGATGTATTCTCGTTTCATCTTTTCTTTTAAAATCTTTGCAACCTCCGGGAGCAAA
>TARA_R100001369_G_scaffold4961_12_pt1 | contig 50889 bp, 45 predicted proteins | sample TARA_R100001369 | Tara Oceans TARA_R100001369 (sample SAMEA2621528) | marine metagenome | biome: marine biome (ENVO:00000447); feature: surface water layer (ENVO:00002042); material: "saline water (ENVO:00002010), including plankton (ENVO:xxxxxxxx)" | depth 5 m
AGTATCTCAGCGGCGGTGCCGGTTAAGAACACCTCATCGGCGGTATACAGCTCGTCGCGGGTAATCCGCCGCTCGCGCACCTCAATACCCAGCACTTTTTGCGCCAGCTGAATCACGCTGTCCCGGGTGATGCCTTGAAGGCATGAGGTCACTTCCGGGGTGTGCAGCACGCCGTCGCGGAGCAAGAAGACGTTAGCCGCCGAGGCTTCAGCCACATAGCCCTCCGGGTCGAGCATGATGGTTTCATCGAACCCGGCTTTGATCGCCGTGTTCAGTGCCAGTATCGAGTTGACGTAGTGGCCGTTGGTTTTCGCCCGGCAGAGGCTGATATTGACGTGGTGGCGCGCCCAGGAAGAGGTCAGCGCACGCAAGCCGTGAGTGGCGGACTGGGGCGAGATGTAGGGCCCCAAATCCCAGGCGGCCACCATGACGTGGGTGGTTAATCCTTGAGCACGCAATCCCATTCCTTCCGCGCCGAAAAATACCGTGGGCTTGAGATAGGCGCTGCTCAGGTTGTTTTTCGCCAGGCACTGGCGCTGGGCGTCGATCAGCTCCGCTTCACTAAACGGCAGCGGCATATCCAGCGAATGAGCACTTTCTGCCAAGCGGCGGGTATGTTCCGCAGCACGAAATAGATGCGTGCCGCTGGGACCAGCGTAGGCGCGCACGCCCTCAAAACAGCCCATGCCGTAGTGCAGCGTGTGGGTAAGGATGTGCACCTTGGCCTCACGCCACTCCAGCCACTTGCCGTCCTGCCAAATCCAGCCTTCGCGGTCATAAAGCGGTGTCATCGGGTTGTTTGCTCCCACTGTTGGCACCAGCCATCGATCAACGTCTGCTGGTGCGGTTGCAGGGCCTGATAGCCCCAGGCGGCAATTTCATCGTTTTGCGGGTCGGGCACGGCAATGGCGCTGCCTGCCAGGGTTTGGATCACCGCGTGGCCGCAGAGCGGCACATAGCCTTCTGAATAGCCGCCTTCGTGCACAAACACCAGCTTGCCTTCGCAGCATCGATCCGCAAGCGCTTTGAGCTGGGCGGTCATGGTGGCGAACGCTTGGCTATTGAGTAGCATCTTGCCTAGTGGATCCTTGGCGCAGGCGTCGTAACCGCAGGCCACTACGATGAGTTCGGGGTTAAAGGCTTCCAACGCGGGCAGCACCAGTTTTTCCATGGCGTAGGAGTAGGCACCCAGGCCGCAGCCCGGTGGCAGCGGCAGGTTGAGATTAGCGCCTAGGCCTGCACCTTCGCCCTGCTCGTCAAAGCTGCCGGTTTCCAGCGGATAGTTAGCCGCCTGATGGAGTGAAACGGTCAATACATCGGGATCGCCATAAAACGCCGTCTGCTGACCGTTGCCATGGTGAACATCCCAATCGAGTATCGCCACACGGTTAACCTGCCCCAAGGCGCGGGCGCGCATCACCGCCACGGGGATATTACCCAGCAGGCAGAACCCACGGCCCTGGTCGGCTTCGGCATGGTGCCCCGGCGGGCGGCATAGGGCGTAGGCGTGGCTCACCTCACCCTGCGCCACGGCTTCTACAGCGGCGATAGCTAACCCTACAGATTGGGTCGCCGCTGCCCAACTGCCCGGCATATAGGGTGCGCAGTCGCCACCATTGCCGCCCCTGGCTTTATCCCCTGTCTGCAGTTCATCCAGATAACGCGGGGTGTGAAAACGCAGCAGGTCAGTAAGCGAAGCGGCGGCTGGTTTCACCACTTGAAGCTCGTCAATCAGGCCGCTGACTTCAAGGATGTTTTTCAGGCGTCGTTTACTTTCCGGGCTTTCCGAGGCGGCCTGGGGCTGCAAAAACTCACCCGGCGCGGAAAATACCCCAATCGCGCCCAGATCGTGCCAAAAGCAGCGTTCGTGCCAATAAAAACCGGTTCTGCTCATGCCGTAAAACCCTGCATAAAAGCGGTCAGATTGGCGCTTAGATGTTCAGTGGGGTAACCGCCCTCCTGAATAATCACCATGGGTAGCGAGAGCGCCGCCAAACGTTTGCCTACCTCGACAAATGCCTCGGTTTCCACCGTAAGCCCCGCTAGCGGGTCATCTTTGTGAGCGTCTAACCCGAGCGCTACTACCACGGCATCCGGCTCATAGCGCTGCAGGTGATCAATTAGAATCGCCAAGGCGTCGAGATAAACATCACCGTCACCGCCTAACGGTAGCGGCAGATTAACATTAGCCCCCTCGCCTTCTCCGCTGCCGGTCTCATCAGCGCCGCCCCAAAAGAACGGGTAGAAGTCGCTGGGGTCAACGTGGAGTGAGCCTGTCCAGACATCGCCACGATCATAAAAAATATCCTGGGTGCCGTTGCCGTGGTGCAGATCCACATCGATGATCGCCACTTTGGCAAAGCGTTCACGCAGCACGGTCGCCGCCAGCGCTGAATTATTCAGCAGGCAAAAGCCCCCAGCGCGCTCCGGCCCGGCATGGTGACCCGGCGGGCGGCACAGCGCATAGGCCGTTGGAGTGCCATTCAGCACTTCTTCTGCTGCGGCTTCAGCGCTCGCCGCCGAGGCCAGCGCGCCTTGAAAGCTCGTCTCGCTTAGCGGGCAGGCCATATCGTGCAAATGCCAGCCCGCTTGCCCAATCGGGTGGCGCGGGTAGTGGTGGCCACCGCCGCAAGGGTGAATGTTTGGCGCAACCACTTCCGCCGCATTGGGCAGCGCCTGCCAGCGAGCGTAAATGGTGTCCAAAAAAGTGAGGTAACGCGGCGTATGTATCTGTTCCAGGCGCTTGCGCAGCTTAGGCGAATCGACCTCGGCAGGTGTGGACAGGGTCAGCCCTGCCGTTGCCAGCCCCTGGGTAAGCAGCTCAGCGCGCACCGGCCCTTCCGGCGAAGGCACGGGCTGGCCGCGCAGCAGAAAAGTCGGCGGCGCATGCATCGCCTGGTCAGGGTGATAGAAACACTTCATGGGTCGCAGTCCTTAGCTAAATTACAGCAGTGACGGAATCCAGGTAGAGAGCGCCGGAAACGCCGCCAGCAACACAATCACCACCACAAACGACACGTAAAACGGCAGCGAGGCCACGATTGCCCGTTCATAAGGCACCTCGGCTATTCGCGCGGCGGTCATCAGCGTCATCCCCACTGGCGGTGTCACATTGGAGATATTGAGCACCACGATCATCAGGATCGCGAAGTGGAGCGGGTCAAAGCCCAGCTGGATCATTGCTGGCACCAGCACCGGTGCAATGACCACCAGTGCGGGCAGCACATCCATCACCGTGCCAATCACCAAGAGTAGCAGACACACCAGCATCAGTTGCACAAAGGCCGCATCGCTCAAAGTGGTGATCATGCTGGCAGCATCCCTGGCTATCCCTGAGCGGGTGACGAACCAGCCCAATACCGCCGAGGTGGCTAACAGGAAAAAAACCACGCCAGAGAAGCGCACCGTGGTCACCAGCGCATCCCAGATTTTGCGCCAGGTGAGATTACGGTAGAAGACCACGCCAATCACGATGGCGTACACCGCCGCAAAGCCCGAGGCTTCGGTAATCGTGGTGAGACCCGAGAGAATCCCGCCAAGAATAATTAGCGGCACCACCATGGCAGGCAGCGCGACTAACAGTGCAATGATGGCCGCCTTAAAGGGTGTAGGAGCCTGTTTCGGGTAGTTGCGCTTCCAGGCCAGGAAGAAGCTGACGCCCAGCAGTGCCAGCGCCATCAACAGGCCAGGAATAATACCACCGGCAAACAGGTCAATCACCGAAATATCCCGCAGCAGTGTGGCGTACACCACCATCACCACGCTGCGGGGAATAATCGGCCCGATGATCGATGAACAGGCGGTAACCGCAGCGGCGTATTCGGCATCGTAGCCCTGCTTTTTCATCTCAGGAATCATGATTTTGCCGATGGCGACGGTATCGGTGACCGCCGCGCCGGTGAGTCCCGCAAAGAACACCGAGACTGAGATATTAACGTGGGAGAGTGACCCGCGCACCCGGCCGAACAGCGCATTGTTGAAGGCGATCAGCTTGTGGGTCAGCCCGCCCTGGTTCATCAGCTCAGCGGTGAAAATAAAGTAGGGCACGGCAATCAGCAGAAAGCCGGAGACGCCGGAGAACATGCGGTCGGCAATGATGCCGAGCATGCGCTCTCCCCCAATGGCAAAGCCACCCGCCAGCCCCGACATGGCCATCACTACCGCTACCGGCGCACCGATAAACAGCAGCACGACAAACGCAATAATTGCAGGGGTCATGAGCGGTGCTCCCCGTCAGTGGTGTCGATGAGTTCGCCAATCACGTCCTGCTCATCAATGAAGTGCTCCAGCAGAGCAAAACCATGCACCAGATGCAGCAGCATGAGGACGCCACTGAAAGGCACCACAATAGCGGTCACCTTGCTGGGAATGCGGATTTGATCGGAGACCATGTAGACCTGGGTGGCACTGGTGAAGTAATCCCAGCCGTACCACGTCAGCATCAGTGCAAACAGGCCAATCACCGCCAGGCAGAGCCCGGCAGCCACTTGCACCATCACTCTGGGCAAGCTGCGAACCAGCAGGGTCATGGCGACGTGCTCGCCATAGCGCAGCGAAATCGTCATGGAAAGAAAGCCGATCCAGGGCAGAAACAGCCGCGCCAGCGAGTAAGTCCAGCTAAGCGTGCTGCCGGTGATCAGCTTGTAGAGAAACGCAGTGAACGAGATGCCCAGCATCGCCAGAATACAGCCCACACACACCACGATGGCCACCTGATTGACGAGGTCGCTCACGCGGCGCAAAGGAGTTAAAACGCCCATGGTTTTTCCTCACGCGGGGGCCTCACATAGCCCCAGCGTATATCGTTCGCTAACCGTGATTGGCCTTGTTTTTTTGACCCAGCTTTATTGGCCCTGCATTTATTGACCATAAGTGCGGTAGTCGTCTTCTGCCAACTGCTGGCCGACGCGTTCAACTTCGTCAAGCAGCCCCTGGACGCGGGCTTCGTCCATGCCGAAGTCATCGACGATCCACTCCTGCCAAGCGGGACGAGCAATTTCCGCCATCCGCTCACGCTCGGCGTCGGGCATCAGGTAGCACTCTTCAAAGCGCTCACAGGACTCCACCCAGCTCGCAGTGGCCAAGGCACCAGACATACCGTGGCTCAGTTGAATCGCTTCCCGGGCGGAGCTGATCACCGCCTGCTGATGCTCTTCGGGCAGCGACTGGTACCAAGACTCGCTGACCACCCAGGGGGCGCTGTTATACACATGCCCGGTGAGCGTGGTGTAGTCAGTCACCGCATCGAAGTTGAAGGTGGTGTTGAGCACCGGCGCATTGAACTGACCATCGGCAAGTCCGGTTTCCAGCGCGGTGATTAGCTCGCCCCAGGGCAGCGGGGTGGCCGAAGCGCCTAGCGAGCGCATGATTGCCACGTGGGCAGGGTTCTCTTCGGTACGAATATTGAGGCCTTCTAAATCCTCGACGGTCTCAATCAAGCGCACGTTATTAGTGAAGGCGACGAAGCCACCGCCATCGTCGAAGGTACCCAGGTAACGCATGTCGGCGGCTTCGACGGTGCCGGACATAAAATCGGCGAACCATTCGCTATCAAAGAAACTCCACGCCTGACGCCAGTTGGTAAACAGGAAAGGCGCCGTGACGACTTGGTAGTCTTCGTAGAAGGATGACATCGCCCCTGCAGACATAATCGTCGACTGCAGCGTTCGCCCGCCCTGCACTTCCGAGCCGTTTTCCACCTCGGAGCCTAGCTGGCCGCCGCCGAAGATCGTGACCTCAATATCCCCGTCAGTTCGCGCCTCCACCAGGTTCTTGAAATGCACCAGTGCCGGATAGATTTCGTTATTGCTCATATCCTCTGGCAACTGCGTGGCGATCACCATTTCATAGGATTGCGCTTGGGCATTGGCGCTGGCAATAGCCAACGGGAGCGCCGCCAGGGCGGCGATAAGCAAGGATTGATTAGCTTTCATAACATGCCTCGTTTTGGTTATTGGCCGGTCTTCGTTATGAGTGGCGTTGCTACCCATCGGGTAGCGATGGTGTTGTTAATACGATTATTATTAAAAAGTCATGACTGTTCCGGTAGCGACTCCCACACTTCAATGGCGGCGGCTAAATCTTCCAGGGAAGCGCCTACCGATTTGAAGAGCGTGATGGCGTCCGGTGCGGAGCGCCCCGATTTAGTCCCTGCCAGCACCTCAGCAAGCTCCGCCTTAATCTGGTCGAACTGGAATTCGCCCTCTTCAATGGCTTGCAGGATGTCGCCCGCCTCGCCTTTGGCACCGGCGTAGGTGTCTACAAATACTTCTGAACGGCGCAGACACAGCGCATCGGTTTCGCGCATCTGTGGTCGAAACGCGCCGATCAGATCCAGGTGAGTGCCGGGCGTTAGCCACTCACCTTTAATCAGCGGCTGATTGGAGAGCGTTACGCAGCTAATGATGTCCGCCTCAGCGACAGCATCCGCCAACTCCTCCACCACATGGGTTTCGAAGCGTTCGGCGTACTCGTCGGCAATCGCAGCCGCTTTGTTGGGATTGCGGCCCCAGATCAGCACGCGTTTGATGGGGCGTACGCTGGCGTGAGCCTCGACCACCATGGGCGCTAACTTGCCCGTACCCACCACCAGTAGCGTTTCTGCGTTTTCATTGGCCAAGGCTTGAGCGGCCAGCGCGGAGGCCGCCGCCGTGCGACGCCGGGTTAGCTCGCTGCCATCGATACACGCCAGCGGCTGGCCGTGCTTGCCCTCGCTGAGCAAGTAAAGCCCAGAGATTGCCGGGATACCGTGGTCGGCGTTTTGCGGAAACACGTTGACCATTTTCACGCCGATGTAACCCGCCGCTTCCCAGGCGGGCATTAGCAGCATGGTGGCTTCACCATCTGGCCGGTGCATCGCATGGTGATGGCGGGGAGGAGACTCCACGCCATTCACGAACGTTGTGTGTAGCCGCTTGATCAAGCCATCCCACGTTAGGTGGCGAGTGACCTCTTGGGCAGAAACAACCCGCATATCAGGCCTCCGGCAGCGCGGCTACCACCATGATTTCCACTTTCCACTCGGGTTTTGCGAGCTGGGCTTCAAGCGCTGCACGCACGGGCGGGCGGCCAGGCACCACCCAGGCATCCCAAGCGGCGTTCATTTGGTCAAACTCCGCCATGCTGGTGACCCAGATTTGCGCTGAAATCAGATGCTCTTTTGAGGTGCCCGCTTGGGCTAGCAGTTGATCGATACGCGCAAGCACCTGCTCGGTTTGGCCGCGCATATCCGCTGTGGCATCAGGAGGAACCTGGCCCGCAAGGTAAACGGTGCCGTTGTGAATCGCCACTTGGCTCATACGTGCATTGCTGTCTTGATAGGTAACGCCCATGGTGTTGCTCCTTGAAAGCGGTGCTGCTGGTATAAATGGTCTTGATATAGGGGATTAGTCAAAGACTAAAGCGCTAGCAGGCAAATTACTTGCCCGAAGCTGAGGTAGATTTGCCCGCAAGTCATGCAGGCAAGAAAATTTTATCACTATCGGTTCGGCGAGGGGCTAATGGCCAGATGAGAGCCTAACGATCTGAAGAAGGGGAAAGCTCGAAATAACGTCGATAGGCGCGGGAAAAACTGCCTTGATCGCGAAAGCCAACCAGCATGGCGATATGCCCCAGGCTGAGCGTGCTATGGCGAACCAGTGTGCGGGCATGCTCTAAGCGCCTGCGCTGTACATAGGCCAGCGGCGTCACGCCGGTCAGCTCGCGAAAGCAGGAGTGAAAGTGGCCTGGGCTCAAGGCACACAAAGCAGCTAACTGCTCCACGCGGATCTCATCGGCAAGATGCTGATCCAACCAGGCATCCAAACGCGCAAGATCAAGGCGTTCGCTAATACAGTGTTGGCCCAACTGCCCAACCGCTGTGGAAGAGGTGTCATGCAGATACATGGTCAGCGCGCGTAACAGCAGAATCGCAATTTCGTTCTGTAGCGCGGGGCACTGTTCAAGCTGATTCGCCAGGGCGTGGGTAAGCTGGTTTAACGCGGGGGGTACGCTGAAAAAACGCGGTTTATCGAACAGGCGCTCAATCTCGCTGCCTTTCTCAAGAGAAGCTAACTGGGCAACGGGTATATCCAACACTAAGGTACGATTGCTGCCATCACCCTGGTACTCGTGGTGGCGCGACGAGGGAATCAGACACCCACGGCGAGCGGTAACCCGCTCCCCCTGACCTTCCATCGAAAGCTCCGTAACACCACAAGTGGCCAGAATAAGTTGATGGAAGTCGTGGGTATGGGCCACCTGCTCTTGGGCTAAATTGCGGCTATGCAGCTCAAAATGGGCCATAGTGGGGTACCGTCTGTACGTCGAAGGCTATTTCAGCACTATAAAACGGCTAAGCAACAAAAAGCGAGGGTACAGCCAACTGTGGGCTAACGCTCTTCCGGGTAAGTGCACGGTATTTACTAAGCGCACTGGCTGTCATCCGCCAGTCATGGACTCAAGATAGCTTGTTCGTAAGCTGCCACAAGAGTCAAAACAACATGCCACAGCGCCGACGCCCCTCTCTCAGCTCTCCTCTCAGTGACCAGGAAGTCACGGCCCTAACTCAATTAGCCAACGGCAATGCCCTACACCTACAGCGTGAAGCTGAACGCGAGGCGCAGCTAGCATCAGCTTTGACGCTGTTTCACTCAGCGGCGTCAACGACCGAGACGCCGTTGAGCGGTATGAAGATACTGATGATTTCGGATGCCTACTTCCCCCGCGTTAATGGAGTTTCCACCTCCATCGCCAGTTTTCGCGGCGCCCTTGAGCGTTTGGGTCACTCGGTCACGCTGATCTGCCCCGATTATCCCGTGGGCCAAGTTGACGAACCGGGCGTATTGCGCATTCGCTCGCACCAGGTACCCGGCGATCCGGAGGATCGCATGATGCGCTATCGGGACTTGATCGCCCTGACTCCGCAGCTTGCCGCTGAAGCCTTTGACCTTATTCATGTCCACACCCCCTTTACCGCCCACTATGCCGGTGTAGCGCTGGGTCGTCGGCTCGGGCTTCCGGTGGTTGCGACCTACCACACCCTGTTTGAGGAGTATGTTCACCACTATATCCGTTGGCTTCCACGACGCTGGCTGCGACTTGCCGCGCGTCGTCTTTCAGTGCACCAGTGTCAGCAGCTCGACGCTTTGGTCGCTCCTTCACGGGCCATGCAGGAAGCCCTTACCCGCTACGGAGTGACCACGCCCTCCACGGTCATTCCCACCGGTTTGTCGCTGGAGTCTTTCTGCCACTCTCAGGGAGCCCAGGATGATAGCGATTTTCGTGCTCATTACGATCTGCCCCAAGAAGCACGCTTGCTGCTCTATGTTGGCCGCGCCGCCTTTGAGAAGAACATCGATTTTCTGATCGATATGCTGCCCAAGGTATTAGCCGAACACCCCAACACCCGGCTGATCATTACCGGCGAAGGCCCGGCCCATGACTCGCTTGTCCGGCGCGCCCAGGAAGTTGGCGTGGCAGAATCGGTGCTGTTCCTCGGCTATCTCGACCGCAGCGGCCCGCTGCAAGCCGCCTACCGCGCCGCCGACGTTTTTGTGTTTGCGTCACGCACTGAAACCCAGGGGCTGGTACTGCTGGAAGCGATGGCACTAGGGACGCCGGTGGTCTCCACCGCCATGATGGGCACGCTGGATGTACTAAAAGAAGGAGAGGGCTGCCTAATCGCCGAGGATAACCACGGCAACTTCGCCATCAAGGTCAACCGCCTGCTAAGCGATAACGCCCTGCGCCAACAGCTCGCCGAACGCGCCCAAACCTACGCCGCTAGCTGGCATGAAGATGCCAAAAGTACCGAGCTGGTTGCTCTTTATCGAAAGCTTGCGGCTGAGCGTTTGGAGAAGACAGTGAAGTAAGTCTCAAAATCTCCGTTGACACTTTCTTTAATAATTCAGGTATTTAGGGGAAAACACACAAAACAATCTCATTAGTTAACCAGTACCTGTAAGTAACATTGGATATTAGTAAAGTTCGTCATGATATCGGCTCATTTTTTTGACGCTGAGATCACCTCTGTACAGTTTAATTTCCACAACCTGACCCCTTGATAAACTATTGTCTAATTCTCCGTTTAGAATTGCGTCTACAGCTGTACATAAAGGCAGTGAGACAAGTCAAAACCACATGTCAATCTAAGTCTTCCTTCCTATTTATTTTTTGAGCATAGCATTGTACTTTAAAATAAAACTTGCCTGAAAATTAAAAACACCTTACCACTTATCTTTCATTTTGATTATTTAAAATGAGGCTTAAGCAATGGAGTACCGCAAAGAGATTGATGGATTGAGAGCGGTCGCTGTTCTACCTGTAATCTTTTTCCATGCTGGCTTTTCACTGTTTTCCGGCGGTTACATAGGTGTTGATGTTTTTTTTGTAATCAGTGGCTATCTGATTACATTAATATTAATAAAAGACTTAGATAACAATTGCTTTTCAATATCTAAATTTTACGAGCGAAGGGCCAGAAGAATTCTTCCAGCTCTTTTGTTTGTTATGTTATGCTGCATTCCCTTTGCCTATGTATGGATGATACCGCAACAATTCAAAGACTTCTCGCAGGCATTTGTAGCCGTAAGTTTCTTTTCATCTAATATTTTGTTTTGGGCTAAAGAAGATTACTTTTCCCCTTCTGCTGAACTAAATCCTTTATTACACACTTGGAGTTTGGCAGTTGAAGAGCAATTCTACATTTTCTTCCCCATTCTTCTCTTTGCATTATGGCGCTTTGGTAAACATCCAGTATTTTTTGTAATTTTTGGCTTATCATGTATTAGCCTACTATTATCGGAATGGGGTTTGAGAAACTCGCCATCGGCTAATTTTTATTTATTACCTACTCGAGCTTGGGAGCTTGGAATTGGCGCCATGTGTGCATTTTATATGCATAAACGCACAATAAAGGCGAGTCAAACACTTTCCGCACTCGGTCTTGTGCTTATCTTTTATTCAGTTTTTATGTTTGATGAAGACATCCCTTTCCCTTCAGCTTACACATTGGTACCGGTTTTAGGAACAGCGATGATTATATTGTTTTGTTCTACCGGCACTCTTGTTTATAAGTTGCTTTCGTTAAAATATGTTGTAGGAATTGGCTTGGTGAGCTATAGCGCTTATCTTTGGCATCAACCTTTAATGGCTTTCGCTAGGATAAAAATATTTCCGCACCCTCATTGGACGACTATGCTAGCACTGTGCTTTATATCATTATTGCTAGCTTATTTCTCCTGGCGCTATGTAGAGCGTCCATTCAGAACAAAAGATGGCTCTTGGATTAACAGCAGAGTAAAAGTATTTTCTACGGCTATTGCCGTATCCTTGGCTGTTTTTTCTTTTGGATTATATGGACATTTAAATAATGGCATACCCGATAGAATTCGCTTAAGTGAAGAGCAAAGCTCATATCTTTCAACAGCAGCGGCAAGCCCGATGCGAAACATGTGCCACGCTAGCTCAGATCATATAATAGAACCCGAAGATGCTTGCCGGTATAACAATGAAAGTGCAGTCATAGCCGTTTTTGGTGACAGCCATGTGGTTGAATTTGCTTACGCTTTAGGTGAGCAGGTAAAAGGAACTGACATTGGCGTTGCGCATTTCTCGTTCAGTGGTTGTGCTGCATCGTATGGACAAGCAGACAGTTCGACTTGTTCAGAATGGGCAAACAATACTGTCAACTATATTATAGAGAGTGATGAGTTCACTCATGTGATCGTGTCTTATCGTATGGCGTCAAAAATTTGGGGAACCCCACGGGGGGTCTATCCTAATTTACCTCGAATTAGAAGTGAGAATAAATACAAACCTATTATTGACAGCTTAAGGAGCACGCTTTTAGATATTGCAGCTAGTGGAAAACAGGTAATCTATGTCGATCAAGCACCGGAGTTACCATGGAGTATTCAAGAGCTTATATACTCAGACAGAATAGTAAATGGAGATATTCACGGTCTTTCGAGAGATTGGTGGGATTCATTTAATACCTTTTTTGAAAATACATATGCTGTCCCGGAATCCATTGATCGTGTCCATGTTGACGAAATCCACTGTGACGATGAAGTTTGTTACGCAGGAAGAGAGGGCACTTCTTTTTACTTTGACGAAGACCATATGTCTGTTGAAGGGGCAAAAAGAGTAGCTGACCTTATTATAATGGAGACGGATCTCTTTGCTGGAAGATAACAAAATGAACGGATTGGCACCTTAAGGAGTTCACCTACCTTAACCCATGAAGATTCTGTCGCTTTGTTCAATGTGCTGCGCATTGGCTGAGTCACCTTCACCGGTATGACCTAAACAAACCATCGCTGTGGCCATGCGTTATGTGCACCTGTCTCCCAACCATTTCGCCGATGCGATTAGGTTCGCCCCAAAAAAATAGGGGTGGACAAAAAGTAGACAGATTCCGATATTCAGGAGGCAAAATTCAAATCGCAGACACAAAAAAAGGCACCTAAGTGCCTGATTTTAAAGATGGTGCCGGTAGCCAGACTCGAACTGGCACACCCGTAAAGGCGGCGGATTTTGAATCCGCTGCGTCTACCAATTCCGCCATACCGGCAATGGATGCGCATTATACGTAATAAACGAGGTAGGTCAATCACATTGACTGACTTTATGCAGCCAAAGCGCTATCCTATGCCGCCTGTTTGATCAACGCTAAGAGTTATACGCCATGCAGCGCGCGGATTTTCATTACGAACTACCCGACGAATTAATTGCTCGCTACCCTTCTGAACAGCGTAGCGACTGCCGTTTGCTGTGCGTGGATGGCCAGAGCGGCGCGTTGGAGCACCGCCGCTTTCCTGATTTGCTTGAGCTTCTTGAGCCCGGCGACCTGTTGGTGTTTAACGACACTCGCGTGATTCCTGCGCGCCTGCACGGCCATAAGGCCAGTGGCGGCAAAGTCGAGATGTTGCTGGAGCGCCCGCTGGATGCTCACCGTGGCTTGGCTCATATCCGCTCCAGTAAGTCGCCGAAGCCCGGCACCGAGCTGATTTTCGAAGGCGATGTTCACGCCATCGTAGAAGGTCGCCGCGATGCCCTGTTCGAGCTGCGCTTTTTGGGCGATACGCCGATGATTGCGCTGCTTGAAAAGCACGGCCATATGCCGCTGCCACCGTATATTACCCGCGAAGACGAACTCAGCGACCGTGAGCGTTACCAAACCGTGTATGCCCGGCGTGACGGCGCAGTCGCTGCGCCTACAGCAGGTTTGCATTTTGATCAGCCGCTGCTGGACGCCCTTGCTGATAAAGGCATTAACCGTGCTTTTGTGACGCTGCATGTGGGCGCGGGCACTTTTCAGCCGGTGCGTGTCGACAACATCCTTGAACACCATATGCACAGCGAGTGGATTGAGGTCACGGAAGCCACCTGCCAGCAAGTGCGCGAGACCCTGGCAGCAGGCAAGCGGGTGGTGGCAGTGGGCACCACCAGCGTGCGCTGCCTGGAGAGCGCCTGCATGAAAAGTAGCGACGGGCAGATCGCGCCTTATAGTGGCGATACCGACATTTTCATCTACCCCGGTTACCAGTGGCGCTGCGTGGATGCTTTAATTACCAATTTCCACCTACCGGAATCGACGCTGCTGATGCTGGTGTCCTCCTTCGTGGGCTATGACACCATCATGCACGCCTATCAACGGGCAGTGGCCGAGCGCTATGCGTTTTTTAGCTATGGCGATGCCATGCTGTTGACCCGCTAGGTATTGCTGCTGATTGTTGACCCGCTTGCCCTGCACCCGTCGCGCCAAACGAACGAGATTAACGAGTTACTTTATATGCGAAACGAATGCTTTATGCGCTTTGAGCGCTTGGCCGACGATGGCCGTGCGCGCCGTGGCCGCCTTCACTTCCCCCGTGGCACAGTGGAGACCCCGGCGTTTATGCCAGTAGGCACCTACGGCACGGTGAAAGGCATGACGCCCGATTCCGTCAAAGAGATCGGCGCCGAAATCATCCTCGGCAACACCTTTCACCTGTGGCTGCGCCCTGGCACCGAGGTGATTGAAGCCCACGGCGACCTGCACGATTTTGCCCAGTGGGACAAACCGATTCTGACCGACTCCGGCGGTTTTCAGGTATTTTCCCTGGGTGAGACGCGCAAGATCACCGAGCAGGGCGTGCACTTCCGCTCGCCGGTGGATGGCAGCAAAGTCTTTATGGGCCCGGAAGAATCCATGGCGGTTCAGCGTTCGCTGGGCTCCGATGTGGTGATGATCTTTGACGAGTGCACGCCCTACCCGGCCACGTTTGACGAAGCCGAGAAGTCAATGGAGCTGTCGCTGCGCTGGGCCAAACGCTCGCGGGATGCCCATGGCGACTCGCCTTCCGCGCTGTTCGGCATCATTCAGGGCGGCATGCACCCTGAGCTGCGCGAACGCTCGCTCAAAGGGCTGTTAGAGATCGGCTTTGATGGTCTGGCGATTGGCGGCCTCTCGGTGGGCGAGCCTAAAGAAGAGATGATCAAGGTGCTCGACTACCTGCCCACCTGGATGCCGGATGAGAAGCCCCGCTATTTAATGGGTGTCGGCAAACCCGAAGACCTGGTGGAAGGCGTGCGCCGGGGAGTGGATATGTTCGATTGCGTAATGCCCACCCGCAACGCGCGTAATGGCCACCTGTTCACTTCGGAAGGCACGGTCAAAATTCGTAACGCCAAGCACCGTTTTGACACTCGCCCGCTCGATGAAGAGTGCGATTGCCATACTTGCCAGAATTTCTCGCGGGGCTACTTGCACCACTTAGACCGCTGCAATGAAATGCTTGGCTCGATGCTCAACACCATCCACAACTTACGTTACTACCAGCGTGTGATGGCCGATTTGCGCGCGGCAATTGAAGCGGGTACATTGACGACCTTTGTGGAAGGCTTCTATGCACGGCGCGGCTTGCCAGTGCCTCCGCTAAGCCAGCCCTGACGAATTAATCGCCACGCGCCTTGGCGCGTGGTTTAAACTGTTTGGCTATGTTTTAAAAACTATGTTTTCAAAACCATGTTTGCAAAACCAGGCTTTTTAAAAACCAAGCATCTAAAAACCTAAGCTTTTCCAACCCAGGAGTTCTCTGCAATGCTGGATTTCTTCATCTCACCAGCCCATGCCCAAGAAGCCGCCGCTGGCGGTGGTATTGCGCAAATCGTCATGCTGGTCGGTTTCGTGCTGATTTTCTACTTCCTGTTGTGGCGCCCGCAAGCCAAGCGCGCTAAGCAGCACAAGCAGTTGGTCACCAACCTGGACAAAGGCGATGAGATCGTTATTGGCGGCGGTTTGGTAGGTCGTATCACTAAGGTGAGCGACGAATTCCTGACCATCGAGATCTCTGAAGGCACCGAAGTTAACGTGCAGAAGAACGCCGTTGCCGCCGTACTGCCTAAAGGCACCATCAAGTCCATCTAAACCTTGTAATACCCCTGCCGAGCCAGTGCCAGCCACCCCGGCAGGGGTGACATGGTATGAATGATGGTGAACTTTGCTGTGCACGGCGTGTCCGTGCACAGCATTCCGTTTGTAATTGAAGGCAGGGCTTGCATGCTCAACCGTTACCCCCTGTGGAAGTATCTACTGATACTGGTCGTCCTGGTGGTTGGCCTTATCTACTCGCTTCCCAATCTATTCCCCGAAGATCCCGCCATCCAAATTAGCAGCGCCCAAGGCGATTCGCTGGATGAGCGTCAGATAGACCGTGTTGAAACCGCGCTCAGCGAAAACGATATTGCGATCAAAGCGCTCGAAGAAGAGAACGGGCAGTGGCTTATTCGTTTACGCCACGATGACGATCAGCTCTCCGCACGCGACATCGCCGCTGACCTATTGGGCAATGACGCAACGGTAGCCCTCAACCTCGCCGAAGCAACACCCGAATGGCTTCAGGCGTTTTCCGCCTCACCCATGACTCTGGGTCTTGATCTGCGCGGGGGTGTGCACTTCCTCCTCGAAGTGGATATGGAGGCTGCGCTAACTCAGCGCCTGGAAGTCAACGGCAGCGCCATGCGTGAACTGCTACGCAACGAGCGGATTCGCTATCGTAATACCGATATCGAGGAGCGCTCGCTGTCGATCGATTTTGCCAGCACCGAAGACCGCGACACCGCCCGCAGTCTGATCAGCCGTGACTTTCCTGAGTTTGAATACAGCAGTGAAGGCGATGGTCGCGCTTCAACGCTGGTCATGACGCTTAGCGATCAGTCGGTAAACGAAATTCAGGATTACGCGATCAACCAGAACTTGACCACCCTACGCAACCGGGTCAACGAACTGGGCGTGGCCGAGCCTATGGTGCAGCGCCAAGGCCCCAACCAGATCGTGGTGGAGCTGCCGGGCATCCAGGACACCGTGGCAGCTAAGCGTATTGTCGGCGCAACGGCGAACCTGGAGTTCCGCCTGGAAGCGCGCAACGATACGCCGGATAACGAAACGGAAATCCTCACCTTCCGAAATGAGCCTTCGCGCTCTGCCGAGCTAATGCGCGACGTGATCATTACCGGCGATAGCGTCTCCAGTGCCAGCAACAGCTTTGATGAGAATGGTCGCCCGCAGGTCAATATTGATCTGGACGGCACCGGCGGCACGCTGATGAACCGCGCCACGCGCACCAACATTGGCCGCAACATGGCGGTGCTGTTCATCGAGCATAAGAGTGAAGACACCGTTGTGGTCGACCCGGAAACGGGCGAAGAGACCATTGAGAGGGAGCCTTACGTTGAGCGCGGCCTGATCAGTTTGGCCACTATTCAAAGCGCTCTGGGTAACAGCTTCCGGATCACCGGTTTGGATTCACCGACAGAAGCCGCTGAGCTGGCGCTGCTGCTGCGTTCGGGTTCCCTTGCGGCACCCATCTACTTCGTTCAAGAACGCACCATCGGCCCAAGCCTAGGCGCTGAAAACATTGAGCGGGGCCTGCTCTCGGTACAGATTGGCTTGCTGCTGGTCGTGCTGTTTATGCTGGTGCGCTACAAGGTGTTTGGCGTGTTTGCCAATATCGCCCTGGCGCTGAACTTAACGCTGCTGGTCGCGGTGATGTCGATGCTGGGCGCCACGCTGACGCTACCAGGTATTGCCGGTATCGTACTGACACTGGGCATGGCAGTAGATGCCAACGTGCTGATTTTCGAACGAATACGTGAAGAGCTGCGTAACGGCATGTCGGTTCAGCAAGCGATTCAAGCCGGTTATGAACGCGCCTTCACCTCCATCGTCGACGCTAACATCACCACACTGCTGGTGGCCGTTATCCTGTTCTCGATTGGCTCCGGCCCGGTGAAAGGGTTCGCCGTCACGCTCTCTATCGGCATTTTGACGTCGCTGTTCACCGCGCTGATGGTGACTCGCGCCATGGTCAACTTGGCCTATGGCAGCAAACCCGTCAAAAAGCTGTGGATTTAAAGAGCATGGATTTGAAAAACATGAATTTAAACCACGTGCTTAGCCCAGAACTGAAGAGGTGGTAATGAAACCCCTATCACACCTGCGAATCGACTTTATGGGGCGGCGCAACATCGCGTTTGCCGTCTCCGCTGTGTTACTGATCGTGTCGATTGGCGCCATCCTGCTCCAGCAGCTCAACCTAGGGCTGGACTTTACTGGCGGTACGCTGATTGAGGTACGCTACGGCGCTGCGCCCTCCCTGGACGCTATTCGTGTTCTGCTCGAAGAGAGCGGCTTTCAAGATGTCTCGGTGCAAACCTTTGGGGCATCAACCGAAGTATTGATTCGTCTCCAGCAGGCGTTTGACGCTGATGTAGGCGGCGAGGTAGTAAACCTGCTGCGCGCGAGCGGTGATAGCGTTGACCTTGTTCGCTCTGAGTTTGTTGGTTCCCAGGTAGGTGACCAACTGCGCGACCAGAGTGGCCTGGGTCTGCTGGTAGCGCTCGGCGTGGTCATGCTCTATGTAGCCTTCCGCTTTCAGTACAAGTTTGCGATTGGCGCACTGCTGGCACTGCTGCATGATGTGATTATCGTAGTAGGCGTGTTCGCTCTGTTTCAGCTCGATTTCGACCTTACCGTATTGGCGGCCATTCTGGCAGTTATCGGCTACTCGTTGAACGATACCATCGTGGTTTATGATCGCGTCCGCGAAGCCATCCGCACTTCGCGTATCGAAGACATGCCGCAGATCTTCAACGAAGCGATTAACGCCACGCTCTCGCGCACCCTGGCAACATCAGGCACCACCATCTTGGTGCTGCTCGCGCTGCTTCTGCTGGGCGGCGATATGATCGAGAACTTCGCCATTGCGCTGCTGGTCGGCATCGTTGTGGGCACGTTCTCATCTATCTACATTGCTGCGGCGCTGCTGCTACCGCTGAAGCTGTCAAGGGAAGATTTGATTCCCACCAAAAAAGAGCTCGACGAAGAAGAGGAAGAGCTGCCTTAACGGCATACCTCTTTACTCCTCTTATTTAGCTTACAAAAATGCCCCTGCTGGATTTCCCAGCAGGGGCATTTTTTCGTCTTTAAAGCTTTTATCTTTAAAAACTTAACATTGCTGCTTAGAAATGCGGCGTGAGCTGCTTGATCAGCGCCTTGTAGAGACGCGGCCCAGCGGCCATTAGCTGCCCTTCCACTTTCACTGTGGGCTGGCCGTCCGGCGTGCCCATTAAGGCGCCCGCCTCTTTCAGGAACAGCGTGCCTACCAGCATATCCTGCTCTTCCAGGCCGAGCACGAAGGCGCTATCCACTCGCCCAGTGGCCAACTCACACAAATCCAGCAGCCCACAGCCGGTGGCCAGCAGGTTTTCTACCTGTGGGGCAAGCTGCTGTGAAACAGTTAAATAGGCAGGTAAATTGCGCGGGCGCAGCCAAACTTCAGGCAGGCTCATGGCCATACGCGTGCCGCTAATGGCGGTAGGCTTGCTAACGCGCATACGCTTGTCGTTGTGCTGGGCGCCGCGGCCGCGGCTGGCGATATACTCATCGTCGGCGAACGGGCAGATAATCACTGCGTGTTCGGGACGACCTTTGATAAGACACACCACTGAGAGTGCAAAGCCCTTACCGGCAACGGCTAAATTTGAGTAGCCGTGCATCGGTTCAATTTTCCAGACGATATCCGCGCCTTCGCCTTCACCCGAGCGGTGAGGGGTAAAGCGGCCGGTAACACCGTGCTGGGGATAACCGCGCTCCAACTGCTGAACAATCGTCGCTTCGGCCTTGCGCGCCGTTTCGTCGAGCAGGCGGTCAAGGTTAAATTCATCGTGCGCGTTTTCAATACGTTCACGTACGCGTAGGAAGTGTTCAACAGCGCCGCGTGCAGCACGCAGCGTAAATTGGACCATCGGATTCATGATCGGGCCTTGTGACAGTGATGTTAAAGAACGTAATGCTAATCATAGAGCATAAGTAGGCGCAGGTGCCGCCTTTGGCGCGTAATTCTAGCAGACCGCTCTCGGGCATACCACCGACTCATGCTAGACTGCGCGCTTTACGCGATAATAATCACCCTCTTTATTCACCGAGCCTTATCATGCTTGAGCGCATTCGCATTGTTCTAATCGGCACTAGCCATCCTGGCAACATCGGCGGCGTCGCCCGCGCCATGCACAATATGGGCTTGGCAGATTTGGCCCTCGTCGCCCCCCGCTGTGAGGTGATTACCCAGGACAGCATTTCCCGCGCCTCCGGCGCTGATCACCTGCTTCACCAAGCCAAGGTTCACGCCACTCTGGAAGACGCAGTGGCTGACTGCACCCTGGCCGTTGGTGCCAGTGCACGCTCGCGCACCCTGCCCTGGCCGATGCTCTCCCCGCGGGAGTTAGCTGACCGGCTACCCGCCGAGTGCCAGGCTGCTGAGTCCCGTGTGGCGCTGGTATTCGGGCGCGAGGACAGCGGCCTTACCAATGCTGAATTACAGCGCTGCCACGCACATGTGCATATTCCTACCAATGCCGACTTTAGCTCACTAAATTTGGCCGCAGCGGTTCAGGTGCTTGCCTATGAGTGTCGCATGGCGTGGCTAAACCAAGCAGATGGCCAAGCGAATGCAACGTCAACTGCGCCGAATGATGACGATGACCTGGCCACCCACGCCGAACTAGAGCGCTACTTCGAGCACTTAGAACGCACGCTAATTGGCATTGATTTTCACGACCCTGATCAGCCACGACAGTTAATGGCGAGACTGCGCCGCTTGTACCTGCGCGCCCGCCCAGAGCGCATGGAAATGAATATTTTGCGTGGGATTCTGTCAGCTACCGAAAAGGCTGCGAACACCAAGCCACCCAAGCCGTAATTTATTAGGCAGGAAACGCTAAACTTGAAGTTGATGCTGCGTGCCCCAACTTCGCTATTCTGCTAACGTGATTTCTCTATTGATATTCCAAGAATCGGCGATATTCCAAGAATCCGTTCTAATAGTTCAATAGCTAGACGCCGCCTTTATAACGCCAAGGAACACCTCATGTTTCAACATCTACGTGAAGACATCAACAGCGTATTTGACCGCGACCCGGCCGCACGTAACTTTCTTGAGGTGCTGACCAACTACCCTGGCCTGCACGCCCTCCTGCTGCATCGCTGCGGCCACTGGCTGTGGACAAAAAACCTCAAGTGGCTAGCGCGTACACTATCGACGTTTTCACGCTGGCTCACCGGCATTGAAATTCATCCAGGCGCCACGATTGGTCGGCGGTTTTTTATTGATCACGGCATGGGTGTGGTGATTGGCGAAACAGCGCTGGTGGGCGATAACGTAACGCTTTATCAAGGTGTCACCCTAGGGGGCACCAGTTGGAACAAAGGCAAACGCCATCCCACCTTGGGGGATGGCGTGATTGTCGGCGCGGGCGCCAAAATACTGGGGCCCTTTACGGTCGGCGCTGGAGCGAAAATTGGCTCTAATGCCGTGGTCACCAAAGAAGTGCCGCCCGGTGCCACGGTGGTAGGCATTCCCGGCAAAATCGTTAAACGCGCCGACCCCGATGTGGAAGAAGCACTGGATGTCGATCCCGCCCGACGCGAAGCCATCTGCCAAAAATTTGGCTTTGATGCCTACGGCGTCAGCCAGGACATGCCTGACCCCGTAGCCCGTTCGATGCAGGCGATGCTCGACCATATGCACGCCGTGGATGAGCGCATTGAGCGTATGTGCTCTACCCTGCGTAAGCTAGATGACAACTACCGAGACGGCCAGCTACCGGCGCTGCGCGATGAAGATTTTGCCGACATTCTGGACGAGAACGATACCGGCTGCCCCGGCGTTGGCAAACGCTCTGCCACTGCGCCATCAGCCGAGCAAGAAACGCTGCCGCCGCGTAATGGTTGACCAAAGCACTCAGGTTTTCCCATAATGGCAGCACATTTGCCGTTAGTGCGCTGAGCTTTCAGCGTCGAGGGGCTTGCCATGCGCTTGACCACTAAAGGCCGTTACGCCGTTACCGCCATGCTCGATTTAGCCTTGCATGCCCATAACGGCCCGACCAGCCTAAGCGATATCTCCCAGCGTCAAGAGATATCGCTCTCCTATTTAGAGCAGCTTTTTGCTCGCCTGCGCCGTGCAGGTCTGGTCAACAGCGTGCGCGGCCCAGGCGGCGGCTACCTGCTTTCGCAGCCTGCGGACGCGATTAGCGTTTCAAAGGTGATTGACGCGGTAAATGAAAGCGTCGATGCCACCCGTTGCCAGGGACTCTCCGACTGCCAACAGGGCGATACTTGCCTGACGCATCATTTGTGGTGCGAGCTCTCCGTGCAGATACGCCATTTTCTTGACGATATGACCCTGGCACAACTGATGCTGCGTCCTGATGTCATACGTATTGCGTCGCGACAGAAACAGCGTGCCGAGGCAGGCATTCTCGCCTCTTCACCCTGACCCCACGACACGAACCCGACTCCCTTGACCGATCAACCGCTGGAACGTAACGATGACCACACCCACGCTGCCCATTTACCTGGATTACGCCGCCACCGCGCCGGCGGATGCCCGCGTGGTTGAGGTTATGCAACGCTACCTGACGGTTGACCAGCTATTTGCCAACCCGGCTTCGCGCAGCCATATGCTGGGCTGGCAGGCAGAGCAGGTGATTGAGCAGGCGCGCCGCCAGGTGGCCGATGCCATTGGCGCCGACCCGAGAGAGATCGTCTGGACCAGCGGCGCCACCGAAGCAGACAACCTGGCGCTGATTGGTTTTATGCGCGCCAACCGCGAGCGTGGTTTACACTTGGTGACCTCGACGATTGAGCATAAAGCTATCGTTGACACTGCCCATGCGCTGGAGAAAGAGGGCTTTGAGGTTACCTGGCTAACGCCGGGCCATGATGGCCGTATTGAACCCGAACAGCTGCGCGCAGCGATGCGCGATGACACCGCGCTGGTTTCATTGATGGCGGTTAACAACGAACTGGGCACCATCAACGATATCGCGGCTCTAGCGGCCGTTGCCCATGAGTTTGGCGCGGCTTTTCATACCGATGCTGCCCAGGCGGTAGGGCGTATTCCCTTAGACGTAGTGGCTCAGCAGATCGACCTGATGTCACTGTCCGGCCATAAAACCTACGGCCCCAAAGGCGTCGGGGCGCTGTATGTAAAGCGCCACCCGGACATCCGCGTTGAGGCGCTGATTCATGGCGGCGGTCATGAGCGTGGTATGCGCTCTGGCACACTGCCGACACACCAAATTGCGGGCATGGGTGAAGCCTTTGCGCTGATGCAGCAGCAGTACGACGAAGACAACGCCCATATTACGGACTTGCAGCAGCGCTTTCTGCGTGGCCTGGAGGGGCTTGACGGCGTAATCTCGAACACGCCGCTGAGTGACACTGAAAAACGAGCAGTACCCAACATTCTCAATCTGGCATTCGAAGGTGTCGACGGCGAGTCACTGCTGATGGCACTGCGCGATGTAGCAGTCTCCACCGGCTCGGCGTGCAACTCAGCCAGCGTCGACCCGTCCTACGTGCTGCTCGGCATCGGCACACCACGCTCGCTGGCGCTCTCATCGCTGCGTTTTAGCTTCGGGCGTTTTACCACCGAAGCCGACATTGATCATGCGCTAGCGCTCATACGCCATGCGGTGAGCGGTTTACGTACACCGCCCCGTCAAGCGGCTGACTAGCTGACTATTTTTAAGGAGGACGCCTCATGGCAACACTCAATATTACCCCGGCTGCCGCACAACAGATTCGTCACGTGCTCGACGAGCGCGGCCAAGGCCTCGGCTTGCGCGTCTCGGTCAAGCCAAGCGGCTGTTCTGGCTATAGCTACGTGCTCGATTTTGCTGACACCGTCAGCGACGAAGAAGTCCATTTTGAAGCCCACGGTGCCAGCGTCTATGTCGCTCCCGATGCGGTAGAGATGCTTAACGGTAGCGAAGTGGATTACGTCAGCGAAGGGCTGAACCGCTTTTTCCGCTTCAACAACCCTAACGTCAAAGATGAGTGCGGCTGCGGTGAGAGCTTTACCGTCTAAGCATTGCTTGGTCAGCTTCATCGCCGGTATTCATCCCCCGGCTTAAGCGCTATAATCGCGCCCCTGGATACACAAGCGCAGGCAGCCGGGTTACGCCCGCATGCTTTTTTGACACATTAGCGTTTAAAAACGCTAGCTGCCGAAGCGCTATTAACTGAATCATTTTCTGGGCCGCCCTGGCCTTCTAGGGCGGCACTTTTTGCTTAAGCCTTTTTAAGGAGACCATTTACATGGCTACTGAACGCACTCTTTCTATTATCAAGCCTGACGCCGTTGCCAAAAATGCCATCGGTGACATCATTGCTCGCTTCGAAAAAGCAGGCCTAAAAGTCGTCGCTGCCAAAATGGTTCATCTCTCTGAAGAGAAGGCTGGCGGTTTCTACGCAGAGCACAAAGAGCGTCCGTTCTTTAAAGACCTGGTTGGCTTCATGACCTCTGGCCCGGTGGTTGTTCAAGTGCTTGAAGGTGAAGGCGCCATCGCTAAAAACCGTGACCTGATGGGTGCGACCAACCCGAAAGAAGCGGCACCCGGCACTATTCGCGCCGATTTTGCGGAAACAATCGACGCCAATGCTGTCCATGGTTCTGATTCTCCGGAAAGCGCTGAGCGCGAAATTAGCTACTTCTTTGGCAACGACGAAATCTGCCCGCGCTAAGCCTTTAAGGTAGCGCCGCCGAAACAACTTTCGTTGCCGGCCATTTTGCGGGGGCTAGTCCCCCGCCCCTTTCTATAACGCTGACCGCCATGACCACCACTGTAGCCCAACACACGCCCGCCCCACATACTGACGCCGCCAGCAAGCCTGCTGAAAAAGCGACGCCTGAGCGTCAAAACCTGCTTGGCATGTCCCGCGAGCAGATGGAAGCCTTCTTTTTGTCAATCGGCGAAAAGAAGTTCCGTGCCGCACAGCTAATGAAGTGGATTCACCAGGAAGGCAGCGATGACTTTGCTGCCATGACGAACCTCTCCAAAGCGCTGCGTGAAAAACTGGCCCGGCTGGCAGAAATTCGTGGCCCAGGGGTGATTTATGAAGGCACTTCCAGCGACGGCACCCGCAAGTGGGTGCTGGAAGTGGAGGACGGCAGCTATGTAGAAACGGTACTGATCCCGGCGGAGAACGGTAAACGCCGCACACTATGCGTTTCCTCCCAGGTCGGCTGCTCGCTGGACTGCAGCTTCTGCTCCACCGGCAAGCAGGGGTTTCAGCGCAACTTAACTGCTGCTGAAATTATCGGCCAGGTATGGGTCGCCCAGCGCAGCGTTGGCCCGCGGCGTGATACGGCGAACCGCCCGGTGACCAACGTAGTGATGATGGGCATGGGCGAGCCGTTGCTCAACTTCGATAATGTTGTGCCTGCCATGAAGCTGATGCTCGACGATAACGGCTATGGCCTGTCCAAGCGCCGCGTGACGCTGTCGACCTCAGGCGTGGTGCCGATGATCGACAAACTCGGCGATGAAATGGACGTTAGCTTGGCGATTTCGCTGCATGCGTCTACGGACGAGTTGCGCAATGAGCTGGTCCCCATCAACCGTAAATACAATATTCGCGCGTTGCTGGATGCTTGCCACCGCTACCTTTCCAAATGTCCGGACAATCGTCAGGTCACCATTGAGTACACGCTGATCAAGGACGTCAACGATCAGCAGGAGCACGCCGAGCAGCTTGCTGCATTGCTTAAAGAGCTGCCGTGTAAGATCAACCTGATCCCGTTTAACCCGTTCCCAAACTCTGGGTACGAAAAACCGTCGCGTAATCAGGTTATGCGCTTCCAGCAGTGGTTGTATGATTTAGGCTACAACGCCACGGTTAGAACAACCCGAGGTGAAGATATTGATGCTGCTTGTGGCCAGCTCGTTGGTCGCGTGAAAGACCGCACCAAACGCAGCGCGCGCTATATCCAGTCAGTACAGCTCGATGCGGACTAGGGGGTGGAGTGTAGAAAACCGGGCTTATCTTGACTTCCGCTTGGCACGGCGCTTTGATGGTCACGGTTTTTATTTAGATTAGCACTGCTGTTTGTATGTATTGCCTTATTCGCAGTTGGACGTTCACCACAAGAGGATTTACATGATCGCTCACCGCAGGCGCCAACACCCATCGCGGGTGCCCATGCTCACCGTGCTTATCGGTAGCTTGTGGCTTGCCGGCTGTGCCTCGTCCAACCACCTTTCACCGCAAGCCACCCCCGCGGCGGCAGAAGCCTATACCCAGCTTGGCGTCGCCTATTTAGAGCGCGATAATCTTCCCCGCGCTCTAAACGCACTGGATCGGGCACTTGAAATTGCCCCACACCATGCAGAAGCGCTGCAAGCACTGGCACTGGTTTATCAACGTCAGGGCGAAAGTGCACTTGCCAACGACTATTTTCAACAGGCGGTGAATGCCGAACCTGACGTCACCCGCGCTCGCAACAACTACGCGGCGTTCTTGTTCAGTCAGGGCCAGTTAAACGCCGCCTGTGAGCAGTTAGAAACCGCATCACAGGATGCCCAGTACGCCAACCGTGCCCAGCTATTTACTAATTTAGGGCAGTGTTACCTGGCGCTGGAAGAATTTGATAAGGCGCGTGCTCGATTGGTGCGCGCTCAAAGTATTGATCCGCGTAGTTCACGCGGCTATTTAATGTTAGCTGAACTCGAATATTCGCAGGGCAATTACTCTCAGGCCTGGGCACCGCTGCAAACCTATTTACAGCTCGCCGAGCCCAACCAAGCAGCGCTAAGAATGGCGGTTGATATCGCTCATTCACGCGGCGAGCATAGCGCCGCCGCCGAATACCAGCGCCTGCTTGGCAACGACTGACTGATTGACGCCCTGATCACCGCTTATTTAATGAAGGATGCTCAGCCATGAGCGATACACAGTCACAAGAAAGCATCATTGATATCCCTAACACTAGCGCCTCTCCTGGCGAACTTCTTGCTCGCCAGCGCGAGCAGCTTGGTATTCCGCTCGCCGATGCTGCCCGGGCACTCAATCTGCGCCCCGCCGTGGTGGGAGGGCTTGAGCAGGATGACTACCAAGAGATTCCCGTCGCCGCTTATCGACGCGGCTACCTGCGCTCTTACGCTAAATACCTGGGCATGGATGACCGGCTGGTGCTGGAGGCTTATCAAGCCCGCAGCGGCGGTAGCGACACCGAACGCAAAGTCACCCCCGTTTCCACGGCGAGGCCGCCCTCCCGTATTGGCGCCTGGCTATTCAAGCTGGTGACGTTGCTGGTAATTGTGGGCCTTATCGCGGTCACCGTGATGTGGTGGCAAAGCCGGGGTGGCAATGAGCCGCCAGGCTTTGGCTCAACCTCCACGGAAGAGACCGCTACCGCCCCGGCAGAGCCGACAAGTGAACCTGCTGAGACAACAGAGAGTGCGGGGTCGAGCTTCACCAGTGGCGATGAAAGCGCGACGCTGCCCAGCAATGCCACCAACGTCACGCCTTCACCGACAGCTGCGCAAGAACAAGCGCCCAGCGATCAAGCTGATGTTGACGCGGTTACAGGCCTAGACGAATCCGCACTGGATAGCACCACCGATACGGCCGACACCGCCGACGATAGCAATGAGCCGAGCGAGCCTGAGCAAAGCAGTGTTGAAGAGAACGACACTGATAGCGAACAAACTGCTGCTGCCGAGCAAGCCGCCAATGCCAACGTCCTCGAGCTGACGTTTAACGAGCAATCGTGGACGGAAATTTTTGATGCCACCAACCAGCGCGTCTTCGTTGGCCTGCAAACGCCTGGTACCTCGACAACCGTCGAAGGTGACCCCCCTTTTCGTTTAACCGTAGGTAATGCCACCGGCGTTGAGCTGCGCTACCAAGGCGAGGAAGTTGATCTTCCCGCCCGCGCAGGCGCCAACAATGTTGCCCGATTCACCTTGGGAGAGTGACCCGTCTTATGCACGCCCCTTCTCCGATAAAACGCCGCCATTCCCGCCAGATTCAGGTTGGAAACGTAGCGGTGGGCGGTGATGCCCCCATTGCCGTTCAAAGCATGACCAATACCAACACGCTGGATGTCGCCGCGACCGTGGCCCAGATCCAACAGTTGGAAAAAGCCGGTGCGGATATCGTACGCGTTTCAGTTCCCGATATGGACGCCGCCGAAACCTTTGGTCAGATCAAAAAACTCGTCAATGTACCGCTCGTTGCCGATATCCATTTTGATTACAAAATTGCCCTACGCGTCGCCGAACTCGGCGTGGACTGCTTGCGCATCAACCCAGGCAACATCGGCCGTGAAGACCGAGTCCGCGCGGTGGTTAGCGCGGCCCGCGATAATGGCATTCCGATCCGGATTGGCGTCAACGCAGGGTCGTTGGAAAAAGACCTGCAGAAGAAGTATGGCGAACCCACGCCAGCAGCATTGGTGGAGTCCGCCATGCGCCATATTGATTACCTGGATCGCTTGGACTTCCCCGACTTCAAAGTCAGCGTCAAAGCCTCGGATGTATTTATGGCCGTGGCCGCCTATCGCGACCTTGCCGCGCGCATCGAGCAGCCGCTGCACTTAGGGATTACCGAAGCGGGTGGTCTGCGCTCGGGCACAGTCAAGTCATCGATTGGTCTGGGTATGCTGCTGATGGACGGCATCGGTGACACAATCCGCGTCTCGTTGGCGGCAGACCCGGTGGAAGAGATCAAGGTCGGATTTGATATGCTCCGCAGCCTCAAGCTGCGCTCGAAAGGCATCAACTTTATTGCCTGCCCCAGCTGCTCGCGTCAGAACTTTGACGTTATTAGCACCATGAACCAGCTTGAAGAGCGGCTGGAAGACGTAATGACACCGCTCAACGTCTCGGTGATCGGCTGCGTGGTCAATGGCCCCGGCGAAGCCAAAGAGACCGATATCGGCCTGACCGGCGGTAGCCCCGCCAACCTGGTGTATATCGACGGCAAGCCCGCCAGCAAGCTGCGCAACGATCACTTGGTAGATGACCTGGAGCAGCTGATTCGCGAAAAAGTGCGCGAAAAACAGCAGCAGCAAGACGATATGATTGCCCGCAGCGTTTAACCGCTGGGGCTGGCTGCCAGCCTGGGTGAGCCACGCCTGATGGCAGAATAAGGAGTTTTCTTTGAGCAAGTCCGCCGTTAAAAAAATTCAAGCCATTCGTGGTATGAACGACCTACTGCCCAGCGATAGCCCACGCTGGCAATTTTTTGAAGCTAAAGTACGCCAGCTAATGCTGCGTTACGGCTTTAATGAAATCCGCACGCCTATCGTTGAGCAAACCGCGCTGTTTGCACGCTCTATCGGTGAAGTTACCGATATCGTCGAAAAAGAGATGTACACCTTCGACGATCGCAACAGCGAGAGTTTGACCCTGCGCCCCGAAGGCACCGCCAGCTGCGTGCGCGCGGCCATGGAGCACGGCCTGCTGTATAACCAAACCCAGCGGTTGTGGTACCAGGGGCCGATGTTTCGCTATGAGCGCCCGCAAAAAGGCCGTTATCGCCAGTTCCACCAGATCGGCGTAGAGACTTTCGGTTTTGATGGCCCGGATATCGACGCCGAGGTGATCCTGCTTTCGGCGCGCCTGTGGCAAGAACTCGGGCTAATGGAGCACGTCACCCTGGAGCTAAACTCGCTAGGTTCATCTGAGGCCCGGGCAGCTTACCGAGATACGCTGGTGGCCTACTTTGAGCAGCACCTAGACGCTCTCGATGAAGACTCCAAGCGGCGCTTGACCAGCAACCCGCTGCGTATTCTCGACTCCAAAAATCCGGCCATGGCGGAGATGCTCGACGGCGCGCCACAGTTGATGGATCACCTGGATGCCGAATCCCAGGAACACTTTGAGCAGCTCACCAAGATGCTTGAAGCAGCAGGCATTGGCTATGTAATCAACCCACGCTTAGTGCGCGGGCTCGACTACTACTGCCGCACCGTGTTCGAGTGGACCACGACTGCGCTGGGCAGCCAGGGCACCGTGTGTGCAGGCGGACGCTACGACGGCCTGGTCGAACAGCTGGGCGGCAAGCCTACCCCAGCGGTGGGCTTTGCCATGGGCATTGAGCGGTTGATTCTGCTGCTCGACACCCTGGAACTGATTCCTGAGAACGCCCTTGGCGGCTGCGATGTCTATTTGCTGCCCATGGATGATACCGCCACCACGGCAGCGATCACCCTGGCCGAGCAACTGCGTGGCGAGCTACCGGAACTGCGTCTGCAGCTTCATTGCGGCGGCGGCAGCTTTAAAAGCCGAATCAAAAAAGCCGACAAGAGCGCTGCTACGATAGCCATACTGATCGGTGAAGATGAAATCGCGGCGCAGTCGGCAACGGTCAAGTTTCTGCGCGATGACCGCGAGCAGCAAAGCATTCCTCAAGCCGCATTAGGCCGCACGCTGGGCGAGCTTTTAACGGCTAACGCATAAGTCCTGCAGGCTGCCTGCTTGCATGCGACGGTCTAAACATACGACTTTAGAAGAAAGGAGCCCGCCCGTGGTGGAGCTGAGAAGCGAAGAAGAACAGCTAGACGCCGTCAAGCGCTGGTGGAAAGAGAACGGCATGTCGTTGATTGCAGGCGCTGTCCTGGCGGCGGCCGGGGTGTTCGGCTGGAATGCCTGGCAGAACTATCAGCAAGGCCAAGCTGAAGCGGCCTCCATGCGCTATCAGCAGTTAGTCAATATGACCGCTGGCAACGAGCTTGAAGAAGAGCAACTAGCAAGCGCGCGGGAAATGGTCAGCGAACTGACCGACGAGCATGGCGATACGCTCTACGCCGAACTCGCCCTGCTGCTCGACGCCCGCTTGGCTGTTCAGCAAGGCGACTTGGAAGCAGCACGCACCGCACTGGAAAGCGCAGCCGACTCCTCGCGCCGCTATGTGCAAAGCTTGGCATGGCTTCGCTTAGCCCGTATCGAGCTTGCCGACGGTAACCCTAAGCAGGCGCATGCGCTGTTAGACGAGCCGATTAGTGATGCGCTAGCGGCACAAAGAGCGAATGTGCGCGGCGATGCGTTCGCCGCCCAAGGCGACACCGAGGCGGCCCGCGATGCCTGGGAAACCGCTCTAGAAGTGTCTCAAACCAAAGACCAGCCGCTTTACGGCGTGCAGTTCAAGCTTGACGATCTCGGCGCTGAGGAGGCGACACAATGACTTTTGGTATCCCAACGAAACAGCTAGTACGCGCTAGCTTAGGCGCGCTGTCGCTGGCACTGCTGGTCGGTTGCGCGAGTAAAGGCGAGCCTGCTTATACCCCCAAAGAGCTGCGTAGTTTCGACGAGACCTCCTCGCTGGAAACTCAGTGGCGGCGCAACGTGGGCGATGGTCTGGGCCATGCCCGTTACCCCATCGCGCCTTCCCGTGAAGGCGACACCGTGTTTGCGGCCGATGTCGAGGGCGTGGTGATGGCGATGGATGCCAATAGCGGCGACGTCGAGTGGGAAATCGACCTTGATACCCCTATTTCCAGCGCGCTAACGGCAATTGCCGGTCAGGTTTATCTGGCCACCGGTAACGGCGAAGTGATTGCGTTGGATCAACATGACGGCAGCGAAGAATGGCGCTCACGGGTATCCAGCGAAGTGCTTGCCGCGCCCCAGGCCAACCAGCAACTGCTGGTCGTGCAAAGTGTCGATGGCCGTGTGGCTGCCTTGGATCGCGCCACTGGTGAAGAGCGCTGGGTATACACCAGTTCGCAGCCGTCACTCACCCTGCGCGGTACCGGTACACCGATGGTCATTGATCCAGTCAGCTTTGTTGGCCTGGCCAATGGCCGCCTGGCCACGCTGGATAACCGCAGTGGCCAGCCGCTATGGGAAATGCAGATTGCCACCCCCCAAGGGCGTAGCGAAGTGGAACGCCTGGTCGACCTTTCCGGCCAGCCGATCATCAGCCCCGATGGCCGCCTGTTTGTGACCAGCTATAACGGCCGTGTGGTGGCGCTGGAAGCAACCCAAGGCGACGTGCTTTGGGAAGCGGATCTCTCCAGCCGCCATACCCCGATTCTGGTCGGCGACTTCCTGTTTGTGGTCACCGATGACAGCCAAGTCGTCGCCCTCGACGCTAACAACGGCCGCGAAATTTGGCGCAACGACGATTTAGAAGATCGTTGGTTGACCGCCCCTGCCTTCGCCGATGGCCGTTTAGTATTCGGCGATTTTGAAGGTTATCTTCACCTGATCGACGCTCGCGAAGGCGATATCGTGGGTCGCACTCGCGTGCACAGCTCGGGCATCAGCGTACGCCCGGTCACTGAAGGCAGCACCATTCATGTCCAGGCCAACAATGGTCGCCTGGAAACCCTGGAAGTAACTCCATGACACCCGTCATTGCTTTAGTCGGTCGCCCTAATGTGGGCAAATCGACGCTGTTTAACCGCCTAACGCGCTCGCGTGATGCACTGGTGGCCGACTTTCCTGGCCTCACCCGCGACCGCAAGTACGGCAACGGCATGCTGGGCGATAAGGTATATACCGTGATTGATACCGGTGGTATCAGCGGTGATGAAGAAGGTATCGATGCCGCCATGGCAGAGCAGTCGCTTGCTGCCATTGATGAAGCCGATATAGTGCTATTTATGGTCGACGCTCGCGCCGGCCTTATCGCCGCTGATCAGGCGATTGCCAACCACCTGCGGGTTAACCAGAAAAAAACCTGGCTGGTGGTGAATAAAACCGATGGATTAGAAGAGCATTCGGCAATGGGCGACTTTTGGTCGCTCGGCCTAGGCGACCCCTGGCCAATTGCTGCCGCCCACGGGCGCAACGTTTCCACCCTGATTGATGTGGTACTCGAACCGTTTCCGGAGCGCGATGCCAGCATTCCCGCGGACACCGGTAGCAAAGGCGTTCGCATCGGCGTGATTGGCCGCCCGAACGTGGGCAAATCAACCCTGGTCAATCGCCTTCTCGGTGAAGATCGGGTCGTCGTGTTTGATGAGGCGGGCACTACTCGCGATGCTATCGAGATCCCCTTCGAGCGCCGTGGCAAGCCCTATGTACTGATTGATACCGCGGGTATCCGGCGGCGCAAGAACGTACGCGAAATTGCCGAGAAATTCTCCATCATCAAGACCCTGGATGCGATCAAAGAGTCCCATGTAGTGATCATGGTTCTGGATGGCTCCAGCGGCCTGGTGGAGCAGGATTTGCACCTGCTCGACTATGTGTTGACCACCGGGCGCGCCCTGGTGCTGGCAGTCAACAAGTGGGACGGCCTGGAGACCGAAGCCAAGGATAAAATGCGCACTGAAGTGAAGCGCCGCCTGGGCTTTGCCGATTATGCCGAGCTGCACTTCATCTCTGCTCTACACGGCACGGCAGTGGGGGATCTCTACCCCTCGATTGATCGCGCCTTTGACGCCGCTAACGCCCACTGGTCGACCAACCGCCTCACCACCCTGCTACAGGACGCGGTAAGCCAAAACCCACCGCCGATGGTGCACGGGAGACGGATTAAGCTGCGCATGGCCCACCAGGGTGGCAGCAACCCGCCGATTATCGTCGTCCATGGCAACCAAACCGAGGCGTTGCCAGAAGCCTATCGTCGCTATTTGACCAACACCTTCCGCAAGGTGCTCAAGGTGCGCGGCACGCCGATTCGCTTTGAGTTTCGCTCGGGCAGTAACCCCTTCGATGACATGGCAGGCGCCAGCGACAAAGAGAAAGCTAAAAAGCGCGAGCTTAACCGCACCAAAGAGGCGCGCAAAAGCCGTCGTTAAACGCTTTATTAGCTGCTCTTTGAATTCGCCCGTTTGCACCGTCAAGCGGGCGTTTTGGTTCTAGTACTACAGCCGTAACTGAGTGAGCTACACTTCATGTGATTGGCATCAAGACAATCACGAGGTGAAAAATGCAGGAACTGGATTTCCCTATTTCAGCATTGTTGGATGACCTGGCTGCTCGGTTAGACCCACTCTTTCCTCGTTCAGAGACTCGTGATCGTGCCGTCCGCTACATCAAGGGGTTACTCAGCCAGTGCGAACGTAAAAATGGTTGGCATCTTGCTGAATGGGCCGGGGACGCTACACCCGATGGTGGTAAGCGCGCCATAAAACCGATCTACCCACCTTAACGTTGGCTGATCACACTGGTGGTCTCTTTTGCTTTGGAGATCATCATGAGCCGCGAACTCAATCCCACTCAAGCGTTTTGGTTAGGCCACCTGTCTTATACCGCCGCGTTGCAGATGCCGTTAAGCGCGTATGCTGAAGCGCAAGCCGTGACGTTAGCCGACCTGATGGCGTGGGAAAATCGGTTAATCGCACAGGTGGTTCCCGTGCCACCGCGTTGTCGTTCCGCCCGGTTTATCGCGGTGGAGGTGGTGACATGATCCGCCCAGGTGCTGATCTAGAGGTATACCTGTGCCGAGACCCCGTAGATATGCGAAAACAAATTGATGGCTTGGCGCTGTTGGTACAGGAAGCCATGGCCTTGAACCCGTTTGATCAAGCGCTGTTCGTGTTCGGTAATCGCCAGCGCGATAAAGTGAAGCTGCTGTTCTGGGAACGTAACGGCTTTGTGGTGTGGTACAAGCGCTTGGAGCGTGAGCGTTTTAAATGGCCAACGCACCTGAAGGACGAGACAGTGACGCTAACGGGTCAAGAACTTAACTGGTTGCTGGATGGCTATAACCTGAAGGCTATGCAGCCTCATAAAGCATTGGATTTTCAGCGGGTTGGATAGCCGTAGCTTTCCTATTTTAGGGGCGTTTTTAGTAAACTATGCGATATGAAAAACGCCGCTTCTTCACCTACGGCTACCCAGCTTGAGCGCAAGCTGGCCGCTGCTGACGCTGAAAATGCGCGGCTGTTGGCGTTGATGGAGAAAAAGGAAGCGCAGTGGGAGGCTACCAAACAGTCGCTGTTTGAGCAGTTCCAGCTTGCCCTGGAGCGTCAGTTCGGTCCTTCCACCGAAAAGTATCGTGTCGACCAGCGGGATCTTCTTATCAATGAAGCGGAAATGGCGGTTGACGAGGAAGACAACGACGCATCGGTTAGCGACGCCACCGCTGATGACGTGACTATCGACACCGCCACGCCTGTTAAGCGTCGTACGCGCGGCGGGCGTGTTGCGCTACCGCCAGAACTCCCGCGTGTCGAGGTCGTCCATGAACTGCACGATCATGCTCGCCACTGCCACGATGACGGCACCGCGCTAAAGGTGATCGGTGAAGAGATCAGTGAGGAACTGCATGTGGTGCCCGCCCGGATCAAGGTGATCCGCCATGTGCGACACAAATATGCCTGCCCGACGTGCGAAGAGGGCGTTAAGATCGCCCCGGCGCCTGCCAGGCTGTTGCCCAAGAGCAATGCCAGCGCCACGCTGATCGAGACATTACGCCAGCATCTGCTGACCGCTCCCCTGATCCATATGGATGAGACCACACTCCAGGTCAATCAAGAAGCAGATCGTGCCGCCAGTGCGACGTCGTATATGTGGGTGCAACGAGGTGGGCCACCCGGTCAGCAGGTCGTCTTGTTCGATTATGACGCCAGCCGTGCGGGGCAAGTGCCCGTTCGCTTACTGGGCAACTATGCAGGCCGCTTGGTCACCGATGGCTATGAAGGCTACGCCGAGGTCGTGCGTCGCAATGGGCTCACCCATGCGGGCTGCTGGGCACATGCTCGGCGTAAGTTCGTTGAGGCCCAGAAAGTGCAGCCCAAAAGCAAAACCGGCAAAGCGGACTGGGCGCTGAACCAGATCCGGAAGCAGTACGGCGTGGAAAAACAGGCGAAGGCACTTGAGCCCGACGCGCGTTACGCGCTGCGTGAACAGAAGAGCCGTCCGTTAATCGACCAACTGCGCACCTGGCTCGACAAGTCATTGATGCAGGTGCTGCCCAAGAGTGCGCTGGGTAAAGCCTTGCACTACCTGGATAACCAGTGGCCCCGGCTGACCCGGTTCCTGGACGATGGGCTGATCCCGCTGGACAACAATCCGGCGGAGAACGCCATCCGTCCGTTCATAATCGGCCGTAAAAACTGGCTGTTCAGCCATACTCCGAGTGGCGCTCATGCCAGCTCGGCGATCTACAGCCTGATCGAAACCGCCAAAGCCAATGGTCTCTCGCCTTACGACTACTTGCAGTATGTCTTCGCGGCACTGCCTACCCTCGACGATGATGACCTCAACACGCTGCTGGCCTGGCAGTGGAAAGAGACATTACCGATCTAAGCGAAATCTGCCTAGATGTGGTTAGTGGCTCGCTTACATCTGTTCAGCGTCCTCTTGCCTCATTCCTAGTTCCATTCGCCCTTCAGCCTGCCAACTTGACCAGCGCATCGACGATCCTGACTCCTCCTCCCTGTTTCATAACGAAGACTGGATTGAGATCGAGCTCCTCGATACGACCGCCTGCCTGGACGACGAAGCTCGACAAGTTGCTAATGAGCTGGGCCAAGGCTTCGATATCGAGCCTTTCACCTCCCCTTGCCCCTTCGAGAATGGGTAGTGATGCCAACCTCTGCACGGCATAGATGGCTTGCTGTTCACTCACAGGTGGAACTACCAGTTGAAAATCCTTGAGGATTTCAATGTAGATCCCACCGGAGGCCACCATGATCACCGGGCCGAAAGTCGGATCCTTTTTAACCCCAAGCGATATCTCGAAACCAGCGGCAAACATTTCCTGAATCAGGAGACCTTCGAACCGCTCCTCGCCGACCTCCCTCACACCCTTTTCCAGCATTTCGACTGCCACTTGGCGCAGCTGTGCTTCGCCAGTGATATTGAGCGCAAGTGATCCCGACTCGCTTTTGTGCTGTATGGCTGCCGAGCAAATTTTCACCGCAACGGGATAGCCGATCGCCGAAGCGGCGGCGACCGCCTCCACTTCATTCCTAGCTAGTATCTCGCGACTCACAGGAAGATCCCACTGTCTGAGCAGTTGCTTACTGTGGTACTCGCTCAAAAAGCCATCGACTATATAAGGCCTGTAGCCATCCAGCATGACCGCGACAAGCGCTTCATCCGCTTCGGCTAACACCGGTTGGTGAACATAATCGACATCGAAACAGAAATCGACGTACTTGGCCATCGCGTCGACGCACATCGTAGGGTTGTCGAATACCGGAACGTCATATGCTGCGAACTGCTCGACGACGCCTTGCTGACCAGCCACCCAGGCGACACCCACCAACTGCTCACTGCTTGAGTTGGTTGAAGCGATATCCTTGACGATAGTGGGTATGTCATAGCCTTTGCCCATGATGCCCAAGCCGAGCAGGATGATATCCACCCCCGGATCGCGTGCCAGCACCGGCAAGGCGTTGGATAGCAGTTTCTTATCCACCAGCAGTTGTGCAGTCAGATCGATAGGATTTGCCGCTGATCCGAAGCTCGGCAGCATGGTTTCCAGTTCATCCACAGTCGCCTTCGACAATTTTGCAAGCTCGAGATTCTGCTCCTTGCACTGATCAACCATCATCACCGCCAGCCCGCCAGAATTGCTGAGGATCGCCACATTGCGGCCCCGGGCCTTTTTCCCTTGAGCGAACACCTGGGGAAAACTCGCAAGCTCATGCACATCGCGGACGGCCACGATGCCATGCCGCTTGAAAATGGCGTTTAGCACCACGTCTTCGCCAGCTAGCGCGCCGGTGTGGGAGCTTGCAGCCTTCTGTCCTTCCGGCGTTCTGCCCGCCTTCAGCGCTAGGATCGGCTTTCCCAGTTTACGGGCCTTCTTCGCAGCCTCCAGCAGCTTTTCCGGCTGCTTGATGTCTTCCATATAGGCTTGAACCACACGGACATCATCGTCGTCCAGCAGTTTGCTCAGCAGTTCGGAAACCGTAAGATCCGCCTCGTTGCCTGTGGCAATCCAATACTTGAGCCCAGAGCCCCATTGTTTCTGCAGGTTGTAAACCATTGCAGCAACGGCCCCGCTTTGACTTGCAATGGCTGAGTAACCTTTGGCCAGCTCCGCTTCGGCGAAGCAGGTCGAAAAGGAAGCGACGCTTCTATTATGCAGATTGACTACGCCCTGACAATTCGGCCCCAGAATACGCATACCCGTTTGAGCGGCGACCTCGCTGATACTTTTCTGGATATTCTTGCCTTGCTCTCCAACTTCCGCGAAGCCTGAGCTGAAGATAACGCAGGTCTTCACTTGATGTCCGGCACATTCATTCAGTGCCGCAACCACGGCCTCGCCGGGAATAGCGATGATCGCGAGGTCTATTTCGCCAGGCGCCTCCTTGATCGAAGGATAACAGGGCAACCCCTGTACTACCTCACGGCGGGGATTGATCGGGTAGATCTCACCAGAGAAGCCATAGCGCAGAAGGTATTCGATTGGCCTTCCGCTAATTTTGCTTATGTCGTCCGAAGCCCCAATTACCGCAATTCGCTGGGGAGCCAGCAACCCATCCAAAACGTCATTTTTCATATCAATTCCTTATTCCCGTATAGACTTCAAACTGGCCCCTGGCCGACGCACTTTGCATTTCATGACCCATCGGGTGACAACGAGCAAAACGAGCAGCCCCACGCCGACAAGGTCGGTTGTATGTTCGGGAATGATCAGTAGCAGCGCGCCAATGATCGCGACGGCTGAGAGCCAGATACTCAACGGGCCAAGCAGATACTTCTGCATTCCTACAGACAGTGCGAAAATGCCCAGAACGGCGGTTACGACGCTCAGAATGATTTCACTCATCGATCCTTGGAGGATCAGCGCCGGGTTGTATGCGAACATGAAGGGCAGAATGAAGGCCGAAATGCCTAGGCGGAAGGCCGTGATGCTTGTGGGCCACATTTTTTCCTGTGCAATGCCGGCGGCGACCAGCGAGGCGAGAGCAACCGGTGGCGTAATGGCTGAAATAATGCCGAAGTAAAAGATGAACAGATGCGCAGCCAACTGATTGACACCCAGGTCCGTCAGTGCCGGTGCAACGGTCACGCTAAGCACCAAATAAGCCGCAACGGTTGGCAGCCCCATGCCCAGAATGAGTGACACGATCATGGTGAGGACCAACAAGATCAGCAGATTGCCGCTGGAAGCACCAATCAGAAGCGAGGACAACTGATAGCCTAGCCCGGTCTGCAGGATCACCCCGACGACCATACCGACGCTGGCGCAAGCGACGGTCACCTCGAGCGTACCCAAAGACCCTTGTTTCATGATTTCTATCAATTGAGCGAAGGTCACACGATTTTTTGGATTTATTAGCATTGCCACGAGTGTGACGATGATTGTCCAGAACGCGGCCTTCATCGGCGACCAGTGCATGATCAATAGCAGGAATACTAATACCAACGGGGAGATTAGCAGATGCCAGCTTGCCGCCAGCACGGGCCTGAGTGCTGGCATTTCTTCCTTGGGAACTCCACTAATGCCTTTTTTCGCGGCCTCAAGATCAACCATGAAAAACAGCGCCAAGTAATAAAGAACTGCGGGAACAGCAGCGGCTGTAGCTACCTGCCAGAAGGGTACGGAGACCACTTCGGCAATGAGAAAGGCGGATGCCCCCATCAGGGGGGGCATGAACTGCCCGCCGCTAGAGGCTACAGCCTCTACCCCTCCCGCGAATCGCCCCGAAAAACCGAGCCGCTTCATCAACGGAATGGTGAACGTACCGGTACCTGCCACGTTGGCCACCGCGCTACCGGAGATCGAACCGAACAACGCGCTGGCCACAATGCCTATCTTCGCCGGCCCCCCCCGAACCCCGCCGAAACAACGAGTGGCGATGGCAATGAACATCTGACCGGCGCCACTGACGTTGAGCTGTGCCGCATAGAGAATAAAGAGGAAAATGAAGGTCGCGACCACCCCCAGGGCCACGCCGAATACTCCTTGGATGCTCAATGCCTGATAAAGCGCGAGTTCTCCGAGCGTATAGCCCTGATGACTGATGAATTCTGGAAAGTAGTTACCAAAATAGGCATAGAAGAGAAAGGCTATACCGATGCTTGGGATCGCCCAGCCGATGGATCGGCGTGCTGCCTCGAAGATCAGGACGATTAGCATCCAGCCAAGCAGGGTTTGTAGCGTCGAAGCTCCAGTGGTCTGCAACCATAATGCCTCGAAGTTCAAGGCGACATAACAGGCCGGTATCACCGCTAAAAGTGCCAGTAATATTTTTTCAAACGTAAACCGGTGCTTGAGATCACCACGCTTCGGGTTTGCCGGGTAAACGAGGAATACTAAAAGCAGACCGAACAGCAAGTGTATCGAACGTTGCTGCAAGGCAGGCAATACTCCGGTGGCTGCTGTATAGAGTTGGAAGGCTGCCCATATCACGCATATGAGGGCGATCGTACTCCTGTAAAATTTTGTCGATTCAGTATTTTCGTAGGACACGCGTAGTACCTCTCGTTTTTATTCGGTAGGGGCGTGATTTGGCTGTCAGCTTGGAATTATTTGTGGTTCACTGCAGCTTGATGCCCTTTTCCTCCAGATATTTGCGCGCGCCCGGATGCAACTGCTCTGGGCTGATGATGCCCTCCTTGATGTATTCCTGGGTTTTCGCAAGGGATATCTGCTTGCCGGCTGGGTGTACTGCCGCTACTTCATCCACGTTTTCATAAACGCCTTTGACTATGCGATATGCAGCGTCATCTGAAAGGTGTGTACTCGCTATCAAGCTTGCGAATACGGCATAGAAGGCAGCATCCTCATCCACGCCCGGGTAGGTTCCGGCAGGGATTTTGCGAAAGGCATTGATAGGGGTTTCCCGGTTCCATTGGTCCTGGATACTGTCATCGGCTTCGAGGAAACGAACGCCCTCGGTGGCAGCAAGCCCCTCGACAGTTCCATTCTTCGGAAAGGCCGTCAGGGTGCCGATGTCAATATAGCCGTCCCGCAATGCATCGGCGATTTCTGCATAGCTCAGGTACACCCATTCGATTTTGTCTTCAGGGACACCCGCCATTTCGTACACCCCCGCGACGATCATTTTTGTGCCTTCCGATGGCACACCGATTTTCAGACCCGCAGCCTCATTGATGTTCTGGATCGGCGAGTCGTCCAACACCACTTGCGACATCACGTTGTCATACAGCCCCATCAATACTCGCACGTTGGGCTGGGGTTGCTGATATTCTTCTATGCCTTTCATTGCACGGTTGATGATGTCCATCTGGACGATGCCAAGCACTGCCCGGCCGTTGTTCAACTGAACGGGGACGCGGGAGATAGTGGCTGGGTTGCTAGGATTAAGTCGCATATTGTCGACATGCTTGTTGATCGTATTGGTTAACCCGCCGCCAAGGATGTCGTAGACCCCACCGGAACTGCCGGTAAGGAATTGCCCAACCACGGGGCCTGCTGCCCACGTAGTTGAGGCAATAGACAACGCCACAGCAGTAATCGAGGTTTTGATATAGGTGCTCTTGAGAGATATGCTTTTCATTGTTTTGTTCTCTGTTAGATGATGTTGATTTTGTATGCTAAAGGTATTTAAATTTGGTCGCTTCTTCGCTGTCGAAAAGAAGCTTTGTTTTTATTGGCTGTAATCTCCTGTGTACGTTTATTCGACCGAACTCTATGTGGTCAGCTGGATGGATTTGTACTCAAGGAACTCTTCAAGGCCGTACTCACCAAGCTCGCGGCCATAGCCCGAGCGCTTGAACCCACCGAAAGGCGCGAGCATGTTGAACCTCCCGCCGTTGACATCCACCTGGCCCGCCCTCATCTGCTTGGCGACGTTCAGCGCGTGTTCCTCACTATCCGACCATACCGCGCCAGCCAGACCGTACGGTGTATCGTTAGCGATGCGGATTGCATCCGCCTCGTCTTCATACGGAATTATCGATAGCACAGGGCCAAAAATTTCTTCCTGAGCGATCGTTGAGCGTGGAGCCACTTGGCCAAAAACCGTTGGCTTTACGTAATATCCGCTGGCGCATCCGTCAGGCGGCTCGGCCCCGCCAGCGAGTAAAACTGCACCTTCCTCCAGACCCTTGGCTATATAGGCCAACACCCGATCACGCTGCTGGGCCGAGGCTAACGGCCCGATTTTAGTGCTTTCAGCCAAGGGGTCGCCAATCTGGTAAGTGTCAGTGAACTTTACGGCCAGGCGTGCAGCCTCGTCATGAAGGCTGGCCGGCACCAACATGCGCGTATGCGCGTTGCAGTTCTGCCCACTATTGAGAAAACAGTTGGAGATGGTTGCTTTGACCGCTTTTTCAAGGTCGGCATCCTTCAGGATGATGGCGGCGGATTTGCCACCCAGCTCGAGTGCCACGCGCTTGACCGTAGCGGCGGCCAGTTCGGCAATGCGCATGCCGGCCCGCGTGGAACCTGTGAAGGTCACCATATCCACATCAGGATGGCGCACCAGGGCCTCCCCGGCTTCCAGACCTAGTCCGCTTACCAAGTTGAAAACGCCTGCAGGCAACTCGGCTTCGTGAATGACTTCAGCCAGGATGAATGCGTCCAGCGGCGCCAGTTCAGACGGCTTTAGCACCACGGTGCATCCGGCGGCCAATGCCGCCGCAACCTTGGCCGCAATCTGGTGCAGTGGATAATTCCATGGTGTGATACAGCCCACCACTCCGACCGGCTCTCGCATCACCAGCGAGTTTCCAACCTTCTCCTGGAACGCTAGCTGTTGGACGAGATCGGCATACATACCGAAGGTGGCTATCGGCAAGCTGGCCTGTATGCGCCTGCTCAACTTCAGCGGCATGCCCATTTCTTCGGTGATGGTTCGGGCGATGAGCTCCTGGCGCTCCTTTAGCCCCACCTGGATCTTCCGCAGGTAGTCAGCACGTTCGGCCGGGAGGCTCTGTGACCACTTCGGAAACGCTTGGCATGCCGCGCTCACTGCCGAGTCGATGTCCTGTGCATTCCCCCGGGGGATGCTGCCGATACGAGCCTTACTCGCTGGACATTTCAGATCAATGCTGCCGGTTCCAATGGAGAGTGACCACTGACCATTAATATACAAAAAATTGCGGTCGTACATACGCTGCCTTCTCCTATACAAACGTTCGATTGCTCAATAGCCCCTAAAAACCGGCGCACGTTTTTGCAAGAAGGCGCGCGCACCCTCCAGATGATCCTCTGTCATGCCGCAGCGGGTGTGGTGCCAGGCTTCGGCATCCATGACTTCGTTCAGGGAAGCCGTTTCGGCCAGGTTAAGGTTCTTTTTCATATACCCGTAGGCGATACTAGGCCCCCTCACGAGCTTGCGAGAGATCCTTTCTGCCTCTTCCTCAAGCAGCGCGTCATCGACGACGCGATTGACGATACCCAATTTAAGGGCCTGTGCGGCATCCAGCTTGTCAGACAAAAAGTAAAGCTCCCTGGCCTTGGCCGGACCGACCAAGTGGGTTAGGAAGTAACTGCCACCAAAATCGCCCGAATAGGCGACTTCTTTGAAGGCAGTGATAAACCGAGTGGTGTCCGAGGCTATACGCAGATCACAGGAAAGAGCGATCGACATGCCCGCACCGGCCACAGCGCCTCTAACAATCGCGAGCGTCGGCTTGGGCATCTGGTGCAGCAAGCGTGCGCAGTCCATGGCGCGGCGCAATGTCTGTGCCCGTCCTTCCAGGGTCGGCTCGGTGAATTCATCGCCTGCCGCCATGCTCTTTACATCGCCCCCGGCACAGAAGGCATGCCCTGTCCCGGTGAGCAGCACTACCGCCACCTCAGGATCATGGGACAGTGCCTCGAGTGTCTGCGTCAGTTCAATAAAGCCTGCAGTAGTCAGGGCATTGAGTGCTTCGGGACGCGCCAGGCATACCGTGGCAATACCTTGACTGATGTCCAGCGTGATTTCTTTGGTCACGTTCGTCTCCTAATCACGAGTTGGGAGCTCGTAGCTGCAACCGAAGCTGCTGTCCATCGTCGACAGCGCTGTTTCGGTATGTGCCAGATCAGCTCGCTTGTTTGGCCTGCTTTCGTGTTGCCCGCTCTTGGAGAAAACGCTGCATCATCTCCTGCGGTTCGCCGCTCTCGTAGTCCTCGAGGTGGTAGGCAATGACCGCCTGGCAAGCGTCGTCGAAGTCAGCCTGGGTCAGGGAGCGGAAACGTTTTTTGGTCAGGCGGACGGCATTGGGCGGCAAATGTGCAAACTCATCGGCTATTTCTATTGCCTTGGTTAGCACGCTCGGCTGCTCGACTAGATTATTAATCAATCCGATCTCGTAACCGCGCGTGCCGGTAATGAGGCTGCCTAAAAGGGAAATCTCGACGTTGAGGGAGTGGCCGATGTGCAGGCTCATCAGGTAGGAACCAAGGATGCTCGACAAACCTATCCGGACCTCCGGCTGACCGAGACGAAGCCCTGGATATCCGACGCGGATATCGCAGAGCAGCCCCAGTTGAAACCCGATACCGGCAGCCACACCGTTGAAAGCGGCTACCGTGGGCTTGTCGACTTCACGAATTGCACTTAGAAGGGCGCCCTGGTGGTGCATCCATTTTTCGATGTCCCCGACCCCATATTGCAGGGCCTCGGCCAGATCTTGCCCAGAAGAAAAGGCTCGATCGCCTGCACCCGTGAGCACCAATGCCCGAACGCTTGAATCGTCATTGAGTTCCGTGAACTGGCCGATGAGCTCGTCACGCAGTTGCGCATTGATGGCATTGAGCGCGTCTGGACGGTTAATGGTAACAATAGCGGTGTGGTCTTTTCGTTGTACTTGCAATAGTTCCAGCATTCGCTTCCTCTCGCATTATTATACTTGACGGCTTCCAAAGAGGGCTTCAATCCGACCATTACGCCGGAAGCGGGCACTCTTGGTACAACCTGCAGTACGCGGCTGCTTTTAGGCTGCGATCCCGTTAGACTCTAGCCCTGTTGTTGGCATCTAAAAAGCAAATGATGTCATATATCAGTTATACGATTTATGCATAGGCTTTCTATGAATTTGAAATCGATGGAAATATTTCTGCATGTATGTGAAACGGGGAGCCTCACTAAAGCAGCTGTTGCGTTGGGTCTGACACAGCCCTCTGTAAGCCGCTCGATTACCAGCCTGGAGGAGCAACTTGGTGGCGCGCTGCTTTTGCGTACAGGTCGTGGCGTTGTCCTGACCGAACTGGGAGAGGCCGCCTTACCTCGCATTCGAAGTCTCCTGAATCAGGTCGACGAGATGTATTCTGACCTGGGCGAACTGGGACGCTCGCCTGGCGGTACGGTATCGATAGGGATACTGCCCTCGATGATCCCCCCGCTAGTGGGCAAACTGTTTCTACAACTACGCCGTAAATTCCCGCAGATCCGGTTGCGAATTTTCGAAGGCTTCAGTAACCAAATCGAGGAATGGCTGGCCACAGGGCATGTGGATATCGGTTTGCTCGCACACTATCGTTCAACCAATCTGAGACGAGAGGGTGAAGAATTGCTGCGGTCCCGGCTCATGCTGGTTGGATTACCTGACCAGCAGATGGCCCCGGAGGTGCACTTTGCCGAATTGGCCCAGGTGCCGCTTGTATTACCAGCACGGCCTAACGGGCTTCGGCTGTTGGTGGACGACACGGCAGACAGAATGAGAGTCGAGCTCAATGTCGTAATGGATGCAGGTGGCCTCGTTGCACCGAAGGAATTGGTCCGTTGTCTAGGCTATTATACGCTCCTAAATCGTGAAACTATTACCGAGGAGCTTGCGCTGGGCACTCTCAATGCCTCCCCCATCGTCAAACCGGAGCTGTTCCGGCGCGTCTTCATCGCCACGACAAAACAACATCCGCTGAGCCGGAGCGCACGAGAAGTGGTGCGCACTATCCGGCAGATATACCAGGCCTGAATGGCTGAGCCTAGCCGCTATCCTCGCCTGCGCACTACCACCTATAGGAAAAGTTAAAGGACCTGCCCCGATGAGAATGGGCTGCTCTATACCCGGGCGCTGACGCTCAAACCTTCGTAAGCGAGCCAGCAACCTTTCAGCTATCCATAAGATAGTAAACCTTTGATTTCCATGTTGATAAATAAATTATCTGCTGCGATCTGCATAGGTTATGGTTAGTGCATTGAATGGGATCATGATTGATACTGAGCTTGAGGGATTCATCTGGGCGATGCACGATTAAATTCGCGGTTGGGTATGATGCTCGAAGCGTTCGGAGAGCGAGTTGGAACATCATTGCCGATGGTATTCAGGATTGGGCTAACATCAAGGCCGCCTATCGCTTCCTTTAGAACAAGAAAGTCAATGAGGACAATAACCTATCCGGCCATTTTGACGCTACTAGCCACAGGATCAAGCTTGGCTTGCTGTGTGAGCAGGTAAGCTCTTCCCGTTGGAATGAGCGAGGATCGCTCACTTTTTGATCGCTTTCCTGGCTTCAGGACACACGGCCCCCTAACCCCCGTTGTTTAGTACTACAGCCGTAACTATTGAAGTGATCATTCATGTGCTGCCATCCGGGCTTGCTGCTGCCGACGGTGACACTGCCAAGCCCGGCACTGATGCCTTCGTCGCCAACCCGACCAGCAAAGCGAATGGGCTAACGCTTGCTGTCCGTGCCATAGCCATCGTTCTATCAACCGCCTGAGTTCGAGAAGTGTCCACAAAATCCTGTCGGTCACGGTTTTTTTTGCTGCTGGTTCGCCCGCCGAATCGCTACCAGCAAGCCATGGGCCAACAGCGACAGGGTGATGTGGCGATACCAGCTTCCCCAGCGCCTCACTTCATACTCATCTAGGCCACACTCTCCCTTAGCCGTCTGAAAACCCTGCTCGATTTTCTAGCGCTGTCCCGCGACGCGTACCAATGTCTCGATCGACACCCAGTCTTTGGGGGCATGAACCACATAATAAGCTAACTCATCCGGGTTTGTGAGGCTGCGCCGGATTAACAAATAATGCCCTAGCGTCGTGCCTCTTCCGTAGGCTTCAGTCTCATCAGAGGCGCCAATGCCCAGTCATAGTGGCGCTCCCCCTTGTTGCCTGAACCGGCAGACAACGTCTGCCACAGACTGCTGACGAACCCACCTATTTCGGTGGGTTCGTTGCTTTCAGCGCATGCTCACATCGCTCGCCTTGTTAACGCTGCGATCGAGACGCACCTGATTATCGTCGGGCATGACGCCCTCTGATAAGCCATATGAGCCCTCAGGTGACGTAAAAACGCGTAAAAAAGCCGGCGCCAACGCGCCTGCGCGATCTTCTTGAGGTTTTGGCACGCTGCGGCCAGCAGGCATTGCTCTTTGACACGTGCCAACCCTCTCATTCGTGCATAGCGATGCCCGTGCAACTGCTTGGCGTCGGCGAAGCTGCGTTCCACCGTCTCCTTGCGTCGCTTGTAGAGCTTCTTGCCGGGCTCGGTCAGTCGCCAGGCATCGACCCGATCCTTGTCGTCCTGCCACACGTGCCGCGTGACCGTTTTGATCTGCCTCGCGTTGCGTGTACAGGTATCGAGCCGAGGACAACGGCGACAGATCTCAGGGTCACTGCGATAGTGGCGGTAGCCATTTCGATCCGTCGTGGCGTAGATCAGCGATTGACCTTCCGGGCACTGATAGATGTTGGTGGCCGCGTCGTAGGTGAAGGCGCGTTTGGGAAGATAGCCCTTGAGTTTACTGGGGCGGCGATAGCCGATAACGCCATGGAGGCCGCGCTCCTCCAGCCCATGGCAGATAGCCGCCGTAAAGTAACCGGCGTCGAGGCCGACCGGATTAAGGCCGAAGCGCTGGCACTGATGATCAAGCCGCGCCAGGTAAGGCACGCTATCGTGCACACTGGCCGGGGTGACATGGGGATCGGTAATAATGGCGTGTTTGCCGTCGACCGTGCGGAGATCCAGGTAAAAGAAGCCCGTCGGCTTGCCATCACGCACCATGTAGCCGCTATCGGGGTCGGTAAGGCTGATCTTCTTTTCTACGGTGGCCGGTGTATCGACACGCGGCGTCAGGGCTTTTTTCCGTGTCGGGCGCGGCCCTCCTCGACCGCCACATCCGTAAGCGCGATGGCGCGTTTCCGAATGCGGAAAGATAGGGCCTAACCGGCCAGCCAAGTCATCTACTAATGCTGAGACAGAGAGATCCAGCTCCTGCATTCTTCACCTTGTGATCGGATCCACATCAATCACATACACTGTAGCTTATTTAGTTACGGCTGTAGTACTAGCCTTAAATAAGCGCCTGAGCACGCAAATTCTCTTGACAGAAAATGGCTGCAGCCCTCCAATAGCCGCGCTTATTAGCCCGAAGCTAACAAGCTTGCATCAGCACCTTACACTTAGCGTCGTTACCCCACTGCTTACGTCCTACTTAAGGGGACTCTTATGCTCTATATTGCTCGCTACTGGCGCTGGCTGACCTTGTTTGGCGTTGCCAGCCTACTCACGGGCTGTCTCGCCCTCCCCCAAACCGGCCTGTTTGCATTTCGTTTGGCAGTAACCTCACTGGGAGTAGAAGATGTTCGCATTGGCCCTTACAGCATCAATGCGGGCCTGGATGCCAGCGATTTAACCAGCCTGATTGCGTCTAGCCTTAGTGCCGGTAGCCTGCCCGTTCAGGCCACCATTGCCATGGGGCTTGGCTTACCTGCGGGCATGCCACCGGTGGAGATGTCGGGCTTTCGCTGGGCGCTGGATATGCCTGGCATTGATCCTGTGCAGGGTAATTATGAACAGGATGTCACGCTCACTTCCGGCGGCGATGCTAATTTACGCCTACCGGTTGCCTTTGATGTCCTCGCCACCGACACCCAACGCCTGACTCCCATGCTGGAACTTGCCAGCCAGTTGGCATCTCAAGGCGAACTGCCGTCTGGCAGTCAACTGGCCATCACGCCTGGGGACCTACACGGACTGGGTATGAAACTACCGTCAGGATTATTAACGCCGACAATTCGCTTAAACGTAGGTGCCGATGGGCAGCTAGTACCCCAGCGCTGAGGGTTTATGTCTAGGAGCTTGCAGCCAATCGTATGCGGCCTAGCCTTGGTTCAGAGGGGGTAGTCAATTCAGCATCCATGCTCAATCTCTAGGTGGGTTATGATGGGGGATTGATTTACTGCTAACAGCGGTTATCTTGTGTGCAGGAAAACCATTCGTCTATAAGGAAACCGTCTCATGCGCTGGCTTCGCCCTCTCGCTGTTACCGCACTATGTGCGTCTATCGCCGCTTGTACCACCTCGCCTACCGGACGCTCGCAACTGCTGTTGCTCTCTGATGGTGAACTCAATGAGATGGGCCGTCAGGCATTTTCTCAATATCAGCAGGAGCTTCCCAGCGCTGGTCAAGCTAGTCAGCGCTATGTGCAGTGTATTGCTGATGCCATCGTGGCGGAACTCCCCGCTGAACAGCGGCAGCTAGACTGGCAAATCCGCGTATTTGAGTCCGAGCAGCCCAACGCGTTCGCGCTTCCCGGCGGTTATATGGGCGTGAATACCGGCATGCTGGATATTGCCACGACCCAGGATCAGCTTGCTTCCGTTATCGGTCACGAAATTGGTCACGTACTGGCCAACCATGCCAATGAGCGTGCCTCAACCGAGAGCGCCACCTCATTAGGCCTGTCGGTTATTTCCAGCACCTCTGGCATGCAGTCTGCCGGTGGCCAGCAACTCATGGGCGTGCTCGGCATGGGCGCTCAGTACGGCATCGTACTGCCGTTCTCCCGGGCTCATGAGAGCGAAGCTGACGTGATTGGCCTGGATCTCATGGCTCAATCCGGTTTCGATCCCCGTGATAGCGTGACCCTTTGGGAAAATATGCAGGCGGCCACAGGTGGCGGTGCGCCCCCCGAGTGGATGTCGACTCACCCTGGCCAAGGTCAGCGCATTCAAGGGCTGCAGGGCAATATGGATCAAGCACTTGCCCTGTACGAGCAGGCTCGCAGTAATGGTCGTACACCCAACTGCCCGCGTCCTTAACGGCTCTTGAGGTTTAAATGATTAAGCTGGGATTACTGCTACTGGTACTGCCGCTGTTTGTGCTGATGGGCGTGTATTTCTGGGAGCTAAACGACGTACGCGCGTGCCAGCTCGATGGCGGCCATTGGGACTATATCGAGAGTGCCTGTAGAGACACCCCGCAACCTTTTGTCTCCTGGCTGGAGCGCTCGCCGCTGTTAGTCAATGGCAGCATGCTGCTATCGGTGGTGGGGCTGGTGATGTGCACAGTGGGTTTGTACGTCAAGCGCGCTAAGTGAAGCGTTATTAGCGGCATCAATAAACAGCGGGGCGGATATATTATCCGCCCCGCTTTTTTTTAGCAGCGTTGGCTGGATGCGGTTATGAATAATTAAGCGATTGGCGCAGCATTTCGCGCACGGACGCGGTTTCAGGGCGCACATTGCGCCACAGAAAGAACGACTCAGCGGCCTGCTCGACCAGCATGCCCAAACCGTCGAGTAGCTTCGCGCCACGCGGGCCTGCCCATTGTAAAAACACCGTCGGCTCGGTCCCGTACATCATGTCGTAGGCCCAGGCATTGGTATTGAACAACGTATCAGGTAACGGCGGCAAATCGCCTGATAGGCTGGCGCTGGTGCCGTTAATCACCACATCGAAAGTACCGTCAAGCGTGTCAAAACCACCTCCAGTGACAGGCCCCAGATCAGTAAAATCGCTGGCCAACTGCTCAGCTTTGCCAGCGGTGCGGTTGACCACAACGATTTCACAGGGCTGCTCGGCAAGCAGGGGCTCAAGAATGCCGCGCACGGCGCCACCAGCACCTACCACCAAAATACGCTTGTCTGCTAACGCCACGCGGTGATAGGCCAAATCGCGCACTAGGCCAATGCCATCGGTAGTATCGCCGTAGGTACGGCCATTGCTACCCAGGATCAGCGTATTCACGGCCCCTGCACGACGGGCGCGGTGGCTCAAGATGTCGCACAGCGCGAAGGCATCGCCCTTGAACGGCACGGTAACGTTGGCACCACGCCCGCCCACGTCGATAAACGCCCGCCAGGCACCGGCAAAGCCATCCACCGGTGCTTCTTCAGCGGTGTACTCAAGGGCTTGTTGCGTTTGATGGGCAAACTCAGCGTGGATCTGCGGGGATTTGGAGTGTTTGACCGGGTTGCCAAACACGCAGTAGCGATCGGTCATGAGAGCTCTCCGCTTTTTCCTTGACCTGCATCCTCAGCGAATTCGCCAAGCCAGTCGCGGGGGTATAAGAAATCCTGCAAACGCGCTTCGGGACTGCCGGGCTCTGGCTCAAAGGCGTACTCCCAGCGCACCATTGGCGGCATCGACATCAAAATTGACTCCGTGCGCCCGCCGCTCTGTAAGCCAAACAGCGTGCCGCGATCCCACACCAGGTTGAACTCCACGTAGCGGCCACGGCGGTAAAGCTGGAAGTCGCGCTCCCGCTCGCCCCAGGTGTCATTTTTACGGCGCTCAACGATGGGCAAATAAGCCGCCAAGAAGCTGTCGCCCACCGCACGCTGAACGGCAAAACAGTCGGCAAACTCACCTTCGTTCAGGTCATCGAAAAACAGCCCGCCGACGCCGCGGGTTTCATCGCGGTGCTTGAGGTAGAAGTACTCGTCGCACCAGGCCTTATAGCGCGCATAAACATCGTCGCCAAAGGGGTCGCAGGCGGCTTTTGCCACCCGGTGCCAGTGCACCACGTCTTCCATCACGGGATAAAACGGCGTTAAGTCAAAACCGCCGCCAAACCACCACACCGGCGGC